>Ga0105093_10001151_pt1 | contig 10114 bp, 14 predicted proteins | sample PPLLak3March2015_2_FD_79111 | JGI IMG/M metagenome (GOLD analysis project Ga0105093, IMG submission 79111) | Freshwater sediment microbial communities from Prairie Pothole Lake near Jamestown, North Dakota, USA - PPLs Lake P8 Core (3) Depth... | ecosystem: Environmental > Aquatic > Freshwater >... | reverse complement strand
AGAAACACTAAACTTGTGACAAGGGTGGAGGGCAGTAAAATTATTAAATTCGGCAAAAAGAATCTGTGACAGACTGTTAAAAAAATATATATCGCCTTGAACAAGCCGTTAGGATATGTTTCCACTTCAAGGACGTTCAAGGGCGAGAAAAATGCATTTGATCTGCTGAAAAACGGCGGTTTACCCCTGAAGGAATTGAAGATTGCCGGCCGGCTGGACAAAAACAGCCGCGGCCTGTTAATATTGACCAATGACGGTGAATGCGTTTATCAGATGACCCACCCGAAATTCGGGCATGAAAAAGAATATGTAGTTGAAGTTAGGAGTAAGAGGCTGGGGCCAAGAAGCGAAGTTAATGGAATATTAAAATCATTCATTTCCGGAATTGATATCGGGGAGGGAGATGGGGCCGTGAAGGCAAAATTAATCCGATATTTAGGCAATTATAAATTCAATGTCGTTTTAACCGGAGGCAAGAAGCGGCAGATCAGGAGGATGTTCAAGGCGTTGGGATATGATGTTGACGATTTGCAGAGGGTGAGGATCGGGGAGGTTAAACTGGGAGATTTGAAGGAAGGGCAATTTAGAATAATAAAAATTTAGTTGCAAGCCCGAAAGTCAAGAATCGCGCAACTCGTAACGCGTAGCGCAAAACGCGAAAAGCTGAATGTACGTTACGTAAAGTTGAAAGCTATAAAGTTCAGAGCGCAGAGTTATAAGAAAAGATTAAAAGATGGAAAGAATAAATTTTTTTGATTTTTAAATACCGCTAAATCATTAAAATATTAAAAATTTACCGCATCGCTTTGCGGGAAGTTCAAAGATTCAATATTGAAAAGTGTGATTTTTTGATTTTTCTATTTTTTGGATAGCATTCAAAAATTGATTAAAGATATTATTATGAAAAAGATATATTATAATAAGCTGGTCCGCGATAAGATTCCGGATAAAATAATAAAATCCGGCGGCAGCTTCGAGATCAGAAGGATGGAGGAAGAGGAATTTGAAACAGAGCTTTTAAAAAAGGCCGGGGAAGAAGCTAGCGGACTAATGAATGCCATGGGCAAGAAGGAAATTATCAGCGAATTGGGAGATATTTTAGATGTACTGGATGAAATAAAAAAGCATTTCAAGATTTCCGATTATGCGGTAAAAAAATCACGCAAAGAAGAAATGTCGGTCAAAGGAGGATTTCAGAAAAGGTTTTTTCTGATTTGGTCCGAAGATACGGGATATAAGTCCAATGAAAGAAGATACGAAGCCAGAAGGAGAAAGAAAAAGTAAGAAGCGGGAACATCCCAGCATGCGCGGGATAAATATGAGTGAGCGACCCGAAATTTTTCTGGAGGAAAAATGAGGAATCTTTTGAAAGAATTAAGAATTTGAGACTTGAGAATAACTATACATTGTTTTCCGATTTGTCATTCCCGCACAGGCGGGAATGACAAAGGAAGGGTTTTTCCCAAGCCTCAATTTACAAGCAAGAAAATATTTATTAATGGTGGGATGGCTGAGTGGTTGAAGGCGCCGCACTCGAAATGCGGTGTATCTTAACGGGTACCCTGGGTTCAAATCCCAGTCCCACCGCCAATTTTCACTTTTTGTGAAATCGTAAGAAGTTGCCTCGGCGCAAAGCGCCTCGGCATGGTATTTTTCCGCAATTTGAAAGGAATTTTTGAAATCGCAAAAGGGCGTGCGGTCGGCAATGCGGAAGTTCGAACCAATCTTTTTGGGAAAATCCCGAATCCTTTCGGGATTTTCTTGTTGAGCGTATTTTTCGGCTTGGTTGGTGTCTTTAATAATTTTTGGTATAGTAAAATTATACGAATATGACAAAAGAAAAATCCACAATCGGGGTCTATATGAAGAAATATCGAAACAAGCTCGGCATTTCACAAGATCAGCTTTCAAAAAAGGCGGATTTGGCCTTTCATGCCTTTGCAGAAACAGAGGCGGGGGCGGCTCCCAATACCACGATTGATACAGTCAAAAAAATCGCGGACGCGTTGAGCGTATCCGTTGATAAATTATCATTAAAATAATATCGCTTGCCTGTCCGCCTTTGGCGAAATGATTTAATAAGATAAAATTATGGCAAATAATTCACTCCAAAAAACAACTAATAATTTCAGCATGTTTAGGGCGATATTAATTGTTGCCGTTTTTTTGATCGCGCCGTTTAATGTATTATTGGCGCACGCCGAGTCGCAACCGGAAACTAAAGACCGCTGGGTGCTTAAAGAAACAATTGACAGGACTTTTTTATGCGAAAGCAGTGCTTTGTGTTCCAATCCGAATATGACCATTGACCAATCAGGCGCGCAAATTATTTGGGGAGCACGCGCGGGCGAATGCGATGCTTCTTATCAAGCAATTGGCAAGTGGTCCGCCTTGCCGGAAACGCTTATGCCTGGACAGAATTTATCGATATTGCTTGAGGCCTCGCTTAAACAAACCAGCGCCTGTGAGGCGGCTATTAATTCGGACAATGACAGCTCTTTAAGCGCGGGCAAAGTGATCGCGCCGGATACGGAAGTCGGCCAATGGCAGTTAATAGGTAATGCTTCTGTTAGGGGCCTTTTGGAAAAAAGCAAGGAATTTAAAGATAGTAAAACTATTGATTGGAGCGTGCCCCAGGGAACCAGCGGCGAACAGCTTCATTTGCGGTTTAACGCCGGTCTTGGCGCATTACCCAGCGGATATATTACTTTTATTTACGATTATCAATCAGGCGCGGTGACGGCGAAAGATGCGCCTGCCGAAGATAAAAAAGAAATAGCCGGGGACGTGTGCGGCATCAATCCCGCCCGGGTAAACTGGCGATTGCCCAACCCTATTTCCCTGGCAAGCGCCCGCGATTCCGGCGCGCGCTTTGTTGATTTTTCCGGCGAAGTGACAGTTGCTCCGGGAAATGATCCAAGCGATCTTCATCCGGCTGAAATGGATATGGTTTTGGAAACCGGCAATATCATCAAAACCGAAAGCGACAGCACAGCCATTATCAGTTTTGCCGATATGACCACTTTTTGCATGAAGCCTTTTACAACCGTGGTTTTGGACACGCCGCCGGAAAAGGAAAGCAAACTTTCGCTTCTCGCCGGTAAAGTCTGGGTCAATGTTAAAAAGATGATCAAGGATGGGACAATGAATATAATCATGAATCAGGCCGTGGCTGGCATCAAAGGCACTATCTTTATGCTGGAAGACGACGGCGTCAATTCTACCATCAAAGTGATTGAGGGCGAGGTGCAATACACCAGCCGGTCAAATGGCTCAAAACTTGCAGTAACAAGCGGAGAAACAGTTACTGCTGACAAAAACGGATTTTCAGCCGAGACAGGATTTGATATAGCAAACGAGCGCGCCAATTGGCAGGAATTTGTCGGCAACCGGTCCATAAACAATTTACAAGAAAACAACACCTCCGGTTTAAACTATGCTTTTTGGAGCTTACTTTTAGCCGCGCTTATCGGTGGCGGGTGGGTAGTGAAGAAAAAAATTATTAAATAAAAGTATTATGAAAAACCGCGAGCAATTATAAAATTATTTTTTTTGCTGGCGCCGGCATTTTGCGGCGCGCCCGCGAGAATAATATGCTTTTGAGTTTTTTAATTATTTTAATATTTTTTTGGCGGTTTTTTATTGTCCGACGGCTTTATCGTTTTTCTTTAAAACGCCAAGGAAGTAATTTTAAATCCATATTTTACAAAAATTTCAATTTACGCGAATTTATTCAAAAAATTTTTTTAGGCCAAAGAAGCGTCAGTCCGATATCATTTTTTATAAGGGGATTTGTTTTGGCCACGGTTGTTTTATGTGTATATCCTTTTAAATATTACAATTTGTATTTATATCGCTTAATTGTCGCGATTGTTTCATTTTATATTCCCTGGTGCGTTTTTCATGGTATTATGTTAATGAAAAACAATGAAAAATAATCTGTTGCCGCCGAGATACTTTCTTATTTGCCTGGCCTTGATTATCGGTGCGCATTTTATTTTCCCCGTTATTAAAATCGTTCATCCTCCCTATAATCTGCTTGGCTGGATATTGATATTTTTCGGTATTGTTTTAAACCTTGGGGCGGACAAAGTTTTTAAAAAAGAGAGAACAACGGTCAAGCCGAATGAAAAACCATCTAAGCTTATTATTTCCGGTCCGTTTCGTATCAGCCGCCATCCGATGTATTTGGGAATGACGGCAATTCTGCTGGGAGCATCGATTTTTTTAGGTTCGGCGGCAACTTTTATTTTCCCGTTTATTTTCATGGTTTTTATGCAAAATTTATTTATACCCATCGAGGAAAGGAATTTGGAAGTTGTTTTTGGTAAGAAATATGTTGATTATAAAAATAAAGTCAGGCGCTGGATTTGACTAGAAAAACCTGAAATCGTCCTATCCGAAAGGGCCGCTTAGTTTTCGGACGGTTTTATCAGTAGCTCCTAAAATCAATCGCAACGTTTTTTAACTCAGGCGAATCATCACCGCTTTCTTCTCATCAGGCTCAGGCAAGCGATTAATATTGCTCATATTCAAGTTATTTTAGCGGATAAAATGAATAATATAATTTCTTGTGTTTATTTTATGGATAATTCGGAACAATTTCAAATCTTGATAATGTTTTAATTTGACTGCTTTTTTGCTAAAATAAATATAAGAATACGGTTAAGCAGCCGATAGGAAAGGGGGTGATAACATGAAAAAGAATTTAAGCATGACCGATCGCGCCATAAGGATCGTGCTGGCATTAGCGATTGGATATTTGTTTTTTGCAGGCATGATTACGGGCGTTGTCGGCACTGTATTGTTAATTATCGCCTTGATAATATTAGTAACAGGCTTTTTGGGCTGGTGCGGCATCTACAGTTTGGTCGGCGTTTCAACGTATCATAAGGAATCCGCCAAGCCTGAAGACTCCGGAGAAAAGCCTTCCGGTCCCCGGCCAGAACCGCCTCAGACCCCGCCTACGGTTCCTCCGATGCAGGCGCAATAAATCCGTATAAAAATTCAACCTTTCAGAAGGCAAGCTTTTTGGCTTGTTTTATTTTATGCTTGAAATATTTGAGGAGATTTTTTAAACTGATAATAATTAAATATATGCAGGAAAAAATTATTTTAGTCGATGAGAATGATAGGGAGATCGGATTGGAGGAAAAGCTTGCAGCACATCGGAACGGGAAATTGCACCGCGCTTTTTCGATTTTCATATTCAATACCAAGGGAGAATTGATGCTGCAGAAAAGAGCTGTGAAAAAATACCATTCGGGAGGTTTATGGTCCAATACTTGCTGCAGCCATCCAAGGGCCGGGGAAGAAACCGCTGCCGCGGCGCATAGAAGATTGCAGGAGGAAATGGGTTTTGACTGCGGCTTGGAGCATGCCGGTTCGTTCATTTATAATGCCGAACTGGATAACGGGCTTATCGAGCATGAATTCGACCATTTATATATCGGTTTTCATGACGGGATGCCGAATTTAAACCTAAAAGAAGCTCAAGGCTGGAAATGGATCAAGCCGGCGGCATTAAGAAAGGATATTGCCAGCCACCCTGAAAATTATACTTATTGGCTGAAGGAGGCGTTAAAAAAGCCCGGAAAATTTCCGGGCGGATAGATTTTTAAAGCCTGCATGCCGAGATTCATTCCCAAAGTTTATTACTCCGAGCTACAATTTCATGCGCCCATCTGATGCTGCCGATATAAAATTTTTTTCCGTCATGCTTGATATAGTCGGCAATATTATGGGCAAAGATGCCGTATTCGCTAGGTTCGCCCTGTTTTTCCATAATTTCGCTGATTAATTTTATCGGCAGCATGTTTTCCGAGACATCGATACTGGCGCATTCTGATTCAAGCCGGTCCGCATGTCCCCTGACCAAGGTCCCGTCACTGAGGACATGCCATTCACCCGCGAGCATATTTTTCGCCCAGTTGATTGCCAAGCCAAGTTTTTCGATTTGGTCTACCGCCCGGCCGAATATTCCGTCAGCAAATCTTTTTTCATCACTGCCAATTTCAATCGATAAATTGAAAAGAACGTTGCCCTTGTCTGTTTTTGTGCTTGCCATCACATGCCCCCCATTAGTCTTCATATCCGCAGTTCTCGCATTCTCCCTTGTCATTTGTCGCCTGCTTGCAGCAAACGCAGGTCATCCTTTGTTTTCCCAGCCATTCAGGGTCGCTGGAACAGCCCTTTGGGCATGCCCCGCCAACTAAAAGATTCTGGCAAACATGGCAATAAACCGGAACGATTCTGGGCATCGCCCCTCCCTTTTTTATGAAGTTTAAAATTATTCGGTAATAAGATTAACATGATATCCGCGCTGAGTCAAAAAAACGCAAAATATTTGTTAAGGGAAAATAACGGCATAATGAATAAAACAAGAGAAAATAAGCGCCGTTAAAATAAGCGCTTGATGAAATTTATGATTTATGCTATATTCAAATATCGAATAAATTATTTGAATAAAGGAGGACAAATGAGCGAAGTCCATTTTACCTGGAAAGGCTTTAAGGGTTTGGCGCTTTTCTTCTTAATTTCAGCGATCGCAATCTTATTGTTGGCATATTTTTTTCCGGGCGTTACCAGGTGAAATTTTTGCATTGGAACGTTCTTTTACGGGCATTAATTTGTCCGTTTTTTATTGATTAAAGAAAGATGTTTTGGTATATTATGAATGAAGATTTATGAAATATATTTCTGCGATCATAGCCATAATAAGTACCGCAAGCGTTTTAGCGGCGATTTCAGTGATTTTTTTTGTTGCTACCGCCGTGCCCGGCAATAATAATTTATCGGAATGCGCGGCTGATAAAAGCGGTGTTTGCAGCTTGCCAGCCAGCCAAAGGCAGGATAAGGGAAATAATGCCGACGATATTAATGGCGGGCAGGATAGACAAAGCGAAACCGAAGCGGCGAATATTATCGTTGAATATCCGATTCCAAACCAGGAAATCGGTTTGCCCGCGCTGATAAAAGGCCGCGCCCGGGTTTTTGAGAGCAATTTAAATTATCGGATAATTGACGATAGCGGCAGTGTTTTGGCGGAAAATTTTGCAATGGCGGACAGCTCCGGCGCAGGACAGTTCGGGCCTTTTGAAATAAGCGCCAATTATGCCAGGCCGCAAACGAGCGGCGGAACGATAGAGATGTTTGCTTATGCGGCTAAAGACGGAAGCGAAACAGATAAAGTTTCCATTCCGGTTGCTTTTAAGGATGTTGCAGACATGACCGTAAAAGTATATTTCCAAAATTCAAAACTTGATCCGGCGATGCTTGATTGCGGCAAGATTTTTCCGGCAGAAAGACGGATCGCAAAAACTTCAGCGCCGGCCAGAGTGGCGCTCGAGGAGCTGCTGGCGGGCCCGAACGCCCTGGAATCCAATGACGGCTATACAACCAGCATTAATCCCGGTGTCTCAATCCAAAAATTGACCATTGAAAACGGGTTAGCCAGAGCAGATTTGAGCGAGATGCTCGATAGGGGAGTCGCCGGTTCATGCCGCGTAACAGCGATCCGTTCGCAAATCACCGAAACACTGCAGCAGTTTTCTTCGGTGAACGAAGTGGTCATATCAATCGGCGGCAGGTCAGAAGATATCCTTCAGCCATAGCCGGCTTTGGATCGAGATATTGCGCGAAAATACGCCCCGCTAACGGCTCTGCCATCGGGCCGATTGAAAATCCCCGAGGCTTTACAAAATTTATATTGTATACTATAATTCCAGCATGTAAGTTAGCTCATATTTTCTCGCCTTAAAAAGAGCAGTATTAAAAAGGTTATGTTCTAATGTTCAAACATTAGCCAAGTCAGAAAAATGAGAAAGGTCGACTTACAGAATAAAATAACATTGGCGAAAAATATGGCAAAAAAATTATTTGTGGGCGGTCTTTCTTTCGGGACAACCGAAGAAAAGCTCATGGAAGATTTCTCAAGGGCCGGCAAGCTGCTGTCCGCGGTAATCATTAAGGACAGGGCAACCGGAAGGTCAAAGGGTTTCGGCTTTATCGAATATGAAGATGCAGAAAGCGCAAATCAAGCGATTGAAATGTACAATAACCAAGAATATGACGGCAGGACGATCGTAGTAAAAGAGGCGCTGCCCAGGCCGGAAAAGCCGAACTTCAACCGCAACAACTACCAATCCAGAAAATACTAGCATCAAATAAAATAGCCCCTTCAAAAAGGGGCTATTTTAAAAAGCAAGCGATTTTTGAGATTAAATAAGCATGCCTTGATATATTGAAAAATAAAGGGGTTAATGATAATATTTAGACAAATATTTCATGCATTGATATAAATATGGTTCTAAGAAATGAAAAAAAAATTAAATTTAGCTAAAAAGCTAAAATTAAAAAAGCCTTTGGTAATTCTCGATATCGAAACTACCGGACCGGCTTTGAGCATAGACCGAATTATTGAGATTGCCTATATCAAAATTTTTCCAAACGGGCGCCGGATGAGCGATGATCTTTACCTTGATCCCGAGATGGAGATTTCCAAAGAAGCTTCCGAAATCCACGGAATAACCAATAAGGCAGTTAAGGGGAATCCAAGTTTTCGCGAAAAAGCCGGGGATCTCTGGGAAATTTTGCGTGATTGCTATTATAGCGGTTTCAATATTGCGAATTTTGACCTACCTATCCTGCGCAGGGAATTCGTCAGAGTCGGTATTGATTTCGAATATCCGGCCGACAAAATAATCGACACCAAATTGATAATGCAATACATGGAGCCCAGAACCTTGTCTTATGCTTACAAGCATTATTGCCACAGGGAAAGGCCGAGCCGGCCGAATTTGAATACCGGACAAGTCGATGCGGAAGCAACCCTGGAAATACTTGAGCGGCAAATCAATAAATACAGCGAGATCAACGATATCGATTTTATCAAGGAAATCCATAAAATCAGGGACCCGGAAAAAGCCTACGGCACCGCCACCAGAAGGCTTTATTGGAACGACGGCAGGGCGTATTTCGCCTTTTCCCGCTACAAAGATATACCGCTCAACAAAGTCGCCAAGATCGACCCGAAATTCATGAAATGGATTCTGGAGGCCGATTTTCCGGATGACTTAAAGCATGTTGTAGCAAAAACCTTGAAGAGAAAATAACTTTTCATATACCAAGCGCCGCAAGGGCGGCAAAAATCCATTAATCCGGAAGATAACTAAGTGTTTGGCAAAACAATATTTTTTTGTTTACATATATGAGCGAAATCGACAGAAACCGAATTGTATCGGCGCAGGAACAAGGCGAAGAAAGCGTTTTTGATTCCGCTTTGCGGCCGAAGCGCCTTGATGAATATGTGGGGCAGGAAAAAATCAAGGATAATATTTCGATTCTGATCAAAGCCGCCCAGAAACGGGGCGAGCCGATAGAGCATGTTTTGCTGTATGGAGCTCCCGGACTGGGTAAAACCACCTTGGCCCATATTATCGCCAACGAATTGCGAGCCAATATCAGGATAACGTCCGGACCGGCAGTTGAAAAAGCCGGTGATTTGGCGGCCATCCTTACCAATCTGAATGAAGGGGATGTACTGTTCATTGATGAGATCCACCGCTTGAATCGGGCAATCGAAGAAATTTTATATCCCGCCATGGAAGATTATGCCCTTGATATTATTATCGGCAAGGGGCCGTCAGCCAGGACGCTGCGCTTGAATTTGCCCAAGTTCACCATTGTCGGCGCGACCACCAAGGCCAGCTTGCTGTCCGCTCCCCTCAGGGACCGTTTCGGCATGGTATACCACCTGGATTTTTACCGCCCCGAAGAGATCAGGAGCATCATACTTAGAAGCGCCGGAATATTAGGCGTCGATATCGACGATGAATCGGCCCATTTGATAGCCGGCCGCGCCAGGCGCACGCCCAGGATCGCTAACCGCCTGCTAAAGCGGGTCAGGGATTACTGTGAAGTCCGTTCTGACGGCAGTGTCGACAGGAACAACTGCCTGCAGGCCTTTGACATGCTGGAGGTCGATGAATTGGGGCTGGATTGGGTGGACAGAAAGATCCTCTCCGCCATTATCGATAAATTCAATGGCGGCCCGGTCGGCCTGAATGCGATTGCCGCAGCGACCGGAGAAGACATGTCGACCATTGAAGATATT
>Ga0105093_10001149_pt1 | contig 10136 bp, 10 predicted proteins | sample PPLLak3March2015_2_FD_79111 | JGI IMG/M metagenome (GOLD analysis project Ga0105093, IMG submission 79111) | Freshwater sediment microbial communities from Prairie Pothole Lake near Jamestown, North Dakota, USA - PPLs Lake P8 Core (3) Depth... | ecosystem: Environmental > Aquatic > Freshwater >... | reverse complement strand
TCTGACGCTGCCACACGCATGGCGACGTCGCCGATTCAGGATTCCAGCCGGCGTCGTGCTCCACCATGCGGACGTGTCACCAGACGACCGCGCCTGGTTCGGCGCTGCGCCACTCACAAACCCGCGGCGGACACTGAACGACTGCGCCCGTGAGGCCATGCCTCCCGATCTGCTGCGCCAGGCCGCGCGGCAGGCTGTCCGCCGCGGACTCGTCGCCAGGGCTGAGCTTAGCGACGTCGACGAGGCCCTCCGTCCCTTCGGAGGACTCGGCGCATGACGATGCGTACGTATTCCTCACCCGAGGCCTTCAAGCAGGCGCTCGAGCAACGCCTCCGCTCGGCAACAAAGACCGGCGGCGAATTCGCCCGCACACGGCAACTCCTGGTGTTCGATAGGCTTCTCGCGCGCATCGTGGCCGTGCTCGGGGACGCCGCCACGCTCAAGGGGGGCCTCGTGCTCGAACTTCGCCTCGAGCGGGCGCGGACCACGAAGGACATCGACCTGAGGCTGGTGGGCTCGCCCGACGACATCCTCGCCAAGCTGCAGGAGGCCGGCAGGCGCAATCTCGGCGACTTCATGACCTTTGAGGTTGGCCCCGACGACGACCACCCCGAGATCCAGAACGAGGGGATGCCGTATGACGGACTCAGGTTCCGCGCCGACTGCAGGCTCGCCGGAAAGGTGTACGGTCAGCCCTTCGGAGTCGACGTCGCATTCGGCGATCCGATCCTCGGTCAGCCCGACGTCGTGGTGGCGAAAGACGTCATGGCGTTTGCCGGCATCGCACCGCCCAAGCTGCGACTCTACCCGGTTGTGACTCACGTCGCCGAGAAGCTGCACGCGTGCACAATGCCGCGCTCGCGCGTGAACTCGCGGGTGAAAGACCTCCCGGACCTCGCGCTGCTCGCGACGACGCAGGCAATCGACGCCAGGCACCTGCGTACGGCGCTCGAGCAGACCTTCTCATTCCGCAAGACCCACTCGCTGCCGATGTCGGTACCCGCGCCGCCGCCCGCGTGGGAAAGCCCGTACGCGGCGATGGCGCGGGACGATCAGCTCGACTGGGCCACGCTGGGGGACGTCACGGAGGCGGTGCGGTCCTTCCTCGACCCGCTGCTCGAAGGAGATCTCGACGCAACATGGAACCCCACGACCTGGGCGTGGGAGGCTCATGAGCGTGGACGTTGAACCCTGCCGCGGGGCGACGTCGCCTCGGCCATTCGGAAAAGAAGGAGAATGGCAGCCTGACCGCCGTCTCCAGAATGTCTCCACGACCGGGGGAGAATCCTGAGGACTGGCGAGGACTGCCGTGCACAAGTCGACGCCCGTAACTGCCTGAAACTCGAACCATTAGAACCAGAAGTCGCGCGCCATCAACCACTTAGAGAAACGCGTTTCTAGGGTTCGAATCCCTCTCTCTCCGCCAATCCGCGCTCACGATTCTCGCGCGCAGGCGCCGAGGGTCCACGACTTCCAATGCGGCGAGATGTTCGCGGGCGGGGTGGCGGTGACGGTCATCACCATCGTAGAGATGCCTGAGGCGTCCTGAAACGGCACGAACGGCGCGCACCCCTCTCCCCGCGACAACGACGATGCCGCTCAGTCCGCATCTACGGCTTGAACACCCGTATCTTGAGATCCCGAATCGGGCTGAAGTGCTTCGCGTTGCTGGTGCAGAGCGTCAATCCGTGTTCGGCGGCCGTGGCTGCCACGAGGGCATCGCCCGCCCGCAAACCGTGCGAGAGGGCGTACTCTTCTATGTACACAGCCGCCCGGTGACCGATGTTCTCGGTGAGGGGAAGCGTAGTAAACCCGAAGGTCTTCAGGAAGGACTTCGTCGCTTCATGCTGCCGCTGGTTCTGAGCACCTTGCAGTAGCTCCAAGTACGTCTGCAACGAGAGAAGGCGCTTCTCTTCCTGCTCGACAAGCCGCGCGGCCTTGCTGTTTCCCCGTTGAATCCAGACAAAGAGATCGGTATCAAAGATCACGGTGCCGGCCCCCGCGCAGTTGCGCCATGACCTCCTGGACGGACTGCGCGTCCTTCCGGCAGCCAAAGAAGCTGTGCTCGGTCACCTTGGCGGCCGACGTCGTGGTAGCGGGGGAGAGCACTCCCTTGAGCTTGCCGCGATAGAGAACGCTAACGGTCTCGTTCCGCTCGAGCGCCTTCAAGACCTGGTTCATCCTGTAACGAAGATCGACAATTGTCGCTTGCATGGTGTCACCTTTATGTCTACTAAGACTATACATTAGGAGGCGCCTCAGCGACAACGCCTGCCCTGTTCGCCTGACTAACCAATATCCCGAACGATGTCGTCTATCTGCTTCAGCAGCGCGGGTAGCTTCGCCTTGAGCACATCCCGCAGGATGTCCAAGTTGACGCCGACGTGATCGTGCACGAGTTGTCGCGCATGCCCGCGAGACCCTTCCACTCGACTTCGGGATGCGCGCTTGTGAGCGTTGGCGGAAGACGCTTCGCCGCTTCACCGAGGATTTCGATATTGCGAATCACGGCGTCTTGCGTCTTGGAGTCGGCGAGAAACTGATCGTATCTTCATCGGACTTCCGCTCACGATTCAGAGTACCAGAAGCGCCCTCGTGTTTGAATCTCAAATGCGCGCTTGCTCCGTGATGCACGTCCCGCCGAGTACCACAGCTCTTCAGATCACCATCAGGACTCGGGCCAGTGCGGCGACGTGGCTACCGTCCGTGCCGCAGCATCCGCCAAGCACGTGCAAGCCGAACCGCTTCCGCAACGTGCACATCCCCGAAGCAAACGCCTCAGGGTCCTCGCCTGCCAGTTCCTCAGAACCCTCCAGCTCCTCGGGGGCCTTGGAAGACGTGTTGGCCTGGAGGCCCAGCAACCTGCCAGAGGCCAGAGCGCGCTGGCCGGTCGGTGCATTGAGGACTGACTCCAGCACCGAACTGTGGACGCAATTCACCAGGTAGCCAGCGGGGCGGGGGACCACCTGGTCATCGATGCACGACATGGCGGCATCGAGGGCTGTCTCGTCCAGCAGGTGGCCGGAGGGACGCACGATGAAGCTCACCAGATACGGGCAACCGGTGGACGCAAGGGCTTCGGCCATGCCGACGGCCTCGTGGATCTCGGGCATGGTCGAAGCCATCAGGTAATCGGCCCCCGCAGCGGCGAGTGCCCCGGCCTGGACCGCGTGGAACGCCCGGGCCGCCTCTCTCGTCAGGGCCTCCTGAGGTTTGTAGGCATCGCCGCGGCAGCCCATGAGCCCGCCAATGTACACCATGCCACCGTAATCGCCAGAGCCGCGCCGGATCTCCTGGAGGAACCGTACGGCGTCCCCGTTGAGATCGCGTCCCGCGAAGGCGGACGCGGCCAGTCGATCCGGGTTAGCGCGCCAGGTGGGCGCGAGAAGAAGAATGGGAAGCGCATGCGCCCGCCCGATGTCGATGTACTCCTCGTAGACCCGTCTCAGCAGGGTGCGGCCGGCGTCGCCATAGACCAGGGGCGCGTTCATGAGGAGAGGGTCGAGCAGAGACGGTGCGCCGCGCCTGACGCGCTCGACCACCGCGCCCTCCATGAGCACAGGGCGGCTGGTCGACAGGAGTTCGCCGATGGTTCGCCTCTCGATCATGGTTGCCCCAGTCTAGTCGCGAACGCCGAATGCTCACCACGGGATCATCATGGAGCACCGTGCCTTCTTGTGGCAGAATCGGGGCGTTCTCTCCCTGCCCCCCGAACCGGAGCCTCTCATGAATCGCCTTGTCGGCGTCACCCTCGTCATGGTGCTGGCGGTGTCGTGTTCGGGCGGTTCAGGGGACACGGCCTCCACCCCGGCGGCTCCCTCGGCACCGACCCCGCCGCCCACACCCCAGCCGCCGAAGACGGTCATCACGACGGCAGACTACGCCAGCCCTGGCAACGGCATCGCCCGCACAGGGGAACACCGGATCACGTGGTGGCACGGATCGAACACCATCTCGATGGTGAAAGGCCACGACCCCCAGCACATCGAGCAGTGGGAGTTTTCGGACAACGCGTACCGGCTGTCGTACGACCGCACGGACGGGACCGGAACGGCATACCGCCTCGAACTCAAGTCCGGCGGGCTTGCGCGCTGGCTGCCCGCCACCTGGGCCGTCGGCGACGAGATCATCGAAGCGGACGCGATGCTTCGTCGGGTCGACATGACGGGCCGCCAACTCGACTACCAACCCTTCCCGTTCCGCGTCCGGCTGGTCGCTGCGGAACAGCAGGCCATCGGCGGCGATATCGGGACCGTGGACGTGATCCGCGTGGATTACGAGCCCGTGCCCTCCGCCACCGGACGATGCCCGGCGTGCGTCGAGACGTTCATCTACGCGAAGGGGCTGGGTATCGTCGCGTGGCAGTCGCAACGTGACCCCCGCGGGATGCTCTGGTTCAATAAGAGGACGACGGACGTTACACCCTTGGGAACGATGGCGCCGTTCTAGAGAGAGTGGCGTCAGGCCCCAGCACACACGGGCGCTCCGAAGGCATGCCCTTCGCGGCCTGCGACGCGCTACTCGCCCCAGTAGCGAGACTGGCCATAGTGGCCGTAAAGTTCCGCCTCGTAAGGGCGCTCGATAGGTTGGGTTGGATCGTACTCGGGGCTATTCTCGATCTGCGCCCGCGTGACGGTCACGTGCACCTTTGACTGCTCCCAGTCCACGCGGTCGATCCAGGCTGGGGCCACCAGGACCTTCCTGCCCGCCCACCAGTTGCTCGTGTCCACGATCATGTAGCGGATCGCCCAGGACTGGTCGTCCACGAGGAAGCCCTCCACGTGACCGATGTCGCCGTCGGTCGACTGGATGTGATAACCGGTCACCGCGCGGGAGCTCCGCAGATTCGGGTCGTGCTTCTCCTTGGCTCTCCAGTCAAAACGCTGCTCACGCTCGAGCGCCGCGGGATTCAAGACCGGCCCGGGCCCGAGATAGGGGTTGGGCGACGCGCCCCAGAGGTAGGCACCCTCCCAGTACGGACCGTAGCCGTAGTAGTCGAAGTACTTCGTCTCGTGCTGCCGCGAGACCGGCTTGTCCGTGTCGATGTCCGGGCTCTTCTCCACCTTGTCTTTCGTCAGCGCGGAGCTGATGCGCTTGTGCTCCCAGTCCATGCCGCGGAAGGCGATCGGTGACAGAAGCACTTTGCGGTCCGCAAGCCATCCCCCCGTGTCGACCACCACGTAGCGCACGGTGTAGCTCTGGTCGTCGAAGTAGAACTCCTTGACCGAGCCGATGTCTCCGTCGGTGGCCCCAATCGTGAACCCGTGGAACTCCTTCATGCTCCGAAGCATCGCTTCCTCCTTTGCGGATGGCTGCCGCGTCGTGGCGCCGTCTTCCCGTGATGAATCGCACCATCAGCCCGAGCCTGATCGCGATCAGCGCAACCCGCCACGACCCCGGCCGCGGATCTGCCGGTTGTGTACGTCGCCTCCATCGTCTGGGCAAACGCGCCGCGCGATCTGTCCCATACAGCACACATGCCGCCCCCCGCGCGCGGCTGTGTAATCGGGAACACGCGAAGCCCTTGCGCCGCGCCGCGCCGTGTTCACAACTGAACAGCGCGGCGCCCAGGCTGTAGACCAGAGTGATGAGCGGTGGACTCAAGAAAGAACGGGAGGACGTGATGCCGCGACACAGAGTCGGATTCCTTGCACTCATCGGTGCTGCCGCAATCGTAGCGGGCGCTGGCGCTCTGGCCGGCCAGGCGCAGTCTCCGAAGATCGTCTCCAGTTTCGGACCCAACAACCTGGACATGACGTTTGCGCAAATCAAGGCGGCCCGTCTGGCCGTCAAGGCCGAGCGCGCCAAGAGCCACGCCGCGCTGCTCTCGTCGAGATACGTGCTCGAGGCCGCAACCGGAGCCGTGCTGATGTCCGGGGGGAAGGCGGTGCCGATCGGTCCGACGGCCCGTCTGGGCAGCGCCACCTGGGAGCAGCTCGGCAAGATGACTCCCGAGCAGATCAAGGAAAAGAACCTCTTTCCGTATCCACCCCTTCCGTTTCCGGATCACGCTGAAGGGGGGATGCTCTTCCCGAAGATGACGATCGACGTGCTCCCGCGCCTCACGCGCTTCGACCTGGATTTCGATCTTCCGGAGCACGTCCTTCCCGACAAGGCTCCTCCAATCTTCCTGACGACGCGCCCGGATCTGGGCGACGTCTCGAAGGGAAAGGTGATCACGCTCGAGAACTTCTACGAGACCTTCAACGGCATCCTGAACCCGAAGCAGCTTGAAGGTCTGCGCCTCCTGGTGACGCAGTTCCCGCAGCAGCAGTTCAACGCGACGGAAGACAGGCGGACGGATCGGGCCGACGGGATGATCGGGGTGACCTGCTTCGACTGTCACGTGAACGGGCATACCAACAAGGCCACCCACCTGGTCGGGGACATCCGGCCCCAGGAGTTCCGTCACCGGATCAACACGCCGACGCTTCGCGGCATGAATGTCCAGCGCCTCTTCGGGTCGCAGCGCGCCCTCAAGACGGTGGAAGACTTCACCGAGTTCGAGCAGCGTGCCGCCTACTTCGACGGTGACCACACCATGGCGGCCAAGAAGGGGGTCAATGTCCTGGAACGGGGATCCCAGGTCCATTTCATGGCCGAGTTCATGGCCATCCTCGATTTCCCACCGGCGGCCAAGCTGGACATCTACGGGGAGCTGGACGCCGCGAAAGCCACTCCCGCCGAGCTGCGGGGCCAGGCGCTCTTCAACGGAACAGCGCGCTGCTCCACGTGCCATCCCGCTCCCTATTACACCGACAACAACATGCACAACCTCAAGGCCGAGCGGTTCTACAAGCAGACCATGGCGGGCGGCATGATGATGGCGCACGACGGCCCCATCAAGACCTTCCCGCTTCGCGGGATCAAGGACTCGCCCCCCTATCTCCATGACGGGCGATGCCTGACCCTCGAGGACACCGTGGAGTACTTCAACCTGATCCAGCAACTCCACCTGGCGCCGCAGGAGAAGAAAGACCTGGTGGCCTTCCTCCTCTGCCTGTAGCAGGCAGGTCGCAGGAGGGGCATTCGGCGGCGTGAGACCCACTGATTCACGCTCGCGGTAACCGGGACATTCGAGATCCCTGCGTCGATTCAACGAGAAGGAGAGAGACAATGGCCAAGGCAAGCAGGATCGTGATCGGACTGGGAATGATGCTCGCTGTTATCGCGCTTGTCGCGACGACGGTGGCGGCGCAGATGCCGCAGACACCGCAGACGCCGCAGACCATCACGCAGAAAGTCGCCACGGGTGCCGCGACGACCACGACCGAGCAGATGAGCGGTGAGGTCGTCAAGGTCGAAGGCAACAATCTGCTCGTCAAGATGGCGAACGGCGAAATGCGGCTGTTCAGCAACGTGCCCGACTCGAGAATGGCTCTGATCAACGGCCAGGACATCGGCGTCCGCGATCTCAAGCCCGGAACCACGCTGACCTCCACCATTACCAGGACCGCGACCCCCGCCACGGTCCAGACCACGGCCTTCGGGACCGGCACGGTGTGGCACGCGATGGGCACCACCGTCATCCTGACCCTGCCAAACGGCGAGTACAAGCAGTACAGCGTGATGGGCGACAACAATAAGTTCACCGTCGACGGCAAGCCCGCGACCATGTTCGACTTGAAGCCCGGCATGGTGGTGTCCGGCGAGAAGGTCGTCGCAGAGCCCACGGTGGAGTTCGCCTCGAATGCGAGGCTCGTGGGACAGAACCCTGGTTCGCCGTACACGGCGCCGGCATCGGCGGCTCCGGCTGCGACGCCGGTTCCAGCCCGAGCGGCAGATCCGGCTCTGGCGCCACTTCAATCCAGAGCGGCGGCTCAGGCTGGCGCGGGAACTCCCGCTGAGGCGGCGCCTCAGTCAGGGACGGCTGCGGATCCGGACAGGCTTCCCAATACGGGAAGCCCGGTCCCCCTCGCCGGCCTGCTGGGCCTGTTGTTCGTCGGCGGATCACTGGTCATCCGGCGGTTCCGCCGGTAGTCGCGCACGGGCGGGAGCGCGGGCCGCGGTGTGGTTCGCGCTCCCGACCGGCCGCACGGAGAAGGCGAGGGTGCGCGGCACGCGAGGTCCAGGCCGCGCGACTCCTCGACGTGTGAAATGGATAACAGAACCCTGCAGATCTGCCAGGATGCGCTGCTCGTGGCGGGCATCGTCCTGCTGGCCGCCTCTGCCTTGGCGCTCGTCGACCGTTCGCTGTCATCTCGACTGGCGCTGGAGGCTTTCGATCAGGCCCGGGCGGCCGGCTCTGCGGTTGAAGACGGCGTCACGCGACAGCCGCATGGCGGCGACGGGGTGGATTTGAGCCTCTGGTCGGAGACGCGCATCCGCCGCTACGAAAAGAGCCGTTCGATCGAGAACCGACTTCCCCTGGCGGTGCTGGATATCGGCAAACTGCGCGTCCGGGTCCCGGTCTTCGAGGGGACCGACAACCTGGTCCTGAACCGGGGCGTCGGCTGGATCGTCGGCGCCGCCAGGCCCGGCGAGGCGGGCAACATCGGCATCGCCGGGCACAGGGACGGCTTCTTCCGCGGGCTCAAGGACATCGCCGTGGGAGACGCGGTGGAGTTGACGACGCTGGAGGAGCGCGCCACGTATGTCGTGGACCAGATCGAAATCGTGAGCCCGGAAAGCGTCGAGGTGCTGCGGCCCAGGGGCATGCCTTCGCTCACGCTCGTGACATGTTACCCGTTCTACTTCGTAGGAGACGCCCCGCAGCGATTCATCGTGCACGCCGCCCTGGAACGCACGGTCCCGACGAAACCTCCGGACCGCACCGGCCGCTGAGCCGCGACCGTCCCGGTCGTCACTGGCCAGTCGTGCCAGGCGCAGGCTCGATCGGGTATGCTTCCCGCCATGAAGGCCGGAACCGCACTTCTCCTGCTTGTGCTCGTTCCCTGTCTGGCGTTCGGCCAGGCGCCAGGCCGCGCGCAAATCGGGGTCTGTGTCGATCCCGACAGGTTCGAATCCGCCCAGGCGATGGGCTTCGACTACGTCGAGACCAATGCGTCCAAGGTGGCCGCGCTCAGCGACGAGGACTTCGAGAAGCTCGCCGCGCAGGTGGCGCGGCTTCGCATCCCCCTGGCGGCCTCGATGAGTTTCATCCCGGCCGCCATCAAGCTCACCGGGCCGGACGTCGATCCCGCCCGCCAGATGGCCTATGTCGCCGCGACGCTCGGCCGGCTGAAGCGGCTCGGCGTGAAGGTGGTGGTGCTCGGCAGCGGCGGCGCCCGGCGCGTGCCGGACGGCTTCTCCAAAGACGAAGCCTTCGCCCAGTTGGTCGACTTCTGCCGGCGCACGGCGGCGATCGCCCGCGAAAACGGCATCACAATCGTCGTCGAGCCGCTGCGCAGACAGGAAACCAACCTCATCAACACGGCCCGAGAGGGCCTGGCGCTCGTGCGGGCCGTGGACCGGCATGAAATCAGGCTCCTGATCGACTACTACCACCTCGCGGAAGAAGGCGAGAGCCCGGACGTCATCGCCGACGCCGGGTCCCTCCTCGCGCACACGCACATCGCCAATCCGAAGGGCCGGGTGTTCCCGCTCGATGCGGACGAATCGCCCTACGCCGGCTTTTTCTCCAACCTCTGCAAGATCGGGTACGCAGGCCGGATGAGCATCGAAGCGTCCACGGCCGATTTCGCGTCCCAGGCGCCGCGCTCGCTGGCCATGCTGAAGAACGCCGCCGCCTGCGTGGCGCGGTAGGAGGTGTCACATGTCGCACGTATCGCGGCGGACTTTCATGAGGGCGACCGGCGCCGGCGTGGCCGGGACGGCGATCGCCTCGAACGCCTCGGGTTATGCCCGCATCCTCGGCGCGAACGAGCGCGTCCGGGTCGGCCTCGTCGGCTACTCCGACCGCTGCCGCAGCGCGCTCATCCCGGCGTTCCTGAGCCAGGCGAAGGAACTGGACTTCGAGATTGTCGCCGTGTCGGACATCTGGAGCTTGCGGCGGGAGGCGGCCGCCGCGTCGCTGGAGAAGCTCACCGGCAAGCGGCCCGAGCTGGCGCGCAACAACGACGAACTGTACGCGCGCAAGGACGTCGACGCGGTCATCGTCGCGACGGCGGATTTCCAGCACGCGCTGCACGGCGTGGAGGCGGTGCGCGCCGGCCGCGACGCCTACGTGGAGAAGC
>Ga0105093_10001147_pt1 | contig 10145 bp, 8 predicted proteins | sample PPLLak3March2015_2_FD_79111 | JGI IMG/M metagenome (GOLD analysis project Ga0105093, IMG submission 79111) | Freshwater sediment microbial communities from Prairie Pothole Lake near Jamestown, North Dakota, USA - PPLs Lake P8 Core (3) Depth... | ecosystem: Environmental > Aquatic > Freshwater >... | reverse complement strand
TGCGGCTCAACCCCCTGCGGGTGAGGTTTCTGGGGCCGTTGCCGCAGCATCGCCTGGTCCTGTTCCGGCGGCTGATTTACCCGTTGGCGGCCTGGGTCTTGAACCCGCAGCGCTATCGACCCAACTGGGAAGTGGCGCGCATTGTAAGGATTCCGCTGCGCCAGCTATTGGACCCGCAGCACTACATCTGCTACCGGCTGACCATGGCGCTGCCACCGCCGGCGGCGGACCCGGTCCGCGACGTGCCGGCCTTTCGATTCCGGTCGCCGGCCGGCCATGACATCCTGTGGGGGGCGACCTTCCGGATCACCATGGCTTTCCTGAAGCTGGTATTCGGTTTTGCGCCGCCGGAACTAAAGAGCCTGCCGCGGGAGGACGGGCATCTGGGGGAAAGGTACCTGACCGGCGGGCGCGCGATGTCGCCCCGGGCCGACTGATGTCATTCGATGCGGCCCCTCATGGGCGTGTTGACGCCGGGCCGGACCTGTGCCTATATGACGAAGCATTACTACCGGGGATCAGCCGCGGGTGCCGCCGATCGCCTGCGGACCGGTTGAGGTGACCGAACGATGCCGAACCCGAGACCGCGCTCGCTGGTGATCAAGGAATCCGCCATTCATGGCAAGGGGTGCTATGCCGGGGAATTCATTCCGGCCGGCGCTTTTATCATCGAATATGTGGGCGATTTCGTTCCGGCTGAAGAGGCCTACCGGCTTGAACAGGACCCGGGCCGAAGCGGGATCTACACGTTCTGGACCGACGACGAATGGGCGATCGACGGTTATCGGGAAGACAACATCGCCCGCTTCATCAATCACTCGTGCGCGCCGAACTGCGATTACCGAATCGAGGGCCAGCGCGTGCTGATCTATGCCGGCCGCGACATCGCTGCGGGTGAAGAGCTCAGCATCGACTACAGCTATGGCGCGGACGGCGAGACCATTCCGTGCGTTTGCGGTGCGCCTGGATGCCGGGGCCGGATCAACGCCATGTCATCGAGGTCATCGCATGAGTGAGACCCCTTTCGTCTTCGCCCTGCTGGCGCTGATCTACGCCGTCATCATGTTTCTGCTGCCGTTTTTCATCATGCGCATTCGCCGCGAGGTCATCGCCATCAATCAGAAAATGAGCCGCATCGAGGAGCTGCTCGCTCAGCTTTCCGCCAGACAGCTTACGGCCCTGGCATCGCGGCCCGCCCGCGATGAGCGCGGCCGGCTGATCAAGGTTTGTGAAAACTGCGGCCGCAAGAACTCTGTGCAGGACGTCAAATGCATGGGGTGCGGCGAACTTTTTCAATGAAATCCGCATGGGGGCCACCTGGCCCATCCGGCCGGCCGCACGTCGATTCGACGACGGCCCGCCATTTCCGATACCCCCGCTGAAGGAGCCGGCATGGAACGAAAGATTCGCCGAACGGACAGAGCTATTTCGGAAAGCGAAGCAAAGCGCATACTGGAAAGGGGGGAATTTGGCGTCCTTTCCACAGCCTCTCCGGAGGGGCAACCGTATGGCCTGCCGATCAACTATAGCTACAGCGGCCATGTCATTTATTTTCATTGCGCCAGAGACGGGCACAAGCTGGAGAATCTGGCGGGAAACAGCCGGGTATCCTTCTGCGTGGTCGGGCGGACGGAGGTATTGCCTGAAAAGTTTGCAACCAACTACGAGAGTGCGATCGTGTTCGGGAAGGCGCATGAGCTGGCCGATCATGAAAAACACATCGGGCTGCTGGAAATCGTAAAGAAATATTCACCCGGATTTATCAATGAAGGCCTGACGTACATCGAAAATGCCGCTCACAAGGCGAAGGTGTATAAAATCGTGATCGAATCGATTACGGGAAAATCAAGGAAGTGATTGCGCCGGTTGCCACCAAACAAAGGGGCCGGAGATGGTGTTCATCTCCGGCCCCTTTGTTTGGTGTTTGGTAGGCGCTGCTGGATTTGAACCAGCGACTTCTACCGTGTGAGGGTAGCGCTCTCCCGCTGAGCTAAGCGCCCGAAACCAGCTATTGGGTTTCTTTTTACGTGGTTCCCCCTTCGAAATCAAGTTTTTTTTCGGATGGTTCGTTCCCAGCGGCGGGGGGCGCCGGCGCGGCGGTTTCCGCGATGTCATCGGCGGTGGGGGGCTCCGCATCGGCTTCTGTCTGCGGTTCGTCCGCCGGCTCCTCTGATGGCGCTGCGCCGGTATCCGGCGCGGCCGGTTCCTCGTCCGGCTCGATGGCAATGTTGCCGCGCATCTCCAGGGGCGCCTTGCCGAATTCCTCGATCTCCTTCGGCGTGGGCAGGTCCTTCAGATCCTTCAGATCGAAGGTTTCCAGGAATTTGCGGGTGGTGGCGTAGATCAGCGGCCGGCCGGCAATCTCCTTGCGCCCCAGCACGCGCACCAGCTTGCGTTCCAAAAGCTGCCGCAGCACGCCGCCGCAGTCCACCCCGCGGATGTGCTCCACGTCGGAGCGGATGATCGGCTGCTTGTAGGCGATGATGGCGAGGGTCTCCAAAGCGGCGCGGCTCAGGCGCACCGGCTTGGGATCGACCAGCCGCCGGATCCAGGCGGTATATTCCGGGCGGGTGCGGAATTGATAGCCGCCGGCCACCTCCGCCAGGTAGAAGCCGCCCTGACGGGCGTCGTAGTCGGCCTTCAGCGCCGTCACGGCTTCGGCGATCGCTTCGGCCGCCGCCTCCAGGATCTTCTTAAGCCGTTCCGCGCCGAGCGGCTCCTCCGCCACGAACAGCAGGCTTTCAATGATGTTTTTGAGGTCCTGCATTATTGGTAGAATATCCTGATGATGCCCGAGTTCACATGCTGGACGAGGCGGACGAGGGCAAGCTTGACCATTTCCAGAATCGCCAGAAAGGTAACAACGATCTCGCCCCGGGTGGGCTGCTCCGGAAACATTTCAAAAAACGTCAGTGACCCGCGCGCCTCCAGCATGTCCGCGATCTGCGAGATTCGTTCCTTGACCGAGATCGTATCGGCGGTGAACTCGATGCGCGCCTCGTCTGGCAGTCCAGAGAGGATCCGCTGGAAGGCGTCGATCAGTTCAAACAGCCCGATTTTGATCACCTCGTCATCCGCCGGGGCCGCAGCCAGAGCAGCGGAGCTTGCCGGCCGGGTGAACGTATCCTCCCCTAGCAGGGGCCGTTCGGCCAGCTGCTCCGCTGCGGATTTGAGCTGGAGGTATTCGATCAGCGGCCGGACGATCGCCTGCCGCGGATCCTCGTCCTCCCCCTCCTCCTCGGCATGCACCGGCAGGAGCATGCGGGACTTGATCTGGGCCAGCGTCGAGGCCATGACCACGAATTCCGCCGCATACTCGACGCTCATGGCCTTGAGCCATTCCAGGTACTGGAGATACTGATCGGTGATGAAGGCGATCGGGATGTCGTAAATGTTGATTTCGTTCTTTTTGATCAGATGGACCAACAGATCCATCGGGCCCTCGAAGATGTCCGAGAGCTTGACCCGATACGGTCCGTCCGCCGCTGCCGCCTGCTGTTCCGTCACCTGGATCCTGTCCTTAAAGCTTAATGGCCGTGCGCACGTCGTCCATGGTTCGTCGGGCCGCCTGCCGGGCCCGGTCGTTGCCGGCCGTGATAATCTCCTCCACGAGCTGCGGCCGTTCCTGGTAGTAGCGGCGTCGCTCGCGGATGGGGTCCAGGAACGCGTTCAGATACTGGGCCATGAGCTTCTTGCACTGCACGCAGCCGATGTCGGCATTGCGGCAACGCCGGTTGACATCCTGAACCACCTCCGACGGAGAGTAGAGTTTGTGAAAATCATACACGTTGCAGACCTCGGGGTCGCCGGGGTCGCTCTTGCGCATGCGCTGAGGGTCGGTGACCATACCGGCCACCTTGCCGGCCACCGTTTCGGCCGAGTCCGACAGAAAGATGGCGTTGCCGTAGCTTTTGCTCATCTTGCGGCGGTCGGTGCCCAGCAGTTTCGGGGTTTCGGTCAGAATGACCTCTGGCTCCGGAAAGACCGGGCCGTAGAGATAATTGAAGCGCCGGGCGATCTCACGCGTGATTTCCACGTGCGGGGCCTGATCCACGCCGACCGGCACGCCGTAGGGTTTGTACATGATGATGTCGGCGGCCTGCAGCACGGGATACCCCAGAAACCCGAACGTGGAGAGATCCTTGTTGTTGAGCTGCTCGATCTGATCCTTGTAGGTCGGGTTGCGCTCCAGCCAGGGCACCGGTGTGATCATGGACAGGATCAGGAACAGCTCGGCGTGCTCCTTGATTCGGGACTGGATGAAGAGAGTGCTCTTCTCCGGCGTGAGGCCGGCACTCAGCCAGTCGAGCAGAATATCGTCGGTGAAGCCCCGGATGCCGCCGGGGCTCTCGTAGTCGCTGGTCAGGGCGTGCCAGTCAGCGACGAAAAAGAAGCAGTCGTATTCATCCTGCAGGCGCACCCAGTTGGCCAATGCACCGTGGTAGTTTCCCAAATGCAGCGGCCCCGTGGGCCGCATGCCGCTCAACAACCGTTTTTTCATGAGAACGCATGGACTCCTGTCTGATGATTCGATTCCGCGGCCGGTCTCACGCATTCAGGCCGCACCCGCGCGCATGAAGGTGGGCGCGGGCGAACGCCAATTCGTCCTCGTAGGACTCGACGCGACCGTTCAGTTTGGCATCGAAGACGGCCTGAAACACTTCTCGGAAGATCGGACCGGGGCTGACTCCGAGGCGTTTTAAATCCGCCCCTCTCAGGGAAATCGACACCCGGCGCAGGTTTGTGAAATACAGCGAGATCGCCTTCTTGACCTTTTCATGCTCGGTGGCCGCCATCATGAACAGAATCAGCTCCGTCCGCAGGCCGGCCAGCCGGTGATGGAGCGTGCTGTTGTCAACCGGCAAATGGCGGATCAGCCAGTGCAGGGACTCCAGCGCTTTGGTGCGGCCGGTCACACACAGCGCCTCCTGCCGCGGTGTCAACTCGAGGCGCCGACAGATCTCCTGAGCCTGCGGCCGCGTGCAGCGGTGGATCACGGCCAGAAAATAAACGGCCCACTTCATATAGGATTCATCCAGAAAAAGCAAATCATGCCAGGCAACGACCTGGCGGACCGCGTTGAGCAGGGCGATCACTTGTTTGTCGCAGCTCAGCGCGGGATGGGCCATTTTGAGCAGGCCGAAATCATTCAACCGGGCGACGGCCGCGGACGGGTTCTCCTCCTGCAGGATCAGCTGCAGTTCGTTGAACATCCGCCGGCCGGACAGCTCGCGGAAAAAGTCCATGCCCACGGCATTCTGAATCAGGCCATGGGTCAGGCGGCTGATCGTGAAGCCGAAGCGCTGCTCGAAGCGGATGGCCCGGAACACCCGCGTCGGGTCCTCGACGAAGCTCAGGTTGTGCAGGACGCGGATGGACTTTTCTTTGATGTCTTTCTGCGCGTTGAAGAAGTCGATCAGCAGGCCGAAGCGGTCCGGGTTGAGCTGGATGGCCAGGGTGTTGATGGTGAAGTCCCGGCGGTAGAGGTCCAGCTTGATCGAACTCATTTCCACCACCGGCAGGGCCGCCGGGAACTTGTAGTATTCCATGCGGGCCGAGGCCACGTCGATTTTGTAGCCGTCCGGAAAAATGATGACCGCTGTGCCGAATTTATCGTGGGTGTGGATGCGTGCACCGGAAATCCGGGCGTATTTTTTGGCGAACGCAATGCCGTCGCCCTCGATCACGATATCGATGTCCTCATCGCCGCGATACAAGAAAAGGTCGCGAACGAACCCGCCCACGACGTAGGCTCCATATCCCAGCGTGGCGGCGACTTCGCCGACCGTTCGGAGAAGGTCCAGCAGGCGTGGCGCCAAGCGTTCGTGCATGAAGCGGGTCACGTTGCGCGTGCGTGGGTTGAAAGATTCGCGCAGCGGCTCGGTGGACGCCTCGCCATCGAGATGTCTCTGGCCCACGAGCACGTTCAGCAGGTCGGTGCGCGTGATCACCCCGGCGATGTGCCCGTCCGCCATCACCGGCAGGATGCGTTGTTTGTTTTCGATGATCTTTTTTTGGATTTCGGACAGGTCGGCATCCAGCCCGACGCTGGCCACTTCCGTGTTCATGTAAGTGCGCACCGAGACCGCGCCCAGCTTGTGGAAGAGCGCCTTCTCGATCACCTGGCGGGTGATGTAGCCGCGCAGCTCGGTATGGCCGTCGGTTTTTTCGACGACCAGCAACGCGTTGATGTTGTAACGGGTCAGCAGATGGTTGGCGCGTTCGCAGGAAATCTCAGGCTCCACCGAGATCGCCGGCGAGGACATCAGGTGCCGGGCCAGCCGACGGCCCCTGATTTTCTCGAACAGGATCTCCAGCAGCTGGTTTTCGGTCTGGGTCAGGGTCTGGCCCTTGACGGAGGCGGCCGCGGCGAAGGGATGCCCTCCGCCGCCCATCCGGCTCAGGATGGCCGCGACATCCACTTCGTCGATCCGGCTGCGGGCCACGATATAGATCTTGGATTCCATCAAGGCCAGCGCAAAGATGACATCGAGGTTTTCCATCTTTGCCATTTTCTGGACCAGGAAGGCGAAATCCGGCACGTAGGTCTCGAGGGCGATGCTGGTCATGACCACTTCGACGCCGTTGACATTCGAACGAACCGCCGCCTGGATCATATCGTTGAGCAGGGCCACTTGATCGGGGTTGAGCTCGCGGGCGATCAGATCGGAGACGACGTTCAAGTTGGCGCCCTTTGACAGCAGAAACGCGGCGGCCAGAAAATCCCGGTCGGTCGTGGAGGCATAGGTGAACGAGCCGGTGTCCTCGTACAATCCCAGGCACATGATCGTGGCTTCGTCGGACGAGATCGGCACGCCCCGGGCGCGGATGGCTTCGATCAGGATGGTGACATTGGCGCCGGTCGACTCACAGACCTCCAGGCTCCCGCGGATATCGTTGTCGGAGGCGGGATGGTGGTCGTAGATGTGAATTTCGACATCGGGCCTGCCGGCCAGTTCGGCAAACTTGCCGATGCGGCCGATGTTGCGGGTATCCACCAGCACGAGCCTTCGAACCTGATCGAGATCGATCGAATGGATGTCGGCCATGTTGAAAAGATACACCATCGAGCTGATGAAAAAGTTCCTCAGGTTTTTCTCCTGGGCCCCCGGAAACACGACGCGCGCCTCGGGGTAGAGTTTCTGAGCCGCCAGGAGCGAGGCCAGGGCGTCGAAATCCGCATTGATATGGGTCGTGATGACCGTCTGCGCGGAAGAATGATTGAGTCGGGTCAAGGCGTTGTCCAATGCCCGGTTTCTCCGTTTCACGGCGATGAATGCGCTAGGATCGGATGATCGCAGAAGCATTAGCCTACCATATTCGTTGATGAAATCCAAATCGGCTTTAGGCTGCGGGACGCGGCCGGATTTTGATTTTAACAAATTGAAATAATTTAGAATAAATTCTATCTGTCGGTCGGTACCGCTGGGCCGTTCCGACCCACGAGCCGGCGTTCTGCCGTTTTCTTCGCATTCCGACTCAAAACGCTCAAGTTTTTTAGGCCCAAGCCGATAGACAATCAAACACCTAATTAATTAGCGGCCAGGATCTCGCACCGATCGAACTGTTAGAAGGCCGTTGCTTATGGTCGATCAGGGAGGATGTGCGCATGCCAGTCTATCAATGGATAGGTAAAAACCGGTCAAACAAGGTTCAAAAAGGTGAAATGGAGGCCCAGAGCGAAGAGGCCGTCCGCGCCAGTTTGGTCCGACAGAAGATCACCCCCAGCCGGATCAAGCAAAAGCCCAAGGATCTGTTTGAAAACATCAAGTTTTTGCAGCCGAAGGTCAAAGAAGCCGACGTCATTCTGTTCGCAAGGCAGTTTTCCACCATGATCGATGCCGGGTTGCCGATCATCCAATGCCTGGACATATTGTACAGCCAGCAGAAGAACACCACTTTTAAGAAAATGCTGAAGCAGATCAAGGAGTCCGTAGAAGGCGGCGCCACCCTTGCCGAAGCGCTCAAGAAGTTTCCCAAACACTTCGATGACTTGTTCGTCAACATGATCGCCGCCGGCGAAGCGGGCGGCATTCTGGATGCCATCCTGAGACGGTTGGCCGCCTATATGGAAAAGGCCGCCCGGCTGAAGGCGAAGGTCAAGGGCGCCATGACCTACCCATTGGTTACCCTGGCCATTGCGATTATCGTGCTGGCGGTTATTCTGGTTTTCGTCATCCCGGTCTTCGAAGAGATGTTCGCCGATTTCGGAAGCGAACTGCCGGGGCCTACCAAATTAGTCGTCGCCGCGAGCGACCTGGTGAAATCCAAAATTCTGTACCTCATCGGTGCCGGCATCCTGTTCATGATCGCCTTCAAAAAATATTATGCCACCGAAAAGGGGCGCGATATGATCGACGCCCTGGTGCTGAAGCTGCCGGTTTTCGGCATGCTGCTGCGCAAGGTGGCGGTGGCGAAGTTCACGCGCACCATGGGTACCATGCTGGGCAGCGGCGTGGCCATTCTGGAGGCCCTGGACATCGTCGCCAAAACTTCCGGAAACCGCACCATCGAGAAAGCCATCTACAACGTGCGTTCCGGGATTGCCGAAGGGCGGACGATGGCCGATCCGCTGAACGAGAGCGGTGTGTTCCCGCCCATGGTCTGCCAGATGATATCGGTGGGCGAGTCCACCGGCGCCCTGGATGCCATGCTGGAAAAAATAGCCGATTTTTACGACGAGGAAGTGGACCAGGCGGTGGACAACATGACCGCCCTGATCGAACCGATCATGCTGGTGTTCCTCGGAGTGACGATCGGCGGCTTGGTGATTGCCATGTACCTGCCGATTTTCAAGATGGCCGGCGCCATCCAGTAGCGAATTCGGGGAATGGCGTCCACCACGCCCGCAAACGGATCAGGCTTAAAGGCTGTTTGATTACGGACGGTCTTTAGGCCTTTTTTGCCGAATCCGCGGGAAACGCGCATGAATTTCGAATACGACCTGAGAAACTGGCTCCAGAAGCTCATGGGCGCGCGGATTTTATTTTCGTGCCTGCTGCTCGGGTCCACGGCCTTTCTGGAGTTCCACCGCCCGCGCCCTCCGGAAGCGGATCCGCTGTCTATCCTCTACGGCCTGATCGGGGTTATTTTCTTCCTGTCCCTGGTCTACGCCATTGCCTTGAAGCAGGTCGAAAACCTGCGTGCGTTCGCTCATCTCCAGACCGTCGCCGACAGCCTGTTCGTGACCGCCATTCTGTACGTGACCGGCGGCTTTTCAAGCCTCTTTTCATTCCTCTACCTGGTGGTGGTCGTGTACTCCAGCCTGTTGCTGCCGCGCCGCAGCACGCTACTGATCGCCGCGCTCTGCGGCCTTCAGTTCGGCGTGCTGGTGGACTTGGAGTACTATGGCCTATTGAAGCCCTTCGACAGCCAGGGTCATGCGTTGGTTGGGGTCATCGGGGGGGATCAGGCCCTGTACAAGATGGTGATCATCATGATCGCCTGCGTCGTCGTGGCCCTGCTGAGCAGCTTCTTGTCCGAGCAGGCCTTGAATACCCGGCGGGAATTGCGCGTCATGGAGCAGCATGTCAAGCGGGTCGAGAAAATGGCGGCCGTAGGGGAGATGGCGGCCGGCCTGGCTCACGAGATCAAGAACCCGCTGGCATCCATTACCGGGGCGATCGAACTGCTGCGCGACGAAATCCGGCCCGACCCCGATCACGGCCGCCTGATGCAGATCATTCTGCGCGAGGCCGACCGGTTGAGCGCGTTGGTCGGCAATTTTCTGATGTACGCCCGGCCGCCCTCCGGAAAAGCCGAAGCCATGGATCTAGAGAAGGCCGTGCGTGAGACCGCCGAGCTTTTCGGTAAGAACGGCGGCGTGGACGGCCGGGTCGCGTTGCGCATCAAGACGCAGCCGGGAATTTGGATCGACATGGACGCCGCCCACTTGAAACAGGTGCTGTGGAATCTGCTGATCAATGCCGCTGAAGCCATTGCATCACACGGGGAGATCCGTATCGAGCTGTCCGTCACCAAAGATCGCCAGGCCTGTCTGCGGATCGGCGATACCGGCTCGGGGATGCCGGCGGAAACGCTCCAGTCGATTTTCGATCCTTTTTTCACCACCAAACCCAAAGAGTACGGCACCGGGCTCGGCCTGTCGATCAGCTATGGCATCGTAAGGGATCACGGCGGGGAAT
>Ga0105093_10001146_pt1 | contig 10146 bp, 10 predicted proteins | sample PPLLak3March2015_2_FD_79111 | JGI IMG/M metagenome (GOLD analysis project Ga0105093, IMG submission 79111) | Freshwater sediment microbial communities from Prairie Pothole Lake near Jamestown, North Dakota, USA - PPLs Lake P8 Core (3) Depth... | ecosystem: Environmental > Aquatic > Freshwater >... | reverse complement strand
CGCCAGGAAGAAGCTGCGGGTTAGGTCCAGGCCTTCCACGGCCAGTGCTTTCAGCGCGCCGGAGCGGATGTCCTCCGCCACCGCCAGGCTCGACAGGATCGAAACCCCCACGTGGCTCTTGACGGCTTGGCGGATGGCCTCGGTGCTGCCCATCTCGGCCACGACATTGAGCGCGCCCGCGCCGTGGCCCAGGCGCGCGAGGCTGTCCTGGATCGATTTCAGCGTCCCGGAGCCGCGTTCGCGCGCGATGTAGGGCTCCGCCAGCAGGCTGGCTATCGGGATCTTCTTTTTTGCCGCCCAGGGGTGCCCGGCCGGGACGACCAGGAGCATCTGGTCATCGGTCAACTTCTCCTGCAGGATGTTCCGGTCCCGGGATTCCGCCCCCACCACCCCGAACTCCAGCGCCCCCTCGAGTATTCCGGCAATGACACCCGCCGTGTCGGCGATGATGAGCGCGACCGTCATCTGGGGGTAGCGCTTCTTGAAAAGACCGACCACTCCGGGGAGCAGGTAGCCGCCGGGGATCGTGCTGCCGCCGATTACGAGATTGCCGGTCAGCCGGCCCTGATGCTGGGCCATCGCCGTTTCGGTTTCATCCCTCAGGGCGAGCAGCCGGCGGGCATAACTGTAGAGCAGCCGGCCGGCCTGGGTGGGGACAACCTGCCGGGAGAGCCGGTCGATCAGCCGGCACCCGAAATGCGCTTCGAGGTCCTGGATGTGGCTGCTGACCGTCGGCTGGGACAGGTGCACGATTTCAGCGGCCTTGGAAAAGCTCTTGCGCTCGACCACCCTGCAAAAAATATGAAGCTGCCAGAGGTCCATTCAACCAGGGTCTTGTCTCACCGCGGGGTGGCGAGTAGGGGGAATTTGGTGGTGAGCCGCTCGAGCACCAGCTGCGGGACCATGCCCTTGACGTCGCCGCCGAATTGGGCGGCCTCCTTGATGATGGAGGAACTCGTGTAGATCCAGCGCATCCCGGTCATGAGGAAGACGGTTTGGATCTCGCGGTTGAGGCGCCGGTTCATGAGCGCCATCTGGAACTCAAGCTCAAAATCGGACAAGGCGCGCAGGCCGCGCAGCACGGCCTGCGCGCCGCGCTGCGCGGCGTAGTCCACCAGAAGGCCGTCGAAGGCATCCACCTCCACCCGGGGAGCTCCATTCAGGCTGGCCCGCAGCATCTCCATCCGCTCCTCGAGGGTAAAGAGGAACTGCTTTTTCGGGTTCGTCAGGATGGTCACGATGATGCGGTCGAAGATTTTCATCCCGCGGTGGACCAGATCCAGATGGCCGTTGGTGACGGGGTCAAACGAGCCTGGATAGATGGCGATGCGTTCCATTCGAGCGGTCTCCTCCTGGTTAAGGCACGAAGCGCGCATGTCGCGGGGGGGAATCGGACGCCCGACTCATAGCACACATGTCAAAAACGACACAAGCGTTTTGCCGTAGCGGCGGTGATCCTGCAGGTGAAAGGGCGGGGCCTCCCCGACGGCCTCCCCGCTAGCATGTTCCACCACGATCCGGGCCGTGTCCGCGAGGCACCGGGAGTCGGCGAGGTGACGCAGGGCCGGTGCAATCATGCCCGCGCCATAGGGGGGGTCCATGAACACCAGGTCAAACTTCCGGTCGCCCTCCGCGAGGCAGTTCAGGTTTCCAGCCGCATCCCAGCGCAGCACGCGGGCCCGATCCGCCAGGCGGCAGGACTGGATGTTGCGGTTGAGCACGCCGAGCGCCTCCTCTCCGTTTTCGATGAACAGCGCGAAATCGGCCCCGCGGCTGAGGGCTTCGATGCCAAACGCGCCGGTCCCGGCAAACAGGTCGAGCACGTGCGCGTGGCGCACGGCACTCCCCAGGATGTTGAAAATCGACTCGCGGGTCCGGTCAGCGGTCGGCCGCGTCTCACGCCCCGGCACCGTGACCAGCTTCTTTCCCCGCAACTGCCCGGCGATGACTCTGAGCGGCATGAATCGGTTTCGTGCAGGGCTGAGAGAGCCCGTCATCAGTAGGTGAAGTCGATGATGTACCAGTCTGTTGAGACGTCCCAGAAGGACATGAAAAACAGGACAGTGTTCAGACCCAGGGGCAGGGTTTTCCGACTGGCCACGGCCTTGATTTGCAGCTGGTACTGTGAACCCTTTGCGATGCGGCTGAGCGGAATGATCTTCAGGCTCTCGATGCGGCTCACCAGCATCTGGGCCTCCTCGAAGGAGGTGGTGATCTCCGGCTCGCTGTTCCTCCAGGAGCGCCGCACCACGAATTCCTTTTTGACCTTGTCGTAGGCGATCGAGTGTACCACGTTGATGTCGGCGATCTTATCGTCGAACCAGAGAAAGCGCCCCTGCTTGAGCAGGATGATGAACACGACCGACGTCGTCGTTCCGCTCAGGACCGCCTGCTTGATCTCCTCGGTGAAGGCCCCCTGCAGGCTTGCATACAGCAGCAGGTCATCATTGGTGTTCGACACCGTGATGTAGGTGATGGCGGCGGTTTGGGCCGCCGCCGCGGGGGAAACGAGCAGCAGAACGCTCACCAGCAGAGCGCAGGTCGTATGTTTGACGTGCGAGGCCATCGCGTTTTGGAACCTCGTTCGTAACTGCTCAAGTGTTTAGAAGTGGTCTCATAACCCCGTCTGACACCCGATGGCGGCGTTGCAGGCCTCTCGAAATGCTCACATACTGGCGTGTATGCTGCGCTTTCGAATCGGCCTGCGCCTTGCCTTCGGGCGTGATCCCAGGTTTTGAAACCACTTCTATGCTGAAGACGGAAGGCTGAAGTCTATAAAGCATCTCGCGAAGCACGAATCAGGCCATTCCAGACGTTCTCGGTTTCTACGACCGTTGGTTCAATAGCCAACTCGAATGCGCGAATTCGTGTGTGATCACGCATCGGTTAGTCCCTGAAAGCCTTCAGCCTTCAGTCTATCTACCTGAGTTACCCAATGGGAGTTCATTAACCGATCGGAAATGAAATTGCAAGCACGGGCAACGGCCGGAGGTGGCCATGGCAAAGGTCTCGCCCGGCCGCTATCGGAGCCTCTCGGCGGCATCCGGGCGGGGACCCTTCCGCTCGCGCGGATTGTTTCACCGGGGCCGGAAAAAGCGGCCCGGGGCAATCCGGGGATTGTCGACGCGAGGGGCTTCTGCTATGATCGGCGTCCACCGGATCGGCGGGGAGAAAAACATCCCGGTTTCGGCCGCAGACGCGGGGCTTCCCGTGCGCTGGGGGACTATAGCGGAGGCCATGTGCTTGCCAAAGTCTTGAGCAGTGCGGTCCTTGGAATCGATGCCTACCGGGTGGAAGTGGAAGTCGACATCAGCTCCGGCTTGCCCAGCTTTGCCACCGTCGGGCTGCCGGAGGCAGCGGTCAAGGAGAGCCGCGAACGGGTCAAGTCCGCCATCACCAACTCCGGCTACCGCTTCCCGGACGACCGGATCACCGTCAACCTGGCGCCGGCCGACATCAAGAAGGAAGGCACCGGCTTCGACCTGCCGATTGCCCTCGGGATCCTGGCGGCGACGGGCGTTGTCCCCCAGGAAATGGTCTCCCGCTACCTGGTCTTGGGCGAGTTGTCTCTGGACGGCCGCGTCAAACCCGTCCGGGGATCCCTGCCCATGGCCCTTTCGGCGCGTGAGGCGGGGCTCCTGGCGATCATCGTTCCCCACGAAAACGGGCGCGAAGCCTCGGTCATCGGCGATATCGACGTGCTGCCGGTCAAAACGTTGTCTCAGGTGGTAGGCTTCCTGCGGGGTCAGACCGCCATCGCACCGGAGAAGACCGACATTCACGCCATGTTCAACCGGGAAAACGCCTTCGACGTAGACTATGCCGAGGTCTGCGGGCAGGAGCACGCCAAGCGGGCGCTCGAGATCGCGGCTGCCGGCGGGCACAACCTCATCATGGTCGGCCCGCCCGGCTCGGGCAAGACCATGCTGGCAAAGCGGCTTCCGACGATCCTGCCGCCCATCACCTTCGAGGAGGCCGTCGAGACCACCAAGGTTTTCAGCGTGGTCGGCATGCTCACGGACGGTCAGGCCCTCGTCACGCGCCGCCCGTTCCGCTCGCCGCATCATACCATCTCGGATGCCGGTCTGATCGGCGGGGGCCACATCCCCAGACCCGGCGAGGTCAGCTTGGCGCACAACGGCGTGCTTTTTCTGGATGAGCTGCCGGAGTTCAAGAAGCACGTGCTCGAAGTTTTGCGCCAGCCGCTCGAGGACATGCAGGTGACCATCTCGCGGGCGGCCTCGGCCCTGACCTATCCGGCAAGTTTCATGCTGGTGGCGGCCATGAACCCCTGCCCGTGCGGATATCTCGGGGATCCCAAACACGAGTGCCGGTGCACCTATCCCCAGATCCACCGCTACCGGTCCAGGATTTCGGGGCCGCTGCTCGACCGGATCGACATCCACGTGGAGGTGCCGGCCGTGCCCTATAAAGACCTCCTGGAAGAGGCCCACGCGGAGAGCTCCGCTGCCATCCGTGAGCGCGTGACCTGCGCCCGGCAGATCCAGTCGGCCCGCTTTGCGCGCACCCGGATCTTCTGCAACGCCCAGATGGCCAGTCGGCACATCCGAACCTACTGCCGCATCGACGATGACTCCCGCAGCCTGCTCGAGTCCGCCATCGACAAACTCGGCCTCTCCGCCCGAGCGTTCAACCGCGTGCTCAAGATTTCCCGCACCATCGCCGACCTGGCGGGTGCCCCCGGCATCGGGGTTGCGCACATCTCCGAGGCCATCCAGTACCGCAGCCTCGACCGGGGCAGCCGGCGGTCTGCATGAACGCCGGGACCCGACCCGCGCGTGCCTGCCCGCTTGACACGCCACAGACGATCATGGCACTAACAGGGTGATGAAAAACTGCGCCTGAGGCCGTGAGCCGGCGTTGTGCGGCTTTTGTAAATGCTCATCCGCCGCAGGCGGACTGCGCTTTCCAAAACGCCGCACGCCTTGGCTGACGGCCTGATGCTTGTTTTTAAACACCCTGATAGAGACACGTATTCGTGACGGGCGCCTGTGCCCGGGAAAGCAGCCGCATGCCAACGACTGACGCCACCGCCCAACCCCCACCGGCCGAGCGCGCGGACCGGGTCTATCGTGTCCTGCAGTCGCTGCGGACGTCCTTCATTCGGATCGGCGTCGTGGCGTTGATCTTCTCGATCGGCGGGTATTACCTGGCGGAGTCGATCCTGAGGCTTCTGCAGCGCCTGACCGGCGTAAGGCTGGCGGCCTACGGCATCCCAGAGACATTTTTCAGCTTTCTCAACCTGGGCCTCGCATTCGGTGTCTTCGCGAGCATGCCCTACATCCTGTATGCCATCCTGGCGGGGGTGCAGCCCCTTTACCCGACCTTGAACCGCCGCATGATGCGCGGCTTCTGGCTGGCGGCCGTGGTTCTGTTTGGCGCCGGCGTGCTCTTCTGCCTGAACATTTCACTGCCGTACGGGGTACAGTTCCTGCTCGAGTTCGAAGGGCCTAACATCGAGGCCATCATCTCCGTACAGAAGTTTGTCTCCTTCTGTCTGCTGTTTCTCTTCGGATTCGGGTTCATCTTTGAGCTGCCGCTGGCCATGATTCTTGCGGGGCGGATCGGGATCGTCACGTATCAGAGGCTCGCCGGCAATCGCCGCTATGCCATTCTCGTCATCACCATCGTTTCGGCCGTGCTTACCCCCACGCCGGACGCCTTCAACCTCGCGATGATGGCCGCGCCGCTCTACCTGCTGTTCGAGCTGGGGCTATTCGGCATGCGCTTCAATTCGGCGGCAAAGCGGGATGCGGTTTAGCGGTTGCAGAAATGTAACTGCCCAGGTAGATAGACTGAAGGCTGAAGGCTTTCAGGGACTAACCGATGCGTGATCACACACGAATTCGTGTAGTTGCGTTGGCTGTTGAACCAAAGGTCCTATAAACCGAGAATGGCTTGATTCGTGCTTTGCGAGATGTTTTATGGCCTTCAGCCTAAACACCTGGCAAGTACGCTGCCTACTTGGGCAGGATGCCGTATGCGCGCGCAGCGGCCTCGTCATAGCGCGCCTTGCGGTTGTCGCAGCGGTCGCGGGGGCAGAGGCGGCAGCTGAAGAAGGTGCTCGCGGCCGGGAAGAAAATCCCGGACACCGATTTGCGCGGCAGCATGAGGAGGCTGTCGGTCAGCCGCACGCCGATGGCGGCCTCAACATCGCCCAGGAGTTCAAAAAGCGGCACCTGCTCTTCAAGCGGCCAGTCGGCGAGAGAGCCCGGGCTCATCCATGAGAGCTTGTCGATGGCGAAGCGCTGGCAGAGATGCGCGATCAGGTGCGCCCGCGCTTCCGCCAGCACCAGATTCCCGATGGCATCGAGGTAGTATTTTTCCAGCAGGTCGCCGGTCGTTTCGACGGCCTCGTCGAACCGGTCCCCCAGGGTGACCACGGCGGGAAACAGGCGACCCACATCGTCCAGGTTCTTGCGCAGCACACGGCTCTTGAACCACCGGCCCTCGATTCCCACGGCGTCTTCCTCTCGGGCCTCGACGTAGGCGGTGGCAAATACCGCCCGGGCCTGCGCCAACGAAAGCGCCCGGGTGATGAGTCCCTCGACCGCCCCGCGGTCGTGGGACTTCAACTTGCTGTGAACGGATGTCGGGTTTAACTCAATCGGAATGTGCGCCAGTATTTCCATCGGATCCATGCCTCTTTCAAGTCGATCCAAAGCTTATGGCACTTCGTCGTTTTTGGCAAGCAACACCCGATCATCGATAGAACAGAATTCTTGACGCTCGCAGGGATCGATGACATGATGATGCGCGCGGGCGTGGATCGGCGGGTCGGGCCGCTCGCGCGACCGCAGAGCGTTCGACAGGAGCCGCACAGCAGGATACGCTCATGACCAAAGTCGTGGATCTAGAGTCCTTCCGTGACAAGACCCTCGAGCAGAAGTGCTTCGGTGCCTGGCAGCAGCGCTTCGGGGAAGCCTACGGCACGCCGACACGGGCATCGGATCTTTCGGACAAGACGGTTTTTTTCCTGGCCCAACCCGGCGAGAACAGCGCGGCCGCCTTCTACGAGCTCATCATGGGGGCGCTCGATCTGGGTCCGGCCGCCAAATTCTACTACCTCAGCAACGATGAACAGATGCGGGTGGTCGACATTCACCTGCTGCTGGCCGATCAGGTGCGTTTCGAAATGATGCGCCGCCTGGGCTGGATCAAAAACCTGCCCAGGGCGCAGCTCAGCCTGATCGAGATGGTCCGACACTTCGAGAAGCTGAAACTGCAGACGAAGACGAGCCCGCCGGATTTGAACGAGAGCCACCCTGATTACGGAGCCTATCGGCAGCTGACGCGCGGGGACAAGGAAGTGTTCATCCGGCGCATGCTGCAGGAAGCCATCGACGCCTTCAAAAAACAGCTGGAGGAATAGAAGGCGCCGGTCGAGCCCCCCGGCCGCCGGGCTCACTCGTCCATCCGGCTTCTGACCAGCGCGATGACCTGCGCCGGGGAATGGGTGCGCATGATTTCCCGGAACTGGGCCCGGTAGATCGCGATCGCGCTGAAGCCGATCACGCTAACGTCATAGGCCCTCCAGCGTCCGGCATGTTTCAGCATGCGCACCTCCACCGGGAACGGCCGGTTCATCCAGACCACGTCGGCTTTCACCACGGCCCGCGCCGGCCCTATCATCTCCTGGCCCCGGCAGGTCACGGTCTCGTTGGTGTAATGTTTCCGGAGCTGCGCCAGGTAGTAATTTCCCAGGAACTTCGAGAAGACGTCCACAAACTCGATCCGCTGCGCCGGCAGGAACGCATCCCATTTCTCCGCCAGAACCCGTTTGGAAAACTCGGTGAAGTCGAACCCCTCGGCCAGCACGGCCCAGAGCCGCTCCTGCTGCAGGGGCTTGCGCTCCGGCGACCGGTCATGCGGGTCATTCAGGATGCGAAGGCCCTCCGCGATGGTCTGGCGGCACGTTTCCACGGGGCCGGCGGCGAAGGCCGGCCCGCTCAGCACCAGGACGGCCCAGCCCAAACCGACGATGCCGACCCGCGCCAAACGCAGGTGACTTAAGGCCTGACGCAACATTCCTATTGACAATCCCATGTGATCTCTATATTTGGCTATTCACTTGAACTGAGGTCGTTGCACTATCGCCCATCATCCAACAAGGAGGTCAGAATGACGAAAGCAGATTTGATCGAGGCCATGGCCAAAGACGCCGGTATCACCAAGGTCGCCGCCGGTGCCGCGCTGGATTCTTTCATCGACGGGATCGTGAAGAACCTGAAGAAGAAAGAAGGCAAAGTGACGCTGGTCGGATTCGGTACCTTCTCCAAGGGCCGCCGCAAGGCCCGCAAGGGCAGAAACCCCCAGACCGGCGCCGAGATCAAGATCAAGGCATCCACGGTCGTCAAATTCAAGGCCGGCAAAAAATTGAAGGACGCGGTCTGATCTGAGACCCGTAAAAAAACATTAAGGGCGGATTGCCGTTTAGGCAACCGCCCTTTTTTTATGGCGCGCCCCCGTCCCCTCAGCCTTTGAGCGTCTTGCGGATACGTGCCATCGCCGCCTGCACCTTTTCGTGGTGGTTGAAGGCGCTGATCCGAATGTAGCCGGCGCCGCAGCGGCCGAAACCCTCTCCCGGCGTGCAGACGACGTTTGCCTGCTCCAGCAGCCGGTCGAAGAACTTCCAGGAGTCCATCTTTCCGTCCACCCAGATGTAGGGCGAGTTTTCCCCGCCGATGCACTCATACCCCAGGGCGGTCATCTCCTTCCGGATGAGGGCCGCGTTGCGCAGGTAGTAGTCGATGAGCTCCCGGCACTGGGTGCGGCCCTCCGGGCTATAGACCGCCTCGGCCGCCCGCTGAACAGGGTAGGAGACGCCGTTGAACTTGGTCGTGTGCCGCCGGTGCCAGAGGGCGTGCACGGGGCGCGGCTCGCCCGCCGCCGTGTAGGCCAGGCAGGACTTCGGCACGACCGTGTACGCGCAGCGGGTGCCGGTGAAGCCCGCCTGCTTGGAGAAGCTGCGGAACTCGATGGCCACCTCCCGGGCGCCCTCGACCTCAAAGATGGAATGCGGCAGGCGGTCGTCACGGATAAACGTCTCATAGGCCGCATCGAAAAGGATGATGGCCTTGTTCTGTCGGGCATAGTCCACCCACTGCTTGAGCTCGGGCTTGGTGATGGTCCCGCCGGTGGGGTTGTTGGGGAAACAGAGATATATCAGATCCGCCTTCTGCCTGGGAAGCGACGGGATGAATCCGGTCTCGCGGGTGCAGTCCATGTAGACGACCCCCGCGTAGCGCCCGTCGGCGAATGCCCCGGTGCGGCCGGCCATGACGTTGGTGTCGAGATACACCGGATAGACCGGGTCCGGGATCGCCACCGTGATGTCCGTGGCAAAGATCTCCTGGAGGTTGCCGTTGTCGCATTTTGCCCCGTCGCTGACGAAGATCTCGTCGGCCGCGATCTCCGCGCCGCGTTCCTGGAAGTCGTGCCGGGCGATCTTCTCCCGCAAGAAGTCATACCCCTGCTCGGGTCCGTAGCCGCGGAAGGTGGCTGCCTCGGCCATTTCGTCGACGGCCTTGTGGAAGGCCTTAATGGAAGCCGCCGGCAGCGGGAGGGTGACGTCGCCGATGCCGAGCTTGATGACGTCCTTGTCCGGGTGGGCTTTCTGGTAGGCCGCCACCCGCTTGGCGATGTCTGAAAACAGGTAGGAGGCCTGGAGTTTGGAGTAATTTTCATTGATGCGGATCATGTCTCACCTCGCAGAACGGATAGTTGATTCTTGAGTGCACCAGGCAACCTTATTAGGAAACATCGATTATTTCAAGCGGCGGCCTGCCGGCGCGCGCATCTTCGGCCCGGGGGTGTTTGATCAGAGGGGCTCCACCAATCCTGACTAAACAGGGAGGATAGATTTTTCTATATAGCGCTGGTTGACTTGATCAGTTTTTTGATCTTATCCAAGAGGTCTTGTTTTTCCTCTTGGGTAAATCCATTTAGGATGATTTCAATAGATTCGTTTTTTTCATCTGCGATCATTTTCAGGGCATCCCTGCCTTTGCGGGTAATGGCAAGCAGGGTGACCCGTTCATCCTGGGGATCCCGTTTCCGAAGGATAAAGCCATCCTTTTCGAGCCTCTTGGAAAGCCCTGTCATGTTGGCACCGGGCATCAGCAT
>Ga0105093_10001142_pt1 | contig 10152 bp, 11 predicted proteins | sample PPLLak3March2015_2_FD_79111 | JGI IMG/M metagenome (GOLD analysis project Ga0105093, IMG submission 79111) | Freshwater sediment microbial communities from Prairie Pothole Lake near Jamestown, North Dakota, USA - PPLs Lake P8 Core (3) Depth... | ecosystem: Environmental > Aquatic > Freshwater >... | reverse complement strand
TGGAATATGGCCGGGGGGTCGGTTGAATCGATATCTTGGCAACTACCTATCCGACCCGCATCGCCTTGCCTCTGGCGGTGATGAGCCCGTCGCACAGACCGAACGTACCTAAACCGACCGCATGGGCGGCATGGCGGTCCGACCAGGAAGATGCATAGGAGAATCGTTCAGATTTGACGATGGTCCAGTTGGAAACCAGCATGGGAGCGATGGCCGCATGGCCAACCTGCTTGAGACTATTTACCACGTGGCGGCGCAAGGCTGCGTTGAACTCCTCGCCGTAGACCCTGATCCGGGCCCATTCTTCGGATGGATACCTCTTAGCCCTGCGGTTGGCTTTGCGGACCGCTTCCCGCTGCGGCAAGACCCATGAGATGACGCTTAGTTCTTCAGCGCCGGCTGATTCCCCAGGGCAGTGCTGGTTGAAGACCTCCCAGGGGGTCCAGTGGAAGGGCCCCACATATTCCTTGTACTGCTGCCAAATCTGATCCCCACCGGAGGCAAACCCCACCAAGGCATCGTCCCAAGCAGGCTCCTCGGTTGTAGTGTTCATCGTGTTGTGGGGTGAGGTGAGGATGAAATCACGGACCAACGCTTTTATCCAGTCCGCTGAAACAGTGGCACTGTTTTTCACTTACCACCTCCTATCACTGTGAAATCTGACCACCACCATGTCATCGGCCGCAACGTATTGCGCCTATCTCATTTTACAGGGTGTTGACGACATCATAGGATGGGTTGGATGATTGCATACCTATTTTTTTGATTTTCCCGTAACCGATTCAATCACGATTTTATAGGCCGCGGCCTTGTGAGAGGCATTTTCGATGTACTGCAGGCCTTCTTTTATAAATCCCGGAGAGTATTTTTTTACGAGTTCCAACAGCCCCTTGTGCTTTTCATCACCCGTCAGCTCAAATGCCTTCCCAAACACAATCGCGCTTTCATACCGTGTGGCAAAACTTTCCGGCAACACCTCCGTCTTCCCGACCACGCAGAAAGACACCCTGTTGTTATCTCTTAAATTTTCCAGCTTATGCCCGTTTACTGCACAATGAAAATAAATTACATCCTCTGTGTAGCAATAACTCATCGGCACTCCATAGGGCTGCCCACCTGAGGATACCGTAGAAAGAATGCCGAATTCCCCCTTCTCCAATATACTTTTTGCTTCGCTATCTGATATTGCCCTGTCCGTTCGTCGCATCTTTCTTTCCATGCTATCCCCTTCAATCGGTCAAGAAACGGGTTCCATCCATTGGCGGATTTCAATGTGGATCGATACCATTTTTTTGCGGTCGAATCAAATTGACAGATCCATTGATTTTCAGGTTTTCAATTTCGTGAGATATTTTAAAAGAGCTCAGGATGTTGAATTCGATGGGGTAAGTGAGTCTCCAGGGCTTCCAGCGATGCCGGTGCGGATCCGGACCCGGGGGCCGGTGTTTCCCGCCGGACGCCAGTCTCGGGGAGGGTCTCACCTTCCGGAGAAAATCAAGCCGGTTCTGGTCTTTGAGCCGGTAATCAAGAATTGACTTGCTGTAAGATCAAATGGTACACCGGAAGGCATGATTCCCCCCCTGCATCATATCAAAGGCTACAATCTCAAACTTTCCGGAAAGCCCTTGCCGGTGCTGGAAGACCTGCCGTTGCCAAGGCAGGTAGCCGCCGTTGCCAGCCGCCTGCGCTTCGTCAAACCACGCCTGGCAGTCAACGTCGGCGACCGGGTCAAAGTGGGCTCGTTGCTATTCGCGGACAAGCGCCGGCCGGAGGTCCAGTTCCGCTCGCCCGGCGGCGGGACGGTCAGTGCCGTGAACTTCGGCCCGCGGCGCCGGCTGCAGGAGGTCGTGGTTACGCTGGACGTCGAAGAGGCCTACGAGGAGTTCCCTCGGGTTTCGGATGCCGATCTCGAATCGATCGGCCGGGAGCGGCTCATCGAGCTTGTCATTGGCGGAGGGCTTTGGCCGCTCATACGTGAGCTTCCCTTCCGCGATGCGGCCCGGCCGGAGACCGCGCCGCCGGCGATATTTGTATACCTCGACAACCTCGAGCCGTTCCATCCGCTGCCGCGGGTCTACTTGGACGGGCGTTGGGACCTTCTGGCCTTCGGCCTGCGGGTGCTCGATCGGCTTGCCGGCAAGCCGGCCGTGGTCACGGTGTGCCGAGAGAATGCGGAAGGCCTTGAGTCCCTGAACGGGGTGGTAGGCCAAACGGTCGTGGGCAACTATCCGGCCCATGACCCCGGCGTGCTTCTCTACCGCACCAAGACCTCTTCCGACCAGAACCATTCCTGGTCCGTCGAAGGCCAGGACGTGCTGCTGATCGCCGAGCTTCTGCAGACCGGCCGTTTTCCCACCGGCCGCGTTGTGACCCTCGGCGGGCCCGCCGCCACGCAGCCCCGGCATTTACGGACCCGCCTGGGCGCCCCCCTGACGGCGCTCGTCGCCGGCCGAATCGCCGCCGGTAACGTTCGGCAGGTTGCGGGCGGCGTCTTCACGGGAACCCCGGCCCCCCAGGACTCCCATCTCGGCCTTTTCGAAAAAGCGCTTGTGGTGCTCCCCGAGGGTAACGCGCCCGGCGACTTCCTCGCTTGGGTTCTGCCCGGCGCACGAACCCCAAGCTATTCCCGGACGTTTCTTTCGTCCTTTCGGGGGCGCGGGGAACACCCAATGGACTGCAACCGCCACGGCGGGCTGCGGGCCTGCATCCAGTGCAACTTCTGCCCCCAGGTCTGCCCGGTGGACATCCTGCCCCAATTGACCTACAAGGCCATCCGGGCCGGGGAGGTGGAAGAGGCGCTGGCCCACGGCCTGCTGGACTGCGTGGAGTGCGGGTTGTGTTCGCTGGTGTGCCCCTCCAAGATCGACCTGCTCCAGGCGCTGCGCGACGCCAGGGAGAAATTCTACGAAGAGATGAGCTGAACGCATGAACCCCGTCAAGCACGTATTTGACTCGCAGCGTCACCACTTCACCAAAGGCGGCCGGTTCGAGAAGTTCTATTTTGTGTTCGAGAACATCGAGTCCGTCTTCTTTGCCCCCGCCGCCGTCACCTCGACAGGCCCACATGTTCGCGACAGCCTGGATGTCAAGCGCTTCATGTTCCTGGTGATCGCGGCGCTGCTGCCCCACTACGCCTTCGGGATCTTCAATGTCGGCTACCAGTCGAACCTCGCCTCGGGCTTGCCGCTCGATTTCTGGGCCATGGTGTGGGTAGGGCTCAAGGCGGTGGTGCCGATGGTGGTGGTCACCTATGCCGTGGGGTATGTTTGGGAGGCGTTGTTTGCGACGGTGCGCAAGCACGAGATCAGCGAAGGACTTTTCGTTACCTGCGCTTTGTTCCCGCTGACGCTGCCGCCGACCCAGCCTTTGTGGCAGGTGGCCCTCGGCATCTCCTTCGGGATCGTCATCGGCAAGGAGATCTTCGGCGGTACCGGCCGCAATTTTCTCAACCCGGCCCTGACCGGCCGCGCCTTTCTCTACTTTGCATACCCGGCGCAGACTTCGGGCGAGGCCGTCTGGACCTTGCTCGCGGCCGGCGGCACGGCTGCGGTGGATGCCTTCAGCGGCGCCACCCCGCTGGCCGTCGCCCAGGCCACCGATTCGGGAAGCGTGGTGCAGGCCTGGGCTGATGCCGGCTACAGCCTGGCCAAGCTCTTCTTCGGCCTCTATCCGGACGCCATCGGGGCTTCCTGCACCTTTTTGTGCATCGTCGGCGCGCTTTTCCTGATCACCGTCGGCGTGGCCGACTACCGCATCATCTGCGGCGACATCCTGGGGTTCTTGGCGGCGGCGACGCTGCTTAACCTATTTGCATCGCCAACCTCGTCGCCTTATCTTGGTTTGAACCCTTTTTATCACCTGATGGTGGGAGGCGCGGCTTTCGGCATCGCTTACATGACCACCGATCCGGTGTCCGCGCCGGCGATGCCGGGGGCAAGATGGGTGTACGGGTTTATGATCGGGATGCTTACGGTTTTGATCCGAGTGTTCAATCCCGCCTTTCCGGAGGGCATCGGCATCGTCATCCTCTTCATGAATTGTTTCGCGCCGCTGCTGGACGAGATCCAGCTCACGGCGCGGCTGAAAAAGCGGATCCCCAATGTCCAGTAACCTCAGATCGTTGACCTATGCGGGCGTCCTGTGCATCGTCTGCAGCCTGCTGCTGACGGCGGCATCGAGCGGCCTGCAGCCCTTCCAGGAGCGCAACGTGCTGATCGACCGTCACCGCAACATCCTGGCGGCGGCCGGCCGGCTGCCGGACGATGTCCGGGCGTCCACCGCCGACATTGAGGCGCTTTACGCCAGCCACATCCGGTCCCTGCGGGTTGACGCGGTCGGGCGTATCATCCCGAGCTCGGAACCCGCTGAAGGGGCCCTGCCCCTCTACCTCATCGTCGAGGGGGACCAAATCGAAGGATACATCGTTCCCATCGACGCCAAGGGCCTTTGGGGTCCGATCAACGCCTATCTCGCCCTCGACGATGACGGCGCTACCGTGAAAGGCTTCACGGTTTACAGGCATGCCGAGACGCCCGGTCTGGGCGGTGAGATCGAAAAGAAACGCTTTCGCGAAAACTGGTCGGGCAAGAAAATCGTCACCCGCCAGGGCAAGTTCGTGTCGGTCGGGGTCGCCAAAGGCCGGGTCGAGGATGTCATCCCCAAGGACAAGCACGAACACTACGTGGACGGGATCAGCGGCGCCACCCTGACCGGCAAGTACCTCGCAGCCGGGATCAGGGACACTTTAAACCAGTACGAGCCGGTCGCGGTCAAATTCCGTAAGAATCTAATGCATGAAGTGGCGGGCGCCCCGCCCCGCCAGTAGCGCTTTGCGCACGGGAGCCTCATGAACGGTATCTTTGCTAAACCCTGGTCGGCGGTCAGACGATCCCACTCCTTCAAGGAGATCGTAAAGGCGCTCTGGCAGGCCAACCCGATATCAAAGCAGATCCTGGGCGTCTGCTCGGCGCTGGCCGTCACGGTCCAGCTTCAAACCGCCATTGTGATGGGGCTTGCGCTGACGCTGGTGGTCGCCTGCTCCAGCCTCATCGTTTCGCTGATGCGGGCGAGCATACCGCGCAACATCCGCATCATCGTGCAGGTCGCCGTGATCGCCACCATCGTGATCATCGCCGACGAACTGCTAAAGGCCTTCATGTATAATTTGAGCAAAGAGCTGTCGGTCTTCGTGGGGTTGATCATTACCAACTGCATCGTCTTGGGCCGGACCGAGGCCTACGCAATGAACAACCCGCCGGTGCGCTCCTTCGTCGACGGGCTGGCCAACGGCCTGGGCTACGCCTCGGTATTAGTCGGGGTCGCGTTTCTGCGCGAGCTTTTGGGATCCGGCCGGCTTTTCGGATACGCCGTGGTGCCGGAAGCATTTTATCAAGCCGGCTACGTGAACAACGGGCTTCTGTTGCTCGCCCCGGGAGCCTTCATCATGATTGGCCTTTTCGCGTGGCTGGAGCATAGCCTGCTGGAGAGAAAATAGCCGTGGAAAACCTCATCAGCATCGGGGTCAACTCGATTTTCGTCGGCAACATCCTGCTGTCTTACTTTCTTGGGATGTGCTCGTTTCTGGCTGTATCGCGCAACCTGCAAACGGCTGCCGGTTTAGGAGTCGCAGTCATCTTCGTCATGGCGCTGACCACACCGGTCAACTGGCTTATCTACCACTTGCTGCTCGCCCCCGGGGCGCTGGCGTGGGCCGGTTTTCCGAACCTCAATTTGAGTTTTCTCAAGTTGATCTTGTTCATCGCCCAGATTGCGGCGATCGTACAGATCCTGGAGATGGTCATCGACCGCTACTCGGCGGGGCTCTACACGGCGCTGGGGGTGTACCTGCCGCTGATCACGGTGAACTGTGCCATCCTGGGGGTCTCGCTGTTCATGGTCGAGCGCAATTACTCCTTCACCGAAACGGTGGTTTACGGAAGCGGCTCCGGGGTAGGATGGTGCCTGGCCATCGTCGCCATGGCCGCCATCCAGAAAAAGTTGCGTTATGCGGATGTGCCTATCGGGCTGCAGGGCTTCGGTTTGAGCATGATCGTGACGGGGTTGATCGCCGTCGGGTTTATGCTGTTCGCCGGGATCGACATTTAGTCGGCTTTTAACTCTCGAGGCCGTTTGATATCGTTGGAGAAATGAACGACTATTTTTTGAGTGTGGCGGTTTTCGGCGGAGTGGTGCTCTTTCTGGTGGGCATCCTGTTGCTGGTCGAGGCCCGTGTCGTCCAGAAAGGCGAGCGCACGATCGTCCTCAACGACGACCCCGGCAAGAGCATCAAGGTGCCAAGCGGCCGAACGTTGTTGTCGGCGCTCGCGGAAAATGGCATTTTCCTGCCGTCCGGCTGCGGCGGCGGCGGTTCCTGCGGATTGTGCAAATGCAGGGTCGAGTCGGGAGGGCGGGACGTCCTGCCCACGGAGCTCGCCCACCTCTCCCGCAAGCAGCGCCTGGAGGGCATCCGCGTCGCCTGCCAGCTCAAGGTCAAGGAAGACATGCGGGTCCGTATCCCGGACGAGATCTTCAACATCAAGAAATACAACGCCACGGTGGTGTCGAACGAAAACGTGGCGACCTTCATCAAGGAACTCATCCTGAAGCTCGAACCGGGTCAGGCGCTGAATTTCAAATCCGGCGCCTACGTCCAAATCGACATCCCCGTCTATCATGCCTCCTTCAGGGAGTTCAGCATTCCGGAAACCTACAAGGGCATGTGGGACCGCTACAAGCTCTGGAGCCTGGTGGCGCGGACCGAGGAGCCCGTCTACCGAGCCTACTCCATGGCCAACACGCCCTCCGAGGACCTGCTGCGGTTTACGATCCGTATCGCCACCCCACCGCCCGGCGCCGGAGACGAGGTGCCGCCCGGCCTGGGGTCTTCCTTTGCATTCCGGCTGAAACCGGGAGACAAGGTCACCCTGAGCGGGCCTTTCGGCGAGTTTTTCATACGGGAGACCCAGCGCGAAATGTGCTTTATCGGCGGTGGTGCCGGCATGGCCCCCATGCGCAGCCACATCTTCGACCAGCTGCTGAGGGTTCAGACCGACCGGAGGATCACATTCTGGTACGGTGCCCGCTCAAAAAAGGAGATGATTTACGACGAGGAGTTCCGGGAGCTCGCCCGGCGCTTTCCAAACTTCACCTACACCGTGGCGCTGTCGGAATCCCTGCCCGAGGATAAATGGGACGGCCCGGTGGGGTTCATCCACCAGGTGGCCCACGACCTTTACCTCGGCCAACACAAGGACCCCACCGAAATCGAATACTACCTGTGCGGGCCGCCCCTGATGCTGCGGGCCGTGGAGAGGGTTCTGGACAGCCTGGGTGTGGACCCGGAGATGGTCGCCTACGACGAATTCGGCTGACGGCTTCGCAACGAATTCAAACGCTGCGTTGCGTTTAATTTTTAACGAGGGATTAGATTTCAAGCAATGGATGTGATGACGATCGCATTGTTGACGGGCGGCTTCGCGCTGCTGGTCTTCGGAGCGGAGCTTCTGGTGCGCGGGGCTTCGCGGCTTGCGGCGTCCGTGGGAGTTTCACAGCTGGCCATCGGTTTGACGGTGGTGGCTTATGGCACGTCCACGCCGGAATTGGCGGTCAGCCTCCAGGCCGGGTTGGCCGGCAATGCCGACATCGCCGTCGCCAACGCGGTCGGAAGCAACATCTTCAACGTGCTTTTCATCCTGGGCGCCTGCGCGGCCATAAAACCGCTGCTGGTCCACCGGCAGCTGGTGCGCCTGGAAGTGCCGATCATGATCGCGGCTTCGGCTATGCTGATGGCCCTGTCTTGGGACGGCAAATTGGGTTTTTGGGATGGATGGGTTCTTTTTTCAGGGATAACGGTTTTCACCGTGTGGGCCATTCGCAGAAGCCGCAGGGAAGAAGCCGTCGCAGTCGCTTCCGGCGCTCCCCGTTCCAGAGTATCAGACCAACCGCAGAAAACGGCCGGGCGGATTTACACACCCATCAGCTGGGTACTGGCGGGGGTGGCCCTTCTCGTGCTGGGTGCCCGTTGGATGGTGGACGGCGCCATCCTGCTGGCCGAAGCCATGGGAGTAGGCCAAGTCGTAATCGGTTTGACGATTGTGGCCGCAGGAACATCCCTTCCGGAGGTCTTTACCTCACTCATGGCCACGATTCGGGGGGAGCGGGACATCGCCATCGGGAACGTCGTCGGCAGCAACATTTACAACATCTTGATGATCATCGGGTTGTCCAGCTTGGTCGCGCCCGGCGGCCTCAACGTCGCCCCATCCCTGCTCAACTTTGACATGGAGGTCATGCTGGTTGTAGCCGTGGCATGTCTGCCCGTCTTCTTCACGGGTTACAGCATCGCGCGCTGGGAAGGCTGTCTCTTTTTGGGGTGTTATGCCGCTTACATCGCTTATCTCATCATGGATGCCGCGGGACACGACGCCCTGCCGGCGTTCAGCCAAGTGATGTTGATGTTCGTAGTGCCGCTGCTGGCGGTAACGGTCTCCGTTATTACCTTCAGGTCGCTGATACGACAGCGATGAAGGACCAGCCATGCGCCTGAATCATAACCGATGCACGGCAGCGGCACTCAACCGACCTGAAGTTACGGTTCCTGAAACCTACCTCGGCGCTCTGAAACCAGGTGCGACGGTCAGCGCCGCCAGCCGGACGCTGGCGGGAAGGACATTCAGCGGAACCGTGGCCAGCCTCGCGCTGTTAGATGGATGGCCTTTTTCACAAAGTAATACCCCAGCGACAGCGCCAGGATGATGCTGGCGATGCCGATCAGCACGAACGGCTCAAGATCCTTGATCTCCAGGATGATCACCTTGCGGGCGATAGCGATCATCGCCACCAGGAACACCACCTCGACATGCAGCGATTCATCGGAGAGATAGGCGCGGATGGATTCCAGCAGCTCCAGTCCGATCAGAATCATCATGAAAAAGCCGAAAATCTCTAACAGGTTTTCGACCCCCAGCATGTATTTGGGAGGATTGAGAATTTCCGCGATCAGAATGAACAGAAGATCGACCGTTGAGAGGAAGACCGCCAGCATCATCATGACAATCAGAGCCAGGATGATGCCCCGGGTAAAGGTGTGTAGAACCTCTTTAACGGGTTTCATGAATCAGCCTCGTAACGTCAAGGGCGATCAAAAGCGCACACCACAAATGACTTGACCCCTTGACCCCTTTCTATCTTTACGGCACCAGCCACAGAGCCGCATCGGAAAGCTTATGGCTGACGGCATAAGACACTTTTCCGCCAAAAAAGGAGTTGTTGATTCCGCGACGACCCATGACGATGGCGCCGAAGCCCCCCTCCCGCGCAGCCTTGAGGATCGTCTCGCCGACGCTGAGCAGCGTCGTGTCGGTCCGGGTTTCGATCTGCTCCTCGCGGAAGCCCGCCTCGCGGAGTTTCGCCAGCGCCGCGGGGAAAAAATCATCCATGCAGCGCTGGTCCCCCTGGGTGATGAGCGTCTCCAAACCGCCGCCCGCTTCCGCACCAAAATTGATTTCGCAATACTCCTTGAGCCGGGGCGTCACATGGAAAAAACAAAACCGGACCTCGGGGTTGCCCGAGAGCATGAAGGCCATATGGTCCACGGCCCGCAGAGCGCTCTCGGAGCCGTCGACGGCCGCCATGACGCGCGTCGAGCGCACGTTCCCGTCCACCAGCCACACGGGAATGACCGGCGAGTTTTCGACCAGGTGCGCCGAGACGCTGCCCATGAACATCTGCTGCACGGCGGAGATACCCCGGCGTCCGACCAAGATGGCATCGAAGAGACCCTTCTGGGCATAGTCGAGAATGTCCTTGGCCAAGCCCTGCTGGTGCGGCTGGGTTGCCAGTTCGACCGACTGCCCCGCCAGGCCGGCCCGGATCAAAATTTCCCGGCAGTCGGCAAGCAACCCGCGGGAGGCTTCGGCGTTGCGGGCCGCGACCTTGTTCAATTCGGCCTGGGCCCGGCCGCTGCCCTTGGCTTCGTCCAGCAGAAACTGGGAGATCGGCGGCTGGAGGTGGAAAAGGGTGACACCCAGCCCCTGGATGAGGCTATTCATCCGGCCGGCATAGTCGACGGCCTGGCGCGAAGGGGGGGAGCCGTCGACGGCTACCAGAATCTTTTTCTGCATGCGAAAAGGCCTCCCACAGCTGCGGTTTTAG
>Ga0105093_10001141_pt1 | contig 10162 bp, 7 predicted proteins | sample PPLLak3March2015_2_FD_79111 | JGI IMG/M metagenome (GOLD analysis project Ga0105093, IMG submission 79111) | Freshwater sediment microbial communities from Prairie Pothole Lake near Jamestown, North Dakota, USA - PPLs Lake P8 Core (3) Depth... | ecosystem: Environmental > Aquatic > Freshwater >... | reverse complement strand
CGTGAAAGCACCGAAGCCATGGGCGTGGCGTTCTCATACGGATTCATGTCGATCAGCAGGGTGCGCCGGCCCAGAAGCGCGAGAGCGGCGGCCAGGTTCACCACGGTGGTGGTTTTACCGGCGCCGCCCTTCTGACTGTAACTGCAGATAGCCTTACCCACCTGGCAATGCCTCGATCGCGCCTTCATGCCTGCAAACGCCAAAAAAAAGACCTTAGAAACGGCATGATTGCCTTTTTCTAAGGTCTATCCAAAACAACTGGTATTCTTACCAGTTCATTCCCGAATTCGCTTTCCCGATCTGCAAATCCTGTGCAAGCCTATGATAGGCTATATATTACCTTTATATATCAGTATTTTATATGATATATGACTCGGTCGGCGGCAGGGAAGGATAACGAGAAATCGCCAGATCAGGGTAAAACGGTAAACAGCAATCGGGGCGAAGGGCTGAAAGGGGCAGGCATAGGTTCAGGCATCCGCAGAGGATGGTTCAGTTGGATCACGCTTGGGTTGGGATTGCAGCGATCTCATCGAGGGCACCAAGCGCGAGGCTAAAGGCGTTCCGATCCGTCCGTTTTCCGGTGCCGTTGGCCTCGCTACCCCTGAGTCACCCGGATAACCTCTTCCAGGGTCGTCACCTCGCCCAGCACTTTCTCGATCCCGTCCTCACGCAGGGTGGTCATTTTTTCCTGAACCGCCAGCGCCTTGATGCGGTTGGAGTCGAACGTCTGCAGGATCAGGGTCTTGAGGTCCTCGCTCATCAGCATGATCTCGAAAATGCCGATCCGGCCGCGATAGCCGGTCTGGAAGCATTTTTCGCAGCCGACCGCCTTGTAGACCGGTTTTTCCGCGAACGGTTCGGGCCGCAGGCCGATGCTCTCCAGGTATACGGTTTTGGGGCGGTAGGGCTGTTTGCATTCGGTGCACAGCACGCGCACCAGGCGCTGGGCGAATACGGCCATGACCGAGGAGGAGATCAGAAACGGCTCGACGCCGATATCCACGAGACGCGTGATGGCGCTGGGCGAGTCGTTGGTGTGCAGGGTCGAGAAGACCAGGTGTCCGGTCAGGGCCGACTGCACGGCGATTTCAGCGGTTTCCTTGTCGCGGATTTCGCCGATGAGGATGACGTCGGGGTCCTGCCGCACGATGGACCGCAGACCGCGTGCAAAGGTGAGATCGATCTTGGGGTTGACCTGGATCTGGCTGATCCCCTTCATCTGGTATTCCACCGGGTCTTCGATCGTGATGATGTTGATGCCCGGCTTGTTGATGGACTGCAGAATCGCGTAGAGCGTCGTGGTCTTGCCGCTGCCGGTGGGGCCGGTGACCAGGATGATTCCGTTCGGCATGGCGGCGAGCCGCTGCAGGGTATCCATGCGCTGCGGCGACAGGCCCAGGTCCGACAGCTCCAGCAGCGAGCCAGATTTGTTCAGCAGCCGCAAAACCAGGCGCTCGCCGAAGGAGGTCGGGATCGTGGAAACGCGCACATCGATGTCCTGCTCGCCCACGCGCACGTCGAAGCGGCCGTCCTGGGGCAGTCGCTTTTCGGCGATGTTCATTTTGGCCATGACCTTGATCCGCGAGATCAGCGCCGGCTGGATCCATTTCGGCGGGGTCAGCAGGTCGTAGAGGATGCCGTCCACCCGGTAGCGCACCGTGAAGCTGTTCTGGTAGGGCTCGAAATGGATGTCGCTGGCGCGGGCCTTGATGGACTGCGAGATGATGTGGTTGACCAGCTTGATGATCGGCGCATCGCTCGTGTCGTCCAGGAGGTCGGCGGTTTCCTCGATTTCGGTGATGATGGTGCTGCCGTCTTCCTCCATGTTCTGGACCAGCTGCGCGGCGGAGTCCCGGCGCAGGTCATACTGCAGGTTGATGGCCGACAGAATGGCCTCGCGGGTCGAGAGCACCAGCCGGTGGTCCGGGAGGTTCAAGAGCCGCACCAAATCGTCCAGGGCCTGGAAATGCAGAGGCTCGCGGATGGCGATCACGCAGCCGCTCTCGCAGAGCGGCGGGCCGGCATCGCCAGGGTTGCCTTCCTCCAGGCCGCACTCCTGGGCCATGAGCGGTCGGCGGTAGTTCAGCGGAACCAGGGAGTGCTTCTTCAGAAACTGGATCGGCACATTGGACACCAGCTCGACGTCGATGTCGTTCAGCGGCAGCTTGGGCCAGAAAGGCAGGCCGAACTGGTGGCTCAAGGCATTGAGCAGCTGGGTCTCGGTGATCGCCTTCTGCTGAAGGAGGATCTCGCCGAGCTGGCCGCCTTTTTCCGCTTTGGCCCGTTCGGCCGCGGCCAGCGCGTCGGCGTCGACGCCGCAGCGGGAAGATAATATGTTCGCCAGGGGTGTCATGATGGGTTCGTTCAGGTTCAGTTGCCCTTATAGAGCTTGATTTCGCCCTCTTTGAGCTTTTCGGGGATCGATGACGGCGGCGGATTCTGGGGCGATGTCTCTCGTTTTTCGGAGATCAGCCGATTGGCCTCTTCGGGATTCTTGATCACTCGAGGGGTTAGGAAAACATACAGATTGGTTTTCTGGTCGGCGTTGCTCTGGGTTTTGAACAGCCACCCCAGCAGCGGGATGTCGCCGAGCCCCGGGATCTTGGTTTCGTTGTCATTGCGGTTGTCGTCGATCAGCCCGCCGATGACGATGGTATGATTGTCCTGGACCAGGACGGTGGTTTCGATCGTGCGCTTCTGGGTGACCGGCCGTGAGGCGGTCGTGGCCACCGTGGCGACCCGGTCCAGGTTGGTCACCTCCAGGGACAGCTTCAGGCGCACGTTGCGGCCCTCGCTGACGTGCGGGGTGATCTTGAGGATCTTGCCGACGTCCCGGTATTCGAAGGATTCGAAGGTGCCGCCGGACACGTCGGTGCTGGCGCGGGTCTGGAAGGGCCGGTTTTCGCCCACGGTGATGCGCGCCTCCTCATTGTCGGTGGTCAGGATCTGCGGGGTGGACAGAATGCGGAAATTGTCGTCGGTCTTGACTGCGTTGATGATGGCGCCGATGTTCGACAGGGTGATCCCGCCGAAGGTGAACGGCTCCGCCAGCACGCCGACGGCAAGCCCTGTCGGACTCAGGAGGTTGGTTGCGGCGTCCAGGGCGCCGCTGCCGCTGAATGCGCCTCCGTAGACCACGTTGGTGTTATTCACGTTGGTCCGGTCGAAAAGCTGCCATTTGACGCCGAGTTCCATGCTCTTGGTCGCATTGACCTCCATGATCAGGGACTCGATGTAGACCATGGAGCGCGGGATGTCGAGCTTCTTGATGACGGCTTCCACCACCTCGTAGTCTTCCTTGTCGGCCATGATGATGAGGCTGTTAGTGGCCTTGTCGGCATTGATCTGGACCTTGCCCATCACGACCGCCGTCGGCCCCCGCGATGCGCTGCTGGCGGCGGTGCCCCCCGCGCCGCCCATGGCGCTGGAGGCGGCGCCGAGCCCGGAGCCCGCGCTGGACGGCTGGGATGGGATCTCGGACAGGACCTTGGCCAGATCCTCGGCGTTGGCGTGTTCGCAGTAGTAGACGTTGATCTTGCCCTTGCCGCGCGGCGTTTCCTTGTCGATCATCGCGATCAAGCTCCTGATGCGCGCGGTGTCCACCTCGCTCGCCAGCATCACGATGGTGCTGGTGCGCTCGTCGGCCACGATGACCGGCTGCCGCTCGCCGGCGGCCGCCCCGGGCTGTTGGGGCCGCGGAGTGGTGGCCTTGAACAGGTTGGTGAGCAGGGTGACCAGCTTGACGGCGTCGGCGTACTGCAGCGGAATGACCGAGATCTGCTGGCCGGCCCCGGGCTGGTCGATCTGCTTCAGGATTTTCATCAGCCGCTGGATGTTCGACTGCACGTCGGTGATGATGATCGTATTGGCCGGCGCGTAGCCCAAAATCACGCTGTTCTTGGACACCAGAGGCGTGAGCAGGCGCTTGATCTCCTCCGGGTCCGCGTACTTGAGCGGGATGAGCTGGGTGACGACCTTGTCTTCCGGGCCTGACTTTTCCTGTTCCAACAGAGTTTGAATATTCTTGGTCCGCGCTTCCGGCGCCGGCAAGATCTTTACTATTTCACCCGCCTTTACAGCGGTGAATCCGTTTACCTCCAGCACGGACTCGAACACCCGATAGGCCTCGTCCAGGGAGATGCGCGCCGGGGAGATGATGGTGACCTTGCCCTTGACGTTGGGGTCGACCACGAAGTTGGTCCCCGTCAGCTCGCTCATGAACTTGATAAATAGGTTGATGTCGACGTTGTTGAAGTCGATCGAGACAAACTGGTCCGCCGGACGCTCGCTCTTCCCGCCGGCCGGCGACGGTTGCGCCGAGGCCGGGAACGCTCCGATCAGGATGGCCAAGACCGCCGCGAGGCAGGCTGCCAGGCGTAGGCCGGGTTGGAATCTCATGTTCATCTATTGACTCCCTTTGCGGGCAAGCCGCGGCTATTCGAGCTTGTACTCAAGGGTTTCCTCGCGGCCCCGGCGCTTGATCTTGACCTGGATCGGGGCCTCGGTCGAAAGGGTTCCAAAGACCTTCATGGCATCCTCCACGGAGGCGATCGACTGATCGTTGACCCCGGTGATGACGTCCCCGTTGCGCAGCCGCAGCTTGCGGAAGATGGCGTTGGGTTTGATGCCGCTGATGGAGATCCCGGCCGGCTGGCCGTCTTCGATGTGCGGCCGGAAGGTCGCCTGGGTCATCAGGTCGCCGAGGTTCTCCATGGCCTTCGTGATCTGCTCCTCCTTCACGGAAACCTGCTGGACCGGCTCGGCCGGCGGGGGGCCGGCGTCGGCCCGCGGCGCCGCTCCCGAAACGCCGGCCTTGACGACACCGGGCTCCTCCTGGATCAGGACCTCGTCCTTGCCGTTGCGGGTCAATACCACCCTCTCGCGCAGGATCCGCTTGATCAGAGCGTCCTGAAGCATGTCGCCGGTGCGGTACATGCGGTGTTCGCGCGTCTTCTGATCCTCGATGAAGGCCGCCGATGCCGTTTCCGCCTCACCGGCGGTGGTGCCCAGGAGCTTCACCTTCAGCTCGGTCTGCTTGAGCTTTTCCAGATCCAGCGCCGCGTCGCCGCCTTTCTCCGCGCCGGCCAGCGCCTGCCGGCCGGAGTGGAAGAGATTGCGATCGACGATGACCTGGTAGTCCGCCAGCTTGCTGACCGGGGCCGCTTCCGGGGCGGTCTCGCTGCGTCCGGCGAGCGCGGGCGCGGCGCTGCCGGTCAAGCGCGAGGTCACGATCGTGTAGAAGATCGAGACGCCGAAATACACCCCGACGGTGATGAGCAGCAGATTGATTGCCGTGAAATATCGATTCGCCATATTGGAAGTATGCCGGATTATTCAGGCCGGCTCAATGGTTTTAGTTTAGCGAAAAGCCCGGCGCATCCAGCGGACCACTGATCCTGAACGGAATCCCGGCCCGGCGCCGCAGCAGGCCCGGAGGGAGGCTGCCCTCCGTACGGGCCAGGAACGCGTGGTGCGGCGTGACCCTGCCGACCAGGTTCACGGCGTCCGGCGCCTGGGGCGGATCCAGGGCGATGGTGCCGGACAGCTCCGCATCCAGCTCGCTGCCGCGCAGACGGCCGTTGCGCACCCGCAGGCTGCGGTTCTGCAGCGCGAGGTCGGCTTCCACGGTCTTGAACATGAAGCGGGTCTGGGCCAGGACCGGCGCGGCCAGCTCAACCTGGCCGTCGGTAATCGTCAGTTTGCCGTTCAGCGCGCCGGTGTCGGCGGTCTGGAAATTGCCGTCCAGACGTCCCGACAGGCGGCCGCCGTAGAGCCCCTTGAGCGTTTCCACCTGCTGGATAAGCACGCCGGCGATCCGGGCGTTCAGACCGATCTTGGGCGCGGACCCGGAGGCGTCGACCTCGATCCGCCCGCTGATGTCGCCGCCGCCCAGCGCGCCGTTGAACGCATAGCCGGAGCGTTCTCCGAACAGCGACCCCAGCTCCGGCTGGATGCGCACCTGCTCGAAAACCGCGACGGGCGTCTGCGCGTGGGAGATGCGCACCTGGCTCAGCACCAGGCCGGCGGTCAGGGAGGGGCGCACCCCACCGACCGCAACGGAAAGCCCCGGCAGGCCGGCGCTCAACTGCTGGCCGATGTAGCCGCGCAGCGCCTCCGAGGGAAATCCGAGGTAAAGAAACACCGCGGCGGCGACCACGATGTAAACAGCCAATAGCCAGCGGCGCATGGCGGCCGTCATGGGGATCGGTTTCACGGTTCCAGCGTGTCCACCTGCAGAATGGCGTCGAGCAGCCCCTCTTTCTGATCCCGGCGCGTGATGGACAGCTTGCTCACCGTCACCAGGTTCTTGGACGTTTCGACGCCGTGTAGGAAGGCGGTCAGCTGCTCCAGCGTCACCGCCTCCAGTTTCATTTCCACCCGCGAGAGCTTGAGCGGGCTGTTTTTCTGCTCGATTTTGGAAGGCCGCATGTAGCTGACGCGTTCCTTGACCCGCGCCTGGCCGGCCAACTGATCCAGGAAGGAGAACAGGGTGAAGCCCTTGTCGCGCCGGGTGAAGCGCGCTTCGGACTGCTTGGCACGCGAACTCAGGCTGTCGTATTCGGACTTCAGGCGCTGCATGTCGGCGAGGATCTGGGTTTTGGACTGCACGGCGCGCTTCATGCGCGCGCTGCGCTCGAAGACCGGCACGACCATCAGCTGGATCAGCAGGAACAGGATCAGCAGCCCGCTGCCCCCGCCGACGATGATCTTCTCGCGCCGGCTGAGTTTGCTCAGATTCACGTGCTTGAGGACCGATTCAAACATCGTGCGTACCCTCTATCGCGGCTGGAAGCCGCTCCCACCAGGTGCCGCCCGAGCGGCGGCGCCCAAAGCCCAAATTCAAGGCGCGCGAAGGCGGCGTTGCGAGGCGTACGGCATGTACGCCGCAGCAACCGACGCCTGTAGCGTAACGCAGAAGTTGGGGTTTCGGTGCCGCCGCTCTCATAGGTCCACCTTGAGCTGGAAGTTGACTTCCTTGCCCGACCGATCGGTGTTGGCCGAGCTGATGGTCACTTTCTTGAAGCCGGCGACGCGCTCCAGATGCCCCTTGATTTCGTCCACGGCATTGAAGGCGGCCGTGGTGCCGGAGATCAGGATGCTGTCCGAGCCGAGCACCATGCGTTCGAAAACGACCGCCGTCTCCGGCGGGATGCTGTCGCTGATGCTTTTCAGGATGTCGATGCTGTGTGCGGCCGGCAGCACTTCACCCGGAAGCGCCGCGTTCTTCTTGAGTTCCTGAAGGCCGATCTGCATCTGCTGGTAAGGGTCCGCCGGCTTCTTGACTTCCGGGAACGTCTCGCTGAAGACGGCGGCGATCTGCTGGTCGAACTCCGCGATCCGACGCTGCTGCAGCTGGGATTGGATGAGCACGCTGGCGAACATGAGCAGGAGCACCGCAGCTGCCAGGGCGCCCGTCCTGATCAGCGGCGCGCGGTACCGCGAAACGATCTTCCTGCCGGGAAACTGGCCGCGATGGAAGTTCAGACCCTCCACGCCCTCGATTTCCGCCAGGGCCAGCGCCAGCGCTCCGTTCATGCGGATCGGGTTCCAGGCCGGGGAGAGCTCGGGGTCGCAGAAAACGTTCAGCGTTTCGCGCAGGTCCACCGAGCGCAGTACCAGCGGCAACGCGGCCGCGAGCGCCTCGAGATCCATCCCTTCCAGGCCGTCGCCGGTCACGACGGCTTCGACGGGCTCCCGCGGCATGCCTTCCATCTCGCCCAGGACGCCGAGCGTGGTGCGCACGTGATTTTGAATGGCCCGCTGGCGGGCGGGGCCGTCGGTCGGCAGCGGGAACGACCGCAGGAGGCGCACGCGGTTGGCGGCAATCACAAAGACCGCAGCGAAGGTCCGGCTGACGTCCAGACACAGGAGCGCATCCGCGGGCGCCGCGGTGCGGCCGACCCAGGTCGCGGTGGATAGACCGCTCAAGGTGATCCGCTCCGGATCGATGGCGATGCGGGCCAGAGCGTCGACAACGGCTGAGAGCCGCGCCTTTTCCACGGCGACCGCCAGGACCTCGGTTTGATCCGGAGCGGCGCCGCCGGGCAGCGCGCTGAAATCGATGGCCAGCTCGTCCGCCTGGAAGGGCAGGGACGGCTCCATCTCAAAGGGCAGAACCATCCGGATCTTCTTGGCGTTCGAAAACGGCACCTGGAGGTTCCGGATCGAGAAATGCACGGCCGGGATGGACACGGCGCAGTCGACGCCCTGCAGGCCTATTTTCTCCGGCAGCTTCTCCAGGGCCGTCTGCCAGGCGCTGGAGGCGTCCGGCGCCGATTCCGGGATCGGGATCGAGACGCAGGCGGCGATCCGGCTCTCGCGCAGGCTGCTCTTGACCAGCACGGCGTATATGCTGTCGGATCGGATGTCCAGACCGAGGACGTTTCGGCTCATCGTATTTCCTAGTGGACCTGCCAGCTCAGCAGGCGGCAGCCCCACTTGCCCGACTGGGGCGTCTGCACCCGCTGAACGATGGCGGTGATGGTGGCCGTGGCGTCGTGCAACGTCGCCGTGGACTCCACGCGGAACGTGTCGCTCGACATGGTGATCAGCTTCGGGTCGAGCTTGACTTCGCCGAGTCCCGGAATCTGATTCAGCCAGTTCGGGCTTTTCAGGTCCAACGTCTGTTTGCCGGCGGCGATGTCGCGGCGCACCTCGTCGATGGCCTCCACCAGGTCCCGGTTTTCAGCCGGCAGCAGGGCGAACAGCACCGGCAGCTCGGCGGTGGTCAGGTTGATCCGTCCCGGGAAGTTGAAGCTCGTGCCCTCGCCCGGCGCCATTCCGTAAACCGTCAGATAGCGCGCGATCCCGGGCACCTCCCGCGTCCCGTAATACAGCTCCGGGGTGATGCCCTTGACCAGCAGGAGCTCGTTGAGGTCGGTGAGCGGGCCGTTGCGGCACGGGTAGGGCGGCTCCTGGTCCATGTAGTAGCTCGCTTCCGCCCCGCTCAGGCCGGTGATCGCCTCATCGTCGGCGCTGTCCAGCCAGTCTTTCAGAGAATTGAGGATCGCCTGCGGCTCGCGGTCGTCCTTGAAGTCCAGCTTCAGGTCCTTGCGGTCGGCGTAAAATTGGAGAAAGCGCTCCCACAGCGACCGCTGGGATTCGTTGAACTGCTGGCCGTTCGGCTGAGTCACCAGCGCATTCAACTGGATTTTGCCCAGCTCGTCTTCGATGACCAGCGCCAGCTGCCCGGCCTCGAAAGGAAACGCTTTCAAGACCTCGGCGATCTTCTCCGGATTGGCCCAGTCATCCATCGGCGTATCGGTGTCGTTCTGCGTCTTGTCCTTGGCCAGGATCGCCATGGCCACGTGAACGCCGGCGCGGGCCATTTCGGTCATGGTCAGGTAGTCCCGTGCCGCCGCGGCGGCGATGAGCTCGTAGCGCGTCCGCCGGTTGAATTCCAGTCCCATCGTCACCAGCAGGGTGGTCACGGAGAGGGTGATCAGCAATGCAACCCCGCGGGAGTCGCGCATGCGGCGAAGGCCGGAGAGCATGGCTCACCCCGATTTCTGCCGGCTCATGGGCAGGGCCACGGTGGTCTGGAACAGATAGGCGCCGTCGCCGCCCCCGACTTCCAGCCTCACAGCGACCACGGCCGGGGTGGCATAGCCGAATTTCGCCGCTTCCGAGTCCCATTCCTCGCTGGCGTTGCCATCGGCGTCCACGAATTCGAATGCCAACGACTTGACGTTTTCGCACAGCACGGGATCGGCGCTGCGCTCCTCGAAACGCGGGTAGGGATACAGATTATCGGCGCGTTTCAGACTCAGGCTCCCGGCCGCATCCTGTTGAAGATAATACACGATTTCGGCGATCCCGTCCCGCCGTGAGCCGCCGAGCGCAACATGGGCGCGGCTCGCGAATCTTAACTTAGCAATTTTTGTGCCGCCTGAAACCTCGAGGGGGCTCTGGAACCGATACGGGTCCGCCGGGCTGCTGCGCTCCGGAGTCTTGTAGATCGGCCGGTCAAGCACGAAAATGTTCTCCAGGTCGCGGGAGATGCGGTTGAGGCAGGTCTTGCCGGCTTCGAAGACCGCCGCAGAGGCCTCGAGCTCGCCGGTGGTCGAGAACACCATGTTGAAAGAAGCCAGCACCGTCGTCACTACCACCGCCAGAATGAACACCGCCACCAGGATCTCCAGGAGCGTGAAGCCGGCGG
>Ga0105093_10001140_pt1 | contig 10163 bp, 14 predicted proteins | sample PPLLak3March2015_2_FD_79111 | JGI IMG/M metagenome (GOLD analysis project Ga0105093, IMG submission 79111) | Freshwater sediment microbial communities from Prairie Pothole Lake near Jamestown, North Dakota, USA - PPLs Lake P8 Core (3) Depth... | ecosystem: Environmental > Aquatic > Freshwater >... | reverse complement strand
TTCCCGCGCCATGGTTTCGTAAAGTTGTCGCGCCTTGTCCGTAGTGGCGGGCGGCAGCACGACTTCCAGCACCAGATAGAGGTCGCCGGGCGGTTTGCCCGGTATGCCGCGCTCTTTCAAACGCAGCTTGCGACCGGTTTGCGAGCCCGGCGGAACGTTAACTCGTACCGAACCCGCCGGCGTGGGCATTTCGATCGTCGCGCCCAGGGCGGCTTCCCACGGGGTCACCGGGAGAGACTCATGGACGTCCCGACCTTCCACGCGATAGCGCGGATCGGGCCTGAAATGCACTTCCAGATAGAGATCGCCCGCCGTGCCGCCGCCGAAGCCGGGGCTGCCTTGCCCGGCAAGGCGAATGTGCTGGCCTTCCCTGACTCCCTTGGGAATTTGCACCTTGAGCGTGCGCTCTTCAGTGACGACATGGCCTGCGGGGTCGAGACGTGCTGCGCGCAACGTGATCGTCTGTATCGCGCCGTGATAGGCGTCGGCCAGTTCAATCATCACCTTGGCGTGATGGTCGCCGCCGCGCGCTCGATGTTCGCCCGTGCTCCTGCCGCCGCCCGCTTGCCCGAAAAGGCTGGAGAAGAAGTCGCTGAATTCCGCCGAGTCGCCGTAGGCACCATGGGCACCGTCCCCGGAAAACTCGAAGCCCGTACCCCAGTCCGGCGGTGGCTGAAATTCCTCGCCGGGGCGGTAGCGGCTGCCGGCCTGGTCATAAGCCGCGCGTTTCTCCGGGTCGGACAACACCGCATTGGCCTCGTTGACCTCCTTCATGCGCATTTCAGCATCCGGTTCCTTGCTGACGTCCGGATGGTATTTACGCGCCTGCTTGCGATAGGCTTTCTTGATTTCCTCCGCGGTCGCGGTCTTTGCAACATCGAGAATCTGGTAGTAATCCCTGAACTCCACCTGACGTGTCTCCTCGGTTGATATGGGCGATCGACGCCGTGTATCAGCAGCTTCCCCCCATCAATCCGGGCCGCCACCTCTCTTGCCAGCAATTATGACAGCAGGTCCGGGCAAGAACTATCCGGTAGTTGAATTGTTCGGGTTTCGCTTCAGGAAACTAATGAACGCAGCTTGACGATCAAGGTTTGAGCGGCTAATTTCGCGCGCTGAAAATGCCGCAGACGCTTCCACTGCCGACCCGGTCGGGTATTAGACCAATTGACGAAAACCAGGAAAGCAATATTGATGAACGAATACATTCTTTTTGACGAAGGTTTGCGTGATCGCTTCGTGGAATTGGTAGCCGCGCAGGGTATCGCCAGCGAAGTGCGGGCCGATCAGATCGAAGGCTTCGTAGTGGCAGTGCCCGACGATCTGGCGGACGACGTCATCGACCTGCTCGAGGAAGAATACGATGCCCTGATGAAGGAGCAGCGACGTCTCACCGAATTACTGGACGGCGACAAGGCGCGCACGCTGATGGGGGTCAAGATCACGCTGCCCGACGGACAGCAGCGCATGGTGCCGCTGCCCGCCGTCTATGCCCGTCGCCTCTACGAGCACTTCACCATCGAGGAGATCCAGCAATGCGTTGCCGGCATCGCGGAAAGCGTGCTGAAGCCGGACGCTGGATCGCTTTGCCGTAATGTTTAGCGGGTTCGGGAACCGCCAATTTGTTCCAGATTCGTCATAGCCCGAGGCCACGTTGTTCCGGCGCAAACCGGAATCAATGAAAATCAGCGAACTGAATCGCTGGGTCGCAGCACAGCGCGCTGGCCCAATTTCTGAACTCATTTCTTTTCCGGCATCGCCAGCCCCAGAAGCAGCCAGGAGATCACGCTATAGACCATCGCCCCCCAGAATCCCGACCAGAATCCGTCGACCGTGAAGCCCTGGAAGAATGATCCGGCAAACCAGAACAGCAGGCCGTTGATCACGAAGATGAACAGGCCAAGGGTAAGCAGGGTCGCCGGCAAGGTAAGAAGGACCAGAACCGGCCGGATGACGGCATTGACCAGGCCGAGGAGGAGTGCGGCCCCCAGCGCAGCCCAGAAGGAGTCGACGACGATGGACGGCATCAGATAGGCAACGGCCAGAAGAGATATCGCGTTGATTCCCCAAAGAAGTAATATTTTCATGGTGCGGCTCCGTAGGATAGGCTGAAGAAATTGAAGTGATTGTCAGTGACCGGATGCATCGCTCGGCGAATCCGTATTTTTTCGCTTCTTCCAACTCCCCAGTAGGGCAGCCCCAAGCGCCAGCAGTGTCTCATCGGCAAACGGAATCGCATCCGGGATTATGAAGTCCAGGACGAACAGCACGGCGGCAATCCCGAACAGCGTCGGAAAGCGCAGCTTGGCGAGGTATGCAATCAACGGGCCGACGAGCAATTTGTACATTCGGGCAGGTTCTTCTGTTTGTATGGATTTTTCTGAGCCTCTGCAGTGCTTTGCGACTGGCCCCGACGCAACATTAAGCGCCGGCCTTTTTATTTTTAGCGCAATCGCCCTACAGGTTAGCAGCCTTGGACTTCCTGCACCAGAAAAGGCGAAAGCCCGGCGCCAGGGGGGTGCGAGGCTTTCAGGACGGCCGGTTTGGGGAGGGAGGGAGGGGGTGGCCGTCAGGCTGATTTCTGGACAGCGCATGGGACGGAGGAGGGCCTACGAGGCTAAAGAATGTGTCGGCATTCGCGAGAGGAATAAGGAAGAAGGGGAGATGCCCGACGTCCGGTCATTTTCAGGCGCGAATCATCGCCATAACCTGACTGGCATCCAGTGTCGCCGCCTTTTCCTCGATCTGAGGGAGATAGCGTGTTTGCAATTCCCTGGCCGGGCCGATTAGCGATTGATAGGTCTCGCGCAAAAGGTCGCCGTTCATCTGCCGCCCGCCGGCGTAGTAGTGCTTGGCAAGTTGACCCAGGGCGTAGGTCGTCGCGAAGGAGAACGCCATGCCGGTAGCGGTACGACCAATTTTGCCCGCTGTCTTGCCCGCTATCTTGCCAAGCAGACCACCGAGCAGTTTGCGCCCGAACTGTTCGAGGTACTGCGAGGTCAGGCCGACGCCGGCGGCAGCGATGAATTCCTTTATGTGCCCTTGGTCGAGGGCGACGCCGTATGCCTTGCCGATACCGTAGATCATCTTGATCTGGAGCGGGATGATCGCCATCGAGGCCCAGGACTGCGGCAGTAGCTCGAGCGCGCCATTGAGCAACGAATAGTTGAGAATCGACTGATCGAGTTCAGCCTTGTCGCTGCCAAAGGTGGATCCGCTGACGGTGCTGGCAGTGACGACAAACGGATCAACCTCACGCTCAATCTCGCGCGCCTTGACATCGCCGAGACCGAGGCTCACCTTGAGTCCGTCCAGGAAGGTACGCTCAGATGCCGTCGTCTGGCCGTCGGCCTCGCAAACGCATAGCGCCATCTCGTAGGCGTAGTGGCGAAGAGCATCGTCGCTCAGGGCGGCGACTGCCTGGTCGAGGCCGAAGCGTTTCAGTAGCACATCCTGATAAATTGCTCGCAGGTCGACCGTCGGCGATGCGGAGGCAAGCGACTCGGCGATGCGCCGGACCTCCTCGCGCTCGCGGTCATCCTTTGCCCCATCTGCGAAGGCAGCGTGAAGGGCGATGGCTAGAATGGCTTTCTGGTCTTCGGCTCGCATCAGAGATCTCTCATTTCAGGGCGGGAGTATAGTTTTACTTTAGGGAAGCCCGTGATTGACGCTCCGGTCGGTATGGCCAAGCAGGCCCATCGGCGAAGGCTGTCCCCAGGAACGATCAGGTGCGCGCTGCCGCTGGCTGAACGGGCATCAGTGAGCGGGCAGAAACAATCAATCGCTTTTTGAGCCCTGACCCCAACTCGCGCTCGACTTCCCACATGGGCAGCCCTTTGACAACTGCCACCTGCTCAATAGCGATTACTACCTCGCCGAACTTGACGCATAGATACCGGGCACCACGCTGAATCGAAGTCTTTACTTTCATCTTCTACAGCCTCCTGAGTTAGCAGCCGAGCACTTATCCTACCGAAGTGGCGGGAAAGTTTGGTCGATTAAAGGTGATCGGTATTTTCGATTTTCTCGAAGATTGGATCGCAGATTGTGCGCCACCGCAGAATTGACAAACCTTGATCATAGTCTCCCGAGTAATGGCTGTTTTGGCCAGAAAAGGCGAAAGCCCCGCACCGGGGGGAGTGCGAGGCTTTCAGGACGGCCGGTTTAGGGAAGGGAGGGGGGTTGGCCGTCAGGCTGATGTCTGGACAGCTCATGGAGAAACGATAGCGGCGCAGGCTCGCCAACTCAAGTAACGGCTTGCAACAGTGTGTATCGGGGTTTGCGGTGCCGCCTTAGCGAAGGTTCTCCGCTGAGTGAATGATTGCGGCATCACCTGCGAAACGGACGGTGACATGACTATTGGCGTCGCCCCACTTGCAGGATTTGAAGCCTAATGCATCATCACAGCTCGTTGGATTGCCAAGGATGCCGGAGACCTCGTTGTACGACATGCCGGCCTTTATCTTGGCGTAATTCTCGGCGGTCACCTTGCTGCAGGCGGCGAGAAGGCAGATGGAAACAAGAAGAGCCATTCGCCGCAGTGTGGGGGGCACGGTAATCATTTCCTTACGCTCCTGCATCTGTCGTTTCATCTTGTCCTCCTCCATTTCGTCAAATCAGGTTACTGAATGTTCCGGCGCGATGGGGCGATATACAAGGCCTTAGCAACCTGCCGCAACTCTCGTTCGATGATACAGGAAGGTATAGGGGCGCTGCTCCGATAGCGGTCTGAGGACTCAATGCACGACGAGCGTGAGCCAATGCCCTTGTCACGCACAGCGTTCTGATGAATAATTTCTTGGCACCTGAAACTGCTAAAGAATTTTCGCTGTTGTTTTTCCTGCACTATTTCAATATTCTGATTTAAATAAGTCTTAGCCAGTGGAGGAACGATCATGAAAATGCGATCGATAGCGATGTCGGTTCTGGTCTGTAGCAGTTTGCTGTCACTGTCGCAGCCTGCGGAGGCATACGGCGGTGGCCCGTGGGGTGGTAACGCCCCATGGGATCGTTTTGACGGCCCGTGGAATAGCGGCGGTGGCCCGTGGAACAGAGGCGGTTCGTGGAATAGAGGCGGCGGCCCGTGGGGCGGTGACGCCCCGTGGGATCGTTTTGACGGCCCATGGAATAGCGGCGGTGGCCCGTGGAACAGGGGTGGTTCGTGGAATAGAGGCGGCGGCCCTTGGGGTGGTGATGCTCCGTGGGATCGATTTGACGGCCCATGGAACAGTTTTGACGGCCCTTGGAACAACCGTGGCCGACGTGGCCGTAACTTCAGCCCATTCAACTGGTAGGCGCCTACTTTCCCTGCCAGGTTTTGTCACTTGGTGGGGGTCGGATTAGCGTCGCTTTTGCGACGATTATCTAGTCATTGCCAACGGGTGCCGTGAAATATCGCTGCGGCACGACCGCCCGAAAACTGGAATTGGCGAACTGCGAAGTCGGCCGTCAAGTCGTTCGCTCCCAAACGCCGAATAAGAGACGATCGCGCCCCGCTGAAGCTAACGCTCGCGCTCCCCGATTTTCCGCAGTTGCTAGGCCTCTTGACGGCCGTTCTCTCGCTGATGACAAACGAAATCCAATTTAACTGGTAGAGCCCAAAAGCCGCTAAGCCGCCTCGGCATCTGGTCGGCACATCTGGCGAACTTCGTTTTCTTTGATGGCCAGTTCCACTTCCATAAGGACGGCATCGACATCAGCAAGATGTTCATCGAGAACGACATGGCCGGTTAGAAGCTGCTCTGGTGTCAGCAAGCCACCTTCGTAGAGTCCCCAGATTTCCTTGCCGAAGTGGGTGTCCCGTAAGGCAGGAGCGAAGTTACCGAAATACGTCCGCAAATTGTTCACGTCGCGCTCAAGCATTCCGGCTGCCGTGCTATTGGCCGCCGCATCGATCGCCTGCGGCAAATCAATAATGACCGGGCCATCCTCGCCGACAAGGATGTTGTACTCGGACAAATCGCCGTGGATGATACCGGCGCACAGCATCCGCACCACCTGATTGAGCAACATGCCGTGAAATTCCAAGGCCTGCTCCTCGTCAAGGTCGACGTCATTCAGGCGCGGCGCCGGGTTACCCTCGGCATCTACCACCAAGTCCATCAGCAAGACGCCCTCGAAACAGATGTGTGGCTGTGGAACGCGTACGCCGGCGGAAGCTAGCCGATACAAGGCATCGACCTCGGCGTTTTGCCATACTTCTTCCTGCATCTTGCGCCCATAGCGGCTGCCTTTCTCCATGGCGCGCGCCTGACGGCTGTTTTTAACCTTGCGGCCCTCCTGGTATGACGCGTTCTTCTTGAAACTGCGCTGATTGGCGTCCTTATAGACCTTGGCGCAACGGATGACATCGCCGCAGCGGACCACGTAAACGGTCGCCTCCTTGCCACTCATCAACTGCCCGATGACTTCGTCAATGAGGCCCTCTTCGAGCAGTCCGGCAAGGCGTTTGGGAGTTTTCATGTACGTTCGGGGCTAGGGGCCAAGGATGGGCTCGCCTTCTCATCCTCTACTAAACTGTCACTGGGCTTTACGGCTTGCTTCTGGCGTCGTTTTTCTTCCTGCTTGCTTTTCTTCGCGAGATCTCTTTGACGCTTTTCGAACTGGTAGTTTGGTTTGGCCACAAGGCCTCCTCTAGTCGCCAACATGGCGGATAAAAATTGGGGTGGGAATGTCAGAAGGGAACGTTTCCCAGCGGAATGGATTATGTTGAAGCATTTGTTTGCTGAATACCATTTCTCGGGTAACGCCGAGGCTGGCCTAAAGCTTTTTTGCATTCCTTTCGCGAATTATTGGCGGCATAAATTTGACGGAGAACTTCCAACCCTCGGGCGTGGCTTTCAGGATAAGGGTTTTCGAGTTGGAGCCTTCCTCAAAAACCGGTGCCGAGGTCAGCAACTCAACGGCACCAATGCCCTTGATGACGCATGCCCCAGGGATCGTGACAAAGGCTGATTCCGCTGCCACCAAAATGAACTGACCTCCCTTGCTTTCAGAACAGGAAAGACCTTTCGGTAGGGTGGAGTGATCACGCGTCCAAGCAACGCGCAGAGCATCGAGGCTCTTTAGCAATTCCTCGGTGGTCTTGATCGCCAAACTGACTTCACGGGATTTGGCATGCGCCATTCACCTGAATCTCCTAAATATCGTCGGTCCCATTCTAGCCGTCATTGACGGTTGTTCGGATTTGACCGATCTAAGCCAGTGTGTTTGCCGTCGCGACAATCTCTGTCAAAGTGATGGCAAGGTAGAGAAAGTCACCCCCAGAAGCACCGATCATGCCATCAATCTCCAGCATGGGATGTTCCGGAACTACGTTGTGATCCGCCATTCGATTACTTCCTGAAAGCACCGGACAATGACATAGGAGGTGATCTTGATGCGGATCAGCGCACAGCCTGGAGAGTCGGCAAACGCCTGCAAAGCCGGGTGGCGCGCCAGACAGAGTGCCCGCCATTCGTCAGACGCGTCGCCGGCTATTTCTTCAGCCAGCCCTTGAGCGGTCACCGCCACGGTTTCCTCGAGATCGCTGCCGAGGTTCTCCCGGTTGTCGATCATGATGGCGACGCGCGGGTTTGCCATCAGATTCTCGTATTTCAGGCGGCCCCGTTCCGTCATCAGGATAAAGGACTGCAAATCCTCAGTCACTGAGAAGGCCATCAGGCTGGTATAAGGCTGCCCGTGATTGTCGGTAGCCAAAACAGCATATTTTTGCGTTTCAAGCAGGCGGGGCAGAAGCGCCTGAACGGAATCGGGCATCTTCATGCGAGCGACTCTTCAGGTAACGGCCCGCTTTTCGATCTCGAAGATGAGTTTTTCAATTTTCCCGCGCCGTTTTGAGCGGATCCGCTTGGAGGCACCGAGTGCGAGGTTTAGAAGCGCCCGACGAACGACAGGCCCACAATTGGCGCCGGATCGAAGTTCTCTTGGCGCACCATGTCGCCGGACGAATTCTCGACCCGCAACTCGCCGCCAACCACGACACCGCCGTAGAAGTGCAGCGCCATCTGGTCGGTGAAATTGCGCGTCAGGCGCAGGAATACCGGTACACCGGTTTCCTGACCTACTCCGTTGCTCACCAAACCGGTATCACTCAAGCGGAAACGCAAGACCCGGTAGGCCCCGCCAACACTGGCCATCCAGCCACCATCAAAACGGTACTCAAGCTCAAGCCCCGCCGGCCCAGTCGGACCGCTGGCGAGGGGATTGACCAGGCGCCAACGGTCTCCGAGGCGCCAATCGACGACGAGGAAAGGAAATACACTGGTCTTCTCGATCTGGGAGAACATCCCGACGCCGAGGCCAAGTCGGTTGCCCCCCTCGAACTGCTTGGCACCGGAAAGCGTGGCGCCCCACACCAGCGAATCGCCAGTATCTGCGCCGTTTTCCTTAAACCAGTCTGCCGAAGGCGCAAACCGCACGCTCCAACCATCGCTCAAGGCGAACGAGAGCGGTACCGCCATGCCGTAGCGCTGTACGTTGCCCCATGGCGCTTGACCAAAAGCACTGGCATTGGAAAACGAATAGTCGAGGTAATCGTAGTTGAGCGCAACGCCTGCGCGGTTCCCCCCGCCGAGATCGTAGGAGACCCCGCCGCGCACGATCGCGCCACTCATGTTGAAATGCCCGCCGCTGTCGAGGTCGCCATTGCCTTGATAGACAGGTGTTACCGAAACGAAGGGTTGCCAGTTGCTTGTTTCAGCTCCGTGCGCCGAGCCCGCTACAGCCAACAGTGCGCCAAGCACCGACAGGATCGGAGCGCGAAAGAAATTCAAGTTCATTGGAATACCTCAATACATGTAAAAAAATATCAAATTGCATAACCTTCGGAGCGGTGAAGATGCTGATTAGTTCCTCAACTGCACCGCAGGGGGTGAAGTTAGCGTTCCAGCCACCGGATCGATGATCCTGTTTCCTGCGGCGAAAATTCGCTCAACCCGACCTGCGACCGAAACCTTGGAGCCTCCTCAAAACCAATGGCGATTCAGTAAGATTTTTTTGATTTATTAGTATTCCGCGAGTGGGTTACACAATCCATTCGTGTGCGCATTTCTTGCACTGGGCGCGAAACCAGACGTCGCGTCCGAGATCGTCGATGTCGGGGTCGCTGCCCTCGGGGAGCGGGGTGGGCCCGGAATCCAGCACCCGGAATTTTCCATAAGCGTTGCAGGCAGGACAAACTGCCCGCTGGCCCAGCAGCTCGGCAATATCCAGCATGCTGCGGTAGCGATGCCATGAAACCAGTCCGGCCGCAATGCCGCCAAAGATCAGTAGAACCCCAGTGCTTCTCGATGCGGCGGTGTGCTGACCGAAAATCTCGACCCCGCTGGCCGTGGCAATGATGCCCAGGAAACAGGTCACCAACCAGGCATGCGTTTCGATCAACTGGCGTTCATACCAGACCCGAAAGCCGCGTTTGCGGATGATGTCCAGAGAAGCCATGCAAATCCCTTTCAGCGGGGCATTTCAAACGGCTACGAAGAATAGGAAATCCAATGGCCTTTCCGGGAATATGGCTGACGCCGGGTGCCACGGTCTCCTTGCAGAGATCATGTTCTTAAGTCATTGAAACTCACCGGCCGGTTGCGCTGCACAGCCGAAGCTCAGGTAGGTTACCCCGATTTCTGCTGCTGAACGACCGCTTTCTTGTCAGTGTGCTTTCTTGTCAGTGATGCTTGCCGCGAATGTCAGCTTCCATTTTCATCAGACGGCAACGGGTCGAGAGTTCGCGTTTGCCGGATAGACGAGTTGCCCTTCACTGCTTCTTGAGGACGAGCGGCAGGTAAGCGCGATGTCGCCGCCCGACACCATCGATAGGCTCACGGCAGGATCGACGATGAGTTGTCAGTGATTCGGTGCCGGGTAATCTGAACGAACGCCCAGTTTGGGGGAGGGCGGGTTGGCTGTCGGGCTGATGTCTGGTCAGCAATGCCGCCCCGCGCCCAGATTTATAGCCTGGTCCGCCAAATGCCAGACGGGTGCACCTTTGGGTGCTCCTTGCCGAAGCGGCCATGTAAGGATCCATGGGCTGGTGCCATCCGGCGGCCATTCTGCTGCGAAGTGACCTAATCTTCCCTTAAGAATCGATTGCTAGACTTGGGCAAATGAGTTCGCAACGACCCACCAGTGAAGGAGAGTGACTTGAACGCCAGATTCCATTTGCT
>Ga0105093_10001139_pt1 | contig 10168 bp, 7 predicted proteins | sample PPLLak3March2015_2_FD_79111 | JGI IMG/M metagenome (GOLD analysis project Ga0105093, IMG submission 79111) | Freshwater sediment microbial communities from Prairie Pothole Lake near Jamestown, North Dakota, USA - PPLs Lake P8 Core (3) Depth... | ecosystem: Environmental > Aquatic > Freshwater >... | reverse complement strand
TCCAGCAGGTACGGGGATGCAAAAGGCGGCAGGAATGAATCAACCCGGTGCTGCTCCGGGACTTCCACAGGCATCATCGTGTGAGAAAGACGGAATCCATCGAAGCAAACCATGATGGGGACCAGCAGTCTTTCCGCAACCTGGTAGGCAAGAATCACCTGGTCGATGACTTCCTGGTTGTTCATGCAATAAAACTGCATCCAGCCAGTGTCACGCTGTGAAATGGAATCCTGCATATCGTTCAGTATGGTCCAGGGTGCTCCCACACCTCGGTTGGTCACGGGCATGACGATGGGGAGCCGCGCACCGGCAGCCCAGTGCAACTGTTCGTGCATGTAAGCCAAACCATTGGCAGCTGTCGCTGTGAAGACTCTGGCGCCGACAAGCGACGCCGAGATGCAGACCCCCATGGCCGAATGCTCGCTCTCGACCCGCACGAACTCAGCCTGAAGCTCCTTGCGCTCCACATATTCCGAAAGCACTTCCGGGATTTTGGATTGAGGTGTAATCGGATAGGCAGCGATGACCTGGACACGGCATAGCTTGGCTGCCAGTGCTGCAGCCTGGTTTCCTGTCAGAATGAGTGTCTCTCCCACGATCAAAGGACCCTTTCTCGACGAATCTGCCGCCATTGTGGAAAACGGCCAGCAGGTACGGGACTCACCCCGCCGGGTGCGCAGGCCCCGTTGCAAGCCTCAAGCTCCATAAATAGTGCAATACAATTAGATAGTAACCCCATAACGACGGAGATCCAAGAAGTCAAACGAAAAGCAGGATTCTGCGGGTGCAAAGGCAGTCGAAATAATGACGGTAGATCTGCCGGAGCAAACAGGTAGGGGTCGTTCGTGCGAACGGAATTGGGAGGTCTGGCAGGGGGGTTCGTAGCCGAGGTGACCGGAAAAGCGCGGGGCCGAAGAGATTGGGGTTCCGTTCCGCAGCTGGGTGGATCATCACAGCCTCTCTGGCGGCCCCCCAATCCCATGAGCAACTATTTCTTTTTGGAGCCCCTCTTGGATGCCTTCAATGGGTTGATCTTCGTCTGCCCGGGCGCCCCGGTGTCGAGTTTGGCGTGGGTCGCGAAGTTGCAGTGGTTGGTTTTCCACTTCACGGAGGGATTCGGATAGCTTACACAATAGCGACCTTGCGAAGCCTCCGTAATTCGCTGGCAGCCTTCACACTGCTCGACAATCGGTAAGCATGCCCCACCAGTATACCCACAGCCAGTTTTCGTCATGAAACCACATTCGGTTCCCGGCTTTACGGTTGTGCAAATCATCTCTGTTGCCTCCTCAAAAGCTTAGATATTCATGTCCGACGGTGAAATTGCGCGAATATTAACCGAGTTTTCCCAGCTGTCAAGATCTGAGCTCCATTGCAGGAAGCATCGTCGAATCCTTCAATATCGAAGGCGCACAAGCGTTTGAGGCTTTTGGAAGACATGAGGCGTGCGGGGAAAACAGGAATCATGAACAGAAATATTGCATGTGCAAGAGGGATTCATGGTCCACAGGAATCCCAAGGTGGTCACCTTTCAATATGTTCGGCTCGGGCGACAGCGAGAGGTGTCCAATGCGTGGCATAGACCTTGCTCATCGCTACCCGCGACTGCGATACGTTGCTTGAGAACGTCTGGAAAAACTGCTCAAGGAACCTTGTGTGCTGGTCGAAATGTGAGTTGTCGGCGTACGCAAGTGTCAAAACTCTGTCATTCTATGTTAGCCAGTAGAAGTCCCAGAGACCTGGTACATCCCACAGGCTGGTCATGCGGGAGCCGGTATATTCAACAAGGTGAGGAATTCATAAGTGTCTCAGAAGAAAATCGGAGAGCTCTTACTTCAGGAAGGTCTCATCTCCCAAGAGCAGCTGAGTCGTGCGCTTGAAGATCAGAACCAATCTGGGGAACGAGTTGGGGCTGCGCTCATCAAGCTCGGGTACATCAGCGAGGAGGTGCTGGCGGAGTTCATCGCCAAGCAGTTCCACGTGCCTCAGGTCAATCTCTCGAAGCTCACGATTCCTAAAGAAGTCATCACCATCATCCCCTTGGATATTTCCCAAAAGTACCAGGCCGTTCCCTTCGGTCTCATGGGGAACACCCTCAACGTGGCCATGGCGGACCCCGGAAATCTCTTCGTTGTGGATGATATCCGGTTTCTGACGCGTAAGAGCATCCAGATCCACGTCGCCTCGGAAAGCATCATCAAGAAGACCATCGCGCAATTCTATGCCTCGGATGAAAGTATAGATGATGTTCTGGGGATGCTCAGAGATGAGGTGGATGTCGACATTGTCGAGGCGGCCGAGGATGTCGATCTCTCCTTTCTGGAGGATGCGGCTGAGCAGGCGCCGGTGGTCAAGCTGGTCAACCACATCCTTATGGACGCCATCAGGAAGCAGGCGAGCGATATCCATGTCGAGCCGTATGAGAAATCCCTGCGCGTGCGTTTTCGGATCGACGGTGTCCTCTACGAAAACATGAAACCCCCGTATGCTTTGAAAAACGCTCTGGTTTCGCGGCTAAAAATCATGAGCAAGCTGGACATTTCGGAACGGCGACTGCCTCAGGATGGGCGCATCAAGCTCAAGGCAAAAGAACGCGAAATGGATTTTCGCGTTTCCGTTCTGCCCACTCTGTTCGGTGAGAAAGTCGTTCTTCGTTTGCTGGATAAATCCAACCTCCAGCTGGACATGACCAAATTGGGATTTGAGGTGGCCCAGTACAAGGATTTCCGGGAAGCGATCTACTCCCCATACGGGATGGTTCTGGTAACGGGTCCGACGGGTAGTGGGAAGACGACCACGCTCTACAGTGCGCTGTCGGAGCTGAACAAAAGCAGCCAAAACATCTCGACGGTCGAAGACCCCGTAGAGTTCAACCTGCACGGTATCAACCAGGTCAACATCCACGAATCCATCGGACTCAATTTCGCCGCGGCCTTGCGCTCGTTCCTCCGCCAGGACCCGGACATCATCATGCTGGGTGAGATTCGAGATTTCGAAACGGCTGAGGTCGCCATCAAAGCAGCATTGACGGGACACCTGGTGTTGAGCACTCTGCATACGAACGATGCACCGAGTACCGTCAACCGCATGCTCAATATGGGTGTGGAATCGTTTCTCGTTGCATCGGCTGTGAACCTGATTCTGGCACAGCGGCTGGTGCGGCGGGTTTGCTCAGAATGCAAGGTCGAAGAGGAAACGCAACCGGAAGTGTTGCTCGATTTGGGAGTGGCAGAAGATGAGTTGGGGACCTTCACAAATTTCGTCGGAAGAGGTTGTCCTGTCTGCAACGGGACAGGCTATCGGGGGCGCGTGGCGCTCTATGAGGTCATGCCCATGCACGAGCAGATCAGAGAGCTGGTTTTGCTCGGAGCTTCTGCCGCTGAAATCAAGAAGGAGTCGATCCGATTGGGAATGCTCACGCTTCGACGCAGTGGAATCAACAAGATGATGCAAGGGGTGACGACCGTTGAAGAGGTCATCCGTGCCTCGGCCAAGGACTAAGTTGTCGAAAGCTCGGGAGCGCTGCCGCTCATTAGGAGCGCCGGAAAGGGGAAGCAAATGCCCGCTTATGTGTGGAAAGGGTTAGATCGCAACGGGAAGAAGCAGAGCGGTGAAATCGAGGCCGACAATCCCACCATTGCGCGTCAACTGCTTGTGCGCAAGGGAATCAACATCAAGAGCTTCAAACCAAAACCCAAGGACATTATGGAGTACTTTCCCGCCCTTCAGGGAGGGGTTAAAGAAAAAGATCTGGTCATCTTCGTTCGGCAGTTTTCGACCATGATCGATGCAGGTCTGCCTCTGGTGCAGGCCTTGGAGATTTTACAGGAACAGCAGAGCAATCCCACCTTCAAGCGCATCATCGGACAGATCAAGCGGGATGTCGAGGAGGGGTCCACACTCTCCGATGCCATCAAAAGGCATCCGAATACCTTTGACGTGTTGTTCGTGAATCTCGTGGCTGCCGGCGAAGTGGGTGGTATCCTGGATGTCATCTTGAATCGACTTGCGAGCTACATCGAGAAGCTGGCCCAGTTGAAGAAAAAGGTCAAGGGGGCCATGACCTATCCGGGTATCGTCATCTCCATCGCCGTCATCGTTGTCGCCGTTATTCTCATCTACGTGATCCCGGTGTTTGCAGGGTTATTCAGGGATGCAGGTGCAAAACTGCCGTCATTGACGGTCATGGTCATGTCGGCGAGTGATTTTGCTCAAAGTTACTTCCACTGGATTCTTCTGGGTTTGGTGGGGGCGTTCGTCGGGTTCAAGAAATTCCGCAAAACAGCCAGAGGTCGCGACATCACGGACCGACTCCTCTTGCGCAGCCCGGTATTCGGCATGCTCGTCCGCAAAGTCGCTGTGGCCCGGTTCACGCGGACGCTTGGAACCATGCTGTCCAGTGGGGTGCCTATTCTGGAAGGGCTGGACATCGTAGCGGCCACGTCCGGGAATACGGTGATCGAGAGCGCCATACGAAAAGCCAGAAACGCCATCGCCGAAGGCCGGCCCGTTGCTGAACCGCTCTATGAGACGAATGTCTTCCCCGTGATGGTCACTCAGATGATTGCTGTTGGAGAGGCGACAGGTGCGTTGGATACCATGCTGAGTAAAATTGCAGACTTTTACGACGAAGAAGTGAATGTGGCCGTTGACTCCTTGACATCCCTGCTCGAACCCATGCTCATCGTCTTTTTGGGGGTCACAGTCGGGTTCCTTCTCATCGCCATGTATCTGCCCATATTCCAGATCGCAGACGTGGTTTCCCGCGGTGGTTGATTCGATCGTGCAAACTGTTGGGCAGAATATGACTGCTTCCAGCAACGTTTTGCTCAGGCGGAAGCTCCAAGGGCTGCTTTGCTTCAGGCTGCTCCTGGCCATCATCTTCCTGGTGTTGACGATTCTCGTCCAGAGTCGAAGGGAGGGGGATCTCCTTTCGGCTCAACTCCAGCCGCTCTATTTCCTCTCCTGCATTCTCTTTGCCTTCACAGTTGTCGCCGGCTTCAGCCTCAAGCGGGTGAGGAATCTGGCAACCTTCACCTATGTGCAGCTGCTATTTGACGTGGGTGCGGTGACCTTCCTCATCTACCTCTCCGGAGGGGTCGAGAGCCCCTACCCATTCCTGTACATGCCTGTCATCATCAGTGCGGCCCTGCTTCTCTTCAAGCGTGGCAGTCTGCTCATTGCCTCCGCGTGCAGCCTCGCATACGGCGGGTTGCTGGATCTTCAATATTTCGGATGGATTCAACCACTTCAAATCGTTTCCGCAGCGGTTCAGGTCAGGGACAGCGGATCATATTTCCACAGCATCTTGATGGCCGTAGCGGTGTTTTTTGTCGTCGCCTATCTCAGCGGATACCTTGCCGAAGAGCTTCAGAGATCCAGCGCCCAACTGGAGCTGCAGAGACGGGATCATCAGCAGCTCGAAATGCTCCACCAGAACATCGTCCACAGCATGAACAGCGGGTTGCTCACCATCAACGCTGAGGGTCGCATCCGATTCGCCAACCGCGCCGCCCAGGACATTTTGGGCATTCCCTATGAAGATTTGTCGGAGGCGTCTTTCACAGGCCTCTTTCCCGGTATTGAACCGCGGTCCTGGCCGCAGCTGCCACCTTCTTCGTTTCCCCCCACTTCATCGGAAATCATTTCCCGACAGGAGATCGCCTATCAGCATCCCACAGGCGAAAAGCTGGCTTTGGGCTATACGCTGTCGGCACTTCAACACGAGACGGATGAAGGTGCTGGCTGGATTTTCATTTTCCAGGACCTGACGCGTTTAAAGGCCATGGAGGAGCGTGTCCAGCGGATGGAGCGCGTGGATTTTGCCGGGAAGATCGCAGCCGAAATCGCCCACGAGATCAAGAACCCCCTCGCTGCCATGAGTGGCGCCGTCCAAATGCTGCAGAAGAACATGCAGAACAATTCAGTGGAAGGACGACTGATGCAGATCGTGGAGCGCGAAATCCAGCGGATCAACGAGCTCGTCATCGATTTTCTGTGGCTCGCCAAGGGAGCGCGGAAGCCTGAAAAAATCGAGCCCATAACCGTCTGCAGCGTGATCGATGAGATGCTGATGCTGCTCAAGACACGTCAAAAAGTCAACACAAGACAACGAGTGGATACCTTTTATGAGTGTTCGCCCGTGGTCGTCATGGATCCGCACCATTTCCGTCAAATCGTGTGGAACCTTTTGGTGAATGCGCTGGAGGCGATGCCGGAAGGGGGGGATCTCGTCGTTTCGGTCGCTCCCTGTAACGGAAGCGATTCTCAGAAGCGCGCGGAGGCCCGAATCGATGTGCGGGACTCGGGTTGCGGCATCCCTGAAGACGTTCGGGAGCGATTGTTCGAACCCTTCTTCACCACGAAAAAGAACGGCACAGGACTTGGGCTCAGCATCGTCTATCAGCTGGTTGAAACCGCACAGGGCAGGCTCCAGGTCTCCTCCAATGAACCCACCGGAACCACCTTTTCCCTCTTTTTTCCCACTGTCTGAATTTTTTGTACTTGCAAAAGCGTAGGCGACTGATTAAAAGCACTCATCGGAGGCGAGTGCTAATAATGCTCGGTTCCGGGCAGGGAATGTTCGCACCCCTTCGGTGTATTCTCTTCCCCACAAGTCGGTTCACGGCTTCTGCCCTCTGTTCCGAGGCTTGCCTCCAAGCAGTTCTGAATCAACCATTACGGGTTGAACGGTTATTCAAATCTAACCTTTTTTCCTTAACAAAGGAGTGGACCACATGAAGCTGAAACCGCTCAATGATCGTGTCGTCGTCAAACGCATTGAGGAAGAGGAAAAGACAGCCGGCGGGATCATCATTCCCGACACGGCCAAGGAGAAACCCATACAGGGTGAAGTGCTGGCCGTGGGTTCCGGGAAGCTGATGGAGGATGGCTCACGCCGTCCTTTGGACGTCAAGGCCGGTGACCGGGTGCTTTTCGGCAAATATGCCGGAACGGACATCAAGATTGAAGGGGATGAGCTCCTCATCATGCGCGAAGATGATATCCTCGCCGTAATCGAAAGCTAAATCCCAAAAGGGTTCATTGATACTTCAGCACCAGTCTAATTATGATTTTTCCTTGAACAGAATGGAGGAAGCCTGATGGCCAAACAACTGATCTACGATGTCAAAGCCCGTGAAGCTTTGCTCAAAGGTGTGAATACTCTTGCGGATGCAGTCAAGGTGACGCTTGGACCCAGGGGGCGCAATGTCGTCCTCGAAAAGAGCTTCGGCGGCCCCAATGTGACCAAGGACGGTGTGACCGTCGCCAAGGAAATCGAGCTGGAAGACAAGTTCGAAAACATGGGTGCCCAGATGGTTCGGGAAGTTGCCAGCAAGACCAGTGATGTCGCCGGTGACGGAACCACCACGGCCACCATTCTGGCCCAGTCGATCTATTTCGAAGGCTCCAAGCTTGTGGCTGCGGGGGCCAACCCCATGGCGCTGAAGCGCGGTATCGAGAAGGCCGTCGCGGTCGTGATCGATGAGCTCAAGAAGATCAGCAAGCCCACCAAGGATCAAAAGGAAATCGCTCAAGTTGGGACCATTTCCGCCAACAACGATCTCACCATCGGCAACATCATCGCCGAGGCCATGAACAAGGTGGGTAAGGAAGGCGTCATCACGGTCGAGGAAGCCAAAGGCATGGAGACCACCCTGGAAGTGGTGGAGGGCATGCAGTTCGACCGAGGCTACATCTCGCCCTACTTCGTGACGGATCCCGAGAAGATGGAAGTCATCCTCAACGAGCCGCTGATCCTGATCAACGAGAAGAAGATCAGCAACATGAAGGATCTTCTGCCCATTCTCGAGCAGATCGCCAAGATGGGGAAACCCCTCCTCATCATTGCAGAGGATGTCGAGGGCGAGGCCCTCGCCACCCTGGTGGTCAACAAGCTGCGTGGGACCCTGCAGGTTTGTGCGGTGAAGGCCCCCGGCTTCGGCGACAGAAGAAAGGCCATGCTCGAGGACATCGCCGTCCTGACCGGCGGCCAGGTCGTGAGTGAAGACAAGGGGATCAAGCTCGAAAACGTCGGGCTGAACGACCTCGGCAGAGCCAAGACCATTCGGCTCGACAAGGACAACACGACCATCGTCGACGGCGCGGGAGACCGCAAGGCGCTGGAAGGGCGCGTGCGCCAGATCAGGGCCCAGATCGATGAGACGACGAGCGACTACGACCGCGAAAAACTGCAGGAGCGCCTGGCGAAGCTGGTTGGCGGCGTCGCGGTCATCAGCGTGGGTGCCGCCACCGAGACCGAAATGAAGGAGAAGAAGGCTCGCGTGGAAGATGCACTGAACGCCACGCGTGCAGCCGTTGAAGAGGGAATCGTCCCCGGCGGTGGAGTTGCCTACCTGCGCTGCATCCCGGCTCTCGCCGGCTTGAAGCTTGACGGCGACGAGAAGCTTGGGCTGAACATCATCAAGCGAGCCCTGGAAGAGCCTGCCCGCCAGATCGCCAACAATGCGGGCGAAGAGGGGTCCGTCATCGTCGAGAAGCTGAAAGGCGGTGAAGGATCCTTCGGTTACAACGCTGAAATCGGCGAATACGGAGATCTCATCGAGGCGGGTGTCATCGATCCGACCAAGGTGACCCGCTCCGCTCTTCAGAACGCTTCCAGCGTCTCAGCATTGATGCTCACCACCGAGTGCATGATCGCCGAGCTACCCAAGGAGAAGGATGCCATGCCTCCGATGGGCGGCATGCCGCCCGGAGGCGGAATGGGCGGAATGTACTAACCGCAGCTGAAATCGAGCGGGCCCGATTCCCCGTCGATACACCTTTCAGAGACGATGAATCGCTGATCCCATGACTTGCCAAAAACCCCTCTGTTCTCGATGATCGGGCAGAGGGGTTTTTTTGGGCGATCCTCCTCAGCTCATAACCGCTTGACTTGGATGGGAGGTGTGCTAAGAAAAAATCCTTTTTGCAGCAGTCTCGCCAGGTTGCTCAGCGGCCGGCACTCGATCATTCGAAAGGGGGACGGAAGGCATGGACTACAAGGACACTCTGAATCTACCCCAGACGGCCTTTCCCATGAAGGCGAATCTTTCCAAGAAGGAGCCGGAAATCCTCAGCAAATGGGAGGAGATGGGACTTTACGAGCAGTTGCGCGAGCAGAGTCAGCACCGCCCCCTCTACATTCTCCATGATGGTCCGCCCTATGCCAACGGACACATCCACCTGGGGACCGCCCTCAACAAGATCCTCAAGGACATGATCATCAAGAGCCGCCAGATGAGCGGCATGAATGCCGTTTACGTTCCGGGATGGGATTGCCACGGACTGCCCATCGAGCACCAGGTGGACAAGGAGCTCGGGGAGCGCAAGCGGACCATGACCCAGGTGGAAATCCGTCGGCACTGTCGCCGCTATGCGGAGCGTTTCATCGACATTCAGCGCAACGAATTCAAGCGGCTTGGTGTGCTGGGTGAGTGGGACAATCCGTATCTGACCATGTCTTTTGATTATGAGGCAACCATTGCGCGGGAGCTCGGGCGGTTTTTTGAATCGGGCAGCGTGGTTCGGAGCAAGAAGCCCATCTATTGGTGTGCGAGTTGCCGCACCGCTCTGGCGGAAGCGGAAGTCGAGTATCACGATCACGCATCCCCCTCCATCTATGTCAAATTTGCCATGAATGCCGAGGGGGCGGCACGGTTCCCCGAGCTTAACTCAAAGCCGGTTTATGTGTTGATCTGGACGACGACTCCCTGGACCCTCCCGGCCAACCTGGCCATCACACTGCATCCCGACTTTGAATACGTGGCGGTGGATGTGGGAGACGAGATCTGGATTTTGGCCGAAGGCCTGATGGAGAGCTGCATGGAGGCTTTCCGGGTGGCTGGATACAGGACCGTTCGGAAGTTTTCCTCGGAGGAGCTCCAAGGGATCAACTGCCGACATCCCTTCATGGATCAGGATTCCGTGCTCATCCTCGGCTCCCATGTCACCTGGATGTGGGCACGGGCTGCGTCCATACCGCCCCGGGCCATGGGCGTGAAGATTACGACATGGCGCTGGAGTATGGTCTGGAAGTCCTCTCTCCGGTGGATGACGACGGGAAGTTTACGGATGAAGTCCCGTTTTTCGCCGGCCAGTTCGTGTTCGACGCCAATGCTTCCGTCAACGCCAAGCTGAAGGAGACGGGAGCCCTGATTTCCGAGGG
>Ga0105093_10001137_pt1 | contig 10171 bp, 10 predicted proteins | sample PPLLak3March2015_2_FD_79111 | JGI IMG/M metagenome (GOLD analysis project Ga0105093, IMG submission 79111) | Freshwater sediment microbial communities from Prairie Pothole Lake near Jamestown, North Dakota, USA - PPLs Lake P8 Core (3) Depth... | ecosystem: Environmental > Aquatic > Freshwater >... | reverse complement strand
GGCCGTCTCAACGGCAGCAAGGCCGCTCAGATATTGCCGGAAAGCCCCGGAAGGCAGTGCCCCACGACAGAGACGGCCGACGCTGCCTGTGAGGAGGTTATCGAAACCCCGGGGGCGTTGTCGAAGCCGGGGTGGATTTTGCGGCGGCCCATGCGGGCGGCAGACCCCATCGGGTCCTTCCGTAAAAACCAAAATTCGAATCGCTCAACTTAGGTGGTACGAAAAACATATACGGTTCGTTACAATGCTCCAATTGCGACAAGAGCGCGCCGTACCTCCTCAATGCCGTCCGGTGGCAGCGGCGCCTGGGGTAACAGCGGAGCGCCCACGGGATACCCCTGAAGCTCAAGCCCTCCCTTGATGCAAGCAGCGAGATTGTATTTGGCGAAAGCTTGGTTCAGAGCCCACAGACGTCGTTGAAGGGTCATCGCCGCCTCCCACGACCCGCGCCGGCAGAGTTCATAGAGTTCAACGCTCTGCCGCGGCGCAAGGCAGGCTGGGCCAGCCATCCAGCCCACCCCGCCAATCAGCATCACACACGCCGGAATGTGCGCAGAGGCGGAAAAAACCTTCATCCGTTCTCCCATCTGGCTGATGATCGAGAGCAGCCGCCCCGTATTGGAGGAAGCATCCTTGATGTAGCCGATGTTCGATATACGGCTCAGCCTGTCTATGACCGGCAGGCTCAAATCCGAACGCTGGAAGCTCGGGTTCGTGTAAAGCACCAATGGCACCGAGACTGCTTTTGCGATCGCGCTGAAGTAGGTAAACACGCCTTCGTCGGATACGGGGAAATAGGACTCGAGTATGGCAAGGATCCCGCTGCAGCCGAGACGTTCGAATTCGCGTGATTGTGAGACGGCATCGGCAGTAGTGGTCGCAGCGACGCCTGCAATCACCGGAACTCGACCGCGCGCCGATTGGATGACGACTTCCACGATACGCCGGCGCTGCGGCCAAGAGAGATAGGCGAACTCGCCGGTCGAACCCAGGGGGGTCAGGCCATGCACGCCTGCCTGGATGAGATCCTCGCAGAGACGCGCCAGGACATCTGCTTTTATTTCGCCGGAGGAGTCGATGGGTGAGACGAGATACGGAAAGACGCCATGAAACGCCATCTCAGTCAATGTGGGCCTCGCTTTTCGATCAACGGCCGCGCGGGCTCGATCGGCCCGGCAACCATGGATCCGTCGCCTTTTGGTATGGGTTCAAACTGCCAGACATTCTCGCCCCCGGGGGCAAGATGGACCTGAAGGTGTCCCTGCCACTGCGCATCGTTCTGATCCGGGAAGTCTTCCCTGAAATGGGACCCCCGGCTCTCACGGCGCATTAATGCGGCTTCGAGGATGAGTGTCGCCACGCTTGCCGCGGAACGCAGTTCGATCAGATTGAGCAGCTCTTTACCGTTTAGCTCGGGTTTGGATGATGGAATAGATGCTTCATTTTGAATCTCCTTGACGGCCTCCAGCGCCCGGAAGAGCCCCTTCTCCTCCCTTATAATCCCTCCGTCCTCCCACATTATCTTTCTGAGGCGGTCTTTAAGCTCGACTCCGATAGGCGCGCCGCTGGACCATTTGCGGGCCTTTTCACGCAGCTCCTTCAAGAGGGTCGAACGGTCGCCGCCCCCCGGGCGATTGGCCCAGGCAGCCGCTGCGCTTCCCGCTCTGGCCCCGAAGACGAGCGTCTCGCTCAAGGCGTTGCCCCCCATCCGGTTGGCTCCGTGCAGCCCCCCAGCCGCCTCGCCGGCGGCAAAGAGTCCCGGCACCGAGGTGGCCCCGGTGGCATCGATTCTCGCCCCCCCCATGCTGTGATGGGCTGCAGGCGCTACGCGCACAGGGCGGCTGCCGGCCCCGTAGCGCCCCGAGAGCAAGCCTCTCAAGGAAGCAGCGAAAGGGTCAACCCGCCAGTCGTCTTCGGATAGGTTGCTAAGGTCCAGCCAGACATTCTTGCGATTTCGGTAAATCTCTTTAAAAAGCGCCTGCGAAAGGAGGTCTCTCGCCCGCTCGCCTGCCGGACGTTCCGTAACCCCATATTTTTCAAGAATATCTTCCTTGTCGTCATTGAGGAGTCGACCACAGTCGGCAAGTCGTGGAGGAATCACGAGGGGTGTCGTACCGGGACCGGATAAGCAAAGCGGATAAAACTGGACGAATTCCATGTCCTGAAGCAAGGCCCCGGCCTCTAAAGCCAACCGGTAGCCATCACCAAGGATCCGTCTCGGGTTATCCGTACGGAGGAAGAGCGCGGAAGCTCCGCCCGCCGCCATAACCACGGCCCCGGCCGTAAGGGCCACCCATTCGCCCGAGGACTTTTCATAGGCGTTCACTCCGGCGGCGCCGTTGCAGACGAAAAGGTCCGTGACCAGCAGGTTGCCCCAAAACCGAGTGCCCAGCGCCGCATTTCGAGTCAAAAGGCAACGGACGATCTCCTCTCCGAGCACGGGCGGGCGGCCTTTGGCGAAGAGATACCCATTTTTGAAATCAGCATGAATCCCCCAGCGCATGAGCTCATCCAGCCGGGAAGGAGCCTCCGCGACGAGGATCTCGACGAGCGCACGCTCATTCAGCCCACGGCCGGAGGTGAGAGTGTTCTGAAGATGGGTGTCGCTTTTTTCCGCGCCGGCGCTGCCGGCCATCACACCGGCGCTGAACCCGGTGCAAGTGGATTTACCGGGGCTGCCTTTCGATACGACGCAGACCGAAAGCCCTGCGGTACGTGCCGATAGGGCCGCGCGCAGCCCTGCTGCCCCGCTTCCAATCACGATCACATCAAAGGAAACCTGGCTCACTTAGTGCCTCCGCCCTTCCCATCGGCCACTGCGAGTTCAGGCCTTCGTCGCCCATCGGACAATTTCATTCATGTCACGCGCCGTTTCAAGGCGTTTCACCGCATCGACCAGACGTTCGATGGCTTCCTCCGAAATTGCCAGCCTCGCTGCATGGCGATACTTAGAGGTGAGTTCATCAAAACTCAGTGGGTTTTCTGGATCCCCTTTGGGTTTTGAGAGAAAGGCTTTGTGCTCGCTGCCGTCCTGCATGAGGATTCGCAGCCGCGCGCCGAAACCGATGCGCGGGTCGAGGCGGGTCTCGATCTTTTTTCGCAACCGAACCAGCCGCGGGTCGTTGACCTTTTCATCCGTGAACTTCTCCAACGTTACGCTGCCCTCGGCCAACGCCAAGGCCGCAAGGAACCAAACGCTGAACTTGCCCTCCACGCCGATCTTGGGTTCCTTGATCGCCGCAGCGGTCGATGCCACCGGGCCTATTTCCAGTTCGATCTTTTCCACTTCTTCGATATCAAGCTTTAGCCGGGTCCCAATCTCCTCCAGGAGATTCATTGTTGAATGTGTTCACGCTCAGGTGGGGTAGGGCTTGATGCTCAGATCCATCACATACCAGTGAGCGCCAAGGCGATCCAGCACAACCTTTTCATTTGCGTTTTCCGTAAGAACGTCCAACAACCCGAGTTCGCCCTCGATCATTCTTTTAGAGGACGTAAAGCCGCCCTGTGCCAGAAATCCAGACAGCACCCCTTCGCGAGAGACTTTCCCGGCATGGAAGGGCTTGCACATCGTCCCGAAGACCTGGCGCAGGCCACTCGCCTGAGTAGCGCAAATGCCGAAGGCATTGACGATCTGATCCACATCCAACTTCAGAAGTTTAGCGACCCCGGCGGTGGCCCCGAACGTCCCGGCTGTCGCCGTGGTGTGCCAACCGCGCTGGTAATGGTAGTCGCCCAGGCCGAGGCCAACGCGAATGCAGACGTCGATTCCCAGGATCATGGCCGCCAAAAGGTCCTCGCCACTCAGGCGGTTTCGCTCGGCAACGGCGAGGATCGCCGGAATGCACGCCGCCGATGCATGAATGACCGTTTCGTCGTGGTAGTCGTCGAAGTCGAGCGCGTGCCCGATGACCCCGTTGGCCAGGGATGCTGAAGCGCAATCCGTGCGGATGTTCGAGCCGATGATGCTGGCTTCGGGCCGACCACCAAAGGATTGACAGTAGTGTGTGATGATGGCTGCAACCGGGTCGGTAGTTCCGGCGAGGGTCACTCCCAGCCAGTCCAGAAAGCATTCCTTGGCTTTCTGGATCACGGGTTCCGGCATGTCCTGGTAGCGGGTCGCATACACGAATTCGGCTAATTCTTTTGTAATTTCCATAAGTGCGGGCATCGCCATCGATTCGGTTTATAGAATCGCCGATGCGCATTCTCCTTTCATGTTAAGAGTGAAACCGAGTTGGCGGTCCTATCGAAGGAATCCGCAAAGAGCCCGCGCGCTTTGACTATGCCCGGCGGTATTTCATTCGGCCTTCTCGATATCTGCTGCTGTTCATGTTTTATTTTGCTATCAGCTTGTCCGGGACGGCAATGCCTTTCTCCTTGTAATACTTCACCGCGCCGGGGTGCAGCGGGATTGGGCTGTTGACGATGGCCTCTGGTTTGACTTCATTCGCCGATTTGTGCGCAGCGATCAGGATGTCGAGGTTTTCAAAGGTCTTTCGCACGACCTCGTAAACAAAGTCATCCGGCGCATCCTTTTGCACCACCATGAAGTTCCACACGGTCACGGTGGGCAAGTCGATCTCTTTGTTGGCCTTGTAGGTCCCCTTGGGGATCACGCCCGGCGGCAGATAAGGATACTGGGCGACACACTGTTCCATCTGTTCTTTGGACAGCGCGAAGACATTCATCTCCTGCAACACCTCCATCTCGATAAGGCTACCCCACGGCAGACCGCTGATGGTGGCAACGGCATCGATCATCCCGTCCTTCATCTGGGAGGTGAGATCCGACCACCCCGCATTGATCACGCGTCCGGGTTTGACCCCCACCACTTCGAACACGAAGGGCCAGTACACGGCCGGCGTAGTTCCCACGGCTCCGACGCCCACGGCCTTGCCGCTCAGGTCCTTGACCTCCTTGATTCCCGTCTTCTTGGGGGCGTACGCGTGAGCGTAAGAGGTGAACATGGGAAAAATGACCCGGACGTTTTGGTGTTTCTCCCCCTTGGCCTAGCCCTGTCCAGCCCATCCCTCGTAAATCGGTGCGGCCGTAGCAAGGCCGAAATCGAGCTGCTTGCTCTGTACCAGTTTGACATTGGCCACCGGACCGGACGTGACCTCCACGGATGCCGGGACCCCGACTTTGTCGTTGAGCAGTTTGGCGAACCCCCCGCCCCAGACAAAATAGACGCCTCCGATGCCTGAGGTCCCAATGGTCGTGCCTTTGGGCCAGCCCGTCTTGGGCTGCGCGTGCGCGGGTGTCGCCACCCAGGAAAAGCTTAAAGCGAAAATTGCACTTACGATGATCAGCCGCTTCATGTTACGCTTCCTTCTTGGGGTTGGGGTCCAAGAGCTGTCGATGTCGCAAAACTGCCATCTTTCGCCGTGCCGAGGCCGGAGGTTTATGCCCCTGGCGGCATCAGGTAAAATCCCCGTCTTTCACCAAACCGATGAAGTGCGCCACATCAATATCCTTGGGGCAGACATGGGAACAGGCCATGGAGGTATGGCAGCGGTAGACGCCCTCGTCGCTGTAAAGCTGTTTGAGGCGCTCCTCCGTCGCATCTTCCCGGGGGTCCATGATCCGGACCACGCTGGCCAGGACCGCGTTGGGGCCTATGAAACCCTTATGGGAGCTGATGCAGGCGGTGGCGCAACAAAAACAGTTGATGCACCGGGTGGCTTCCAGGTACCGATCCATCAGGCGGGGCGAAATCCTGTATTCCTGTCCTTGGTTCGGGTTCTGGGACGGCGTGATGATGAACGGCCGTATCCGGTGAACGCGGTCATACGCCTTTTCCAGATCCACCACCAAGTCCCGGAGCACCGGAGCAACGGTGATCGGCTCGATCGTGAAGGTGGTCGTTCCAAAATGGTCGACTGCGTTTTCAACCAGCAACTCGCAGGCCAGCATGGGCTGGCCGTTGATCACGACCGAGCAGGAGCCGCACTGGGCGTGCTCACACGACGAATTCCATGAGAGGGTCGGATCCAATTCCTTATTGATCTTCCGCAGCACGTCAGTGAAGCGCAAGATGCGACCTGCCTCAATCCCATACGCTTGCACCCAGGACTTGCGACTCTCCGGATCATACCGCTTGATATTGAAAATAAGTGAATAGCTCTCTTTCATGCTGTCGCTCCGCGTTTTGCGATGATTGAGGCTTGAGGCATCAATACTTCCTCTCCATCATGCCGAATTTTTCAAAGTTCTCCCCTTTGGCCTCATAAATGCTCATGTCTACGGGTCGATTCGAAAACAGGATCTTTCCGAAATCCAGCATGTACGCCAACGTGTGGGAATTGAATTCGTCGTGACGATGCGGAAAATCGACCCGGGCATGGCCCCCGCGAGATTCCCGGCGCCGGAGGGCCCCTTGGGCGATCACCATGGATACGCTTAAGAGATTGTCGAGTTCCCAGCGCTGCACCAGTTCCTGGTTCATTTGAAGACCCCGGCTGCGAAGAGCGGCGCCGCTGACACGTTCTTTGAACACGAAGAGGGTGCGGATGGCGGTGTTCAGGCCGTCTTCGCTCCTGAACACCCCGACATTTTCCGTCATCATTCGCCGCATGTCTTCACGAATCTGTTCGATGTTTTCCTCATTTTTATTTTCAAGATACCCGGAAAACTGTAAAAAAGTTTTATCGCCGGCATCCGCGGGAAGGCGGGCTTCCCCCTCATCCAGGAACAGGACCACTCGCTCCCCGACAAAGCGCCCCATGGTGATCAATTCCAAAATGGAGTTTGTACCCAAGCGGTTGAAACCGTGAAAACTGGCACAGCCGCATTCGCCTGCCGCATAAAGCCCGGAAATGGTGGTGTCGGGAGACTTCTGCACCTCTCCAAAAGAGTTGGTCGGAATTCCTCCCATCTGGTAATGGTTGCTGGGCCTTACCGGGCAAAGGTGCGTTCGAGGGTTCAGATTCATGAACTGTTTGAAAAAACCGCTGACCTCGGGGATCTGGACCTCATGCACGTAATCTGAGAGGTGTCGCAAGTCGATCCACACATGCTCGATGTTGTGATCAGGGTTGAGTATGCCGCGCCCTTCGCGGATTTCCGTTTCAATGGCCCGAGCCACAAGGTCCCGCGGCGCCAGTTCTTTCATTTTCGGGGCGTACTTCGCCATGAACGGTTCCAAATCCTTGTTTCTCAGAATACCGCCCACGGAGCGCAGCGTCTCGCTGGCCAAGATCCCGGGGCCGACGATGCCCGTGGGATGAAACTGCACTGCCTCCATGTCCATCAAGGGCAGGCCCGCCTGCAGAGCTACGGCATGAGCATCGCCGGTGTTCTGGCGGCAATTGGTCGTCACCCGAAAGACCTGCCCGCAGCCGCCGGTGGCCAATACCGTAGCTTTGGCTGAAACCGCCACGAACTCGCCCTTTTTTACCATGAAAAGCACGGCCCCGACGCAACGGTCTTTCTGAAAAAGCAATTCGGTCAGCAGCGTCTGGTTCAGGAAGGTCACCCCGCCCTTGAGGGCCTCTCCCCACACGTTATCCATAATGCCTTTTCCGGTCCGGTCGGCCTCGAAGACGGCCCGGAAAGCCGAGGCTTCTCCGAAACGCACCGTGTGGCCTCCGAAGGTCCGCTTGCTCAAGCGCCCTTCTTCGTCCCGGGTGAAGTGCATTCCTTTGTTCTCCAGCCAGACGATTTCCTCCCAGGCCGCATCGATGATTTTCTGGACAACAGGCTGGTCCGCCATGCAATCCGAACCCTTCCAGGTATCGAACATATGGTAGATCGGTTTGTCCACGGCGTCTTTGGGGTCGACCGCCGCCAGGCCACCCTGGGCAGTACTCGTGTGGGATTTTTGAGGATGTGACACTTTAGTAACCGCAAGGATATGGGTCCCGGGGCGTTTTTCCAGGATGTGGGCGGCGCATCGCAGACCCGCACCCCCCGCCCCGATAATGAGCACGTCGCAGTGGATCGTGGAAGACAACTTGAACTTTTTTTCCATCTGGCAATCTCCAGCGTTCAGATCAATACAATCAGTTTGATTCCAGCCCAGGCGGAGACCAGCATGGCGACGATGATCGCCGCCATGCCGACCACCCGCAACGCTTTCGAGGCGGCGTAATCGTTCAGGATCGAGATCAGACCATAGCCGCCATGATAGAGGGCGGAAGTGAGGAGGGCCATATCAACCAGTTTGATCCACAGGTTCTGAAACCGCAGCACCACCTGGCCGGCGTCTTTGGCGACCTGAGGGTTCAGGTGCATGAACAGAAAGTGAGCCGGCACCATCACTAAAAGAAAGGCACCGCTGATCCGCTGCAGCTTCCAGCTTGCCCGGTGGGGAGTGCGCCAGATGCGGGCATAGAGACCATAGGCCGCGGACAATGCGGCCGCTGCCGCCATCAGCCAGAAGAACACGGCGGATACCTGCTGGTTGCCCATCAGCATCAGTACGGCCAGGACTCCTGCGTAGAGGATGGACAGGCCGGCCACCCATTTCAGCAGTACGTCGTCGCTCCGGAAGCGGAAGCTCTCGTACAGGATCAGCCGCCCGCCGTTCAACGCATGGAAGATGACCGGTATGGCCAGCGCCCACTCGATGAAAGCCAACACAGGCAGGTCGTAAAGTTTCATCTTGTCGGCATACGCACCGGCCGGCAAGAGAAACGACAGGGTGTAGATGTGGAACCAGACAAACATCACCAGCAATACCCCGGATAGCCGGTGGGCCCAACTGATGACAAACGGCAGCCCCCGGTTACGGGTTAAGCGGGCGAGCGGCGGTATCATGTCCAGCAGCCTGAAAAAACCAGAATCGATTCCATTTCCGGAATTACGAACGATCATCGGATTCCTCTTTCCACCACGCCATCAACTGTTTTTTTTGACCGGCATGCGCCGTGCCCGCTTGAAAGTGGCGGGCTCCGTGGACCCCTTCGTTTTCTCCTGCGCATCGAGGTAGCCCATGAACTTGGTAACGGCCTCGTCGATGTGATTTCGCACCGCCGCTTCGAGCTTAGCCGGATCGGTATGCTTGTTTTTGAAAAGCCCCAGTATTCCCTCATGCGTCCGGTAGGATTTTTTGAAATCATCCTGGTAATATTGGTAGGCCAGCCGATACCACATGATCTGCATCCGCAGCATCTTCACCAGGTTGATCAGCAGTTGGTTGCCGCAGCTATCAATAAAGATCTCGTGAAAGAGAACATGCTGCTTCCAGTAATTTTTCGTGTCTTCGTTTTCAGCGGCAATTTTCATGCGAGCAAGCGCCCGCTCCATCATCTCGAGCGTGCTGGCGCTCATGTTCTGATACGCCTGTTTGGCGGCGAGCCCCTCGAGCACCGATCGGACCGGGAAATGCTCCTCGATATCCCGAGGAAAAATGCGTTTGACAAAAGTGCCTTTGCGCGGAACAACCTCCACCAGGCCTTTCTTCTCGAGCACCCGAAACGATTCCCGGATGGGGGTCCGGCTGATGCCGAACTGCTTCTGCAGATCGACTTCAATCAACTGGTCTCCCCCCTTGAAAACCCCTTCCAGGATGGCCTCGGCCAGTGTCTCGGAAAGCTTTTCCACCAGCCCGGTCGGCCTGAAATCAATGGTGCTGAGCTTGGATGTGAGTTTATCCATTTCCGCAATCTTTCTCCTCAATCGAGCACCCGCTCTTGCGGCAGCCCCGCCGCCGGGATCAGGTGTCGTACAATTTCCGGATGATAATGGCGCCCGGATCACAGGACTGCAGACAAAGTTCGCACAGAATACATTCATCCAGATTTTTTTCCACCACCGCCGGCTTGTCGCCGTTCTTCTGAAAAATGGTGACGGGGCAGACCCGGACACACCCCCCGCATCGAGCGATGCCGACGCAGGCGGCCATATCCACATCCACAGCAATGAACTCGCTTGGTGAACTCATTTCGCGCAACCTCCTGTCACAACCAGGTATGTTTTCTTATCTAGTGCCCATCCAGAAATGGTAGATTTTGGTTCAGGCCAAGGCCGCAGCGATTTCGCACGCCGCAGGCGGTGTGCGGCACCGCCGAGGATTGCGCAAGAGCGAGAACGCTGTCCTGGGCCGCAAGACGCCGTTTATGGATGGGCACAAGCTAAGCATCGCTCATCTCAGGCACCCATCTAATCAACGGACCCGGTGAAAAGCAAGCAAATTTTGAACGCGGTCCCCCCAGAGGCGTTGGCCTTG
>Ga0105093_10001136_pt1 | contig 10173 bp, 8 predicted proteins | sample PPLLak3March2015_2_FD_79111 | JGI IMG/M metagenome (GOLD analysis project Ga0105093, IMG submission 79111) | Freshwater sediment microbial communities from Prairie Pothole Lake near Jamestown, North Dakota, USA - PPLs Lake P8 Core (3) Depth... | ecosystem: Environmental > Aquatic > Freshwater >... | reverse complement strand
CGTTGTCGACGAGGACGTTGCTGCCGGAGAGCCAGATCTCGCCGCCCCAGGTACGGGTGCCGATGACCTTGCCCAGGCCCAGCCGCTTGAAGCCCTCGGCGAAGGCCTCGCCGTCCGAGGCCGTGCGCTCGTTGCAGAGGACGACCATGTGGCCGCGGAAGGCGTACTGCATGTTCCAGGTCGGGATCCCGACCCGGTCCTGCCAGTAGAACCAGGCCCGGCGGATGAGCTTCTCCAGGATCCAGGAGTCGATGTTGCCTCCGTTGTTGTGCCGGACGTCGATGATGAGGCCCTTGCGGTCGAAGACGGGGTAGAAGTTCTTGACCCACTCGGTGTAATTGTTCCCGCCCATGGCCCTCAGGTGGACATAGCCGATGTCGCCCTTCCCGGCCTTTTCGACCTCGAGCCGCCGGGTGTACTCCCATTCGCCGTAGCGGAGATCGGACTCGGCGCCCGGCGTCATGGGCACGACGATCTCCTTCCGGGCCGGCCCGCCGGCGGCGGCCTTGATCTCGAGGAGCACCTGCTGCCCGGCCGTGTTACGCAACAGAAGCGATGGATCGGCGACGCTCAGGGTCGGGACGCCGTTGATCCCGGCGATGATCTCGCCTTCTCGGACCGTCGAGAGCGGCTTGCCGAGGGGCGAGACGTTCTCGGGGTACTCGGGGTCGGACCTGAAGATGTGCTCGATCCGGTAGCCGCCCTTGGCCTCGTCGCGGACGAGGCGCGCGCCGAGGGACCCCGGCGCGACGTCGTCCGCCGGCTGTCTCATGTCGCCGCCGCGGACGAAGGTGTGCAGGGCCGAGAGCTCGCCGACGAGATGGGCCAGGAGGTCGTTGAGCTCGGACCGGTCGCTGATCCGGTCGACGAACGGGCGGTGCCTCGCGAGCAGGCCGTCGTAGTCGACGTTGTGGAGGTTGCGGTCGTAGAAGTAATCCCGCTCCATCCGCCAGGCGTCGACGAACATCTGCCGCCATTCTTCGCGCGGGTCGACGGAGAAGGTCCACTTGGAAAGGTCGACGCGCCGTTCGGCCAACGTCTGTGCGTTCGGTTGGGATGTCCCGGCGTCGATGACATAGACGTCGGCGCCCTTGCGGACGAGCAGCTTCTTGCCGTCGGCCGTCATCTCGAACCCGCTCACGTCCTCCATGAGCGTCTTGGCCTGGACGCCCCGGTTCTTGATCTCGACGGCCTGGAGCTTGGGCCGGCCGGCGGCCCTCGATTCCCGGTCGATGAAGAAGAGGGCCTTCTCGCCGACCGCCAAACCGTTGAAGACCCCGGCCGGAAGCGGCACCTCGAAGACGCGCTCTTGGATGCCCGCGAGGTCGATCACGACCTTCGGGGCCGGCTTCCCGGCGTCCTTGGCCGCCGTTCCCGTTCCCGGCTTCGCTTTGGGCTCGGGCTCCTTCTTCACGTCGTCGCCCGTCTTGTCCGCCTGCAGCTCGGTCGCCGGGGCGAAGGGGAAGATCTCCTTGGCGCCGAGGGCGAGCGCGTAGATCTTCGTCGTCTTGTCGAAATAGGGCTCGGGCTGGCGCGCCCCCCAGGGGCTCCCCACCGCGCTTCGGAAGTACCGGTCCGAGAGGAAGTAGAGCCATTTCCCGTCCGGGCTCCAGGCGGGGCTGTAGGAATCGACGCGGTCGTTGGTCAGCTCCGCCGACTTGCCGGTCTCGGCCTCGTGGAGGTGGATCCGGCTGAATCCGTTCGAGGCCCCGCCGACATAGGCCAGCCAGCGGCTGTCGGGGGACCAGGCCAGGTCGTCGAACATGCCGGTCCGGGACACGGCGATCTTCGTCAGGGCCTTCTTGGGCACATCGAAGAGCCAGAGCTGGTAGTCCTTGTCGGCGAAGGCGATCCATTTGCCGTCGGGGGAGGGGAGGCCGTCGAAGCGGATGACCTCGGCCCCGGCGGTCAGCTGTTCCGGTGCACCGAGTCCGTCGGCCGCGCAGCGGTAAAACTCCCATTCCGCGGTTTCATCGGTCAGGACCATCAGGCTCTTGCCGTCGCCCATGAAGCGGGCGGCCCGGGCCCGGACGCCGTCCTTGCGGCTGACGCGCACCCAGCGTCCGTCTCCGACGGGCGCGACGAAGACGTGACCGCGCGAGACGAGGACGACCCGGTCGCCTGACGGCGAAACGTGCCCGGAGGTCAGGTAATCGAGGGGTTTCGTCACCCACCGCTCGCGCATCTGGTCGAAGTCCGAAGGCAGGGTGATGGCCACGGCCGAGTCCTGGCCCGAGGCGATGTCGAAGACGCGGAGATCGGCCACGAGCTGGTAGGCGATCCGCCCCGCGTCGAGGCTCGGCGAGCTGGCGTCAAAGCCCTTGTGGGAGGTGTGCTGCTCGAGCCCGCCGCCCTTGAGGTCCATGGACCAGATGTTCATGTTCCCGTCGCGGTCGCTCAAGAAATAGATCCGGTCCTTCCAGACCATCGGGTTCTTGCTCGTGCCGGCGTAATCCGCGGTGAGGGGCGCTGCCTCGGCGGCCCCGAGCGAGTAGGCCCACAGGTTCTGGGCCGTGCCGCCCTTGTAGCGCTTGGTGTAGCTGCCCTGGAAGGGGAGCCGCGTGAAATAGAGGGTCTGGCCCGACGCATCGAACGATCCGTCGGCGGCCTGGTTGAGCGGGAGCAGGGTCTCGGTGCTCGTTGCCGGGTCGAGGACGACGAGCTGGGCGTTCGGCAGGGTCGAGTACCTGCGGGTGGCGTAGAGGACCTTCCCGTCTGGGGTCCAGCCGACGACGGTCGCGCCCTGGCCGGCGAAGGTGCGGCGCGCGGGCAGGCCGCCGGCGAGCGGCATGGTGTAGACCTCCATCGGACCTTCGTACTGGGCGGAGAAGGCCAGGGTTCGGCCGTCCGGAGAGATGGCGGGATAGTTCTCCATCCCCGAGTGCGAGGTCAGCCGGCGGGCGGTCCCGCCTTTGGCCTCGACGGTCCAGAGATCGCCCTCGGAGGTGAAGACGATCGTGTCGCCGTGGATGGCCGGGAACCGGTAGTAGCCGTTCCGGCCGGCCGCGGCGCCGGCTTGGACGAGGACCAGCAAAACGAGGAGGACGGAAGCAAGGGGGAGGGCTCTCTTCATGACGGGCTCCTTTTCTCGGGGGATCTCCGCAAGGCGGTATTCTAATCCAAAATAGATAAGATGGGGATAACGATTTTAACCTGGACTATTCATGAAAACGCCGTGTTTCTCCGACAAACCGGAAGAACCAAGACCGGCGTTTTCACCCTTCGGGCAAGCCGATCCGGCTCGTGAATAATCCAGGTTAGATGCCTATTTCGGGGAAAAGTCGTATCATGAAGCCGATCGACGTTGGCCATCACTCGGATGGTGACGGAGAAGGACGACAATCGGACTTGGAGGGAGGACTCATCATGAGCGCAGGCATTCCTTATCATGCGATCGACTGGTCGCTGGTCCCGAGAACGGAGCACAAGGGCGAGACGGGGACTTCGTTCTGGCGGACCCAGCAGTTCGGCGGCCTGAGGATCCGGATCGTCGAATATTCGGCCGGCTATCTCGCCGACCACTGGTGTCAGAAAGGCCACATCGTTCACTGCCTCGAAGGCGAGTTCGTCAACGAACAGGAGAACCGGGAAAGAACGACTATGACCAAAGGGATGACTTATGTCGTCTCGGACGGGCTGAGCTCACATCGTTCCCGGACCGAGAACGGGGCGACGCTCCTGATCGTCGACGGCGATTTTCTCAAGGGCGAATGAGGGACCGGCCGGGAGCTTCGGTCGGCCTGGACCGGCGCCCAAGGATCAGCCGACCGGGTTTATGAATACCGGATAATACCCCAAGCGTTTAGCCTATCCGCTTATAAATAAACCGGATAATAGATTTAAGAATATATGTTGACTTTTTCTAACATAATGTTAGAATAATATCACTATGTTAGATTATGATAACATCTCGAAGAGGAGAGATCCATGAAAAAAGCGGCCCTTATATTCATGGCCGGCGCGCTCGTCCTGACCGGTCTGGTCATCGGGGCGTTCGGCGCTCCATTGGACTGGAGCGGCACCAGGATCGTCATGGCCGGGATCGCTCTGGTCCTGATCGGCCTGGCCGTCTACCTTTAGTGCAGATAGGAGGAACGATGAAAAGAACGGTTGTCATGTTCGTTATCAGCGCCCTCGCATTGGCAGGCTTGGCCCTTTGGACGCTCAAAGGCCATATCGCCGGGAACGCCGGGGAAATGATCATGGGCGCGATCGTGCTCCTCGTGGTCGGTTTTGCCGTCTTCTTAGGCGTGTCGAGGCTCCGCAGCCACCGGCGCGGCGAGCTCGGCGAGGACGAGCTCAGCAAGGGCGTGATGCGGAGGGCATCATCGCTGGCCTATTACATTTCGATCTATCTCTGGCTCTTCGTCATGTACATCAGCGACAAGACGACGCTCGAAGCGCACAGCCTCGTCGGGGCGGGCATCGCCGGCATGGCCGTCGTCTTCGTGCTCTGCTGGCTGGGCGTCAAGCTCTTCGGGATGAAAAGTGAATAACCGCATCAAGGAGCTGAGGGCCAAGGCCGGCATCTCCCAGCTCGAGCTGGCCCAACGCGTCGGGGTCCGGCGCGAGACGATCGTCTTCCTGGAAAAGGGCAAGTACAATCCCTCGCTGAGGCTGGCCCACGACGTCGCCCGCCATTTCGGCCTGCCCATCGAAGAAGTCTTTCTGTTCGACGATGAGCCCGGCCCGGGCCGGGCCGGGGAGGCGGCCGGCGTTTGACCGGGCCCGCCCGGAGTTGTGGTAAAATCCGGGCCATGACCTCGCGCGAACGCGTGCTCGCGGTCTTCGCCGGCGAGATCCCCGACCGGGTCCCGTCCTGGCTCGGCGCCTCGCCCGAATGGAAGGCCCTGGCCAAGGCCCGCGCGGGCTTGAAGACCGATGAAGATCTGGCGCTCTTTGTCGGCGACGATTTCCGCCGCGTTCACGCGCGCTATGCCGGGCCGCCCGGATCCAGCCCCGACCGCGCGTTCGTCCATGCCGAAGCGACGGCCCGCACGCCTTTCGGCGTCGAGCGGACCGGTTACGGCTACGGCCAGCCGATCGAGCATCCCCTGGCCGCGGCCCGCAGCGTGGCCGATATCGAGCGCTACCCTTGGCCCGATCCCGCTTGGATGGACATCTCCAGCATCCGCGACGAGGCTCGGGCCTGGGGGGGCGGTTACGCCGTCCTCGGCGGCGACTGGTCGCCGTTCTATCACGACGCCATCGACCTCATGGGCATGGAGAGCTTCATGGTGGCGATGGTCGAGAGCCCGGCCGTCGTCGACGTCCTCCTCCGCCGCCTCGTCGACTACTACTTCCGGACGAGCCTTCGCATCTTCGAAGCGGCGGCCGACTCCATCGATATCTTCTTCATCGGCAACGACTTCGGGACGCAGAACGGGCCGGTCGTCGGCGAGGCCGCCTTCCGCCGCTTCTTTCAGCCGCATCTCGCCCGCCTGGCCGGCCTCGGCCGCGACTTCGGCCTCAAGGTCATGCTCCATTGCTGCGGCGGCTTCTTCCCGCTCATCCCGGCCCTGATCGAAGCCGGCATCGACGCCCTCCAGGCCCTCCAGCCGGATGCCAGGGACATGGCCCCATCGAAACTCAAGGCCGCGTACGGCGGCCGCGTCGTCTTCAATGGTTCGATCGACACGCACCACTGGCTCATCAACGGGACGCCGGAGCTCGTCCGGGCCAAGACGCGGGAAACTCTGGCCGTCATGATGCCGGGCGGCGGCTACATCGCCTCGCCGAGCCACGATTATCTGCTGCCGGAGACGAAGGTCGAGAACGTCTTCGCGCTCTACGAGACGGTCAGGGATTTCGGGGAATATTAGCCCGCGGCGGCGGTTTCCACCCGGAAGACGCAGGACGACGCCCCGCTCTTGGCCGCGCTCAATAGACGCAGGCGCGCGCCGCCTCGGCGTAGATCCCGATGTTCTCGGGCGGCGTCTCGAAGAAGTGATCGCAGCAGGACAGGATGTAGCCGCCGTCGCCGCCGACCTTCTCGAAGAGCTCGCGGACCTTGGCCCGGATGACGTCGGGCGAGCCCTCGGTCAGCACGTTGAATTGGTCGAGCCCGCCGATGAGGGCCAGGCGCCCGCCGATCTTGGCCTTGAACTGCCAGGGCTCCTGGTTGCCGCCGATCGACGGCGGGGCCAGCGTTTCCGAGACATCGCAGCCGTTGGCGACGATGTGCTCCTCGATGCCCTTGGTCCCGCCGCAGGTGTGGTAGACGACCTTGAAGCCGAGCGCGTGGAGGGCGTCGTGCATCGTCCGGTCGTACGGCAGGCAGTATTCCGAGTGGAGGGCCGGGGAGATGAGGGTGGAGGAGGCGGCGCCGCCGCCCGTCTCGATGAGGTCGAAGCGGGCCCCCTTCATGGATTCGATGAAGCTCATCTTCTTTTCGAGCAGGATGCGCATGAGCTCGTGGACCCAGCCGGGGTCGTCGAAGGTCGTCAGGATGAGCGCCTGGACATCGATGAGGCAGGCGGCGTGCTGCCAGCAGCCGGCCTGATCGCCCCAGACGAAGCCGCGCAGGATGCCGTCGTCGCCGTCCTGGTCGTAGGCCTTGATGATAGGGGCCGGGTCGAGCCTGGGCACGGGCATGTACTTCTCGATGAGCCGGATGTCGTCGTCACGCTTGATGAGATATTCCGCGATCCAGGTCGTCATCCGGTTGCCCTCGGCGAGGTAGGTGAGGGCCCCGCCGGGCGTCGTGATGGTGTGCCGGCAGAGCCGGTGATCGGGGTCGGCGCTCAGGACCTCGGCCTCGTCCCGCCACTCGGGCGTCGAGAACTTGGTGAAGTCGGCGTCGGTGAGCCAGAACTGGCCCATGTCCTGGAAATACTGGACCGACGCGTCGAGGCCGAACAGGCGGAAGGCCTCGAGGTCGCTCACGCCGCCGAGATAGGTATCGAGATGGTACTTCTGCCATTGGTGGACGGTCGCCGGCAGCCGGTCGGGCTTTTCCCGGCTCAAGGCCCGGAGCATCCGCTCTTTCGAGGTCACGTCCGGGATTATAGGGCCGGATGGCCGGCCGGTCAAACCCTCCGGGCCCGGCGTTTGCATTTTGCCCCCTGTTCCGTTAGCCTGAATTATTCATAAAAACGCCCGTTTCTTCTCCATCTCCATTCTTATGGGGCGTTTTTATGAATAAGTCAGGTTAAAAGGAAATGACAAAGGAGGCCCCCATGACGCTCGCGCCGTCCCCTCGTGCCCTCAAGTCCGTCCTCGCGGTCTTCATGACCGTCGCCGTCATCGCTTCGGCCGGATGCTCCCGCCAGGCTCCCGAGTCTGCCGATCCCGCGGCGGCGCAGGCCCCGGCCGTCCCGCTGCTCCCCGAGGACGCCGTGCGCCTCTCCAACGATCCGGCGAAGACCGAGATCTTCCGCGACGCCGGACTCGGCCTCTTCATCCACTGGGGCCCGAACTCGCAGATGGGAACGGAGATCTCCTGGCCCCTCTACAACGCCTCGGAGGAGTACATCAGGAAATATTATGCCCTGGCCGAGACCTTCAACCCGACGGAGTTCGACCCGGCCGAATGGGCCCGCTTGGCCAGGCTGGCAGGCATGGAGTACGTCGTCTTCACGGCCAAGCACCACGACGGCTTCTGCATGTTCGACACGGCGCTCAGCGATTTCAAGATCACCCGGACCCCCTTCGGCAAAGACATCTCCGCTATGGTGGCCGAGGCCTTTCGCCAAGAGGGTCTCCTCGTCGGGTTCTATTACTCGCCGGGCGATTTCCGCTACCAGTGGGAGACCGGCCAGAGGACCGGCCATATCTACGAGCCCGGCTTCGACAGCCCGGCCCCGTTCGGCCCGAAGCGGCTGAGCTTCGCCGACTACGAGCGCGGTCACATCGAAGAGCTCCTGAGCCGCTATGGGGACATCTTCATGCTCTGGTTCGACGGCAAGTGCGAGCCCCTCAAGAAACACTCCTGGCGCGTCCGCCAGGACGTCTTCATCAGTCGGGGAGAGATCCCGACGCCGGAGCAGGAGATCCCCGGGAAGGCCGACGACCGCGCCTGGGAGAGCTGCCTGACAACAAGCTACCAGTGGTCGTATCTTCCCGGCGCCGTGGTCCGGCCGTCGACGGAGATCATCGAGAACCTCATCCACATCCGGGCCCGCGGCGGCAACATGCTCCTCAACGTCGGGCCCCGCCCCGACGGGCGGATCGCCCCGGCCGACGAGGACGTCCTGCGCGACCTCGGCTTGTGGATGATGCTCTACGGCGAAGCGGTCCGGGGCGTCCGGCCCTGGACCGTCACGAACGAGGGTGATGTCTGGCTGACCGCGAAGCGGTCGGAAGGGACGGTCTATGCCCTGGCCTCGCTCCAGAACAACGCCAGGACACTCCTCCTCAAGTCCGTCTCGGCCACGCCCGGGACCAAGGTGACCCTTCTGAGCCAGGAAGGAGAATTGCCCTGGAAACAAGTCCCGGCCGGCTTGGAGATCGCCGTGACGCGGAAGCAGACCATCCGCCTGGTCAAGGCCAAGCCGGCCCCGGGCGGAGAGGCCGAAACGAGCGACATCCAACGGCTGTCCTGGGGCCTGGAGGCCCCCGTGGCGGTCAAGATCACGGCCGCAGCCGCCGCGGCCGGCGTCGGGCCGGGAGCGCCGAAATGAGGCTCAAGCCGGCTCTCCCGGCGGTCCTCATCCTTGTTCCGCTGGCCATCGCCTTCGCCGCCGGCGTCTTTGTCCAGCAGGGGTCCGGACCGGCCCCGGAGCGGGTCGAGCGGCACGGCATGGTCATCGGAATCAAACCCGATAAGATCGCGGCCTACAAGGAGCTTCATGCCGCGGCCTGGCCGGGGGTCCTGGCCAAGATCCGGGAGTGCCATATCCGCAACTACTCGATCTACCTCCGCGAGGTCGAGAAGGGCCAGTATCTCCTCTTCTCCTATTTCGAATACACGGGCGGCGATCTCGCGGCCGACATGGCCAAGATGGCCGCCGACCCGGAGACGCAGAGGTGGTGGCGGGAGACCGACCCCTGCCAGATCCCGGTCCCGACGAGGGGCGACAAGGAGTTTTGGAGCCGGATGGAAGAAGTCTTCCACACGGACTGAGGCCGACCGATGAACGGCGCTTCCCGCCTCTCCGTGTCCGGCCTGGACCTGGCCGTCATCGTCCTCTATCTCGCCGGGATCGTCGGCCTCGGGCTTTGGGCCTGGAAGAAGCGCCGGACGAAACAGGCCTCGAGCGCCCAATATTTCCTGGCCGGGGGCTCGCTCCGCTGGCCGGTCATCGGCCTGGCCCTCTTCTCGACCAACATCTCGACCATCCACCTCGTCAGCCTGGCCCAGGAGGGCTACGTCAACGGGCTGGCTTACGGGAATTTCGAATGGATGGCCGCGTTCCTCCTCATCGTCCTGGCCCTCTTCTTCGCCCCTTTCTACATCCGGTCCCGGGTGGCGACCCTGCCGGATTTCCTGGAGAAGCGCTACTCGCGGGCCAGCCGCGACTGGCTGGCCGCCCTGTCCATCGTCTCGGCCGTCTTCATCCACATCGGCTTCTCCCTCTACACGGGGGCGGTCGTGCTCCGCGGCCTCTTCGGCATCGACATCCAGACGAGCATCGTCGTGACCGCCCTCCTCACGGGGCTTTATACGATCGTCGGCGGCCTGCTCGCCGTGGTCCTCACGGAATCGGTCCAGACGATCGTCCTCATCCTCGGCTCGGCCTGCGTCCTAGGTTTCGGGCTGGTCCGGATCGGCGGTTGGGACGGGCTCGTCGCCGCGGTCGAACCGGTCAAGCTCACGGTCCTGCGCACGGCCGCCGAGACGCCAAGCCTCCCCTGGTACGCGGTCTTCCTGGGCTATCCGGTCATCGGCCTCTGGTACTGGTGCGCCGATCAGACCATCGTCCAGCGCGTTCTCGGGGCCAAGGACGAGCGCAACGCCCGGCTGGGGCCCCTGTTCGCCGGATTCATCAAGATCCTGCCGGTCTTTCTGTTCGTCCTGCCCGGGCTCATCGCCTACGGCCTCGTCCGCCAGGGGGCGCTTCCGGCCCCGGAGAGCTCGGCCGACGTCTACTCGCTCCTCATCAACAACATCCTCCCGGCCGGGCTCAAGGGCCTCATCGCCGCCGCCCTCCTCGCCGCCCTGATGAGCACGGTCTCGGGGGCCCTCAACTCCATCGCCACCCTGTTCACGCTCGACATCTACAAGCGCTGGCG
>Ga0105093_10001135_pt1 | contig 10178 bp, 9 predicted proteins | sample PPLLak3March2015_2_FD_79111 | JGI IMG/M metagenome (GOLD analysis project Ga0105093, IMG submission 79111) | Freshwater sediment microbial communities from Prairie Pothole Lake near Jamestown, North Dakota, USA - PPLs Lake P8 Core (3) Depth... | ecosystem: Environmental > Aquatic > Freshwater >... | reverse complement strand
TAGTAAAAAAGAATCCCTATGGGAAATGCTCCCGTGGGTCAAGGGAAAAAATTATATTTGACATGACCGTACCCGCCGCCGCTCTGACCGCCGTCCCGTCTGCGCGCCCCCGCCCGGACGCCCCTGACGCCTTCCAGGTCCACCTGATCACCACCCCCGTGCAGCTGGCCGACCTCGCGCGCCGCCTGGAAGGGGCCCCGGCCCTGGCGGTTGACCTCGAAGCCGACTCGATGTTTCACTTCCGCGAGAAAGTCTGCCTGCTGCAGATCACCACCGGCAGGGAGAATTTCGTGCTCGACCCGCTGGCCGTCACGGACCTCGATTCGCTCAAGCGCTTTTTCGGGGACCCGTCCGTTCAAAAGGTCTTTCATGGTGCGGACTACGATGTCCGTTCCCTGCACCGGGATTTTGGGATTGAAATCCGCACCCTCTTCGATACCGAACTGGCCTGTCGCTTTCTGGGTGAGCAGCAGTCGGGGCTCAACGCCGTGCTGCAGGCGCGCTTCGGCGTAGCCCTGGAAAAGAAATACCAGAAGCGCGACTGGTCCCAGCGCCCGCTGTCGCCGGAGATGCTGGCCTACGCCGCGGGGGATGTCAGTCTGCTGTTGCCCCTGGCCGCGGCCCTTACCGCCGAGCTGAAGGCGGCGGGGCGCCTGTCCTGGGTAGAGGAGGAGTGCGCCCTGCTCACCCAGGTGCGTGCGCCCGAGGATAACGGGCAGCCGCTCTTCCTGCGCTTCAAGGGGGCCGGGCGGCTGGAGCGCGGCACGCTGGCCGTGCTCGAGGCGCTGCTGCAGCTGCGGCAGGCGCTGGCCGCCCAGAAAGACCGGCCGCCGTTCAAGGTGCTCTCCAATGCGGCGCTCCTGAAGCTCGCCCAGGTCCGGCCGCGCAGCCTGGAGGCGCTCAAAGCCGCAGGGGCCTTGAGCCCCAAACAGGCCAAGATGCTGGCCAAAGCGGTGCTGGCGGCAGTCGCCGAAGCCTCGGCGTTGCCGGAAAACCGCCTGCCGCGCTACCCCCGCACCCGGGCAGCGGGGGTCGGCCCCGAGGTGACCAGCCGGGCCGACGCCCTCAGGCGCTGGCGCGAAAAGCGGGGCAGCGCCCTCGCACTTTCACCGGGGCTCCTGTGCAACAACGCCCTCATCACGGCGCTGGCGGTCCGCAACCCCCGCAGCCCGGCGGAGCTTGACAGCCTGCCGGACCTGAAGAACTGGCAGAAGCAGGTTTTCGGGGATGAGATCCTGCAGGTCCTCAGGCGGAAAACCTGACGGCGGCCGGTGCAGGCCGTGACGGGAGCTGCGCGGCGGGGTTCCGCAGGCCAGAGGGGCGAAAAGTGGCACGTCCCATCCGTTTTCCTTCGGAAAATCTGTGGCTGCAAGGGGCCCTTGAGGACAACGGTGCGGCGCGGGCGATGGTGATCACACATCCCCACCCCCTTTACGGCGGGGATATGCACAACTCCGTGGTAACGGCGATTGCAGCGGCCTGCCGCAAAAAAGGCGTGACCGCCCTGCGCTTCAACTTCAGGGGGGTGGGCGAGAGCCAGGGGGCTTACAGCGACGGTGTCGGCGAACAGCAGGATCTGCTGGCCGCGCTGGGCTTCCTGCGCGCGGCGGGCTTTGCGGCCGACCTTGTCGCCGGCTACTCGTTCGGCAGCTGGGTGAACGCCCGCGCCGCCGTCGAGAGCGGGGTGGATGCAAGCCAGATCATGGTGTCCCCGCCGGTGGCCGTGATGGACTTTGGCGGTGTATCGGCCCTGCCCGGGCTGTGGCTGGTGGTAACCGGGGCCTATGACGCGATCGCGCCGCCCGATAGGGTCGGCGCCCTTGCCAAACGCCTCAACCCGGCGGCGCGGGTGGTGGTGATTCCCCGGGCCGACCATTTCTACGAGGCAGCCCTTGCGCAGCTGGAGACGGCGCTCGCGGACGCCCTCTGACGCCGGGGTGCCTTCAGCGACCGCTGATTTCGCCCCGCAGCAGCATTTTGAGACCTGCCAGGGTGCCTTTCCAGACCGCATCCTCCCCGGCCATGATGGCCACGATCACGTTTTTTTCCACGCTGACCTCCAGGACGATTTCCTCCTGCCCGATTTTGAAGGCGGCCTCTCCCCACCGTTCGGCGGGCAGGCCGGTTACCTCCGCATCATAATCCGTGCGCAGTTCCGCTGTCATTCGAATCTCGGACATGCTGCCGTCCTTTCCCCCTTCGGCTGAAGGGCTGGCGGGTGACGAGCCGCCGCAACCGGCGGGCTTCGATCCAGCTCTATGCGCCGGCGCGCCGCCTGTCAATTGCAATCTGTCGCTGGCATGCCGTTGCGGCCTGTGGTATGCGGTAAGAATTGCCGGCGCGGGCGCGGCCGGGGCGCCCGCGCCGTTCCGTGAAGGCAGAGAAGCGTTGAAAGCAAGGAAGATTCAGGCCATGGGTCGCACGCCCGATTCTCCGGACAGCGCCGGTCCGCCGGTTCTCCCGTGGAACAGCATACCGCTCTGGCAGGCCGCCAACCGCAGCCTGGCGCAGGCCGTTGGCCGCCATCGCCCGCGCTTGGCGCCGGCCATGGTGCTTGCCGGGGAGGCTTTTGCGCTGCTGGGGCAACTCGCGCCCGTCATGACGGCCCTGGGCAATCTGACCTGCAGCCGCTGTCTGTCGCCCTGCTGCGAGCAGGCGCGGGTCTGGTTTGATTTTCGCGACCTGCTGTACCTGCACCTCACCGGGCAACCCCGGCCGCCGGCCCAGCTGCGCGAGGACCTGCACGACCCCTGCCGCTATCTGGGTGCTGCCGGCTGCCGGCTGCCGCGGCAGCTGCGGCCGTGGGTGTGCACCTGGTACCTTTGCCCGTCCCAGACGACCCTGCTCGGCCGGGGCGGGCGCCACCCGCTTGGCCTTGTCCGCCGGCAGCTGGGCGCCGTCGCCGAATTGCGCCGGGAAATGGAAACCGCTTTTATCCGCGCCAGCACCTGAAGGGAACTGCAGCCGTGGCGACCAGCGTATCACGCAGTCAGAGATTGCGGGTTTTTATCCCCTTTGCCCTGGGCTATTTCCTCTCCTATATCTACCGCGTCGTCAATGCCGTCATCGCGCCGGACCTGGCGGCCGACCTGGGGGTCGGTTCGGCCGGGCTGGGATTGCTGACGGCGGTCTATTTTCTGACCTTCGCCGCCTTCCAGCTGCCGCTGGGGGTGCTGCTGGACCGGTTTGGGCCGCGGCGGGTGGAGGCCGGGCTGCTGATTTTCGCCGCCAGCGGCGCCTTCGTTTTCGCGCTCGCCGAAACCACCGCCGGGCTCGTGGTCGGGCGGGCGCTGGTCGGGCTGGGCGTCTCGGCCTGTTTGATGGCCGCCTTCACCGCCTTCGTGCGCTGGTTCCCCCGTCATCACCTGCCGGGGATCAACGGGCTCCTGTTGGCCGCCGGCGGCCTGGGGGCGGTGACGGCCACGGCTCCCGTGCAGGCTGCGCTGCAGGTGACCGACTGGCGCGGCGTTTTTCTGATTTTAGGCGGGCTGACCCTGGCCACCGCCGCCGGCGTATATATGGTTGTGCCCGAGGGGCGCCCGCCCGATGCCGGTGCTGGGTTGCGGTCGCAGCTCGGGGGCATCGTGACGGTCTTCACCAGTCCGGTCTTCTGGCGCGTTGCCCCCTGGTGCACCTTCTCGCAGGCGACCTTTCTCGCCATTCAGGGCTTGTGGGCGGGTCCCTGGCTGCGGGACGTGGCCGGGCTGCAGCGGGCCGCCGTGGCCCAAGTGCTGTTCTGGGTGGCGCTGGCGATGGTGGCCGGGTTCATCGTCATGGGGCGCTTTACCCAGTGGCTCGGTCGGCGCGGCATTTCGGTGCGCACCGTGGCCGCTGTGGGAATGAGCGTCTTCATGGGGGCCCAGCTTCTGGTGGTCCTGGAGGTGCCGCTCTGGCCGCTGGTGCTGTGGGGCGCTTTCGGGCTTTTCGGCACCAGCGGCATCCTGTGTTATGCGGATCTGACCCAGCGATTTCCGGACACCCTCGCCGGCCGGGTCAACACCGGGCTCAACCTGCTGGTGTTCGTTGCGGCGTTCGGCGCCCAGTGGGGGATCGGCGCCGTGATCACCCTGTGGCCCCCCGGTCCTGCCGGCGGGTACGCCGCCGCGGGTTACCAGGCCGGTTTCGGCGTGATGCTCGGCCTGCAGGTCCTCGCGCTGATTTGGTTTTTGCGGGCGGGTCGGCGCGTCCAAAAACCGGTTTGAATTTTTCGGGGGGATCGGCGCGTCCATCCCCTGCGACCGCAAAATACCCTTGCCCAAAACGGCGCCGGCCGCTATAGGGTGCCGGCAGCCATAACCGCCAGCGGCGCGCAGAAACTTTGATCGCCGGATGACCCCCCGTCAAGGCAGGCGCTGATGCCCATTGAACTTTACAATTCACCCCAGAAAGACCGCTCTGCCCTCTCCGTCGCTGCCGTTGCGGGCCTGATCGCGACCGCCCAGAAACCCAGCGGCGAAATTCCCTGGAGCCCGGGCGACAAGACCGACCCCTGGGATCACATCGAGGCCGCCATGGGCCTTCAGGTGGGCGGCTGCCTGGCGGAAGCCCGCCGCGCCTTCCGCTGGCTGGCGCGCGAGCAGCTCGCGGACGGCAGCTGGTACCAGTCCTACCGCGACGGGCGGCCCGCCGAACGGGCCCGTGAAACCCACCATGCCGCCTACATCGCCGTGGGGCTTTATCACCACTACCTTGTGACCGGGGATTCGGCTTTTCTGCGTCGGATGTGGCCCACCCTCTGCGGCGGGGTTGATTTTGCCCTGCGCCTGCAGGCTCCCGGCGGCGAAGTCCACTGGGCCGTCAGCCCTGCCGGAAAGGTGGACCCCATGGCGCTCTTGACCGGTTGCAGCTCGATTTTCATGAGTCTCAAGTGCGCCCTGGCGGTCGCGCGTCTGCTGGGGCGCCCCCGGCCCGACTGGCAGGCCGCCCTGGGGCGTTTGGGGGAGGCCATCCGCCACCGCCCCCAGCGCTTCAACATGGCCAAATCGCGCTTTTCGATGGACTGGTTTTACCCGGTCCTGGCCGGGGCGGTGACCGCTGCGGCGGCCGAAAGCCGCATTCGGCGCTCCTGGAAGAAATTCATCGTCGAGGGCCAGGGGGTGCGCTGCGTTTCCGACCAGCCCTGGGTGACCATCGCCGAGACCTGCGAGTTTGTGCTGGCGCTGGCCGCCATCGGCCGGCGCGACCTGGCTGAGATGATTTTCGGCTGGATCAGCAGCAAGCGCTATCCTGACGGGGCTTTCTGGTGCGGTTTCACATTCCCGGAGATGGTGGTCTGGCCCACGCACAAGACCACCTGGACCCATGCGGTCGTCTTGCTGGCGGCCGATGCGCTCTTCGACCTGACGCCCGCCGGCCGTCTTTTTGACCATCGCTTCTGGGCGCAGGACGGGGGAGGCTGAGCGGCCGGATCGATGTCGCCGGAGGGGGGAGCTTGAGAAAAGACCATCGGCCCTACGCCGTCAAAAAAGCCTACCTGCGCTTTCAGAAACTGTACGCCCGTCACTTCCTGAAACCCCAGTTCGCGCAGGTGGGCAAGGGCGCCTTTTTTATCAAGCCCTGGCACGTGGAGGTTTTCGGCGGCCCCGTGACACTCGGGGACCACGTCACGGTCATCGCCACTGCCGACCGCAAGGTGCGACTTTCCGTCTGGTCGGACCGGCCCGAGCGCGGTGCCATCCGGGTGGGGAGCTGCAGCCTGCTCTGCCCGGGGGTCAGGGTCAGCTCGGCGGCCGCGGTCAGCATCGGTTCCAGCTGCATGCTGGCCAGCGGGGTCTACATCACCGACGGGGACTGGCACGGCATCTACGACCGGGTTTCGATCGGACGCTCGCAGCCGGTGAGCCTGGCTGAAAACGTCTGGGTGGGCGACAGCGCCATCATTTGCAAGGGGGTCGCGGTCGGTGCCAACAGCATCATCGGGGCCGGCGCGGTGGTGGTCGGCGACATCCCGGCCAATGCCGTCGCCGCCGGCAACCCCGCCCGGGTGGTGAAAATGCTGGATCCGGCGGCGCCCGTGACCACCCGCGCCGACTGGTACGCCGATCCGGCGGGCCTGGCGCGGGATTTTGAAACGCTGGACCGCGCCAACCTGGCGCACAACACCCTCGGCCACTGGCTGCGGACCCTGCTCTTGCCTCTCAGGGGCGATTGAGCGCGTCGTTTTCGGCGACGCGCCCGAAGGGCATCCACAGCGAGTAGACCCCGTCCTCCAAGCTGGCCTTGACCGGCAGCCCCCCCTTTTCGAAGACCTTGAGCATATTGCGGTTGGAGGAGAGCACATCGGCGTGAAACCCCTGGATTCCCCGCTGGCGGGCCAGGCGGATGAGCATGCGGTAGAGGTAGGTGGCAATCCCCATGCCCTGGTAGGCTTCGTCGACCACGAAGGCCACGTCGGCCTTGGCGCCCTGGAGGTCGCGGACGAAGCGGGCCTCGGCGATGATGCGGCCCTCGCCGGACTCCCCCGCCACCCCGACGATGGACAGGGTGTCGCTGTAGTCCACGTTGACATAGGTCTGCATCTTGGCATGCGGCATGGTCTTGAGGGGGGTGAAATAGCGGTAGTAGACGGCTTTGTCCGAAAAGCGGTAAAACAGTCGGCGCATCTCCTCCTCGTCCGAGGGGCGAATCGCGCGCAAGCGGATCTGAACGCCGTTTTTGAAGGTATGCGTGGCCTCGATCTCCGACGGATAGAGATGGGCGTTTTGGGCCAGGAAAATCTGGTCGGGGTAGAGGATGTGGGCGGCCTTGGCCTGCTCCACGAGCGCGGCGCGGTCTTCGGGGTGGGCGATGTCGATCAGCGCCTGGGCGCGTTCGCGCACGGTGCGGCCGGTGAGGTGCGCGACCCCGTATTCGGTGACCAGCATGGCCACCGATTCCGACAGTCCGAACTGGTTGGGCAAGTCCGCCACCGTGACCCTGATGTTCGGGCTGCCGCTGCGGTTGCGGCTGGGCAGGGCGAAAATCGTGCGCCCGCCCACCGACAGGTCCGCACCGTTGGCGAAGTTGATGGCCTCGGCGGGGCCGGCGATGTTGCCCTTGCCGAAGTGCAGCGCGATGCGGCCCCAGAGGTCGACCCGTCGGGCCGGCAGGATGGTCATAAAGCGCGGGTTGCGGCCGATCTGGAGGGGATCGAAGACCTTTTCGATGCTCTGGAACTCCACCAGGGGGTTGCGGTCCAGCCAGGCAAGGAGTTCGGGCGTGCCGAAAGCGTAGGATACCAGTGACTTGCCGCGGAAAAGCTCCTTTTGGCGGTTGGTCACCGCGCCGCTTTTGACGAGATCCATCAGGGCGTCGGTAAAAAAGGAGGAGTGGATCCCCAGGTGGCGTTTGCCGGTCAGGTGGCGGGCAAGGGCATCGTAGATCTGGCCGATGGAAAATGCCAGGCAGCTGCCGTTTTCGATCACCGACGCGATGTTGGCTGCTATCCGGTCGTAGACCTCATCCACCGCCCAGCGTTGGAAGTAGATGGGCGGTTCGGTGGCCTCCACCAGCAGATCGAAACTCGTGACCGGCACAAAGGTGTCCCCCAGCGTGACCGGGATGTCGGGGTTGATTTCGCCGACCACCAGCGAGGCCTGTTCCATGGCCTGCTGGGCCACGTCCACCGCCACCCCTAAGCTGCAGTAGCCGGCTTCGTTGGGGGGCGTCACCTGCACAAAGGCGACGTCGATGGCAAGCCAGCCGGACGCGATCAGGTGGGGGATGCGGCAGAAGCGGCAGGGAATCAGGTCCACCCGCCCCGAGGTGATGGCCTCGCTGGCGATCCAGCCTGAGAAAAACGTCTTCAGGCGGTACTTGTGGGACCGCTGTTGCTGCAGCGCGACGGCGTCCCCCAGGCTCACGAGCTGGATCAATTCCAGGTCCTGAAGGTTGGGGGCCTCCGAGGCGGTGAGGTGTTTGACCAGGGTGCGCGGCTCGGCCACGCCGGTGCCCAGGAATATGCTCATCCCGGGTTCGATGCGCTCCAGGACCGCCTCGGGCGACACGATCCGCTTGCGCCACTGATCCTCAGACGGGGTGTTGTTCATCGGTTACCTCCCGTTCGGCTTGCCGGGCCGGGGCGCCTGCCGGCTGTCGGCGGCGGCCGACCCGCGCGCGGCCTGCGCCCGAATTGTTCAGGCCCCGGGACGGCGCCAGGCGCCCAGCGCCAGCATCACCCGGAAGGGCAGCTCCACCAGGAATTCGAAGATGAAACCGATCAGAAAGAGCACCACCATGAGCATCGGCCGGCACCCGCAGAGCAGTCGGGTCAGGGTGAATTTCAAAACAGACTCCTCGCTCGCAATGCGGCCCGGCGGGCACGCAGGCTAAAGACTGCCCTTGCGCAAAATGGCGATCAGCAGCCAGATGCCCATCAGCGCGCCGGCGGAAAAGAGCAGAATGCCGATCAGCGAAATACCGTACACCAGCGGCGGGGTTTGCGAGATGACGATCAGGGCCGAGCCGATCAGGAGCGCCGCGATGATGATCGCAAAAGCCAGCCGGTTGCTGGTCTGGTCCTGGGTCGCGCGCATGCGTTCATACCCGACAATATCGATCTGGAGGGCGATTTTGCGCTGCTTGATCAGCCGCGTGACCTCCAGCAGGTCCCGCGGGAACTGCCGTACGAAGCGCAGCAGGTCGGTCCCGATCTGCAGGCCGTCCTGGGTGATGCGCTGGGGGGAGAAGCGCGCCAGTTTGATTTTTTCCAGAAACGGGGCGCTCTTGGCAATCATGTCGAAATCCGGGTCCAGGCGCGCCGCCACGCTCTCCACCGTGCTGAAGGCCTTCATCATCAGGAAAATGTTCGGCGGAATCCGCAGCCGGAAGGCCGATACCATTTCCAGCAGCTGCTGGACGATGCGGCCGATTTTAACCTCTTTGAGGGGCCGGTAGAGGTTGCGGCCCATGAAATCGGCCACATCCCGTTCCAGTTCAGGCGTGTCGGGCTCATCGCGCCACTCGGTGAGCCGCAGCAGCGCTTGGGTGGCGAGGACTTCGTTGCGGTGCACGACCGCGTCGATCAGGTCGACGAACAGCTCCCGTGTGGCACGGTCGACGCTGCCCACCATGCCGAAATCCAGCAGGCAGATCACGTTCTCGGCCAGCACCTGGATGTTGCCGGGATGAGGATCGGCGTGAAAAAAACCAAAGTCGAAAACCTGGCGCAGAAAAAGGTCGGCACCGCGGTCGGTGATGCATTTGGGGTCCAGCCCGGCGGCCTTCAGCTGCGCGACCTCCGAGACCTTGATGCCGGAAACATACTCCATCGTCAGCACCCGCTCGGTGGTGGTGTCGCGGTAGACCGCCGGGATGTAGACCCTGGGGTCGTCCAGGAACTGCTGGGCGATGCGCTCCATGTTGGTCGCCTCGAGGCTGTAGTCGAGTTCTCTTTCGATGGTGCGGGCGAACTCCTCGACGATTTTGACGGGCCGGTGCAGAGCGATCTCCTCGATGTGGCGCTCCATCAGGGTGGCCATGTGCAGCATGATCTCGAGGTCCACCTCGATGACCTTGCGGATCCCCGGCCGCTGGACCTTGACGGCCACCTCGTCGCCGTCGTGGCGCCGGGCGCGGTGGACCTGGCCGATGGAGGCCGAGGCCAGCGGCTCGGGGTCGAAGCGCGTGAAGGCCTCGGCGGTGGGGCGTTTGAGGTCGTACTCGAGGATCGCGCGGATCTCTTCGAAGGCGCAGGGCGGCACATCGTCCTGGAGCTTGGCCAGCTCCTCGGTGAATTCGGCCGGCACCAGATCCGGGCGGGTGGAGAGCGTCTGGCCGAGTTTGACGTAGGTCGGCCCCAGTTCCTCGAGGGCCATCCGGACCCGCTCCGCACGGGTGCGCTTGTCGTCGCGCGGGCGCTGCCGGCGCGAGAACATCTGCAACCCGATCTCGATGTACTGGTCGATCTTGAGGGATTCGACCAGGTCGCCGAAGCCGTATTTGAAGAGGATCGACAGGATCTGCCGGTAGCGGTTGAGGTGGCGGTAGGTTCGCCCGATGACGCCAATTTTGCGGATGCTCAGCATAGTCGCACGGGTATCCACGGTCAGCGGGTGCGGGGCAGGGCCACTGCCGGCGGTTTTGCCGGGGGGGCGGGTCCGGTTGAAACAGGGCTGGCAGGATCGGGATGGCCGGCGCAGCGGGGCCGCGCGGGGCACCGCTGCGCCGGTCGGTGCCCCTCCGCGGAGGATTTACTTGAG
>Ga0105093_10001134_pt1 | contig 10181 bp, 9 predicted proteins | sample PPLLak3March2015_2_FD_79111 | JGI IMG/M metagenome (GOLD analysis project Ga0105093, IMG submission 79111) | Freshwater sediment microbial communities from Prairie Pothole Lake near Jamestown, North Dakota, USA - PPLs Lake P8 Core (3) Depth... | ecosystem: Environmental > Aquatic > Freshwater >... | reverse complement strand
GTGTTCTGGCCAGAAATTGAAGAACCGTCAAAGCTTAAGATTCGCTTTAAGAATGATATCTACCGCCTGCGCAGAGCAGTTGGGAGCGATACGATCTTGTTTGATGATGACCTTTATAGCTTTAACCGTGTTTTGGATTATGAGTACGATGTCGATGCATTCGAGGACTATTTATTTCAGGCCAAATTGACCACGGAATCCGAAACGCAAATCTCCCTATTACAAAAAGCAGTAGAGTTAGTGAAAGGACATTTCCTGGAAGATATATATGGCACCTGGGTATTGCCAGAGCGGGAACGACTCAACAGGCTATTCCTCTCAACTCTCATGACTCTAGCCGATCTACTGAAAAATGCCAACCAGGTTCACGAAGCACTTACCACCTGTCAACGAGCCATTACCCATGAACCTTCCTTTGAAACTGCTTATATGATGGCCATGAAGATCCACATGCAGTTGAATGATCGGGTAAGCGTCATTCGCCTCTACGAGGCTTACACTACGATGATGAACCATGAACTCGATTTGCCCCCCTCTCCAGAAATGGAGGCGATTTACAAGAGTTGGATTCGCTAACGTGAATGCAACTTGCGAACTAAAAATCAGCTCTCCGGAGCTGATTTTTTAATCTTTTGAAGCCTGTTTTGAAGCCTGGGTGGAAGTATCCTGAGATAAATCAAACCAAGGAGAACCTCAAATGAAATCTCAGTTAATCCTACTCGGCGCTAAGATCAATCGTCAGCATCTGCAGCTAATTCTGACGATCATTGCTTTGGCGATGCTTGTCCTCGGCGTTGGCGCTCCGATGGACGGCGGCGGCGGGTCTCGCTAGTACCCGAACAAGGTAATTTTGATTGATGGATTTCCCTTTGCATACTGTATTTTCATCAATCATATCATGCTGCCCGGGTACTAGTGATTTTACTTTTAGCACTTGGGGCTGGCCTGGTGATTGGATTGGGCTGGGCCAAATTACGAGGACATTCGTACCAGATCCCAAGGTTAAGCTATTTGTGGCTTGCGATTGTAGCTTTTCTGCCACAGTTCTTTGTCACCTATTTTGAGCGGACACGAGCGCTCGCTCCGGACTGGTTAGCTGCTCTCGCTATCGTCACATCACAGGTGCTGCTATTCCTTTTTGCATGGTTTAACCGTCACTTACCTGGGATGTTGGTTTTGATCATCGGTTTGGTGCTGAATTCAACAGTGATGATAGCCAATGGTGGGTTCATGCCAATCAACCCACAGACGGTTGAGCGAATTGTAGGTGAAGAAAAGATTGCTTCGTTCGAGTCAGGAAATCGAATAGGCTATAAGGATATTCTTCTTCCTACCGATGAAACCCGCCTGGAGTTGCTTGCAGATCGTTTTTTGCCTCCTGATGGATTTCCTTACCAGGTAGCTTTCAGCCTTGGAGACATTTTCATTGCACTTGGCGCGTTCTGGATCCTCGCTTATCAAAAGTCGACTACTTAGGAGCATTTTATGGCTACCCCACAAACCTATCAAAGTTATATATTACCGCTCAATGCGGTTGAAACTCCTAAAACCATCACAGAAATGAATAAATTGTTTGCGGCGGCTGTCGTAAACAATCAATTTTGCCAATTGTTGTTGAATGAGCCCAAGATTGCGCTGCGACAGGGATACTTGGGAGACATTTTTGATCTTACCTTTGAAGAACAGGCACTGATCGTTTCAATTCGAGCAAAGTCATTGCCGGAACTAGCCCAACAAGTAAACAAAGCTCTGGATGTATCATCTCAATAAATCAGGGCGTGGGGTGTCGTAAGCGGGTGTAGCCCATTCGCAACACCCCACCTCCCCCTTCTTTTTGAATAGACACCTCTGGATCGCTAAATTGATCAAAAAGCGCCAGATAGAGACAAGTCAATGCTGGCGCAATACGGGTGACGCGGTGGCGAGGGGACGCGGTGCTGAGGGGGATGCGCCGCGCCCCGCGTCCGCGCCTCCTAGAAGATTAGCACAATGCTACAAGCCGTCATTACTGCTTTTCCAATATTATTATTAGAATTTGATGAGGGTGGGGTGATCCTCGATTACAAGAGTGATTCCCCATCTCTTTTTTATGTTCACCCAGAATCTTATCTAGACCGACATCTAAGCAGTTTTTTTCCAGAACAAATTGAAAATGAATTGGAAGAAGTCCTTCTAGCCATAAAACAGAATCGTCAACCACCCTACATTAACTACTCATTACAACTTGAGGATGGTGAACATTGGTTTGAAGCTCGTTTTATAGTATCGGGCGGAAAACGTAGCGTGGTTATCATTCAAGATATAACAAGATTTAAAGCCAGCGAGGCCAAAATTCAAAAGCAGCTCGACCAAATGTCTGCCTTACGGGCAATTGACCATGCTATAACTTCAAGTGTGGATTTAAATCTAACTCTTTCTATCTTATTGACACAATTGGTGAATCATTTACAAATTGATGCGGCTTCCATCCTGTTGTGGAATGAAGACATAAAAAAGTTAGAGTATGCTGCTGGACTTGGTTTTCGAACCGATGCACTCAGCCACACAAAACTCGGCTTGGGAGAAGGATATGCTGGCATTGCAGCGCTGGAACAACGGGTTGTCCATAAGGTAAATTTGTCTAATCAAGCTACGGACTTCCTGCGCTCCCCTTCATTTGGGCAAGAAGGTTTTGTATCTTACTATGGTATCCCCCTTATAGCGAAAGGGCAAGTACAAGGTGTATTGGAGATTTTCAAGCGCTCACTGATAAATCCTAATCCAGATTGGTTGAGATTTCTTGAAATGCTAGGGGGACAAGCAGCAATTGCAATTGATAATGCCTCGCTTTTCAGCAACCTTCAGCGTTCAAACACTGAAATTACATCGGCATATGATGCAACCATAGAGGGCTGGTCACGCGCTTTGGATATGCGTGACCACGAAACAGAGGGACATACCCAACGTGTTGTAAGATTAACCATACGCCTAGCCAAACTAATAGAGATACCTAGTAAGGATCTAATTCATCTGCGCCGTGGGGCGGCTTTGCACGATATTGGAAAAATGGGAATCCCTGATCGCATATTGCACAAACCCGGGCCACTGACGAAAGAAGAGTGGACAATCATGCGTCAACACCCTCAATATGCCCACGATTTACTTTCCCCTATTGATTACCTCCGACCTGCCATGGATATCCCTTGCTATCATCATGAAAGGTGGGATGGAAGTGGATATCCGTTGGGAGTTGAAGGGGAAGAAATTCCACTACCGGCGCGCCTCTTCGCAGTTGTTGATGTTTTTGATGCTCTCGTGTCCGATCGACCTTATCGGTCGGCGTGGTCGAAACAAGCTGCTCTGGATTACATTCAGGAAGGAGCGGGGAATCTTTTTGATCCAACCATTGCTACCGCTTTCTTGAAATTGGTAAAGGAAAATGGATTTGGCAAATAGGCCAAAATTGCTTTGCGTTAGGGGATCTTTTTGATCTTGCCCAATGTGCTAGATTCAAACCGTATTGAAATTGATTATCATCCCCCAGTGAGAACCCAGGACCAAAAATCCTCCCGAGGAGGATTAAGAGTGAGCGCGCAGGGATTCGAACCCTGAACCAATGGCTTAAAAGGCCACTGCTCTGCCGTTGAGCTACGCGCCCATTGTGCGGTACCTCTAAATTGGGTTAAGGCGGATTGCATTCTATCACGGGCGTAATCCCCCGTCAACGTAATATGCTCGGCACAAGCGACATCTAAGAACTATCCGGAGGCATAAATGGCTGAATTAATCAATGTTACAGAAGATACATTCCAAACCGAAGTAATTGACTCACCTGAACCCGTGCTGGTAGATTTCAGCGCAGTTTGGTGCGGTCCCTGTAAAATGCTTGATCCCATTGTCAAGCAACTGGCTGGAGAATGGGATGGCAAAGTCAAAGTGGTCAAGATCGACGCCGATCAAAATCCCAACATTCTGATGCAATATAGCGTGCTGGGTATCCCCACTCTGTTGTTCTTCAAAGGCGGAGAGATCAAAGAACGCATCACAGGCTATATGCCAAAAGACAAACTGGTAGCCAAATTCTCTCCCCATTTCAATTAAGAATCTTCTAACGAAAAATGGGCCTCGAGGCCCATTTTTCGTTTAAGTTTGAAAGTGTCTTTCAAGTGTATCGAAATCTACTCTGGAAGTCATATCCAGGCTAATGGGCGTAACCGATACCAAACGTTTTTCTCGTAGCACAAATACATCACTATCAGAGGGTTCTTCTTTTAACTCCGGTGCTTCCTTATATCCAACTGTTCCCGGTACGGACCAACTTTTGCGCTCGGGTGCAACCGGAGTATAGTAGCGTTGCTTTGCCAGACGCGTCAACACCCAGCCTGTGTCCAGATTGGCGTCACTCGGTACATCAACTTTTAGCAAGTCTACATCCGGGAACGGTGATTTTTCCATTAAAAAGCGGGCAAACTGGAGCGTGAAATGAGCCGCTGTAGAAAAGTCCACTTCGCGGGAATAGGAAAGGTGATGTTCTTGTGCAGTCTCCAGCGAAGCAGCCAGGGCACGGAATCCCAATGCGGCTGCTTCCATCGCGGCTCCAACTGTTCCGGAAATGGTAATACCTGTTCCCAGATTCGAGCCGTAGTTGATGCCGGAAACGATCAAATCTGGTTTTTGGGGCATGACTTCTAGGATGCCATGCAAGACGGCCTGGGCCGGGGTCCCACCGACGGCGTACACGGGCCAATCCTGACCTTTGATCTGCAACCGCTCTTCTTGAATGATCCCATCTGACGTGATTGGCAAGCTGCGTCCCATCCCAGAAGACTGGTCGCGCGGCGCAACAACAGTCACATATCCCAACTCGGACAGGGCTTCGGCGGCTGCCCACAAGCCAGGCGATTTGATGCCGTCATCGTTGGTCAGCAGGATTTGACATTTGGACATACGGCCTCCCTTTGGAAAATAAAGAAGCGGGGGAGAGCCCGCTTCTACAAATGGCGCCCTCGGCGCGACTCGAACACGCGACCTATTGCTCCGCAAGCAAGCGCTCTAATCCACTGAGCTACGAGGGCGTTTAGCAACGCTGGATTTTAATGCAGAATCAAGGGCTGGTCAAGTGAGCAGAAACGGGCTAACACGCGCGCTAAAAAACTTCGGTGCATCCATATGGTCATGTACGCATTTTTCAGTCTCTTTACCTGCTCCAGCCGCCGGGCAAACGGTACACCCCGATCACAACCAGGATCAACGCACCGAGGATGGCATAAAAAGCCACGGCGTGTTTATTTGCAGCTTTCTTGAACATGGACGGGGCATGCGCAACGACAGCCGCAAGCAGCATGGTGACCAGGTGCTCGATACGAAACATGGGGAAGCCCACGCCGCCAAAGCCGGTGATGAGAAAGTACAACAAGCCCAGAGCGACCTGCAAGTCCATCAGGCCACTGAACCCGGATGAAAGCCCACGGTCCATTTTGCCAAACGGGCTTTTGCGTGCCATGCCAATCAGGAATTTGATGATGGCGATGAATCCAACAGCGACAATGATCCAACGCATGATGGAATGGATTTCAAGCAGGATAACCATGATTTTTCTCCTGTAGAATTGATGGGACAAAAGTAAACCAATTGCGCTGCCTATGGTAGCACAGTTCGGTTTCTCGTGTAAAATGAGATGAGTTTGTCTTGAGTTGCCTTACCGCTTTCCACCACAAAGGCACAGAGACACCATAGCGCGATATACAAAATTTGTGTCTTCACGTCTTTGTGACTTCGTGGTTCTAAACAATCATGGAGCTATCTCATGCCCTACACTACCATATTGACCGAAACCCGTGGCCGCGTTGGCCTGGTCACGCTCAACCGGCCCAAAGCGATGAATGCGCTCAACCCTACCATCCTGGGCGAATTGATGGATGCGCTCGAAGCCTTTGATGCAGACGGTAACGTCGGCGCGATGGTTATCACAGGTAATGAAAAAGTCTTCGCCGCCGGGGCTGACATCAAGTTTATGGCGGAAGCTTCAGAAGAAGAAATGCGCCAGAGCCCATTCATCGACTTGTTCGACCGCATCCGCAGGATCAAGAAACCGATCATCGCAGCGGTTTCGGGTTGGGCTTTAGGCGGCGGCTGCGAACTGGCCATGTCCTGCGACATGATCGTGGCTTCGGAAAAAGCCAGATTTGGGCAGCCTGAGATCACCATCGGTGTCATCCCCGGCGCAGGTGGGACCCAGCGCCTGACCCTGGCCGTCGGCAAGGCCATCGCGATGGAAATGGTGCTCAACAACCGCACCCTGTCTGCGCAGGAAGCGCTACAGTTCGGATTGGTCAACCGGGTGGTCCCGGTGGAAAGTTTCTTGAACGAAGCCTTCTCGCTGGCGGAAGAGGTCGCCAGTCGCGCGCCGGTCGCGATCCGCGCAGGCAAGGAAGCGGTCAACGCGGTCTTTGAAGGATCGCTGACCGATGGTTTGTCCAAAGAGAAAGAACTGTTCTACAGTTTGTTCTCCACCGAAGATCAAAAAGAAGGTATGCAGGCTTTCATTGAGAAACGCAAACCGAACTGGAAAGGGAATTAGGGAAAAGATTTCCTGACAGCGTAAAGCATGCTCACTAGCGAAGATTTCAAATCGGCACTCGACAGCCTTGAATTAGGGAACAAGCCTGCCATTGCGCACGCATCTCTCAAACCTTTCGGGGATATTGAAGGCGGACCGGAAACGATTTTACGGGCGCTGCTGGCTTCTGTAAGTGGGCTGATCATGCCAACCTTCACCTACAAGACCATGGTCATTCCCGAAGTCGGTCCACCCAACAATGGCCTGACTTATGGCCGCTACCGCGACTTGAACCGCATGGCCGAGCCTTTCCACCTGAACAAGCCTGCTGATCCATTGATGGGGATATTGCCAGAAACGCTGCGTCGCTACCCTGGCGCCATGCGTACAGCGCATCCTATCCTTTCGTTTACCGGCGCCAATGCGAACGGCATGCTGAATACCCAAACCATCTACAATCCCTTTGCACCGATTGGAGCGCTGGCCGACCAGGATGGCTGGGTACTGCTACTAGGTGTGAACCATACAGTCAATACCAGCATGCACTATGCGGAGAAATTGGTCGGGCGACGGCAATTCGTGCGCTGGGCATTGACCCAAAAATGCATTGTTGAGTGCCCAAGTTTTCCCGGCTGTTCGGACGGTTTCGAAGCCATCCGACCCGACATCGAGCATGTCAGCCGCCGGGTGGAAATTGGCGACAGTTTTATCGAAGCCATTCCGCTCGATCCTTTGCTCCGGGCAGTAGAGACTATTATAAAAAGAAATTCGCTGGCTCTGCTTTGCCAGCGGGACGAATGCGACCGGTGTAATACAATTCGTTGCACGTCTATTGAAACGTAATCTCTTCAATCCGCCAGCTCTCCTCCCCCATCAGGTTCTTCAGCCGCGCCAGAACTTCCGGGCACACCCGTGTTGTATCGTTGGGAAAATCGATCAGGTGCCCTTTCCCGTTTTCGAAAATCTGGAAAGTAAATTTATCTCTCCCATGGAATGAGATCAGCGTTCCGTACAGGATTTTGATGCGGCGCTTGTCGCGTTCCCGGTCGCCGGTCGGGCGCAGAAAGACGGTGATCTGCTGCGGTGGATGCGCGCGGTCCTCTGCCTGCGCCATGGGGGCGTACAGTGACGGGAGTTTGGCCGCCGAATGAACGGATGCTTCCACCGCTTGCACGACCATACCCGGCTGCGCTTCAGACCTGGGCTCTAGGCTTGTATCATCCTTAAAGGGGGCTTCCCCTATCTCAGGCGTCGACGGTTTCTCGGCTTCCGGTTCGGGTGCTGGGGCAGGGACAACTTCCGGCGACAAGGAGACCGGTTCATCCTTCTTGAACTTGGGTTCGGGGCGGGAGGCTATTTGCGCAGCCTCGAAATCGGGCTGCCAGGCATCGTCCCAGCCGGGAGGGAAGGCATCCGGTGGCGGCGGGACATCGTCATTGCTCCATTCAGGTTCGGCCGCATACGTCGGCGCGGATTCGGCTACAGTGTGGGACTGGATGACATCCCGTCTTACAGGTGGTGCAACAGTTTGTTTCCCCGTCGAGGATGATATAACGGGAGCAGGGACCGGCTTGGTTTGAAGCGGGACGGCCAGTTCGTCCACAGAAATCTTGAGCGCGAATTCCGTCTGCACGCTGTCCACCAGAATTTTCGGCGGGCTGCTGTTGGCGTCTACCTTGCCTTCGACAATAATAATCTGCCCGACAACCAGAACGTCCGAGAACTGTCTCCACGCCCGCGAGAACAAGACCAGGTCGATCACGCCCTGAATGTCTTCCAGTGTGACGAAGCCCATCGGTTTTCCCGCCTTGGTCTGGTAAGGGCGGATACTGGTGACCAGCCCGGCCACGCGGACTTTTTCTTCGTGTTGCGCTTCGGGCAACTGACCAGAGAAGTAACTGACGATCTGGGAGAGCTGCTTCTGGTAAGATGAGAGCGGGTGATCGGAGAGATACAGGCCGATCAACTCGCGCTCCCAGTTGAGCATTTCGCGCTTGTCCACATCGTTGACTTCGGGCAGCACAATGCTCTCGGTGACACCCGTTTCTGCGCCGAAGAGTGACATCTGCCCGGCGCGCACGGCCTGGAAATGAGAATTACTGACGGCAACAATGCGATCAAGGGAAGCCAGCAACGCGGCGCGGCTACCGAAGGCGTCCAGTGCACCGACTTTGATCAGGCATTCCAGCGCACGCTTGCCGACGGCGCGCAGGTCTACCCGACGGGCAAAATCGTTCAGGTCTTTGAAAGGCCTGTCTTTGCGGGCTTCCAGAACCAGATTGACTGGGGCTTCGCCCACATTCTTGACCGCGCTGAAGCCAAACCGGATGGCTGTCTCATTATCACCCCCGTTTTCAATCGTGAAGTCCCACTCGGATTTGTTGATATCCGGCTGCAAGACAGGGATGCCCATGCTACGGGCATCGGCTACATAGAGCGCGACTTTGGCCGTATCGTTGCGAGTGACCGTCAGCAGCGCGGTCATGTACTCGGCAGGATAATGGGCTTTCAGGTACGCGGTCTGTACGGCGATGACGCCATAATCGGCCGCATGACTCTTGTTAAATCCATACCTGGCAAACTCTTCCCAGTCGCTGAAGATCAGGTCGGCGGTTTCCTGCGGGATGCCGTTTTGGGTCGCGCCTGTCACAAATTGTTTGCGATGTTTCCTGACTTTATCGCCAATCTTTTTGGAGATGGCCTTGCGCAGGTCATCCGCTTCGGATTGGGTATAACCCGCCAATTGCACGGCAGCGTTCATCAGTTGTTCTTGATAGACCGGGATGCCATAGGTGTCTTCGAAAATCGGTCGCAGCGCTTCGTGACGATATTCCACTTCCGCTTCGCCGTGCATACGCGCGATGTAATCGGGGATGAACTGCATCGGGCCGGGACGGTAGAGCGCCACCATGGCGATGACGTTGTCAAGCGACTGTGGCTTCATCTGCACCAGCCAGCGCGTCATGCCGCCGCCTTCCACCTGGAAGACGCCCGCGGTCTGCCCGTTGCCAAGCAACTCGAATGCTTTGGGATCGTTCAATGGGATGTTATCGAGATTGAATTCGATGCCATGCCGCTGCTTGATCAGGTCGCAAGCGCGCGCCATGGTGCTCAGTGTGGCCAGCCCCAGGAAGTCCACTTTGAGCATGCCAAGCGAGTCGAGAATGCCCATCTCGAACTGTGTAACCGACTTGATGGGCGTCTCTTCCGAGCCGGAGGTGGGACGATGCAGCGGCAAATACTCGATCAGTGGTTTATCGGCGATCACCACACCTGCGGCATGCGTCCCGGCGTTACGGACCGTGCCTTCCATGCCCATGGCGGTATCCACTAACTCCTTGATATGTGGCTCGGATTCGTAGATTCGCCTGAATTCTGCAACTTCCAAGGCGTGTTCTTTGAGCGTCACGGTTTTTCCAGAGACGAACGGCACCAGCTTGGCAATACGGTCCACTTCGGGCAGGGGGATGTCCATCACGCGGCCTACGTCACGGATGGCGGCCTTCGCGCCCATCGTGCCAAAGGTGATGATGGAGGCCACTTTATCGTCGCCATATTTGTGCGCGCAGTATTCCATCATCTCGGCGCGGCGATCGTCGCGGAAGTCCAGGTCGATATCAGGCATGCTGATGCGGCCGGGATT
>Ga0105093_10001133_pt1 | contig 10184 bp, 6 predicted proteins | sample PPLLak3March2015_2_FD_79111 | JGI IMG/M metagenome (GOLD analysis project Ga0105093, IMG submission 79111) | Freshwater sediment microbial communities from Prairie Pothole Lake near Jamestown, North Dakota, USA - PPLs Lake P8 Core (3) Depth... | ecosystem: Environmental > Aquatic > Freshwater >... | reverse complement strand
GTATCCGATGTGGCCAATGCAATCCTGGACGGCACAGATGCCGTGATGTTGTCCGAAGAGACGGCCATAGGAAGGTATCCTGTAGAAGCGGTTGAAATGATAAGTAAGATCGCAACATCTGCTGAGCCGGAACGGAAAGCTGTCAGGGCAATGGCCGATTTGCCCGCCTACTTCAGAACAGGTCCAGGTTCCGACGACACCACCGTTGAGGATATCGTTTCCTTGAATGCCGTCGAATCTGCGAATGCCTTGAATGTGCGCTATATACTGACCCACTCGCAAAGCATGGGCGCCCCGTGCCGTATCTCCAGATTCAAACCGGACTGCTGGATACTATCTTGCGGCGGCGACGAAAAAACGAATCATTTCTTGGCCCTGTCATACGGGGTTCATCCTGTTAGCCTCGATGATGAACTATACGGCCTTGCCGATATGGCCATGCGATTTATGGGCAAGGCAGGTTTGATTGAAAAAGACGAGAGAGTGATTTTGGTAGAGGACGAATCAACCAACGACATGCATGGAACCGACTCGCTCAAAATAATTCGCGCCTGATAATGGCGCGTCAAGGAAAAGTTCGAAATGCACGACATCAAACATGAACTCAAAGTGCTGATGCTGGATGCCGCCACCGGCTTTTATCGCATGCAACGCTACCGTGTCGGCGATTTTTTCGGCCCCGTGGACCTGGGGATTCATCTGGCCTTCAAGCATAACGCCTTGACCATCGGCGCCGGGCTTTTGGCCGGCTCTGTATTTCCCGGGTCCAACCGGCTGATCTTCGCGGGCATCTCTCCCTGCTGGCACGGTTTTTATGTCTCCTCCATGGGTGGCGCGGCCCTGGTGTTCGACAACCTCGGCATCAACATGCTCAGTCTCATCGGCAAAGCCCCGCATCCTTCGCTTTTGTACTTGAACCGCAACCACGGCGAAGAAATCGAGGTGGAACTGATTCAAGTCGTACCCGAACAGATCTGGGAATCCGGCCGCCAAGGGGTGTATGCCGTAATGGAAGCCGCCATACGGATGTTCGGTCAGAGGTATGAAAAGGATCCCCGGGTGCTGGCGACAGGTCCGGCCGCACGCGATTCGGATTTCGGCGCCATTGGATCCGCCCCTTTGAAAAAGGGGGAACTGACCCATGTGGATACCTGGGCCGGTCGGGGAGGCTTCGGCAGCAAGTTGTTTCAGGAGCATGGCCTTATGGGCATCATATACGGTGGAACCTATATCGACGAGGATTTTCGCGATCGCTCCGTAGCGGATGAATGGTTTCAGGATAAATTCAACCAGCGGATGGCGGCCAAGGACATGGAGGTCACCACCAAGTACCGTTACGACCCGAAATTAAATACCGGCGGTACGTTCGGGGTCAATTACGCTGCCATGGACGGCGATATCCTGGCATTCAATTACCGCACCATCCACTGGAGTCAGGAAGCGCGACGGGATCTTCATGAACGGTTTATCCTGAATCATTACCTCAAACAGTTCAACGCAGAGACCATAGAAGCCAAACAGCAGCAGACATGCGGAGAGCCTTGCGCGGCGGTTTGCAAGAAAATGCACGGTGTCTATAAAAAAGACTACGAACCCTACCAGTCCATGGGGCCCTTGTGCGGCATCTTCGACCAGCGGGCCGCCGAACAACTCAACCACCATGCCGACCGCCTGGGTTTCGATGCCATTTCCGTCGGCGGGACCCTTGCCTGGCTCATGGATTGCCTGGATGATGGTCTGATCACACCCGCAGCGTTGGGTGTAAATCAAAAGCCCAGGTGGGAGATGGCGACGTTTGATGTGGTGGGCGATTCCATGCACAATGCCGGGCTGGGCATGGCATTGCTGGATCAGATAACGCAACCCGGCGGAAAAATACCGTTGCAATTCGGGGCCAGAAAATTTGCGCGCCGTCTTGCACGAGAAAAGGGGAAGTCGGTGCTTGACCGGTTTGTATACAATGCCTTTGCCCGTCAAGGCTGGATGGTTCCCAACCAGTACTGGACGCCGGGTGCTTTTGCGCCCATGGCCATCACGGGCAAATATTACATGCACTACGGCCGGGACTTCCTGCCGCCCCGTGAGCTGGGAAGAGAAAATGCCCGGCGCATGCTCAAGGAACTGATGCTGGACAACCTCGGGATCTGCCGCTTTCATCGAGCCTGGGCCGAAACACTAATACCCGAGATCGTGGAAAATATCTTCGGGTGCGGAGAAGCGTTTCTGCGCTCGATCACCCTGACCGCAAGCCGCATCACCAGCCGGAATGCATCCGTGTTCTGGGAGTCGGAACGCAACATGGACATGGTGTTTGAATTCCTGAAAAACAAAAAACAGATCGACGGGACCAGCCACCCTGAACTGGACCGCTGGGTCGAGTTTTTCACGCGCGATAAGCATGCCGCCGCCTACGAATTCTGGTACGACATGCACAAAGGCATCCATGAAATGCTCCGGGAATATCCTGTGTGAAGAGACATCTTCCGGTACTACGGTTAGCTGATTCAGCATTGGGAGGAGGGGATGAAACAAAAAGAACATGCCTGCCGGTTGTGTGAAGAAAAATGGCACACCTTTGAAGAACAGGATGTTTATGAGGAGCTTCAGTCCGGGCCGGACGGATTGGAAGAGCAGGAGGCGAAAAAGCGGCTTGCGTATTACTGACCCAACACGCTGCCTGTCAAGGAACCGCCCACGACTTGGTCCATCCTGTTGCATCAGGTCCTCAACCCCCTGATATTCATTTTGTTGGCTGCGGCAGTCGCCTCGCTGGCCATCGGCGAAGGCGCAGATGCCGTGTTTATTCTCATCGTCATTGCCTTGAACAGTGGCCTGGGGGCCTACCAGGAGTATCAAGCTGAAAAGAGCGCTGCCGGCCTGCACAGCGACTGCTCAAAATTGCGGCGCGGGTGCGCAGAGGGGCCAAGGAGATGGATATTCCCGCCGAAGCGGTGGTGCCGGGCGACATTGTACTGCTGGAGTCGGGTAATAAGGTGCCGGCCGACCTGCGTCTGGTAGAGGTCAACAGCCTCGCGGCCGACGAAAGTTTTCTGACCGGCGAATCCATCGCTTCGGAAAAGACCACTGGACGCCTGCCCGAGGAGACCGTTGTGGGGGACCGCAAGAACATGGCCTTTGCCGGATCGACCATCAATTCCGGCAGGGGAGTCGGGATCGTCGTCAGTACCGGCATCGAGACCCAGGTGGGCATCATCGCCAAAACCGTCACCGAATCGGAAAGCGGCAAACCGCCACTGGTGCTTCGGATGGAGCGGTTCGTCAAACACATCAGCATCCTGGTGCTGGTGATCAGCGCCTTTCTGGCACTTCTTCTGTGGATTCAGGGCAACGATCTTGCGGCGATTTTCTTCTTTGTGGTGGCCCTGACGGTCTCGGCCATTCCCGAAGGGCTTCCCGTGGCCCTGACGGTGTCGCTCTCCATCGCCACCAAGCGGATGTCCAACCGCAACGTCATCGTGCGCAAGCTCACGGCCGTGGAGAGCCTGGGGAGCTGCACGGTGATCGCCAGCGACAAGACAGGCACCCTGACCGTCAACCAGCAGACCGTCCGTACTGTTGTGTTGGCGGATGGGCGGATTTTCGAATTTTCCGGAGAAGGCTATAACGGCGAAGGTGATGTCTCGGAGAGCGGCAGAGGCAACAAGATATCCCCAGCCGATAAGGAGCATTTGAACCGGCTGGCCGATCTGGCCATTCTGGCCAACGAGGGATCGCTTGTCCAGAAAGAAGACGGCCGGACACATCGCGGGGACGCCATGGATGTGGCCTTTCTGGCCATGGGTTACAAGCTGGGCCTGAATCCGGAACAGGTAAAAAGTCAGGTCCGTGTTACCCGGGAGGTGCCCTATGAATCCGAGCAGAAATACTCGGCGGTCTTTTTTGAAAAAGACGGCACCGGACATGTAGCTGCAAAGGGCGCCGTGGAAACGATTCTGGAATTTTGCAGCGGCATGGTTCGAGACGGCAGGCCGGCGAAACTCGACCGGGAAGACGTCGAGCAGCAGGCGGAAGCCATGGCAAAAAAAGGGCTCCGTGTATTGGCCGTTGCCGGCGGCGAAACCGAAAGCGCCCCATCCGGCGGTTCCGCTGAAGAGAAAACCATTTCCGGACTGCTTTTTTACGGACTGGTGGGATTCATTGATCCCCTGCGCCCGGAAGCCGTCGAATCGGTGAAGATTTGCAAGCAGGCCGGTATCCAGGTTCTGATGATCACCGGCGATCATCCCGCGACCGCCGGCCCCATCGCCAGGGAACTGGGGCTGTCCGATCGCGATGAGCCGGTGGTGACCGGGGCGCAATTGAGCGAAGCCGGATCGCCGGACAGTCCGGCTTTCGAAAAGCTGGTGGCCTCGACCCACGTGTTTGCCCGGGTGTCTCCGACCCAGAAGCTGGAAATCGTCGATGTGCTGATCCGCCGGGGGGAATTCGTCGCCGTCACCGGCGACGGGGTCAACGACGCCCCGGCGCTTCGAAGGGCGAACATCGGCGTGGCCATGGGCTCGGGCACGGATGTGGCCAAGGAAGTGGGTTCCATGATCGTTGCCGACGACAATTTCGCCTCCATCGTGGCCGGCGTCGAAGAAGGACGGTTTGCCTACGACAACGTGCGCAAGGTGATTTACCTGCTCATCTCCACCGGCGCGGCGGAAGTGTTGATGTTTATCACCGCGATTTTCGCGGGCCTGCCCATTCCGCTTTTAGCGGTGCAGTTGCTGTGGCTCAACCTGGTCACCAACGGCATTCAGGACGTGGCCCTGGCGTTTGAAGGCGGCGAGCCGGACGCCATGAAACAAAGGCCTCGAAGGCCCGAGGAAACGATTTTCGACCCCCAGATGGTCTGGCAGACTATTGTTTCGGGGCTGACCATCGGCGCCCTGGCCCTTGGGGCCTGGTACTGGGTGGTGCGCGTGGAAATGATGGACGAAGCCGTGGCTCGAAACCTCGTTTTGCTGTTCATGGTTCTACTCCAGAATGTGCATGTGTTAAACTGCCGCTCCGAAGCGGTATCCGCCCTGAAGGTGCCGCTGCGAAGGAATGTTATCCTAATCTTTGGGGTGCTGGCGGCCCAGGGCATCCATATTCTGAGCATGTATCTGCCTTTTATGCATAAAATTTTGGGAACCAAGCCGGTGGCCTTCGCGCAGTGGCTTCTGCTGCTGCGCTGGCGCTGACGGTGTTGCTGGTGATGGAGATGTTTAAGTGGATGAGGCGAACAAGTTAAAATCCATTGGAACGGCAGCAGAAGCTAATCGGCGCCCCAAAGGGTATCCTCTGCCTGAACTGGTATGACGTCTATCTCAGCGGCGAAGCGAATCAGATAGGCCCGACCCCCATGGAAGACCGGCACGATGTCTTGGCCGCTGCGGCCGAGAAGATTGTCAAGGCGAGCCGGCTGCCGTAGCGCATGGTGGCAACATGGTCGCAACTGTCGGTGAAATCCAGAACCACCCGAATTCGCGCAACACCATACCCGAACGGGTGCACTTCACGGTGGATATCCGCTCCTGGGACACGAGCACGCTCTCAAGGCTTGGGGCCTGCTGCGAACGGATTGCGAAGAGATCGCCCGCCGCCACGGCTGCCCGATCCAGTTTCTTTGTGTCTCCTGGTTCGGACTCTTGTGGTTGTCAAAGTTTTTGAATGAAGGAAAAGCAGGAAAACGATATGATGGCATATATTCGGCGATGAATCCAATCATCGCCGCAATTGCATATTCGTTCAGCTAAACCCACCAGTTCTCGAACCCTCCCGGCGGCCGATTAAGGCACGGAAAACTACCTCCAGTAGACCATCAAAATATAGCATCGATTGAGCGAAAGAGGCTGCAAAGGGTTACATGGCGCCGAAGGGCGGGTTCGAGGATCGTGTCTCTCCGAGGTGTGGCAGGGGCTTTCGAGGGCTCGGTGGCCATCGCCGTCGCTCGCGGCGCCTTCGCTGAGGATCCGCTGGATCCGGCAATGGAAATCCTCGTCCCGATCCCAGGTTCAGGCGTATCTCGGAATGGCGCGGAAGTGGCGCTGGCGATCGCCCAAGCGGCGTCCGCGCCAATCACCGCTTTGGCAATCGCGAGTGTCGGCGCCCCGCTCGAGAGCGAAAGGCGACATGGCAGGAGGGAGGACGTCGAAATTCTGCGGGAGATCGTGCGGATGGCCGGCTACTTCAATGTGGGCGTCCGCAGCCTGGTCGGGAAAGGCGACACGCAGGAGGCGGTCAGAACGGCCGTGGGCAAGAGCCGCCGCTGCCTAATCGTGCTCGGCGTCAGCCGCCGCCCCGGCGAGACCCTATCTTTCGGCCGCCTCGCGGCTGGCCTGCTCAAGCAGTCCGAACATTCGCTGCTTCTCGTCTCGAGCTGAAGGTGATTCGAAGATCGCACTTCACTCCGGGGCAGAAGCGGGTTTAGGACCGAAAAGCCTGTGGTGGAGCCACCAGAATCCCAACCCCAGGGCGATCACCACCACTGTAACGACCATGATATTCTGCCAGTCGGGGTGGTGCACTGCGGCAGCCAGCCGGTCGGCAAAGATACTGATGGCCACTATGCCGGGCAGCATGCCGATCCCGGTACCGATCATATAGTCGCTGAACTTGATCCGCGACGCCCCAGCCAGCACGTTGACGATGGTAAAGGGCGCCAGAGGTAGGTTGCGAATGAGGACGGATGCCAGTATCCCCCGTTTGGCCATGCGTTGATTCAGGCGTTTCAAGCGTCTGCCTGCAAGCCTGCGGACCTGGTTGCGGCCGATCTTCGCGCCGATGCCATAGCCGAGGGCGGCGCTGATCAGGCAACCGCCCAGGGAGACAAGCGCGGCGGGCATCGGTGAAAAAACTATTGCTGTCACACCGATGATCAACGTCACCGGCGCCATCACCAGACCTCCCAGCGTAAAAGCGGCGATCGCCGCCGCCACCAAAGCGACATCGCTCTGCAGCAACCAGCCCCAGGCCGCCAGCCGGTCTATGCTCAGCCATTCTCGCAACGGAGTCCAATGCCAGGCAGCTGCCATGGCCAGGAGAAACCCCGCGCTCAAGGACAATCGCAGGCGCCACGATTTCCAGGTAGACTCATCTGCCTCCCGGCAGAATTCGTCCAGCATTCGCTCGAATTCCATGGGTCTCTCAGGGTCCAGCAGCGCGGCATCGTAAATCAGTTTGACGGCATCGATGCTCGGCGGCGTGTGATGGTTCAATCTTTCCAGTCGACGCTGAGCAGTTCCCAGGTGTTCGATGGCTCGAATAATGGACCGATGATCCCTCACGGCTTCCTCGACGTTCGCCGGCAAACACCCGAGGTGCTCCGCCAACAGGCGGTTGCGGAAAGCCTCTATGGCCTGATGGTGCGGGCTACGGCTGGCTTCCACTGCTAAGGAGCACTCCCGATCGAGTCCCATGGAACGATTGTTCAGGTTGGCCGATCCGACCACCGCCAGCCGGTTATCCACGATCATCAGCTTGGAATGAACATACACCGGCGCTTTTAAAATGCCGACTGCGGGGTAGTAGACGGCCAACCGTCCGTGCCGGTCCTTTTCGAAGAGAGAAGCCAGGAGCCGGCAGCGGATGGAATCCATTGTGCTCTGTTCGAGCCACCCGCTGGATGCCTGCGGCAGCACTATAACGATCTCGGGACCCGTTGGTCGAACTATGATTTCCCCAAGGGCCTGCGCTATTGCCGCGGACGTCAAGTATTGAGTTTCGATATAAATAACGCTCTGGGCTGCGCCAAGCGCGGCTCGAAACAATCCCTCGGTCTCGCGAACTTCCGGCTCGTTTAGAAAAGCCGGCAGGGTCCGCACGATACCGGCCGTCAGATCGGTCATGTCCGGACGGACGGCAGCAGGCCATGGATGGCTGTCGGCCGGGTCCGGAGATGTAAGGTGTTTTCCGGTCGCCCGCTTCCATCGTTCCCTGAAAAGCTGGCCGAGAGCTGCCGCTGCATCCCCGTCGATGAGGATCTGGACCTCATGATAGGGCCCGTATGTGAGCCCGGAAGTATCGCAGCGCAGCGGATTATCCACCATGTGCTCCGGGGTATCCCAGCGGTTCTTGGTCAGATCGATGCTTCCGCAAAAAGCGATGCGATCGTCGATTACAACGAGCTTCTCATGCTGGGATGCACCGATCGGATGGCGACCGTCCAAGTGAAAGTGGACCCGGCGATGGGTTTTCCACCCCAGGTTCAGAATGGGCAGCCATTCCCGCTCCCTGACGAACAGCATGGAAAAATCCCACGCGAGAATGTAGGTGTGGAGCCCACGAGTGCCGGTCGTTTTTTCATTCAGCAACTCGCCCAACCTTCGGTATTTAAGAGCAGAGTCCGAACCGCGTTGCAGGAAAAGCCGGCTGTCGATGTCCCACGCCGCAATGTAGATAGACCGTGCCGCGCGTTGGACGGCCTCCGCGAAGGCGTCGAAGTAGGCCGCCGCGTCTACCAGAAACGTGAGTTTGTTGGCCTTGGCTATGCGCCAACATGTATTTCGTTCTCGCAGAATCCGATGTCTATCGTTACTGGCCATTCGCCTTCACATTAGCGTTAATTAGCTTTCAGAAGTTTCGCGGTCCATGCACCGCAGTCCCTTAACGACTACAGAATAGCTAACCATAACCACGCATCGTCCCATGCGTTACGTGGGTTATCCTGTATCTATCCCGGAACACCGTTGTATGCTGCCCCGGTTCACTGTTTGGAGAGATGATATGCGGCCGGATAGACATGCAAAAGGAATACCAGAAGGCCTGGCGAATTTAGTTGTAAATTTCACTGCAGATGGGGGTTCGACGTATTTGCAAATCGTCATGGTTGGTTTTATTTTGGAGGCTGGGTCCGGAAAAGGCCAAGTAAGGTATGGTTTTATGGAAACTGACCTGCTGCGTGTCATGACCTACAACATTCACAGTTGCGTGGGGAGGGGTAAGTGCGTCTCGCCCGAGGTGACTGCAGAAGCCATTCGCCAGGTCAACCCGGACGTTGCGGCGCTCCAGGAGGTTGACGACGGCATCCCGCGAACAAGGCGTTTGAGCCAGGCTCGGTATTTGAGCGAAGTCCTGGGAATGGAGTTCTCTTTCTGTTCTACCGTTCTGCACGCCGAGGGACGATACGGCTTGGCGGTCATCAGCCGTTATGAGAAAGAGGTCCTGCGTTGCGAGCACCTGCCGACCCTGAGTCCATTCAGGTTGCAGCGCAGGGGCGCACTCCATGTAGCGCTGCAAACGCCCGGGGGACGAGTTCACGTCTTCAACACTCATCTCAGTTTGCTGAGCCTGGAGCGACGAGTTCAGCTCAGAAGGCTCATGGGTGAGCATTGGCTGGGGGCCGTTCCGGAGGGCGAGCCTGTCATCTTTTGCGGGGACTTGAACGCAGGCCCGGCATCTCCGGTGTACCGCCGTCTGGCTTCCGTTCTGACGGATGTTCAGAGGGCCGGACCGCGGTGGTTGCGGCGTGCCAAGGCGACATTTACATCCGGCCGGCCGCTGTTTCGAATCGACCATATCTTTGTGTCAGACCATCTGAAGGTTCTTTCTTCCGAAGTGCCTGCCCATTGCATTTTTCGAAGCGCTTCGGACCACCTTCCGGTGTGTGCCGACCTCACCTGGCGCCGGCCGGTCGACATCAAGCACGTTAAATCGTAGATGTAGGGATTTAGTGCCATACCCAACAGGGGAACGCTGACCTTAATGTGCCCGTCATTAGCTGGCGTTCTGCAGGGCAAATTCACAGTTGATCAGCTTGGTGGGTGGTTGCGCATAGGCACGTTCACTCTTTAAACTTTGCGGCGGCATTTCGAATAGCAGCACTCAATGCACCCCAAGCACTCTCAACACTGCCCTTAAAGGGACGATGAAGGCACTCCAGGATTACCCGTGGCCCGGGAACGTCCGAGAGCTTGAAAACATCATTGAACGGGCCGTGATCCTGTGCCCCGGACCGGCCTTGCAGCTCGTAGACAAACTCGATATTTCATCCTCTCCCATGTCATCCGCCATAAGAACCTTGGAAGAGGTGGAGCGCAGCCAACTCCTTAAAATCCTTTCGGAAACCCGATGGCGCATCGAGGGAAAAAACGGGGCCGCAGCGATTTTGGGCCTCCACCCGAGTACCTTGAGAGCGAGGATCCATAAGCTCGGGATACTCCGCCCGGAGGCCAAGGAGCCGGATTAAGCTGCCC
>Ga0105093_10001131_pt1 | contig 10188 bp, 11 predicted proteins | sample PPLLak3March2015_2_FD_79111 | JGI IMG/M metagenome (GOLD analysis project Ga0105093, IMG submission 79111) | Freshwater sediment microbial communities from Prairie Pothole Lake near Jamestown, North Dakota, USA - PPLs Lake P8 Core (3) Depth... | ecosystem: Environmental > Aquatic > Freshwater >... | reverse complement strand
GGGGCGAAGGCGGGTTCGGCTCGACCGGGCTCTATTGATCCTTCCCCCGGCCCGGTTTGTGATAAGATGTCCCGGAAAATGAACCCCATCCCGAGAGCCCTGACCGTCGCCGCGCTCATCCTGGCTGCCGCTTCGGCCGCGCTGCCGGCCGCGACCCAAGAGACGCCCTCCCCGCGGCTGAAGCTCATCTTCGTCGAGCGCTTCCGCTTCGAAGCCTGGGACAACGCCGTCGGCCTCGACGACGCGGCCGCCGACGGCTCCGCCTACAGCCGCAATCGGACGACCCTGGGCCTAAGCTGGAAGGCCGCCAAGAACGTCGAGGTCCTGGGCAAGGTCACCAACGAATTCCGAGTCTATCTGGCCCCCAAGGACCGGCCCTTCACCTGGCACGAGCTCTTCGCCGACAATCTGTATGTCAAGTGGACCCTCCCGGGTCGCCGCCCCCTCACCATCACGGCCGGACGGCAGGACATCAACCTCGGCGAGGGCTTCGTCGTCGCCGACGGCACGCCCGGCGACGGCTCTCGTTCGTATTATTTCAACGCCTTGCGCCTGGACGCCGATCTCGCCAAGGGCCATCGGCTCACGGCGTTAGGGCACGCGACCAGAGCGACGGACCGCTTTCTTCCCGTGATCAACCCGAGGCCGCAAGCCCTGGCCGAGCAGCCGGAGAAAGCCCTGGCCCTCTACTATGCGGGGTCCTTCGGCCGGACCAAGCTCGACGCTTACGCGATCCGAAAGTCGACGGACGCGAACGAGGCCTGGCCGGTCCCGACCCGGACGGACACCTTCGGGGCCCGCGTCGTTGCCCCCCTCGCCAATCCCCTCACGCTGACCGCCGAAGCCGCGGCTCAAACGGGGGAACACGGAGACGCCGGGCGCTCGGCCTACGGCGCCATCGCGCATTTCGACTGCGATCTCGCCGGCACGGCACCGCTCCTCAAGGCGTTCACGCTCGGCGGCATCCTTCTCAGCGGAGACGATCCGCAGACGCCCCGCATGGAGGGCTGGGACCCCATCTTCAGCCGCTGGCCCAAGTGGAGCGAGAGCTACATCTACACGTTCACCCGCGAGAGCCGCCCGTCCTACTGGAGCAACCTCTCGGCGCTCTATGCCCAGCTGGCCTTCGACTTCGGTCCCCGATCCGACGGCCACGTGATGATCATGCCGATGGGGGCGGAGCACGTCCAACCCGGAGCCTTCCCCGGGGGGGCCGGACGGGGCCGCGGAGTACTCGTCCGGGGCCGCTTCAACTACAAGATCAGCAAGTATCTGACCGGCCGGCTCATCTGGGAGCATCTCGACCCCGGGAGCTTCTACCTTCCCGGGGCCTCGAGCTACAACTGGATCCAGCTCGAGATGATCTTCCGGTATTAGGGAAAGAGGGACAGTCCCCCGCGGGGACGGTCCAGTCAACCGACAAGGCTCAGGAGGGGGTTCGCCGCGAACGAGACGATCATGCCGATCGTCCCCGACCCGGCCGGGTCCATCCCGGCGGCCGACAGCCCCAGGCACGTCCCCAGCCCCAGGACGGCCGACCCGATGGCGCCGAGCTTCGTCACCTTCCGGCTGATGAGGCCCCAGACGAACGGCCCGAGGAAGAACGATCCGAGGGCCCCCCACGAGACCGACAGGATGGCCACGATGGTCGCCGGGCGCAGGTAGGCCAGGACGACCGAGAGCAGGATGAAGACGGCGCTCGTGACGCGCATCATCCGAGTCAGCGTCCGGTCGGTGACGGCTTTGTTGACGAAGCCCGCGTAAAGGTCTTTGACGACCGAGGAGCTCGAGATGAGGATGAGCGCCGCGAGCGTGGACATCGACGCGGACAGGATGAGGAGCATCATCAGGACCGAGAGCGACGGCGGGACGACCTTGGCCAGGAACTCCGGCATGAGGACGTCGAAAACGGGCTTCCCGCCGGCGAAGGCCGCCGGCGCGGTCTGGGGCGTGAGGAACAGCCGGGCGGCGGCGCCGGTGAAGTAGGCCGCGCCGGCGATGAGGAGCGCGAAGGCCGTCGAGGCGACCAGGCCCCGGCGGACGGCCCGGTCGTCCTTGATGGCGTAGAACTTCTGGACCAGCTGGGGCATGGCGAACGGGGCGATGCTGGTCAGGAAGACTAGGGAGAAGAGCGGCCAGGCGCCGCCCGGCCCGACCGCCGACGTGAGCCGGGGGTCGATGGCCGCGAGGCTTTCGGTCAATCGGCCCAAGCCGCCCGCCTTGTCGATCGTGCTGGCGATGAGGACGGCCGAGCCGAGGCACATGATCATCCCGAAGACGACGTCGATCATCGTCATCGATCTGTAGCCGCCGAGGACGAGGTAGAAGGCCGTGAACAGGCCCATGACGAGGAGGCCGGTCCCGAAGCCGAACCCGAAATTGGCCTTGAAGAGGTAGGACAGGCCGATGAAGACGGCCGCCGAATAGGGGACGAGGAAAACGAATACGGCCAGCGAAGCGATGAGCTTCAGGAACGGGCTCCGGTACCGTTTCTCCAGGAACTCGGGCATGGTCGTGACCTGGAGCTCGACCGACATCCGCCGGATGCGCCTCCCGAGGAGGGCCCAGACGCCGAGGACCCCGACGAGGGCGTTCCCGAGCGTGATCCACAGGCCGGACAGGCCGAAGCCCCAGCCGACCTTGCCGGCAAAGCCGATGAACAGGACGGCCGAGAAGTAGGCCGCCGCGTAGGTGAAGGCCGACATCCAGGGCCCCACCGACCGGCCGCCGAGGAAGAAGTCGGCGAAGGTCCGGGCCCTCCGCAGACCCAGGTAGCCGACCGCCAGGGTGAAGACGGCGTAGGCGCCGATGACCAGGATCTTGACGGCCATGAGCAATCCTTATTACCCCGCCGGCGCGATCCTGTCAACCGGGACAATCACTATATTTATGATAGGAATTCTATTGAAAAGGCGATCGGGTTCGATTAAGATATTGTTCCCGGCCGGGATATGGCATAACCAGGAGGCCCGGGAACCTGGGATGAGAAACTACTGGTACTTCTTCCTCTTCTTCCTCGTCTCGGTCGTCTTCTCGGTCGGCCTCCTCGGCTTCGTCGCCCTGATCCGCTACCGCCGCCGTCCGGTCGGCGACAAGTGCGAGCCCTACGAATGCGGCGTCGCCCCGGCGACGCCGGCGGCCCGCGAACCGACCTCGATCCGCTTCTACCTCCTGACCCTCGTCTTCATCGTCTTCGAAGTCGAGACCTTCTTCCTCTTTCCCTGGGCCGTCGTCCACGACAAGCTGGGCCTCTTCGGCTTCGTCGAGGTCCTCGTCTTCCTGGTCATCCTCCTCTTCGGCTACGTCTACGCCTGGCGGGCCGGGGCCCTGGAGTTCCGGAGGGGCGATGACTGAGACCTTCGAGCGGCCCCCGTTCCTCCTGGCCAAAGCCGACGCGTTCATCACCTGGGCCCAGAAGAACTCGCTCTGGCCCTTCGGGTCGGGTCTGGCCTGTTGCGCCATCGAGATGATCGCCACGGCCGCGGCGCGGTACGACATCGCCCGCTTCGGCATGGAGCTCTTCCGGGCCTCGCCGCGCCAGGCCGATCTGTTCATCGTCGCGGGGACCGTGACGAACAAGATGGCGCCCGTCCTGCGGCGGCTCTGGGACCAGATGCCCGATCCGAAGTGGTGCCTGGCCATGGGAAATTGCGCCGTCTGCGGCGGTCCGTTCCCCAGCTATTCGGTCCTCCAGGGCGTGGACAAGATCATTCCCGTCGACGTCTATGTCGCCGGATGCCCGCCGACGCCGCAGGGACTCATCCACGGCCTGATGGTCCTGCAGGAGAAGATCGCCCGCAGCCACCCCACCAAGGAGATCCTGGACCCCGATGCCCGAGACAGGCGCTGAGCGGCCCGAACTCTTGCAGGCCCTGGCCGCGCTCTCCGGCCGCGTTCCCGCAGGCCTTCTCGAGGGCGCCGTCGAGGACGGGGAGCTCCGGGTTCGCCTGGGCAACGAGGCCCTGATCCCCGCCCTCCGCCTCCTCAAGGACGAGCATGGCTTCAGCTTTTTCGAGGACATGGCGGTCTTCGACAATCTCGGGCAGGCCGGGGAGGGCGGCCGGCGCTTCACGGTCGTCTACCGGCTTTACATGTTCCCGGGCGCCCGTCGGGCCCGGCTGGCGGTCGACGTCGGGGAGGAGGAGAGCCTGCCTTCCGCCGTGCCCGTCTATCGGGCCGCCGATTGGGCCGAGCGGGAGGCCTTCGACATGTTCGGTGTCCGCTTCGACGGGCACCCCGGTCTCAGGCGCATCTACATGCCCGACGATTTCGAGGGGCACCCCCTGCGCAAGGACTTCCCCCTCGCCGGGAGGACCGGTGGCGTTTAACGAGATCGAGCTCAACATGGGACCCCAGCATCCCAGCACCCACGGGGTCCTGCGGCTGAAGCTGGCGGTGGACAACGAGGTCGTCGTCCGGGTCGAGCCCGTTCTCGGCTATCTCCACCGGGGCATGGAGAAGCTCTGGGAGAGCCTGACCTACGTCCAGGTCGTCCCGCTCACCGACCGCCTCGATTATCTGGCCTCCCTCTCGAACAACCTCGCCTACGTCCTCACCGTGGAAAAGCTGGCCGGGATCGAGGTCCCGCGCCGGGCCCGCTACATCCGGATCGTCCTGGCCGAGCTCCAGCGCCTGGCCTCCCACCTGGCTTGGGCGGGCTTCATGGCCAACGACATCGGGGCCATGTCGGTCCTCCTCTACGGCTTCGAGGCCCGCGAGGAGATCCTCGACCTCTTCGAGGCCTACTGCGGGGCCCGCCTGACCGTCCACGGCATCCGCATCGGCGGGGTCGTCCAGGACCTCGACGCGGCCCTCGTTTCGCGCATCCGGACCGTCCTCTCGAGGATCCCCAAGAGGCTGGCCGACATCCGGGCCCTTCTCGACGAGAACCGGATCTGGAAGGAGCGGACGGTCGGCATCGGGCCGATCACGGCGGCCGACGCCATCGACCTCGGCCTGACCGGGCCGGCGCTCCGGGCCTCGGGCGTCGCCTGGGATATGCGCAAGGACGTTCCCTACTCCTCGTATGACGAGATCGATTTCGAGGTCCCCCTGGGCCGGAACGGCGACTGCTATGACCGCTATCTCGTCCGCCTCGAGGAGATCTGCCAGAGCATCCGCATCGTCGGCCAGGCCCTCGACGGCCTCCCGGAGGGGGAGCACATGGCCAAAGTGCCGCGCGCCCTCAGGATCCCCCCGGCCGAGGCCTACCATGCGATCGAGGCCCCCAAGGGCGTCCTGGGCTTCACCATCCGCTCGAACGGAACGGACAAGCCGGAGCGCGTTAAGATGAGATCGCCCTCCTTCGTCAATCTCCAGTCGCTCGAGCACATGTGCGTCGGCTGCCTATTTCCCGACGTCGTCGGCATCCTCGGCTCGCTCGACATCGTCCTCGGGGAGATCGACAAGTGACGCCCTTCGTCGCCGATGTCCTCATCCCGGTCGGGAAGATCGTCGCCGTCATCCTCTATCCCATGGTCATGGTCGTGGTCATGATCTGGCTCGAGCGCCGCGTCGTGGCCCTGATGCAGGGCCGGCTCGGGCCCAACCGCGTCGGCTTCCAGGGCGTCCTCCAGCCGGTCGCCGACGCCGTCAAGCTCTTCTTCAAGGAGGACATCATCCAGCGGCAGGCGGACCGGCTGCTGTTCAACATCTCGCCCCTCCTGGTCATGGCCTCCTCGCTCCTCGCGTTCTGCTTCGTTCCCCTGGGCGAGCCCATCCGCATCGGGACCTACACCCTGACCCTTTGGATCGCCGAGAGCCCGGTCGGCCTGCTCATCGTGCTCGGGCTGTCATCCATCTCGGTCTTCGGGGTCATCTTCGGAGGCTGGGCCTCGAATTCCAAGTACCCGCTCATGGGGGCCCTGCGCTCGGTCGTCCAGGTCTTGAGCTATGAGATCCCGACCGGCCTGACCGTCCTGACGGTCGCTTTCCTGGCCAGGTCGATGGACCTGGTCGAGATCGTCCGCCGCCAGGAGTCGTCGGGCGTCTGGTACGGCTTCCTGATGCCTGTCTCCTTCATCGTCTTCTGGATCTCGGCCGTGGCCGAGACCAACCGGGCGCCCTTCGACCTGCCGGAGGCCGAGTCCGAGCTCGTCGCCGGGTACCATACCGAGTATTCGGGCATGAAGTTCGCCTACTTCTATATGGCCGAGTACGCCCACATGGTCCTCGTCTCGTCGCTCGTCGTCATCCTCTTCTTCGGCGGCTGGCTGCCGCCCTTCCCCGGCGTCCGGGCCCTGGACTTCCTCGACGTCGTCCCCGGCTTCGTCTGGTACCTGGTCAAGATCATGTTCTTTCTCTATCTCTATGTCTGGATGCGGGCGACCTTCCCCCGCTACCGCTTCGACTCGCTCATCCGCCTGGTCTGGAAGTGGCTCATCCCCCTGGCCTTCGTGAACTTCCTGGTCGTCGCCCTGGTGAGGTATCTCCGGTGAAGCGGATCGGCGCGTTCCTCAAGTCCTTCTTCCTGGTCGACATGGTCCGCGGCCTGGCCGTGACCCTCCGGCACTATTTCAGCCGGAAAGTGACGGTCCCATATCCCGAGAAGGTCCAGGAGCCGGCCCCGCGCTTCCGGGGACTGCCGAGGCTCCACCGGGACGAGACGGGCGAGCCGCTCTGCATCGCCTGCAAGCTGTGCCAGAAGTCCTGCGGAACGAACTGTTTCGACATCGAGGGCCGGAAGGCGGAGGGGGCCAAGCTCATGCGGCCGGTGAAGTTCGACTGGAAGCTCGAGCGCTGCAGCTTCTGCGGCTTCTGCGTCGAGGTCTGCCCGACGTCGGCCATCCGGTTCTCCCCGGAATTCCGGCTGACCGGGGTGCGCCGGGAGGGCCTGCTCTTCCATCTCGACGACATGTATCTCCAGGGCGAGGCCCTCCAGGAGCATCTCTGCGGCGGCTGCCGGAGGCAGGGGTGATCACCCTGGCCGTCTTCACCGTCTTCGCCGTCCTGGCCCTGGCCTCGGCCGTGCTGGTCGTCGTCCAGAAGAACGCCATGCACAGCGTCCTCTACCTGGCCTTCACGGTCCTGGCCACGGCCGGGATCTTCTTCACCCTGGGGGCCGAGTACGTCGGGGCCATCCAGATCCTCGTCTACGCCGGCGGCATCGTGGTCCTCTACATCTTCGTCATCGTCATCGTCAATCTCAAGGAGGTGGTGCCCGAGCGGCGCCCGCTCCTAGCCACGATCGTCCTCGTCGCCGTGCCCGTGGCCACCGGCCTCGAGGTCGCCTATCTCCTTCTCGCCAAAGGTTTTCCCGCCCCCGGCCGCCCCGGCGAGGGGCAGGGGTTCCGGACCATGGCCGAGACCCTTTTCGGGTCGTATCTCTTTCCCTTCGAGCTGGCCTCGATCCTGCTCCTGGCCGCGCTCGTCGGGGCCATCATCGTCGCCCGGAGGAAGCTCATCCATGATCCCGATTGAGGCCATCGTCGTCCTGGGGCTCCTGCTCTTCGCCGTCGGCTTCGTCGGGGTCGTCGTCCGCAAGAACCTGGTCGTCATGCTGATGTCGCTCGAACTGCTCCTCAACGGGGCGAACATCCTCCTTGTCGGGTTCGGGCGCCGGCTCGGCTCCCCGCGAGGCTCGATCTTCGCCCTGTTCGTCATCATCATGGCCGTGTCGGAGGCGGCCGTCGGATTCGCGCTCGTCCTGGCCTACTTCCGGCGAACGAAGAGCTACGACGCCGACGCCCTCGACGACCTCAAAGGATAGCCGATGTTCGCCCTGATCCCGCTCTTTCCCCTGATCGGCGCCGTGGTGAACGGGCTCGTCGGCATCCGCTGGTTCTCGCGGCGCGCCGTCGGGGCGACGGCGGTCGGTGCGGCCGGCCTGAGCTTCGCCGCCGCCGTGGCCGCCTTCGCCGGGCTCGTGCGCGCGGCCGATCCGGTCGCGGTCAAGACGCTCTTCACCTGGGTCCCGGCGAGCCTCGTCCGGACCGCTTCGGGGAGCCTCGCCTCGCTCCGCTTCGACATGGCGTTCCGCTATGACTCCCTGGCCGCCGTCATGACCCTGGTCGTCACGGGCGTGGGGCTCCTGATCCATATCTATTCCCTGGGCTACATGGCCCACGACAGGAGCTACGCCCGGTTCTTCGCCTTCATGAACCTGTTCACCTTCGCCATGCTCATCCTGGTGCTCGGGGCCAACCTGGGCGTCATGTTCATCGGCTGGGAGGGCGTGGGCCTCTCCTCCTACCTTCTCATCGGCTTCTGGTTCAGCAAGGACTCGGCCGCCAGCGCGGGCAAGAAGGCCTTCATCACCAACCGGGTCGGCGACCTCGGCTTCCTCCTCGGCACGGGACTTCTCGCCTACGCCCTGGGGACGATCGATATAACCGGCATCGCGGCCGGCGTCGAGGGCGGAGCGCTGGCCCGGGGAACGGCCACGGCCGCGGCCCTGCTCCTCTTTCTGGGCGCGACCGGGAAATCGGCCCAGATCCCGCTCTATACCTGGCTTCCTGACGCCATGGAGGGACCGACGCCCGTCTCCGCCCTGATCCACGCCGCGACCATGGTCACGGCCGGCGTCTACATGGTCGCCCGACTCCATGTCCTGTTCACGTTCTCCGGGACGGCGCTGACCGTGGTCGCCCTGACCGGCGCGTTCACCGCCGTTTACGCCGCGACCATGGGCGTCGTCCAGACGGACATCAAGCGCGTCCTGGCCTATTCGACGATCTCCCAGATCGGCACCATGTTCATCGGGCTCGGCGTCGGCGCCTATGCCGCCGGGATCTTCCACCTGATGACCCACGCGTTCTTCAAGAGCCTGCTTTTCCTGGCCGCCGGGAGCGTCATCCACGCCCTGTCGGGCGAGCAGGACTTGCGGAAGATGGGCGGGCTCCGCTCGCGGATCCCCCGGACCTACCGGGTCTTCCTCGTCGGGGCGCTGGCCATCTCGGGCATCCCCGGCCTGTCCGGGTTCTTCTCCAAGGACGAGATCCTGGCCTCGGCCTTCGCCTCCGGGAACTATCTCGTCTGGGCCCTCGGACTCGCCGGCGCGGCCCTGACCGCCTTTTACACGTTCCGCCTGATCTTCCTGGCCTTTCACGGGGACGAGCGGTTCGACGCGGAGACGGGGCGGCGCCTCCGGGAATCCCCGCGGGCGATGCTCGTCCCGCTCGAGATCCTGGCCGCTCTGGCGATCGCCGGCGGCTACCCCGGCCTGCCGCGCCTCTTCGGGGGAGGGGCGTGGTTCCGCCGGTTCCTCGAACCGAGCACGGGCGCTCCCGAGCTCCACATCGGGGCCGGGACGGAGATCCTGTTGATGCTCGTTTCCGTCGCCGCGGCCGCCGCCGCGATCTTCGGCGCTCATGCGATCTACGTCACGCACCGGGGCGGACCGGCCCGGCGGTTCGCCGAGAAGCACCGGACGCTCTACCGGACGGTCTTCCGGAAATACTATGTCGACGAATTCTATGACCGGGTGATCGTCGGCGGGATCTTCGCGCTCGGCCGGATCGCCGACCTGTTCGACCGGCGCGTCATCGACGGCCTCGTCGACGGGGCGGCCGGCCTGACCAAACGGATCTCCCGCTGGGCCATCCGCTTCGACGAGGGGGCCGTCGACGGCGCCGTCAACGGGGTCGGCCGGATCCATCTCTCCGCCTCGGCCCTGCTGCGCCGGCTGCAGACGGGCCGCATCTACAACTACGCGCTGGCCGTCGTCGTGGGCGTTATCGTCGTCATCACGCTCGCGGTCGTCGTGCTTTAAGACCATGGAGGAGCTCGCGCCATGAACGTCCTCGGTCTCCCGATCCTGACCTTCCTCACGTTCTTCCCCGCGGCCGGGATGCTCGCCGTCCTCCTCCTGCCGGGCCGGCGGGCCCGGGCGATCAAGATCGCGGCCAACCTCTTCACCGGGCTCGAATTCCTGGCCGCCCTGCTCGTCCTCTCCCGCTTCGACGCCGCCTCGGGGGACATGCAGTTCGTCGAGCGCCTGCCCTGGATCAAGGCCATCGGGGCCCAGTATCTCCTCGGGCTCGACGGCATCTCGCTGCTCCTCGTCCTCCTGACCTCGCTCCTGACCTTCGTCGCCACGCTCTCCTCCTGGGAGGCCGTCAAGGGACGCCTGAAGGAATATTACGTCTTCCTGCTCCTGCTCGAGACGGGCATGATCGGGGTCTTCTTGGCCCTCGATCTCATCCTCTTCTATGTCTTGTGGGAGGTCGGTCTGGTGCCGATGTACTTCCT
>Ga0105093_10001130_pt1 | contig 10202 bp, 11 predicted proteins | sample PPLLak3March2015_2_FD_79111 | JGI IMG/M metagenome (GOLD analysis project Ga0105093, IMG submission 79111) | Freshwater sediment microbial communities from Prairie Pothole Lake near Jamestown, North Dakota, USA - PPLs Lake P8 Core (3) Depth... | ecosystem: Environmental > Aquatic > Freshwater >... | reverse complement strand
TATCATACCAAAAATTTAGGCGAATGTGAGAAAATGGTTAAGATTTGGTTAGCCGTGGTTAGCCGAAACTGAGCCAGGCCCTCTTGCATGAACGTCGAGAAGAGCTTGTTGGCTTTCGACCACTTATCGGGGGACTGCCTTTCACCTGTTTACTGTATTTCTGTCTGCCGTCTTACCGCTTCATGTTTTCGGGTTCTCATAAACACCTCATTGTTTTCTAACATTCTCCTAACTCGCTGCGACTACCGTGGCTATAAAATGTTTTGTTTGCCAAAATGAGGCATGCATCGCCGGGGAGGTAGTTGTGGCAGTCTGGCTGGTAGTCCTGATCATCGGGGTGTGTTTCGTCATCAGTATCATTGCGATGGCGCGGAGATCCTCCTGATTTTTAGCGTGCGATATCCCGCAACGCGCGGACCAGGCTCTTCGGAGTGTTTTCGGAATGTGGCTTCTTCTGACATGTCGTCCGACCCCGCTATTGATCGTTCACCCTGCCCATCGGCTTTGTCTGGCGCATCTGCAATGCCGTCTGAACAGAGGAGGACCTCATGTCTGATCCACTGAACGTGCTCATCATCTGCCGGCACAACAGCGGCCGCAGCCAGATCGCCGAGGCTTATTTGAAAAAACGTACTGGCGGACGCGTCCAGGTCGACAGCGCCGGGTTGGAGCCCGCTGCGGCCGTGAACCCGCTCGTGGTCGAAGTGATGAAGGAAGAAGGGTTCGACCTTTCCCACAAAAAGCCGCAAAGCGTTTTTGAGCTTTTCAAACAGGGCCGGCTTTTCGATCACGTCGTTACCGTCTGCAGTGATACGGAACTGCAGTGTCCCACCTACCCCGGCATCACCCAGCGCTGGCACGTGCCGTTTCCGGACCCTTCGCAAGCGACCGGCACCCGTGAAGAGCAGCTGACCCAGGTTCGCGCGATCCGTGACATGATCAAAACCTGGCTGCTGAGCCCCGAACCTGATGATTTCGTTTTCAAGGCCGGGCTTTTGGGATAAGGGCGATGCGCCCCTTCAGCGCCCTCTCTTTTCAATATTCTAACCTTTCCCTCATCATCCTCTAATCCGCAGCAGTCAAAGTGCCCTCGAATGTAAACACACGAGGGCGTATGGCGATAGCATCCCAACAGAATATTGTTGAGTTGACGGAGGCCGGTCCGGATCCCCAGATCCATCCTTCAGCCAGCGTAACCGAGTCCGTCATCGGCAGCTACACTGACATCGGCCCCGATTGGACGGTGATGGAATCCCGCCTCGGGGATTACAGTTATCTTGCCGGCTCGGACGGCACGGTCATCCACACCGATATCGGCAAGTTTTGTTCCATCGCGTCCCACGTTTTCATCAATCCCGGCGATCACCCCATGCACCGTGTCACGCAGCACCACTGCACCTACCGTCGTCGGCGTTACGGGTTCGCGGCCACCGATGACGCGGAGATTTTCGAATGGAGGCGCCGGCGCAAATGCTGCATCGGCCACGACGTGTGGATCGGGGCCGGGGCCAAGATCATGGCCGGGGTCAGCATCGGGACCGGCGCCGTGGTGGCTGCCGGTGCCGTGGTGACCCGGGACATCTCCCCCTACCAGGTGGCGGCCGGAGTGCCGGCCAGGCCCTTGCGCATGCGCTTCGCCCCTAAGATCGTCGACAAGCTGATGAGCATCGCCTGGTGGGACTGGGACCGCCGGACCCTGGAGCAACGGTTTGGAGATTTTTCAAACGTGGAGAGGTTTCTCGAGACGTATGGATGAAATGCATGCTTCGGCGGGTACAGGCGTTTTTGCCGCAACAATGTCGGGAAGGCCAGCGGCGATAAAAGTGCGTCTCCTTGCGGCGATTGCTGCAGCCAAAACCGACGAGGTCGCCGCCATGCTGGACCGGCTCTGGTCTTTGGGGGAGTTTCGCGTGCAGCGCGCCCCGCGGGCCGGTCTGGTCATGCTCACCGTGCGCGATTCCTTTGACACGCCTTTCCACCTCGGCGAAGTGCTGGTCAGCGAGGCTGAAGTGGTTTTTGACGGGCACTCGGGCTGCGGCACGATCTGCGGCGATGAGCCCGAACGGGCGCTGCTGCTGGCAGCTGTTGAGGCGGCCGAACACAGCGGCCGTGCAGCCGTTCTTGGCGATATCGGCGAGTTTATCTGCAGGCTCGAAGAAAAAAGCAGCAAGGAGAGGGTGCGTTCCTCCAAGCTGGCCGCCGCAACGGCTGTCCGGTTCGAGTCCATGAAAAAAGAGACCGTGGATTTAGGTTCTCTGGGGGGATGAGGTAATCCGAGCGCATGGATAACAGCGACCGCCGCAACCAGAAAAACTATCGCAGCCTGCTTCAGGCCATGAGCCGCCCCGGCCGGGTCTTTCGCCTGGACGCATTGGGTGCGGTGTCGTCCTTTGCCGCTGCGATGGCCATCGGAGAGTGTCTGTTGGACCCGGAGGTGAGCCTCTGCGTGATAGGCAACGGCGGCGTCTCAACCCTCCAGGCGGTCTTGGACGGTGCCACCCAGGTCCGGACGGAATCCCTGAAAACGGCGGATTTCATCTTTGTTTGCGGGGTGCGGAGCCAGGGCGGCGTGCGCTTGGCCAAACGCGGCCGTCTCGAATTCCCGGAAGAGGGGGCGACGCTCGTGTATTGCATGGATTCCCTGCCGGCGGGCGCTTCGGACCGATTCCGCGTGCGACTGACCGGCCCCGGCATTACCGGAAAGGGCGGGATCGCGCCGGAGATGCGCGGGGTTCCGGTGGAGGAATTCCAAGAGCTGATGGCCGTCAACGCGGACTACCCTTTGGGGGTGGATGCTTTCTTTGTCCGGCCGAACGGCGAGGTGATGGCGCTTCCGCGCTCGACCCGCATCCAGGTGAGGTGACGGCATGGGCTACGTGGCGGTCAAAGGCGGTGCGGCCGCCATCGAAAACGCCGAGAAATTTTCCCTGGCACGGCGGGCCGGCGGTGCATCCGCCCTGCTGAAACCGGAGCAGATCCGCGAGCAGCTGCATCTCGCCGTGGACCGGGTGATGGGCGAAGGGTCTCTTTATGCCCCGGACCTCGCCGCACTCGCCTTCAAGCAGGCCGCCGGCGACACCTTCGAAGCGGCCTTCATCCTGCGCTCCTATCGCACCACGCTGCCGCGGCTGGGCTACTCGGAGCCGATCGCAACCAGCGGCATGCGGGTGATACGGCGCATTTCGGCCGCCTTCAAGGAGATCCCCGGCGGGCAGATTCTCGGGCCGACGCCGGACTACACGCTCCGGCTATTGGACTTTGAGCTGCAGGATGAATCAGCGAGCCGCACCCGGCAGCGGATCCGGCAGCTGCTTCAGGAGGTGCAATTGCTGGACCCGCTGCCCGAGCGTTTTCCCAAGGTGGTCGAAATGCTCCGGCGGGAAGGCCTGCTGGTGAGACACCGGCACGGGTCCGGGGACGGTGACGGCTTGGTGGACATCACCCGCCAGGCACTCTCTTTTCCGGCCGCCCGCAGTGCTCAGCTGCAGACCCTGGCGCGGGGTGAGACCGGCGGCCTGCTCGCCCTGGCCTACTCCAACATGCGCGGCTACGGGTCGGTGCACCCGGTGATCGGAGAACTACGGGTGGGGTTCCTGCCGGTCTCCTATAAAAATCCCGGGAGCGGTTCGGTGGAGTGTATCGGCGAGATCCAGGTGACCGAGGCCGAAGTCATCTCGCGCATCGCGGGGGCCGAGGGCCCTGCCGTGTTCAGCCTCGGCTACGGGCTGTGTTTCGGCCACAACGAGACCAAGGCAATTGCCATGGCGGTCCTGGACCGGGCCATGGCCTGCGAGGAGCCGGTGGCGCCCTCCGAGGATCAGGAATTCGTGCTGACCCATGTGGACGGAATCGAGTCCATGGGCTTCTGCAACCACTATAAACTGCCCCATTACGTCACCTTTCAGTCGGAGCTGGACCGTCTGCGAAACATTCAGATCGGGCAGCGCCCACCCGAGGATACCCCTTCATGAAACCGAGCATGCCATCGAAGGCGATCCCGCCGCCGGCAGACTGGCGCGACAGCGGGCCTCCCGCCAGGGGCCACTATTCCTACGCCTTCCTCGACGAGGGCGCCAAGCGTGAGATCCGGCGCAAGATGCTCAAGGCCGTGGCGATCCCCGGCTGCCAGGTGCCTTTCGGCTCGCGCGAGATGCCGATTGCCCGGGGTTGGGGCACCGGCGGGCTGCAGTTGACGCTGGCACTGATCGGCCCGGACGACGTCCTCAAGGTCATCGATCAGGGATCGGACGACAGTGTCAATGCCGTCAACATCAAGAAGTTCGTGAGCCGGGTCACGGGTGTGGCCGTCACGACCGACACACGCGCGGCGAGCCTGATCCAGACCCGTCACCGAGTTCCCGAAGAGCCTCTGCAGCCGCACCAGTTGCTCATCTTCCAGGTGCCCATCCCGGAGCCGTTGCGCCTGGTGGAGCCCTCGGAGCGCGAGACCCGGCGCATGCACGCCGAGGCGGACTACAGCCGGATGTGGCTGTATCTCTATGAAGACATCGTGAAATTCAACGAGATAACGGTAGGCGCGCGCTACCCGGTCCTGGTCAATCGCCGCCACCTCATGGACCCCAGCCCCATCCCGCGCTGGGACGTGGCCAAGCTGAACCAGGGGCAGGCCCTTTGCCTTTTCTGCGCCGGGCGCGAGAAACGGATCTACGCCGTTCCGCCCCACACGGAGGTGGAGCCGCTTTCCTTCGATGATTTCGCCTTCCGGGCGGAGGGGTTTGGAGGCCGGCGCTGCGGCCGCTGCGGGTCAACCGCGACCTATCTGGACGAGGTGATCGACGATGCGGGCGGAGGGCGGTCCTACTCCTGCTCGGACACCGCTTACTGTGAAAAAATTCGCAGGCGCGGCGGCGCCAGAGGGGCCGATGGTCCGGGGGAGGGACCCGCGTGAAGCCGATTCTCGAAGTCCGAAACCTGACCAAACGCTACGGCACAGGCTGCCCGGAATGCATCCGTCTCACAGGCCCTCTGCAGGAGACGAACCAGTGCCCGCGTTGTCTGTCGGTTCTGGCGTGCCGCGAAGTGTCTTTCAACCTCTACCCGGGCGAGGTGCTGGGCATCGTCGGTGAGAGCGGGTCCGGCAAGAGCACCGTGGTGCGCCTGCTGCATTTCGACTTCGAGCCGACCGAGGGCGAGTTCCGCCTCAGCCTCAGCGGGAACGGGGACGGCGCAAGCGCGTTCGAGACCGACCCCACACAGAACCTGTTCGCGCTCAGCTCCTTTCGCCGGCGCCAGGTCCGCAACGAGTTGATGGGCATCGTCTACCAGAATGCCCGCATGGGCCTGCGCATGAAGGTGAGCGCCGGCGGCAATATCGCAGAGCGCCTGCTGATGGCCCGCTGGCGCCATGTCGGCCGCATGCGGCAGCGGGCGGCCGAGCTGCTGGCCCAGACCGAAGTGCCGGTCCAGCGCATGAACGAACTGCCGCGAAACTTCTCCGGCGGCATGCAGCAGCGGGTGCAGATCGCCAAGGCGTTATCCACCCAGCCGGCGCTGCTGCTGCTCGACGAAGTCACCACCGGCTTGGATGTCTCGGTGCAGGCGCGGGCGCTGGACCTCATCCGCTCCCTGCAGCAGGAGCTGGGGGTTGCGACCATCGTGGTCTCCCACGACCTCGGGGTCATTCGCCTGCTGACGTCGCGCACGATCGTCATGCGGCACGGATGCATCGTCGAGGAGGGGCTTTCCGACCAGATCCTGGAGGATCCCCAGCACGCTTACACCCAGCTGCTGGTAAATTCGGTTTTGTGATGTGGGAGGTGTTTGGGTCTTTAGGTATTTGGGTGTTTCGAAGAAAACACCCACGACACCAGCTACCAAACACCAAACACCCAGATACCCAAACAACCAAAGACAAAACATGCTGACCGTCGAGAACCTCGAAAAGCGTTTCGTTTCCCACTTCCTGAGCGGGAAGGAGATCATCGGTTTCCCCCGCGTCTCTTTTCACGTTCAGGCCGGCAAAGCTTTGGGCTTGTCAGGCCCGAGCGGCTACGGCAAGAGTTCGGTGCTCAAGTGCATCTTTCGGACCTACTTGGCTAGCTCCGGGAACATCACCTACGACTCCGAGGCTATCGGCTGCGTGGATCTCACTGCGCTTTCAGAAAACGAAATCCTGAAGCTGCGGCGAACCGAACTGGGGTATGTCACCCAGTTCCTTTCGGTGCTGCCGCGCGTCCCGGCCCTGGACGTCGTGGCCGAGCCGCTGGTGGCCGCGGGTGTGCCCCGCGAGGAGGCCCGCGCGAGCGCCCGCGCGCTGCTGCAGCGGCTGAGAATCGACTCCCGGCTGCACGACGCCTACCCCTGCACCTTCAGCGGCGGGGAGAAGCAGCGCGTGAACCTGGCCCGTGCGGTCATCCGGCCCTCACGGCTGCTGCTTTTAGATGAGCCCACGGCCTCGCTCGACCCCGACGCCATGCAGGTCGTGCTCGATCTGCTCTCGGAGATGAAGGCCAAGGGGACGACCATGGTCGCCATATTTCACGATCGATCCATCATGGGTCGCCTGATGGACGACATCTACGGCATGCCGGAGAAGGAAACACACCCATGAACTATGACAACGTCGCCGCTCCCAACATTATAATCCGCAATGTCCGCGCGGTCACGCCGGACGAGGTCATACCGGATGCAGCGGTGGTAGTGGAAAAGGGGATCATCCGGGAGATCGGGGCAGGCCCCGGCTCTCCGGCAGGTTTTGTGGAGATCGACGGCCGCGGGCGCCTGCTCATGCCGGGGTTTATCGACATTCACAGCGACGTCATCGAAAATGCCATCCAGCCCAGACCGGGCGGCCGTTTCCCGGTGGACGTCGCGCTCCAGGAGCTGGACAAGCAGCTGGTGGCCTGCGGCGTCACCTCCATTTACCACTGCCTGTGTTTCCTGCACAGCGACGAGAGTCCGCCTTTCCGCAGCAAGGAAATGACGGATTACCTGGTCCACCAGATCCACGAGCTGAAAGGCGGTTTCAGCGCCCGCACCCACATCCATGCCCGGTATGAGATCACCAACGACGAAGCATTCTCCCAGGTGGAGAGCCTGATCAGCCGAAGGCTGATCCAGTTCTTCTCCATCATGGACCACACCCCCGGCCAGGGTCAGTTCTCAGATGTGTCCCACTTCCGGACCTATTACTCCAAAGCCCGGGGCTTGACCCAGGAGCATGTCGATTCGATCATCGAGCGCCGCCTCGACGCCAGCCGCCGAATCGATTGGGCGGGTCTCGAACATCTGGCGCAGACCTGCCGGGGCCATTCGATCCGCATGGCAAGCCATGACGATGACTCCACCGAGAAAGTGGCGGCCGTCAGCCGGCTGGGGGTGACGCTTTCGGAGTTTCCGGTGAACATAGAAGCCGCCCGTGCGGCCCGGCGGCACGGCATGCTGATCTCTCTGGGGTCCCCGAACGTTTTGCGCGGCGCCTCGTTGACCGGCAACCTCTCCGGCCGCGACGCATTGACAGCCGGGCTGGGCGACATCCTTTGCTCGGACTACTCCCCCATGTCGCTGCTGCATGCCGCTCTCCAGCTTCACCGCGAGGGGATCACGGACCTGCCCGCGGCGGTGCGGCTGATCACCCTCAACGCCGCCCGGGCAACGGGGATCGATCATCTCACCGGCTCCATCGAGCCGGGCAAGGCCGCAGACCTGGTGCTGGTGGATGACCGCCGCAAGGTCGCCATGGTTGCGCGCACCTTTGTAGCCGGCCGCGAAGTGTTCAGCGCCGGCGATTGAAACAACAAAAGGAGTTCATATGACCCTGGTTGCATTAAATCCTCTCGAATATGCGTTGCCTGCCGCCTTCACCGACCGTGTGCGCGAAACGGCCATCAGCGCCGCCCAGCGCGCCGGCGCCATCCAGCTGCACCACTTCCGCAACACAACGGTGCGCTGCACCCGGCTGCTTCACGATCTCAAGCTTGAGACCGACACAATATGTGAGAACGCGATCATCGCGGCCATCCGCGAGCACTTCCCGGACCACGCCATCCTCACGGAGGAAAGCGGTCAGCTGCCGGGGTCCGGCGAGTACACCTGGATCATCGACCCCCTGGACGGAACGGTGAACTTCTGGCACGGGCTGCCCTTTTTTTGCGTCTCCATCGCCTGCTACCACAACAATGGCCGTGCCGCCGAGGAGGACGGCACCCATGCGGGACTTCCCGGCGCACCGGTTGCCGGAGTGGTCTTCCTGCCATTCAGTCAGGAGCTGTTCGTCGGGATGCCAGGCCAGGGCGCTTTCATGAACGGCCGACCGATACGCGTCAGCGGCGTAGAGCGCACCCGCGATGCGGTCGTGACGGTCAGTTTCGGCAAGACGCCGGACACGATGCGCCGCATGACCCGCAAGCTCGACGTCCTGCTGCCGCAGGTGCGCAAAGCGCGGTGCCTGGGGGCGGTGGCGGCCGAGCTGGCCTACGTCGCGGCGGGTTTCTTGGGCGGACTGATCTATGAAGGCATCAAACTGTGGGATTTCGCCGCCGGGAAAATCATCCTGGAGGAAGCCGGCGGGTTTCTGGAGGCCGCGGAAACCGACCCGGGTCAGTGGCGGGTGCTGGCGGGTGCGCCGGGGGTGCGGCAGGCTTTCAGAAAGATGGTTTAGCTTACAGCGGGATGAGCTTGGGGGTCAACGCCCCGGAAGTCCTTTCAAATAAATCGTTTGCGAATATAGGCCGATCCCAAATCCAGCAGGCTCACCACCACCACCAGGATGATCAGCATGGCTGCGGTTGCCCCGTAGTTGAAGCTGCGGATGGCATCCCACAAGATCGCGCCGATTCCGCCCGCCCCGACCATGCCCACGACGCTCGCCGAGCGCACGTTGGATTCGAACCGGTACAGGGAGTAGGAAATCCACAACGGAACGACCTGGGGGATGATGCCGTAGGCGATCTCCTGGAGCTTGTTGGCGCCGGTGGCGCGGATGCCCTCGACCGGCTGAGGGTCGATGGCTTCCACCGCCTCGGAGAAGAGCTTGGCGAGCGTGCCCAGGGTGTGCATGAAAAGCGCCAGCACCCCGGCAAAAGGCCCCAAACCGACCGCGCTGATGAAGAGCATGGCGAAGATCATCTCGTTGATGGAGCGGCAGCTATCCATGACACGGCGCACCGGCTGATAGACCCAGACCGGGGCCACGTTGCTGGAGGAGAGCAGTCCGCAGGGCACGGCCCCGACGATGGCCAGCAGCGTGCCCCAGATGGCGATTTGGATGGTAATGCCGGTCTGGTACAGATAGGCCCGCCAGTCGCTGAAATCCGGTGTCAAGAATCCGGAAAGGTAGGCTGCCATGTTGTTGCGGTAGTCGTACAAATCAAGCGGCCGCATTTCGGAGCCCTGCCAGGCCCAGGCCAGCACGACGGCGAGGACCAGCGCTGCCAGCAGGCGCAGCAGCTTGCGGCTTAAAGGGGTTTCGGGAATCGTGAGGAGTTGACTGACGGCGGTCATGATGAATTCACCAGGGGGCTGTGGCTGGGGGCTCCGGCCACATGCCGGAACCCCCAACGAAAATGGGATTAATTGAATTTTTCGCTGAGCTTGGTGTAGGATTGAATTTCGCTCAACTGCTTGTCGATCTCCGCCACCTTCTGCGCCTTGTCCGCGGCGGCCATGGAATCACTGCCCTCAAGTTTCATCTTGTCCTTGGCGAAATTGATTTCCATGATCGGCAGCAGCTGGAGGTTGGAGGAGTCCTGGAAGGGCGCCCAGCCGGAGCTCATGCTCTTCAGCACCGCGAGTTCCTTTTCCTTGTCCGCCCCGATCCGGCCGTAGGCCAGGAAGAAGCCTTTGATCTTGCTCTTCATCTCCTTGGGCAGGTCCTTGCGCCACACCATGGGGTCGCTCGGGATCAGGGGGCTTTTCCAGATGGCGCGGACGTTTTTGATCTGGTCGGGGTGGGCCTTCGCAAACTTGTCCCAGTTCTCGGTGTTGTTGGTGGCGAAGTCCACCTGCTTGTTGGCGACCGCCATCAGGTTGGTTTCATGGTTGGCGCTGCGCACGAGTTTGAAATGTTTGGTCGGGTCGATGCCGCGCTGACCCCAGACGTAGTAGGTCGGGATGAGATAGCCCGAGGTGCTGTTGGGGTCACCGTTGCCGAAGGTGAGGTTTTTGCCGTCGCGGATGATCTCGTCGATGTTCTGGTAGGGGCTGTCCTTGTGGACGACGATGAGCGACCAGTAGCCCGGGTT
>Ga0105093_10001129_pt1 | contig 10226 bp, 5 predicted proteins | sample PPLLak3March2015_2_FD_79111 | JGI IMG/M metagenome (GOLD analysis project Ga0105093, IMG submission 79111) | Freshwater sediment microbial communities from Prairie Pothole Lake near Jamestown, North Dakota, USA - PPLs Lake P8 Core (3) Depth... | ecosystem: Environmental > Aquatic > Freshwater >... | reverse complement strand
GGACCTCACCGAGCCGAAAGGCCCGATCGCCGAGAACGGCGTCACCGCCGCCCCGGAGATGATCGTCTACTGGATGGGCTCCGAGGTCGGCCGCCTGCACCCCGCCTCCGGCGCGGTCGTCGAAGAGGATCTGTCCTCGTTCATCCATCTCGCCCGGACCCAGATCGCCCAGGAGATGCTACTCGACAACGAGTTCTTCAAGTACACCTACCACAAGGACCTTCTGGACCTCGACTGCAAGCGTTGCCACGGCCCGTGGAGTACAATGGTCTCAAGGAGGTCATCATGAAAAAGCTCCTGACCGCTATGACGTGTCTCCTCTTTCTGGCCCTCCTCGTCCCGGGCGCCGCGAGCGCCCAGGTGACGACCGCCGGGACCGGGGACAAGAAGTTCGACACCCAGCTCAGAAAGCTCAGGGACGCGTCCAAGGCCGATCCCGAAGGCTTCCTGCGCCGTCTCAGCGAGAGGCACGGCATCCCCGAACAGGAGATTCGGGAGGCCAAAGAGAGGCATGGACTCGACGAGGCCGACGTCTACATGGCCACCGCGCTGGCCGGCCGGGCCCACCGGAAGGTGGGCGATGTCGCCGCGGAGTACAAGCAGAACCCGGGGCAGGGGTGGGGCGTCATGGCCCAACGGATGGGCATCAAGCCCGGCTCGCCCGAGTTCAAGGCGATGAAGGCCGACGCCAAGGCCCACACCTCGCATCTGAAAACCATGGCCAAGAATCGAAAGAAGATGCAAGACCAGCAGATGCGGAACGAGAAGGCCAAAGCCCGCAAGCTGGAGGATGAGTCCAAGCGTCAGGGCAAAGGCAAGAAAAAATAGCCCGGCGTTAGCCCCGCGTCATTCCGAACAGCTCCCGCGCTTCGCGGGCCTTCTCCGCTCCCCAGGCCCGCAGTCCGTCCCCGTGGTAGTAGAGAACGGGGAGGACGATAAAGACGAGGATCGTCGAGGTCGTCAGCCCGCCGACCGTGCAGAGGGCCAGCGACGACCAGATCTCCCGCTTGTTGTCCTCCGCCCCGATGAGCAGGAGGGGCAGCATGCCGAAGATCGTGGTCGACGTGGTCATGAAGATGGGCCGGACCCGGTCCTTCGTGCCCTGGACGACGGCCTCCAGGAGCCCCAGCCCCTGCCGGCGCTTCAAATTGATGTGATCGACGAGGAGGATCGAGTTGCTGACGACGATCCCGGAAAGCAGGATGACCCCGACGTAGGCCGTCGGGTCGAAGGGGGCCTTGGCCACGACGAAGGCGACGAAGACGCCGATGAGCGCGAGCGGAACGGCCAGCATGATGAAGAAGGGCAGGACGAAGGACTCGTAGAGCGCGGCCAGGATCATCAGGATGATGACCAGGGCCACGGCGATGGCGAAGTTGATCTGCTTCTGCTCCTCCTCCGTTATGTACCACCGCTCGTCGAGCGTCGCCGAGAAGCCCGGCGCGAGGTGCAGGGACTCGAAGACGGCTTTCCGGTAGCGCTCCTCGGCCTTGGCCGGGCCGCGGAACTCCCACATGATCGTCTGCTGGAACTGCTGGTTCTCGCGGTCGATGGACCCGGGAATGGGCGTCTCGACGAACGCCGCGATCTCGCCCAAGCGGAGATACTCCCCGCCGCGGGTCATGATCAGCGACTCGCGGAGCCCGCGCATGTCGAGCGTCGCCGCGTCGGGGTATTTGACCGAGACGACGATGTCCTTGCCCCCGGTCCGGATCCGGGCCGGCTGGCCGAACGTCCCCTGGATCATCGTCCGGAGGCTGAAGTACAGATAGTCCGGGTCGACGTCGTAGCGCCGGAGCGCCTCCTTGTCGATCTTGAGGATGTCCTCGACGGTGTCGCCCCGCCACCAGCCGAACCGGCTGGAGACGGTCCGGACCTCCTTGATGCGCGGGTTGCGCCGCAGGGTCTTTTCGAGGTCGGCGGTGATCTCCTTCAGCTTCTTGAGGTTGTAGCCGAAGAACTTGATCTGCGAGCTGTAGTAGGTCCCGGCGCCCATGCTCGAGGCGTAATACTGCGGATCGAAACCCTGGACGCTGACGTCGATCCCGGCGAACTGGGTCGCCAGCTGGATGAGCTCCTCCTTGAGGGCGTAGGGCACATACGATCTCTCGACCTCCGGCGGGAAGCCGATGACGGCCTCGGCCCTCTCCGGGTAGATGCGGACGTTCATCTCCTTCTCGTGGCCCTGGGCCAGGACCTTCTCTTCGAAGGCCCGGATGGTCTCGTCGGTCCGGGCGATGTCGGTCCCCGGCGGCATGCCGACCCGGACGTAGAGATATTCCTTCGAATACCAGTTGTACCAGCGGCCGAGGGTGACCTCCGACCGGAACCATTTGTAGGACCCGAAGAGAAGGGCGGCCACGATGAGCAGGACCTCGATGGGATGGCGGATGAGGAAGGCCATGGCCCGTTCGAAGCGGGGGCTCCGCCGTTCCGCCGCGGGGGCGGTCGACTTGCGTTTCTCGATGAGCCTGGGGCTGAGGGCGGGAATGAGCGAGAAGGAGACGAGGAGCGACGCGGCCATGGCCGAAGCGATGACGATGGCCAGGGGCAGGTAGTACATCTTGAGCTTGCCCTGGAAGAAGGGGAAGCTGAAGAAGACGGCCATGACCGTCAGGGTCGAGGCCAGGACGGCCACGAACACTTCCCGCGGGCCCTGGAGGGCCGCTTCGCGAGGCGAAAGGCCCCTTTCGCGCAGCCGGAGGATGTTCTCGAAGACGACGATGGAGTTGTCGACGAACATGCCGAAGCCCAGGGCCAGGGCGCCGAGGGTGAGCATGTTGAGCGAGATCTTGAAGGCGTAGATGAGGTTGAAGGTGATGACGATGGAGAAGGCGATCGAGGACAGGATGAGCAGGGACGGCTTGAACCGCCGCAGGACGACGTAGATCATCGCGAACACGATGAGCGTGATCAGGCCGGCGAGAAGATAGAAGTCGTTGAGGTTCTTGCGGACGTCCTCGCTCTCGTCGTCGACGCTCTTGAAGACGAGGCCGGGCGGGAGCTCCCGCTTGAGGCTCTCGAGCTTGGCCTTGACGTCCCGGGCGACGAGCAGGGTGTTCCCGCCGCGCTCCTTGAGGACGGTCAGGTTGACGGTCGGCTGGCCGTTGATGCGGTGGATCTGGCGGATGTCGGCGTACGTGACCTCGACCTTGGCCACGTCCCGGACCAGGATGGGATTCGCGCCGGAGTGGGCGACGACCGTCTGGCGAAGCTCCTCGAGGCTGTCGATGCGGTCGGCGAACTTGAACAGGAACTCCTGATTGCCCCGCCGGACGCGGCCCGTGGGATAGGTCCCGAGGCGGGCGCCGATGGCCGCATTGACCGTGTAAGGGTGGAGACCGTAGGCCTCGATCTTGTCCTGGTCGAGGACGACCCGGATCTCCGGCTCCGAGCCGCCGGCGACCTCGACGCCGGACACCCCCCGGACCGAGCCCAGGCCGATCTCGAGTTTCTCCTTGACCAGCTCCTGGAGCTCCTGGAGGCCGTAGTTCCCCGAGACGGTGTACTGCAGGAAGGGCCGCTCCCGGAAGTCCTCGGGGACATAGGGCTGGAGCATGGGCCGGACCAGGGGCGGCAAGAGGGGCCTCGTCTTGGTCAGCTCCTCCCGCAGGGCGAGTTGGGCGAACTCCATGTCGGTCTTGGGATCGAACTCCAGGGTGATCCGGGACATCCCGATCTGGGAGGTCGAGGTCATCTTGGTGATGCCCTTGACCGTGGCGCAGGCCTCCTCGAGGGGCGCGGTCACCTGCGTCTGGACGACCTCGGGCGGGACGCCGTGCCAGCTGGTGACGATATCGACCATGGGATAATCTTCTCTCGGCATCAGCTCGACCGGCGTGTTCAGGAAGGAATAGACGCCGGTGGCGAGCAGGGCCAGGAAGACCATGGCCGTGGCCACGGGGCGGTCGATGAAGAACTTCATTTCGTCCGGCTCTCCACCCATTCGTAGATGACCGGGATCAGGATGAGGGTCAGAAAGGTCGAGAAGAGCAGGCCGCCGATGACGACGACGGCCAGGGGCTGCATCAGCTCGGCGCCGCGCTCCAGGGCCAGGGCCATGGGCACCAGGCCGACGAGGGTGCTGCCCGTCGACATCAGGATGGGCCGGAGCCGGACGTGGCTCCCTTCCTCGACGGCCTCGCGGAGCGGCATGCCGCCGCGGCGGAGCTGGTTCGTGTAGTCGATCTTGACCGTGGCGTTGTCGACGACGATGCCGACGAGGACGACCATGCCGATGATCGAAATGACGTTGAAGGTGCCGCCCGTGACGAGGAGGGCCAGGATCGCCCCGGCCGCGCCCATGGGCAGGGTGAACATGACGATGAAGGGGTGGATGAGCGATTCGAACTGGGCGGCCATGATCATGTAGGTCAGGAGCGCGGCGAGGATCAGGGCCAGGGCGAGCGAGCGGAAGGACCGCGACATCTCCTCGCGCTCGCCGCTCCAGACGACGCGATAGTCGGCCGGGAGGCCAAGCGAGGCGACGGCCTTGTCGATGGCCGGAGTGACCTGGCTGATCTTCCGGCCCTTGAGGTTGGCCGTCACCAGGACCTCGCGCTCCTGGTTCTCGCGGCGGATCTCGCGGGGGCCGCGGACGACCTCGTAGGAAACGAGGTCGCGGAGGGGGACGGCCCGGCCCTCGAAGGGAAGGGTCTCGCCGAGGAGGGCCTCGATGTTCTCGCGCGAGGCGTCCTCGAGGCGGACCAGGATGTCGTACTTCTTCTCCATCTCCCGGAACTGGGTCGCGACCTGGCCGCGGACGGCGCTGACCAGGAAGTTGCCGATCGTCGAGGGCGAGAGGCCGGGGTACCTCTTGAGCGCCTCCTTGTCGACGGTCACCAGGAACTCCGGCTTGCCCTCGCCGATGTTGGTGGCGACGTCGGCGACGCCGGGGATCTGGGCGAGGCGGGCGACGAGGTCGCCGGCGATGTCCTTGAGGCGGTCGAGCTCCCGGCCCTTGATCTGGAGCCCGATCTCGGCCGTGGACAAGGCCAGGAACTGGCTGACCGTCGACTGCTCGCGGAGGATGGTGTAGGCGACGTCCGGGAATTGGGCCAGGCGCTCGCGGGCCACGTCGAGGACCTCCTCGAGCTGTTTGGGCTTCTGGACCTCGACGAACAGGCGGGTCGAATTGACCGAGATGTCGGGGTCGGCGCTCTCCATGCCGCTGACGATGCCGATCTGGGAGAGCACGGTCTTGACCGGGGCGAGGGCGCGGACGTGGGACTCGAGCATGACGGCCATCTCGGTCGTCTGCTCGAAGGAGAAGTCGACGGGCATCTTCATGTCGAGCTCGAAGGTCGTCGTCTCCATCCGGGGCATGAGCTCGCGGCGGACGAGGCCGCCGAGGGCGAAAGTGACCGCGAAGAAGACGAGCGTCCCGGCCATGATCCGGCCCTTGTGGTCGAGGCTCCACGTGAGGAAGCGCTTGTATCCGTCGACGAATCGGCCGTAGACCTTGTTGAAGCCCGCGAAGACGGCCTTGAGAACGGGGCGGAAAGGCAGGGCGAGGAAATGGGCGATGAGGGCGAAGAGCTGGACCAAAAAGCTGACGAGGACGTTCAGGACGAAGCCGGCGCCCTTGAAGATGGCGTAGACGAGCCAGCGGATCCCGCGGAGCGGGGCGGAAAGGGCTGAGGGATTCTTGGGCGGCGTGGACGGGTCGCTGGGAACCGGATCCGCCCCCTCTCCCGAGCCCCCCGCCTTCCGGGGGTTCCAGACACGGCCGAGGCCCCAGCGCCACTGCCAGCGGCGCTCCTTGCCGACGCCGAAGTCGAATTCGCGCGACTGGAGCGTGGCGATGAGGGTCAGGGAGACGAGGAGCGAGGCCAGCAGGGCGAAGGTGACGGTCAGGGCCGTGTCCTTGAACAGCTGGCCGGCGACGCCGTGGACGTAGATGACCGGGAGGAAGACGACGATCGTCGTCAGAGCCGTGGAGATGACGGCCGGGCCGACCTCCCTCGTCCCGACGTAAGCCGCTTCCTTGAGGCCTTTCCCGAGCATGCGGTGGCGGAAGATGTTCTCCGAGACGACGACGGCGCAGTCGTCGAGCATGCCCACCCCCAGGGCCAGGCCGCCGAGCGACATGATGTTGAGGGTGACGTCGCCGAAGAAGAGCAGGCTGAACGTCCCGATGATGGAAATGGGGATGACCGTGCCGATGATGAGCGGCGTCTTCCACTCCTGGAGGAAGATGAGCAGGGTCAGGAAGGCCAGGATCGCGCCCTGGATGAGCTCGTTCGAGACGGCGCCGATGGCGTCCTCGATCGTCTTGGCCTGCTCGTTGACGACGCTCAGGGTGATGCCCGGGTTCTCGGCCCGGATCTGGCCGATCGTCTCGCGGACGAGCTTGGTCACCTTGACCGTGTTGGCCCCGGCTTCCTTGCGGACGAGGAGGCCGATGCTCTCGGCGCCGTCGAGGCGGGTCATGCCTTGGCGCTCCTCGATCCCGTCGCCGACCGCGGCCACGTCGCGGAGGCGGACGACCCCGCCTTCCTTGGTGACGAGGAGGCCGATCTCGCCGATCTCGTCGAGCGACTCGAACTCGCCGACGACGCGAAGCGCGTACTTGAACGTGCCTTTGCGGATGGTCCCGCCCTGGAGGTTGCGGTTGAAGGCGTCGACGCGGCGGGCCACGTCGTCGATGGTCAGCCCGTAGAGGGCCAGCTTCTGCGGATCGGCCTCGACCTGGATCTGGCGCTCGACGCCGCCGGTGATCTCGGCCGAGCCGACGCCCTCGATCTGCTCGAGGCGCGGCTTGATGAGCTCCTCGGCCAGCTCCTTGAGCTCGAGGAGCGTCCGGTCTCCGGCCAGGGCCAGGGTCATGATCGGCCGGCTCTGCGGGTCGAGCGGGATGATGGTCGGGCTCTCGGCGTCCTCGGGGAAGCGGTCCTTGGCGTTGTCGAGCTGCTCGCGGGTGTGGAGCATGGTGAAGTCCATGTCCGTGCCCCAGTCGAACTCGAGGGTCAGGAGCGAGACGCCCTCCTTCGAGATCGACTCGACGCGGCGGAGGCCCGGGATGCGGCTGACGGCCGACTCGAGGGGCGCCGTGATGAGGGTCTCGATCTCCTCGGGGGCGACGCCGGTGTAGTTTGTGATGACCGACAGGCGCGGATAGCTGATGTCGGGCAGGAGGTCGACCGAGAGCTCCCTGAGCGAGACGAAGCCGAGGAGGATGACCGCCAGGTAGAACATGTACATCGTCACCGGCCGGTCGACGGCGATGCGGGCGAGCTTCATGACGGCCGCTCCTGGTCCGATCTCATCTCGTCCTCCTCGTCATGTTCCGTCCCGACTTCGTCGCTCTATCGAGCGATGCGATATTTCTTGATGGCGAAAGTTTCGTCTTCGGACCGCTCAACGACCCAGAGGAATTCGCCGTCGAGGGCGCATTGGCCCGGCGACAGGAAGCTTCCCAGCGCCGACTCGGGAAGCTTGAGCCAAAAGCAATCCCGGTAAACCCCCTCGCCGTCGAAGACGTCGATGAGAACGCCCTTGGCTCCGTCCCGGGTCGATGTCACGGCCCAGATCTCCTCGCCGCGGGTCAGCAGGTTCCAGATATCGGCCTGGTATTTCTGCTCGGGCGGCCCGAAGTGCTTGCCGTCGATGGTGACGCCGCCCTTCTTTTGTTGCTCCGTGAGGGGCTCGGACCTGACCCTCGCATAGGGCCTCCGGAATTCCCTGAGGACCTTGTCCGCGCCAGGGTCGTAGAGCTAGAGGAGGTACTCGTTGGTGTGGGAGATCACCAGACGGTCCTGGCGGAAAACGGCCGACAGGAATCGACCGATGGGCATCATTCCGCCGCCGCCGCTCGGGGAAGAGATGACGAAGGCCGTTATGGGGAAGGAGGACAGCGTCCTGATCTCCCCCGAGTCCTCCGGGACGGCGACGATGTTCTGCGGCACCTCGACATCCCCGGGCATCCCCTCGACCCGGGGGAAATCGAAGGCATGTAGATAGAAGACGCCCGCGTGAACGAACTGGGCGGTCATTATAGAGCGCGTTTTCGAGCGGATCAGGAGCTCCTTTTGATACCGGCCGGCGGCATCGAACCAGAGGAGTTTGGTGGGATAACTGGCCTGGACGATGATGTTGCCGTCCGCGGAGAGGCAAGCGCCGGCGGAGGCCATTTCGCCCGGCCCCTGGCCCTTCTTGAAGAGGTTGCGTTGGTAGGCTCCGTCCGGCCCGAAGCATAGGACTTGGTTCTCGTCGATGACGAAAAGGGACCCGTCAGGCGCCGTCGCCAGCTTCTGCGGACGCTTGAAATAATATTCGCTCGTCCCTTCGTCGGAGATGGCCAGAACCTGCTCCGGAGTGACGACCCGCCCGGCGTTCACCGCCTTCGGCTTGGCCGGGTTTTCGATGATGTTTTGGGCACCGATCAAGTTGCCCAGCCCCAGGATGGCCATGATCCCCAGGCCCGCGGCAGTCCGGCCCGCCCGTACGGCGATGTTCGTGCTCATTTCTCCACGATCCTGTACTGATAGACCGTGACGCCGCGCTCGCGGTCGATGAGGAAAAGGCTGTCGCCGGCGATGCGAATGACGTCGGCGAAGTGGGTGAGGGGGAGCTCGCCGAGGAGGACGCCGTCCCTGTCGAAGACCTCGAGCTTGAAGGCGTCGGTCGTGCGCAGGTCGGTGTTGCCTTCGGTCTTGACCGAGACGTTGTTCACGCTCCCAGCCATATCCCCGCTCATCTTCATGGTCTGGACCTTTTCGTTCTCCCTGAGCTGACGGGCATAGGTCACGACCCAAGCCCGGCCTTTTGCGTCGACGGTGATCCCCACCGAGCAGCTGTTCATCTCGGGGGCCGAAAACGAGATCCCGCCCTCATTCTGCTCCATCTTGCCCTTCTTCTTGACCTCCGTGCCGTAGGCGAGCGGCCGGTCGGCCCGCCAGAGGAGAGCCCCGTCAGACGCATATTTTTCGACGCGGTTCTGGGCGTTGAAGCTGACCAGGACGGCGCCTTGGGCGTCGATGTCGAACGTGCTGGCGTTCCCCATGGCGCTGGTCGTGACCTCGCCGAGATCGGTGAGGAGGCCGAACGAACCCGTGCTCCGCCCGTCCGGGCCGATGCGGCGGAAGAGGCGCATGTCCGAGACGGCCTGGGCCGGCTGGCCGGGCCTGGGGACGCTGTAGGTCGAGGCTCTTCCGGCGAAATCCCCCGACGGCAGGGGCCGGACGCCCCTGATCATCTGCTCCTTGACGACCACGGACCGGGCGTCCTTGCCGCCGCCGATGATGACATGGATGCGATTCTGGGCGGAGTCGGCGACGATGAGATTCCCGTCCCTGTCAAGCGAGAGCGTGTCCGGGAAGATGAACTCGCCCGGGCCCTGGCCCTTGCGGCCGATCGTGGCCAGGTACTTGCCGTCGGGGCCGAACTTCTGGACGCGGGCGTTGGCCGAATCGAGAATGTAGATATTCCCGTCCTTGTCCGCCGTCACATCGGACGGGAAGTTGAAGGCGAAGTGCTCGTCCTCGGTGTCGACATCGCCGATCTTGCGGACGAGCTCCAGGGCGATCTTGGGAGACTTCCCCCAGACCCCGCCCTTTTGGTTGTGGACGATGCGGACGCCATCGACGGTCTCGACCTTTTGCGGTTCAGGCGCCGCCGTCAAGACGAGGGGGAAGACCGCAAGAACGATGAGAAGCGGGGCGATGGCCGCGGCGACGGGGCGAAAGGGATTTTTCACGGAAGCCTCCCGGTCCAGCGGCTATTGGACGATGCTGATCTTGGTGTCGTGGGCCAGGGTGACGTGGCCCTCGATGATGACCGTGTCGCCGGCCTGGACGCCCCAGCCCGGCTCCTTGCCCGGCAGGACCTCGGCGAAGCGCTCGTTCTCGAGGCCGACCTCGATGTAACGCCACTTGGCCGTGTCGCCCTCGACGGCGAAGACGAGCTTGCGGCCGCCGCGGACGAGGATGGCCTGCTGGGGGACGAGGAGCCGGCCGGCGAAGATCTCGGTCGGGAACTCGACCTCGGCGTGCATGCCGGGCTTGATCTCTTCGGACGGATTGTCCATGATGACGTAGACGGCGCAGGTCTTGTCCTCGGCGCTGATGATCGGGCTGACGGCCTCGATGCGGCCGCGGAAGGTCCGGCCGGGGAAGGCGCTGAAACGGAGATCGACGTCGCGGCCGGCCACGACCTTGCCGACCTCGCTCTCGAGGACCTTGGCCTTGACCTTGATGCGGCTGATGTCGACGAGGGTGAAGAGCTCG
>Ga0105093_10001127_pt1 | contig 10241 bp, 9 predicted proteins | sample PPLLak3March2015_2_FD_79111 | JGI IMG/M metagenome (GOLD analysis project Ga0105093, IMG submission 79111) | Freshwater sediment microbial communities from Prairie Pothole Lake near Jamestown, North Dakota, USA - PPLs Lake P8 Core (3) Depth... | ecosystem: Environmental > Aquatic > Freshwater >... | reverse complement strand
TTCGCCTGGCTGTAGTGGTCGGCGAAGGCGGCGATACGGATGCGGCCCTTCTCTCCGGCTTCGGGCACGACCGCGCTGCGAAAGCCGCCGACCGGCATCTCGCGCGGCGAGTCCTCGGACAGGGAGTTTGGTTCGTAGGCGACTCGGCCCGACGGCTGCGCCATCTGCATGTGGCCGTCTCGCTGGTGGTTGTCGAACGGGCATTTGGGCGCGTTGATGGGAATCTGGTGGAAATTGGGCGATCCCAGTCGCGATAGCTGGGTGTCCTGATAGGAGAATAAGCGGCCCTGCAAAAGCGGATCATTGGAAAAATCGATGCCCGGCACGATATTGGCGGGGCAGTAGGCGACCTGTTCGGTTTCCGCGAAGAAATTATTCGGCCATCGGTTTAGCACCATGCGGCCGATCACTTTCAAGGGCACCAGTTCCTCGGGGATCAGCTTGGTCGCATCCAGGTGATCGAAGGGGAATCGGGCCGCCTCCTCCTCCGTGAATATCTGAACCGCGAATTCCCACTCCGGATAATTTCCCGTCGTGATGGCCTCGAACATATCGCGGCGGTGGAAGTCCGGGTCAGCGCCGCTGATCTTGACGGTCTCGTCCCATATGGTTGACTGTAGGCCAAGCTTGGGGCGCCAGTGGAATTTGACGAAGGTGGATTCGCCGGCTTTATTGATCAACCGGAAGCTATGCACGCCGAAGGCCTCGATCATTCGGAGGGACCGCGGGAGCGTGCGGTCGGACATAATCCACATGACCATGTGCATGGATTCGGGCGTGAGCGAAATGTAATCCCAAAACGTGTCATGGGCCGTGGCGGACTGCGGAAAGCCGCGGTCGGGCTCCATTTTGACTGCGTGGATGAGATCGGGGAACTTTATGGCATCCTGGATGAAAAAAACCGGGATATTGTTGCCGACGAGGTCCCAGTTGCCTTCCTTCGTGTAAAACTTGACGGCGAATCCCCGGACGTCGCGCGGCGTATCGATAGAACCCGCGCCGCCCGCGACCGTCGAGATCCGGGCGAACACGGGGGTTTTCTCCCCCACTTCCGTGAGGATCTTCGCCGTGGTGTACCGTTTGAGCGAGGCCGTCAGCTCGAAGAAACCGTGCACGCCGGTCGCTCTCGCGTGGACGATTCGCTCTGGAATCCGCTCGTGATCGAAGTGCGTGATCTTCTCCCGCAGGGCGAAATCCTCCAGCAGCGTCGGTCCGCTCGGGCTGCCCCGGAGGGAGTTCTGATTGTCGGAGACGACGACGCCCTGGTTCGTGGTGAGCGGAGGATGGCTCCCCCCGGCGATCTGGTGCAGCTCGCCTCCCGCGGCCGGCTTCGCGCCTCCGCCGGGGCCTCTAACCGCTGCCTGTCTAAGCTTTCTGGAACCGTCTTTGACGGATTTGCCGGTAGCACCCATGGTCAACCCTCCTCTATGGGAATCTCTAATAATGCGTTTTATAAAGGCATAGCAAGACGATCCGGCAAAGCGACCGACGCCCCGATCTTCGAGCCGCGCGTTCGCCTGAAAAATCCGTTCCGGAAATCCATGATCGTCGAATGACCTTCCGGGTTGCTTGCGATCGGCTGCTATTTGCTCGACCGGCCCAGGAAAAAGCCGAGGATGAGAAAGCCGATCGCTGTTCCGCCGAGATACGGCCAAGGATGGTGGCGCACGCTTTCGTCCGATCTTGAGGCCAGGCCCTTAACCTTATCGATGCCATGCTCGTAGGCTTCCCGCCCTTGTTTCTGCAATCCCTCGGCCACTTCGCCGAGCACCGATTTCAGGCTGCCGTACTTTTCTGAGACCAGATTCTGCAAATCAGCCTTCTTGTCCTTGGCCACCTCTTCGAGAAGCTCTAGCGCTTCGCTGATCTTTTTAGCATCCGATTTTTCCGCCATTATAACCTCCTGTCTTTCAACTCATCAGCCTTGCCAGTCGGCCCTCAAGATCCCCTGCTCCACCTCGGGAGAAGCGAGGGCTTCCTGTAAATGCACTTTTCGTGCCAGCATCCCTGGCCCATACCCCCGGATATCTGTCCTTTGCGGCAGGAAGCATTCCTGCCTTTGAAGAAAGACCGGGCCACCCGGCGAAAGCCCGGTTCCGGGATGCCGAGTCCCCGTTCAAGCCCCGGTCGACGGAGACTCTGGGCCCTCGTCCGGAACCGCCCCCTCCCGGTGGGAATTCCTCCGATGGACGGCGCAGATGATTCCGGCCGCGGTCAGGAGAGCCAGGGCCAGCGCGCCGGCCACCCACCAGGGGTTCTCCTTGACGAAGTCCGTCGGGCCCACCAAGGCCTTCTTGAGGTGGGAATACTTGTCCGAGATGAAATCCTGCATGTCCTCCCTTTTTTCCTTAGCCGCAGCATTGAGCAGCTCCACGGCCGCAATGATCTTTGCGTCCATGTCCAGACTCCTTTTGAGACGATTCGGCCCGAACTTCGGATCCGCTCTTATGACATATGCAATCCCCGTGCCAACCCTTTGGGGGAATGCGCCGGTCAGGTACGAAGTGGCACGAAGATTGCTATGTTCAAGAGGTGGGCCGGATCGAAGCCGGCAGTGATGCGCCCCGATAGGCGCAGGCGGGAACGTTCGTGAGGAATCAAGGAGGCTAGAATGAAGACATCGGGCTTTTTGCGCGGGGCCCTATTGGGTTTGATCGCCGGGCTTCTCGTCGCCCCCCGTTCCGGGAAGGAAACGCGCGAGAACATCAAGAAGCACTACGAGGAGATCTCCGACCGGATCTCGGAGGAGCTGTCCCGCTTGAAGGATATCACCAAGGAGACCTATGCTCAGGTCGTCAGCAGCGTCGTTCATGGCTTCGTGGAGGCCAAGAAGATCACGTCCGCCGAAGCCGCCGAACTAAACGGCGAGCTGAAGAAGGGATTCGAGGATATCCGGATGTCGCACCGGAAGGAGATGGGAGCCGGAACGCCCGAGGCCTGAACCGTCCGCGGGAACAGGGTCTCCTCACGAACACGTGCGCAAACACACTGCATGGACTGAATTTATGCAGTTCATTCGTATCCGTTCAGGCCATATCGACAACAGGAGGAAAAAATGGGAGAGATGATCGACAAGAGCAAGGGCAAGATCAAGCAAGCGGTAGGGGATTTGACCGGCAACAAGAAGCTAAAGCGGGAGGGCGAGAGGGATGAGCTCAAGGGCCGGGCCAAGGGCGCGGTCAAGGATGTGAAGCGCGCGGTCAAGCGCGCCGTGAAGTAACCACGGCATCGGCGTCCGGGAGAATCCGAAGCGGAGTGGGCACGGCCGCCGTGTCGAGGACCGATACGGCCATCCCAAAACGGGGCTCGTTTGGCCTTGCTCCGGATGGGGTTTGTGGTACGCCCGGAGTCGCGGCTAGCGACCATCCTGCCCTTCGGAGTCCGGACTTTCCTCCTCTCCCCCCTCGCGGGAAGGAGAGGCGACCGTCTCGCCCACTCCGGCCGTTATCTTTATACCGTATTGTTCGAGCTTCTTGTAGAGGTTCGACCGCGGCGTGTCGATCTCCCGGGCCGTCTGGGAGATGTTCCAGCTGTTGGCCTCGAGCTTGGCCAGGAGGAAATCCCGCTCGGCGAGATCGCGGAACTCGCGCAGCGTCTTGACCCCCGCGGCGTCCGGCAGGGCGGCCTCGGCTCTCTCCCTCAGCGGCTCCGGCAGGTCCTTCCGCTCGATCGTGTCGCGGTCGGTCATGATCAGGAGGCGTTCGACGATGTTCTTGAGCTCGCGGACGTTGCCCTTCCAGGGAAAGGCGGACATGGCCTCCAGGGCGTCCGGGGAGAACTTCCGCGGCCGGAAATTGTTCTCCTCGGCGAAGGTCCGGGAGAAGTAGTCGACGAGGAGCGGGATGTCCTCTTTCCGCTCGCGCAGCGAGGGCGAATAGAGCGGCACGACGTTCAGGCGAAAGTAGAGGTCCTCGCGGAACCGCCCCTCCTGGATCTCCTTGCGCAGGTCCTTGTTGGTCGCGGCGATGACCCGGACGTCGACCTTGGAGATCTTGTTCGAGCCGACCTTCTGGACCTCCCCTTCCTCGAGGACGCGCAGGACCTTGGACTGCGTCCGCAGGCTCATGTCGCCGACCTCGTCGAGGAAGATCGTGCCGCCGTCGGCCTGCTCGAACTTGCCCGTCTTTTTCTCCGTCGCCCCGGTAAAGGATCCCTTCTCGTGGCCGAAGAGCTCCGATTCGATGAGCTCCTCGGGGATGGCGGCGCAGTTGACCTGGACGAACGTCTCGCGGGCCCTCAGGCTGTGGCCGTGGATGGACCGGGCGACGAGCTCCTTGCCCGTGCCGCTCTCGCCGTAGATGAGCACGGTCGCGTTGGTCGGGGCGATCTTGAGGATCTCTTTCCAGAGGTTCTGGATGAGGGGGTGGCGGCCGACGATCTCGTAGTGCTTTTCGGCCTTCTTCTTGAGGTCCTGGCACTCCCGGCTGAGGCTCGTCTGCTTGAGGGCGTTGCGGATGCTGATGAGGACGCGCTCGCGGTGAAGGGGCTTTTCCAGGAAATCGAAGGCCCCGAGCTTGGTCGCCTCGACGGCCGCCTGGATGGTCCCCTGCCCCGAGATCATGATCACCTCCGGGACGAAGGGCCTCTCCCGGAGCTCGGCCAGCACCTCCAGGCCGCTTTTTCCGGGCATCTTGATGTCGAGCAGGACGAGGTCGACGCCGACCGTCTCCTGCAGCATTTCCAGGCCGTCCTCGCCCGTCCCGGCCTCGAAGAACTCGTAGCCCTCGTACTCGAGGATCATCTTCAGCGACTTGCGGATCCCCTCCTCGTCGTCGATGACCAGGATCCGGGCCTTCCTCTCGGGTTTCATCGTCATCCGTCCTCTTCGGCCGATTCTAGCACACTCCAGCCGCTCCGGGCAAAAGAGGGCCGGTCCCCCTTAGCGGGACTGTTGGCTCTGTGGTAGACTGGCAAGGGTTCAAGCCGTGATCGGATCCCGCCTGAAAACATTGGTCGCGCTCGCCGGGGTCGTCGCCGGCCTTGGCCTGGTGGCCCCCTGTCCCCTCGCCGGGGCCGGGCCGAGCAAGCATTTCATCCTCGCCAACGGCCTCCAGGTCTTCCTGTACGAGAAGCACGACCTGCCGCTCCTCCACGTCGTCACGGGCTTCGATGTCGGCTCCAAGGACGAGAGCGACGCGACCAGCGGCCTCGTCCACCTCCTCGAGCATTGCATCCTCTTCCGCGGCACCGCGGCCCGCTCCGGGGCCCAGGTCGGGGCCGATATCCGGCGCCACGGCGCCTATTTCAACGGCAGCACCGGGCAGGACCTGTCCGCCTTCGAGATCTCGCTCCCGGCCGAGTACGCCGACTTCGCGCTCCGCAACCAGAAGGAGATCCTTTTCGGGCTCGAGCTCGGGCAGGAGGAGATCGACCGCGAGAAGGAGATCATCCTCGAGGAATACAGCCAGATGGAGGACGACCCCGAGCGCAGCGCCGCCGATCTCGTCCTCCAGGCCCTGTTCCCCGGCCACCCCTACGGCCGGTCCGTCTACGGTCGGCGGGAGGTCATCGAGACGGCCACCGCGGCCGGGCTGGCCGCCTTCCATCGCCGCTATTTCGTGGCCGACAATTGCGCCATCGCGGTCGTCGGGGACTTCGAGACCGGCGACATGGAGCGCCGGGTCCGCGAGATCTTCGGTCCGCTCGCCCGGACAGGCTTCGAGCGCCCGGATTTCCCGATGGCCACGCCGCTCAAGAAGAGCAGCTCCCGGCGTCTCGAGCGCGACGTCCGCGAGGGCTATCTCCTGATCGGCTTTGCCGCCCCGGACTACAATCACTCCGACCAGTACGGCATGAACGTCCTGGTCGAGGCCCTCGGGCGGGGCATCAATCCGCTCCTGACGGGCTTTCTCTACGGCCAGCGGGATTCCGTCCAGAACGTCTCCATGACCTATCTCGCGTTCCGGTTCGGCGGCGCCGCCATCGTCTCGATCAAGGCCGATCCCAAGGACCTCGCGGCGGTCGAGCGGGCGGCGGTCTCTTTTCTCAAGCGCGCCCACAGTGCCTCCTTTTCCCGGAAGGATTTCGCCGGCCTGGAAGCGGAGATGGCGGCCTTCGATTATCTCGAGATGGCCAAGAACCAGATCCGGTTCGCGACGGGCCGGGCGGAGGAATCGGGCCTCCATCTGGCCGGCTCGCTCGTCCGGTACATGCTGCTCAACACCCGCCCCGACCCGGGCCGCTATCTCGACGCGATCGCCCGGGTCGATTCCGGCGATCTCCGCAAGGTGGCCTCCCGCTACCTGGCGCGAAGCGAATATGCCGCGGTCTCGGTCGTCCCCAAGCCCCCGAGGTCCCGATGAGAGGTCCGGCGGTCCGCCTCCTGGTCCTGGCGCTGGCGTCGCTCGTCGCGGCGGCCGGCGGCTCCGGGCGGGCCGCGGGCCCGAAAGGGCCCTGGGTCAATCCGCCGGAGCGCTTTATCCTGGGGACGGGGATCCCCTGCATCTATCAGAAGGACACAGCTTCGCCGACCACCGTCGTTGGGCTCTTCATCGCCGGGGGGAAGTCGGCGGTCCCGGCCGGCCTCGACGGACTGGCCGCCATGTCCACCCGCCTGCTCCTCGAGATCCCCGACGAGGGCAAGGTCCGCGACCTCATGGCCCAGGCGACCCGCTTGAGCTATTCCTGCCACGAAGACGGCTCCATCGTGCTCATCGAATGCCTGACCGAGCACCTCGAAGAGGCGCTGCGGGTGGCTTCGAAGATCATCCAGCAGCCTCTCATCTCGGGGCTTCGGGTCGGCCGGGCCAAGGAGCTCATGACCGCCAACTGGAAGACCGAGGACGACGACGCGATCGCGGCGGCCCGGAGCGCGGCCCTGCGGGCCTTCTTCGGCGGCCGGGGTTACGGGTCCGCCCTCTTTGGGACCGAAGAAAGCCTCAAGGCCATCGACCGGAAGGACATCCTCGCCTTCGTCCGGCGATTCGTCGTCAAGCCGAACGTCTTCTTCTGCGTCGTGACGGACCTCGAGCGGGACGCCGTCCGCCGGCTTCTCGAGGCCGCCTTCGACTCGCTCGCCGACGGAGAAGCCGCCGCGCTCCCGCCCCAGGAGCCGGCGCTGCCGGAGACGAGGGACATCAACCTGGAGAAGGACACCAAACAGACCTATATCGGACGGGCCTACGCCCTGCCGCGGCGGGGACTGGCCGATATGGCCAGGGGGACCCTCCTCGAGAGCCTACTCGGCAAGGGGCCCGGCTCCCGGCTCTGGGCCCTCCGCGGGGAGGAGCGGCTTGCCTACAGCGTCGACGCGGACCTGACCTGGACGAAGGCTGCCGGGATCCTCGTCGCCTACCTCGAAACAGGCCGGGCCAAAGCCGCCGAAGCCGCAAAGGCGCTCGAACGGACCCTCGAGGAGCTTGGCCGGGACGGGATCGGCGAGGAGGAGATGACGGCCGCGCGGACGATGGCCCGGGCCCGTTTCCTCCGGGCCGCCGAGGCGAAAACGCCGCGGCTCCGGACCCTCGGCCTCTTCGAGACCCTGGGCCACGGGCCGGACGGGGCCGCCGGGCTCCTCGAAGAGATCGAGGCCGTGACATCCAGCGATCTGAGCGAATATATCAGGGCCACGCTCGCCCCCGGGCGCGCCCTCAGCTTGACCGTCGGTCCGGCCGGGACCGGACGGTCCCCAGGAGGTCCCTCATGTCCGGATTGAGCGAGATCGATCTCGTCAGCCTCGTGCGTTCGGTTTTCCCGGGGTACCCCGAGGACAAGGCCCTCGGCATCCTCGTCGATATCCCCCGCGACCCCGCCCGCGACAACGCGGACTGGAAGGCCCGGCGGAGAATGGCCGAGGATTGGGCGGTCCTCCTCAGGAAGGGCGCCACGTCCGTGCCGCTCGACTCCGTCCGGCTCCTCGCCTATCCCGATGTCGGGTCGAACAACGCCGAACTGCCCGCCGAGTGCTTTGTCGTCGAGTCGTCCTTGCCGCCCGACGCCTCGGGCCTGGCGGATAAAGGGACGAAGCGGACGTTCGAGGAGATCTTCCGGGAGACGCCGCTCTTCCTGGCCCCGACCGAATATTCGACCACGGCGCCTCTCAAGAACGCGGCCCTGATTCACCACTTCCGGGCCGCCACCATGCCCGGCTTCGCCGAGACGATGATCCCGGCCCTGCGCGTGGATTACGGCGAAGTGGGGCGCCGCGTCTCCGTCCTCAAGGAGCGCCTGGACCGGGCCGTAGAGGCCGAGGTCGAGTTCGTCAAGGACGGCCTTGAGCCCCATCGGATGCTGTTCGACCTCCGCTACCGGACAGCCCATGAGAGCGCCGGCCGGTTTCCCGCGAAAGGCACGGCCGGGAACCTGCCCAGCGGAGAAGCCTACATCGTTCCTTACGAAGGCGAGAAGGGGCCGGCCAGCAGAACCCGGGGCGAGCTGCCGGTCGAGGTCGCCGGCGAAGTCCTGGTCTTCGCGGTCGAGGCCAACAGGGCCGTGGCCGTCCGGCCGGCCGCGACGATCGGCCCGGCCTGGCAGGACGAGTCGGAGCACCTGCGCAGGGAGCCGGCCTACGGGAACATGGCCGAGCTGGGTTTCGGGGTCCTCGGGGATTTCGGCATCGGGCCGGTCGGTGAGATCCTGCTCGACGAGAAGCTGGGGCTGCACGTCGCCTTCGGGCGGAGCGACCATTTCGGCGGCCGCGTCGGCCCGGCCGACTTCTCGTCCCCGGCCGAGGTCATCCACCTCGACCGGATCTACATCCCGGCGACCCAGCCCCGGATCGCGGTTTTCTCAGTCGTCTTCCGTTACCCGGACGGCGCGGAAGAGATCATCATGACCGACGGCCGCTACCGGATCTTCTAGCCCTGGACTATTCATGAAAACGTGAATAATCCAGGCCTCTCAGCGGAAGTCGGTGCTGATGATCGTCACCCGCCCGGGGTACGTGATCGGCCCGAAAGGTGTGGACACGGTCGGCTGGGCGTCGAGCGAAAGCCGGGCCGGCGTCGCGTTCCGTCCGCCGATGGCCAGGGCCATGCCGATCAGGTCGTCGTAGCGTTTGTCGCTGAAGAACTCCAGCAGATCGAGCGAAAGGCGCAGCGGGATGACCGATTCCTGGCCGGTCCCCGGGATCTCGATCGGTCGGTCGATATTCCCCGTGACCGTCGGCTTGCCGTCGATGAGCAGGCGGCACTCGAGCCCGGTCAGCGTGCTGGAGGTCTTCGTCGTCCCGCCGGAGCCGTCGTTCGGATTGACCGCCAGGACGTCCAGGACGAACTCGACCGGCAGCTTCTGGGACGAATAGGACTGTCCGATCTTCAGGACGTCCGAGGCGCCGAAATCGCTGATCCCGGCCTTGCCGCTGAGGTCGATGCCGAGGAGCTTGAAGTCCCTGACGCTCCCGATCTTGAATTTCAGGCGCTGAAGATTGGCGACGATCGAAGCCATGTCGGTCAGCGCGGCGCACGACGAGAACGTCAGTGCCCCGGCCAGCGCGACGGCGGCCACGACGCTTCTTTGACCTCTTTTCATGGGCGAGCCTCCTTGAGGACCTTTGTCCCGGTTATAACGCCCCTGCCCGGGCCTTGTCAAACAATCGGACCTTCCCGAGTCTTGGGGCGATAAAGGTCCTTCTCCCTTTCCCGGGAATCCTCTCGCGGCGGCGAGGGATCGGCGCGTAGAATCGCGGCTTCGAGTGCTCAGCCCGGATTCTGCAGGTCGCTCCCAAGGGTCCGCTTCCCGCCGATCCCGGAGAGAGGAGCTTCCCGGCTATTCGGCCATCTTCTTGTAGATCTCGTAGCGCTTCCGCGATTCCGCGGCGGCCCGGGCGAAGAGCTCCTTGGCGATCTCGGGGAACTGCTGGACGAGCGTCTTGTAGCGGACCTCGTTCTTGAGGAAGGCCTCGTACTCGAGCTTGGGCTCCTTGGAATCGAGCTGGAAGGGGTTCTTGCCTTCCTTGGCCAGGAGCGGATTGAAGCGGTAGAGCGTCCAATAGCCCGTGTCCACGGCCAACTTCTCCTCGGCCTGGGACTTGGCCATGTCGATGCCGTGGTTGATGCACGGCGAATAGGCGATGATGATCGAGGGGCCGGGGAAGGACCCGGCCTCGAGGAAGGCCTTGAGGCACTGGTTCATGTTGGCCCCCATGGCCACCGAGGCGACGTAGACGTAGCCGTAGCTCATGACCATCCGTCCGAGGTCCTTCTTGGACGTCCTTTTACCCGCCGAGGCGAACTTGGCAACCGAGCCGGTCGGGGTGGCCTTGGATGCTTGGCCGCCGGTGTTCGAATAGACCTCGGTGTCGA
>Ga0105093_10001125_pt1 | contig 10247 bp, 8 predicted proteins | sample PPLLak3March2015_2_FD_79111 | JGI IMG/M metagenome (GOLD analysis project Ga0105093, IMG submission 79111) | Freshwater sediment microbial communities from Prairie Pothole Lake near Jamestown, North Dakota, USA - PPLs Lake P8 Core (3) Depth... | ecosystem: Environmental > Aquatic > Freshwater >... | reverse complement strand
GCAAGTGACAGCCAGACCCAGGTGGAGATCCACGTCTTGCAGGGCGAACGCCCGATGGCGATGGATAACAAGTCGCTGGGCAAGTTCATCCTGGATGGCATCCCGCCTGCGCCGCGCGGTATCCCACAGATCGAGGTCACCTTCGATATCGATGCCAATGGCATCCTGAAAGTTACCGCCTCGGATAAAGCCACTGGCCGCAGCCAGCACATCACCATCACCGCTTCTTCAGGGCTTTCCAAGGAGGAAGTCGAGCAGATGCGCAAGGAAGCAGAGATCCATGCCGCTGAAGATAAGCAGCACCGTGACCTGATCGATGCCAGGAATACGGCTGACAATGCCCTCTACGCTGCTGAAAAAGTGTTGAGTGAGCATGGTGATAAAGTTTCGGATGAGATCAAAGCTGAAGTTCGGAAGGCGATGGATGAGGTCCGGAAAGTTAAAGATGGTGATGATGAACCGGCCATCCGCAAAACGGTGGATGCGCTCAGCCAGGCTGTGCAGAAGATCGGCACCTTCGTGTACGAGCAGCAGGCGGCGCAAGCCGGATCCGAAGCCGGTTCCACTGAAGCCGGAACAGATACTCCCCCTGATGATAATGTGGTGGATGGTGAAGTCAAAGATGGTTAGCATCTCCTCACGGACATCCTGCCATCGGAACCTGTATTGAGCAAATAGATGACCAATCGCGATTATTACGAAATCCTGGGTGTTCCCCGGAATGCATCCCTCGATGAAATCAAGACCGCGTTCCGGAAACTGGCGCGCCAGTATCACCCGGACGTGAGCAAGGAGGAAAACGCCGAGGAGAAATTCAAAGAGATCAACGAAGCCTATGGCGTGTTGTCCGACCCGCAAAAGCGCGCCCGCTATGACCAGTATGGACGCGCCGGCCTGGGCGACATGGGCGGCATGCCCGACTTTGCCAGTATGGATTTTTCTGATATCTTCGAGGAAATCCTGGGCGGGTTCGGGTTTGGCTTCGGCGGTGGTGCGGCGCGTGCCAATCGCCCGCGCCGCGGGCGCGACCTGCAATTACAGGTCACATTGACCTTCGAAGAAGCCGTTTTTGGCGTCGACAAAGAGATCGAGGTCACCCGCAATGAAGTGTGTAGCTCCTGCCGCGGTTCCGGGGCGGAACCTGGCACCTCCCCTCAACGCTGCCAGCAATGCAATGGACGTGGACAGGTAGGCCAGGTGCGCCAGACCATCTTCGGCTCGATGATGCAGACCACCACTTGCCCAACCTGTAACGGGCGCGGGGAAGTTATCACAACACCATGCCATACCTGCCGCGGGAGCGGGCTGGAACGCAAGACGGTCGAGAAGATCGTTCCCATCCCGGCTGGCGTGGATAATGGCAACCAGATCCGCCTGTCCGGTGAGGGGGAACCAGGCACCAATGGGGGGCCGCAGGGAAGCCTGTACCTGGTGATCAGCGTCAAGGGGCACGAGTTCTTCAAACGGCGCGAGAACGATATCCTGCTCAACCTGGATATCAACATTGCCCAGGCTGTGCTGGGTGCGGAGATCGAAGTCCCCACCGTGGATGGCAAGGAGAAGATCAAGATCCCGGCCGGCACGCAGCCGGGCAAGATATTCACGCTCAAAGCGCGTGGCGTGCCCTATGTTCGCAAATCGGGCCGCGGCGACCAGTTGGTGATCGTCAATGTGGCGATCCCCACGAAGCTTACCAAGGAACAGCGTGAACTGTTCGAGAAGTTGGCTGGAACGCTGGGAACGACGGTCAAGCCGCAGGAGAAGGGCTTCCTGGATTGGCTGAATGAGGCATTGGGGGGATAGTTGAACTGGCTCGAAGTATCTCTCACAGTCAACGGTGAACTCGCCGAAGCCGTCGCCGATGTGTTGGCGCGTTTTGCCCCCAACGGCGTCACGACTGAACAGGCGGTTAACTTCATCAACGATGAAGATGAAGGCACACCCGTTGGCCCGATCACCGTCCGCGCCTACCTGCAGGTGGATGAACACATCGAAGAGACACGCCGCAAGTTGGAAGAGGCGATGTATTACCTTGGGATGATCCAGCCTCTGCCAGCATTGACGTTCAAGCCCATTGCCGATCAGAACTGGATGGAAGCCTGGAAGGAACGCTACCAGCCCATCCCGGTGGGGAGGAAACTCATCATCGTTCCCTCCTGGCTGGAATCGCCGGATGATACCCGTATTCCCATCCGGATCGATCCCGGGATGGCCTTTGGCACCGGGACGCACCCCACCACCCAGCTCTGTCTGGAATTGATCGAACGAATCTTTGATAGTGAATTGTCATCCCCAAATGAAAAACCATCACCCATTGTCCATCATCCGTCGTCCGTCATCGACATCGGCTGCGGCTCCGGCATCCTCTCCATCGCCGCCCTGAAACTGGGTGCAACATCCGCGCTCGGCGTGGATATCGATGAAGCATCCATCAAGGCCTCGCGGGAGAATGCCGATCAAAATGGAATAGGCGAAGAATTCATCTTGGGATTGGGTTCTGTTGATGAAATCCTGGCAGGCGAATTTCCCTTCCAAAAAACTCACATCGTCATGGCCAATATCCTTGCGCCCATCCTTATCCGCCTGTTCGAGGCCGGCATGGCTGACTTGCTTCTGCCGGGCGGGATGATCATCCTTTCCGGGATTTTACAGGAACAGGCAGGGAGCGTCATTGAAGCAGCCAGGTCAAAAGGGGTGAGCCTGGTCGAACAATTGCAGATGGGGGATTGGGTGGCCTTGGCCTGCCAGAAGGGTTAAAGTTTCTCCCCATCACCCAGTTTTATGCTATTATTCAGGCAGCATGAAATCGCGCCGCCAATTGTTTTTTTTCATCCTGCTCAATATCTTCATATCTGCCTGCGTAACGGGAAGTATCCTATTCTTCTATGACCGCACGCACCGCACGATTGGCAGTCCGGTCGGCAACACTTCCTTGCCAGTCATTGCCACCGCTTCTGGCGAGATCAGCCTGCAAATCTTGAGCGTAGTTGGGGCTGGCGCGGCTGAGAGTGAAATGGTTCTCATCCAGAACAACGGTTCGGAGCCTGTTATCCTGACTGGTTGGATTCTCCAGGATAATCAGGATAATATCTATACCTTCCCGCAGTTGAGTTTGTATCCAGGCGGCTCCATCCAGGTTCATACTTCGGCGGGCGCCAATTCTGCAGTGGACCTGTACTGGGGGCGTCTCGCCCCTGTTTGGGAAGCAGGTGAGACGGCAGCCTTATTCGATCCTCAAGGCACATTGCGTGCCATGTATCAAATTCCTTAGATTGAGTTCTGATCCCTATGTCACAAGCACTGTATCGAAAATGGCGTCCCCGTAAATGGGATGAAGTTGTTGGACAGGAGCACGTGATCCAAACGCTGCGGAATGCCGTCGCGAGCGAACGTGTTGCCCATGCTTATCTTTTCTCCGGCCCGCGTGGCACCGGCAAGACAACCGCCGCCCGCCTGCTGGCCAAGGCTGTCAATTGCCTCGCCGAAGATCTATCCGCCCGCCCTTGCAACCAGTGCGAACACTGCAAGGCCGTCAACGAGAACCGCTTTCTCGACCTGATCGAAATCGATGCTGCCTCCCAAACCGGCGTGGAGGATGTACGCGACCTGCGCGACAAGATCAACTTTTCCCCGAACCAGGGCAGGTACAAGGTTTACATCATCGATGAAGTCCACATGTTCTCGACATCTGCCTTCAACGCCCTGCTCAAGACGCTGGAAGAACCGCCGGCGCATGCCATCTTTGTGCTGGCAACCACCGAGATCCACAAGATACCGCCCACCGTGCTCTCCCGCTGCCAGCGTCACGAATTCCGGCGCGTACCGGTGATGGTGATTACCGGTCAACTCAACCAGATTGTCAAGGAAGAGAAACTGGATGCTGACGAGGATGCGCTGACGTTGATCGCCCGCCAGGCCACCGGCAGCATGCGCGATGCCATTTCCTTGCTCGATCAACTGGCCTCGACCGGGCAAAAGATCACCCTGGGATTGACTCAAACGGTGCTCGGTACTGCGGCCAGCCAGACGGTCTTCGATGTGTTGGATGCCATCATGAATCAAGCGCCTACACCCGGCCTGGAAGCCATCCACAGTGCTTTGGATTCCGGCACAGATGCGAGGGTGTTGGCACGCCAGATTGTAGATTACCTGCGCGCCTTGCTGTTGGCAAAGATGGGTAACGAGGCGAGCCTGGACCTGACATCGGATGCGCGTACCCAGGTCAGGCGCCATGCCCAGGGCTTTCCCGCTCCCGAACTCCTGCGCATGATCCGGTTGTTCAATTCGGCGGCCAATGACTTGCGTGGCGGATGGCAGCCATCCCTGACCCTTGAACTTGCTCTTGCTGAGGCAATGGAAGTGCCCACAGTGGCAGAATCCGCACGGGAAGTGGCAGAACCGGCCAAGACAATAAAACCGCAAGCATCACAACAGACAAAAATCGCGAAGTCCGAACCGGTTCCCGCGGTTGTTCCGGATGAGACCACTCACGAAAAGGGTGTCACATTTGAGCAGGTGTCGAAATCCTGGAAGCAAATCCGGGCGATCATAAAGCCCCAAAACCCTGCCTTGGAAGGTTTGCTCAACTCATGCAAATTGTTGGGCATCAAGGATGGCACCCTGGTTTTGGGGTTTTCGAGCGAAGTGGTCAAATCCAAAATGGATAAGCCCGAGCAAATCGAAATTACCAGCCGTGCCATCACCGAAGTTCTGGGTGTTGCAGTACCGGTCCGTTGTGTGGTGACAAGTGCCAAAGCAGCCCCTCCGCATGTCAAACCGGATGGCATGGTGGCAGCCGCATTGCAGAATGGCGGCGAAATCGTGGATATACAGGAGTAAAGCATGGCAAAAGGATTCAATCGTCCGCCAGGCGGCGGGCAAAGCGGAATGATGCAACAGCTTCAACGTCTGCAACAGCAAATGGCTGAAGCGCAGGAACGGTTGGCCCTGGAAACAGTGACTGCCACAGCAGGAGGTGGTGCAGTCAAGGTAATCATGACCGGTGACCAGAAATGCCAATCCATTGAAATTGCCCCCGAACTGTTGGAAGATGCTGATGCAGAGATGCTCCAGGATCTGGTGCTCTCTGCCGTTAACCTGGCTCTCGATCAATCGAGGGAACTGCAACAGAACCTGATGGGCCCCTTGGCTGGCGGCCTTCCCTTCTAAGCGCCAAGTTCTGATGACCAAGAGCTGAACAAACCATGCTCCTTCCTGAACCCATTGAGAGCTTGATTGTTGCGTTCGAACGCCTGCCCGGCATCGGGCCGAAAACCGCCTCGCGGCTGGCTTTCTTCCTGTTGCGGGCGCCAGAAGAAATTCCAGCGCAACTGGCAGAAGCGTTGACTGATCTGAAATCCAAGATCGATTTTTGCCAGGAATGTTTCAACATCACTGCCGCTGGTCGCGATCGGTGTGATGTCTGCGATGATCCACGACGGGATGGCTCGGTTCTCTGCGTGGTTGAAGATCCACTGGATGTCTTGAGTTTCGAGCGAACAGGTGGCTTCAACGGGCGTTATCATGTGCTGCAAGGCCTGCTTTCGCCAATCGAGGGCATAGGTCCAGACGATATTAATATCCGGCCTTTGTTGGAGCGGGTTTCTCGAGGGGAAGTGCGCGAAGTGATCCTCGCCACCAACCCGAGCATGGAAGGGGATGCTACCGCGCTATACCTTCGCCAGCAATTGAGACTTTCTGGCGTGCGCGTTACCCGCCTGGGGCTTGGCCTCCCGGTCGGCGGAGACCTCGAATATGCAGATCAGAACACCCTTTTGAGGGCATTGTTGGGGCGGCAGGAATTATCTTAAAAAATCGTGAAAAGGCCATTTCGTTCTTGACAAGATGCTATCCGCGTGGGATAATGTTGTCAGACAATCTTACCCCCGGTTTCGTCATCTGAGACAAACCGTTGACAACTGAAGAGACCGTTCCTGTCAGAAACACAAGACAGCAAGTTTTGCAGTCTGACGAACCGATGTTGGAAAAACATCGGCGTTTTTGTCTCTTTTCCCTTGACAGCCTTAGGGGTCGCGGGTAGAATACAGCCCGCTTAGTTGACAGGACCTTAACAACTGAAGAGTGATAGGAAGTCAATACCATGTCGTTCATAGTCCGTAACTTACACTCGAAAGAGTGATATTTTTTGCGGAGAGTTTGATCCTGGCTCAGGATGAACGCTGGCGGCGTGCTTAATACATGCAAGTCGAACGAGGAGCCTTTGTAGTAATACGGAGGATTTCCTAGTGGCGAACGGGTGAGTAACGCGTTGGTGACCTGCCCCGAAGTGTGGGATAACAGTCCGAAAGGATTGCTAATACCTCATGTGGTCATAGAGGTTAGAGGCTCTTTGACTAAAGCAGCAATGCGCTTCGGGAGGGACCTGCGTCCCATCAGCTAGTTGGTAGGGTAATGGCCTACCAAGGCAATGACGGGTAGGGGGCCTGAGAGGGTGGCCCCCCACAATGGCACTGAAACACGGGCCATACACCTACGGGTGGCAGCAGTAGGGAATATTGGGCAATGGGCGAAAGCCTGACCCAGCAACGCCGCGTGTGCGATGAAGGCCTTCGGGTCGTAAAGCACTTTTCTGGGAGATGAGAAAGGACAGTATCCCAGGAATAAGTCTCGGCTAACTACGTGCCAGCAGCCGCGGTAACACGTAGGAGGCAAGCGTTATCCGGATTTACTGGGCGTAAAGCGCGTGCAGGCGGTTCGGTAAGTTGGATGTGAAAGCTCCTGGCTCAACTGGGAGAGGTCGTTCAATACTACCGGGCTTGAGAGTGGTAGAGGAAGGCGGAATTCCCGGTGTAGTGGTGAAATGCGTAGATATCGGGAGGAACACCAGTGGCGAAGGCGGCCTTCTGGACCATTTCTGACGCTCAGACGCGAAAGCTAGGGGAGCGAACGGGATTAGAGACCCCGGTAGTCCTAGCAGTAAACGATGTGAACTTGGCGTTGGTGGTGTAAAAACCATCAGTGCCGAAGCTAACGCGATAAGTTCACCGCCTGGGGACTACGGCCGCAAGGTTAAAACTCAAAGGAATTGACGGGTCCCCGCACAAGCAGCGGAGCGTGTGGTTTAATTCGATGTTACACGAAGAACCTTACCCGGGTTTGACATGCAGATGGTAGAGATCCGAAAGGTGACCGACCCGCAAGGGAGTCTGCACAGGTGTTGCATGGCTGTCGTCAGCTCGTGTCGTGAGATGTCCGGTTAAGTCCGGCAACGAGCGCAACCCTCGCTGTATGTTACATGTGTCATACAGGACTGCCGGTATCAAGCCGGAGGAAGGAGAGGATGACGTCAAGTCAGCATGGCCTTTATATCCGGGGCTACACACACGCTACAATGGTCGGTACAATGGGTTGCTAAGCCGCGAGGTAGAGCCAATCCCAAAAACCGGCCTCAGTTCAGATCGCAGGCTGAAACTCGCCTACGTGAAGTCGGAGTTGCTAGTAAACGCGCGTCAGCTATAGTGCGTTGAATACGTTCCCGGGGATTGTACACACCGCCCGTCACGTCATGGGAGCTGGCAACACCTGAAGCCGGTAGCCTAACCGCAAGGAGGGCGCCGTCGAAGGTGGGGTCGGTGACTGGGACGAAGTCGTAACAAGGTAGGAGTACCGGAAGGTGCGCCTGGATCACCTCCTTTCTAGAGTTCTGAGCAAGAGTCCGGCCAACTCACGGCAGACTTTGTGCTCCACTCCAAATCTCTCGATGGTGTCGAGAGTCGGCATGTAAAAGCTTCCTGTCACTTCTCAGTTGTTGAGGCCTCCGAGGCGGGCCTGTAGCTCAGATGGTTAGAGCACAGTCCTGATAAGACTGGGGTCACTGGTTCGAGTCCAGTCAGGCCCACCTGTAGTCTAAGGAAGTTCTCGGGGATGTAGCTCAGCGGGAGAGCAGCGCCTTTGCAAGGCGAAGGCCACGGGTTCGAATCCCGTCATCTCCACTAGGCTACTTTATGAAAGGATGAATAAAGGCTTGAAGTTGGTGGTTGTTCTCACATAAGAGTACACAGGCACACATCGCAAGGGAGTTCTACGGCCCGGCGGTGAGCCGGGTCGCTTTGTCGAAAATAGAATAGTTGGTGGGCAGCCGATGCCCTTGACGCAAGTGAAGGGCATCGTCCGCCGGTCAACGGCGAAACAGAACCTTGACAACTGAATAGTAACTTTTTGTTTTATGTAGGCCGAAAGAAAAGTATCAATTTCTCTGCATCACGTGGAGAAGCTACTAAGGGCTTACGGTGAATGCCTTGGCGCTAAGTGCCGATGAAGGACGTGGGACACTGCGATAAGCCTCGGGTAGCCGTGAACAGGCGCTGATCCGAGGATTTCCGAATGGGGAAACCCACTAGAGCGAACCTCTAGTATCCTCTTGCTGAACACATAGGCTTGAGGAGGGGCACCCGGGGAACTGAAACATCTAAGTACCCGGAGGAAAAGAGATTATTTCCCTAGTAGTGGCGAGCGAACGGGAAACAGCCCAAACCGCCCATGCTTGCATGGACGGGGTTGTAGGGCCTGGCATATGGAAGTTACCAATCAGTCAGTTAGCAGAAAGGTGTGGGAAAGCCTGCCAAAGAGGGTGATAGCCCCGTATGCGAAAACTGACTGACTTCCGCCAGGTACCTGAGTACTGCCGGGCACGCTAATCCGGCAGGAATCTGGGGAGTCCACTCTCCAAGGCTAAATACACTTAGCGACCGATAGTGAACAAGTACCGTGAGGGAAAGGTGAAAAGTCCCCCTGTTAGGGGAGTGAAATAGAACCTGAAACCGTAAGCTTACAAGCAGTCGGAGGGCTAATGGCGTGTCGGTGCTCCGGGGAAACCCGGGTGCGCGGCGCTATGCCTGACGGCGTGCCTCTTGGAGAATGAGCCTGCGAGTTAATCTTTGTGGCAAGGTTAAGGGAGTGACACCCGAAGCCGTAGCGAAAGCGAGTCTTAATAGGGCGTATAGTCGCAGGGATTAGACACGAAACCGGGTGAGCTACCCATGGCCAGGGTGAAGCGAGTCTAACCGCTCGTGGAGGCCCGAACCTACTAACGTTGCAAAGTTAGGGGATGAGCTGTGGGTAGAGGTGATATGCCAATCGAACTCGGAGATAGCTTGTTCTCCCCGAAATAGCTTTAGGGCTAGCGTCATGCGTTTAGTATCGGAGGTAAAGCACTGGATGAGCTAGGGGGCTTACCGCTTACCGAACTCAACCAAACTCTGAATGCCGATACTCCAGAGCATGGCAGTCGGACTCCGGGAGATGAGTTTCGGGGTCGAAAGGGAAACAGCCCAGATCATCGGCTAAGGTCCTCAAGTCTACGCTAAGTGGGAAACGAGGTGAGGTTACTTGAACAACCAGGAGGTTGGCTCAGAAGCAGCCACCCTTTAAAGAGTGCGTAATAGCTCACTGGTCTAGTGACCTTGCGCGGAAAATTTAACGGGGCTAAGCGTAGCACCGAAGCCATGGGTCTCGTCGCAAGACGGGGCAGTAGGGGAGCGTTCTGCCAGCGGTGAAGGTCGACCGTAAGGACGGCTGGAGCGGGCAGAAGTGAGAATGCAGGCATGAGTAGCGTACAAACACGTGAGAACCGTGTTCGCCGTAAATCTAAGGTTTCCGACGCCAGGTCATTCCGCGTCGGGTTAGTCGACCCTTAGCCGAGGCCGAAAGGCGTAGGCGATGGACATCCGGTCAACATTCCGGAACCGTCTGGAAGGAGCAATGAGGGGACGCAGCGAGGTAGGCCAACCTGCGATTGGTTGTGCAGGTGCTAAGCGTCTAGGTGTTGAGGTCTGTAGGCAAATCCGCAGACCGAGCTGAAGCGCGATGGCGAGTCCTTGAGGCATAAGTGGTTTAGCCTTGCTGCCGAGAAAAGCCTCTAAGCGTTGAATTTCAGGCGTTCGTACCGCAATCCGACACCGGTAGATGGGTAGAGTATACCAAGGCGAACGGGAGAATCCTCGTTAAGGAACTAGGCAACATAACCCCGTAACTTCGGGAGAAGGGGTGCCTTCTAGCGTTAGGTTATCCAAAGCGCCGGGAGGCCGCAGTGAAATGGCTCTAGTGACTGGTTAACAAAACCACAGGTCTCTGCTAAGCCGAAAGGCGATGTATAGGGGCTGACGCCTGCCCAGTGCCGGAAGGTTAAGGGGAGAGGTTAGCGTAAGCGAAGCTTTGAACCGAAGCCCCGGTGAACGGCGGCCGTAACTATAACGGTCCTAAGGTAGCGAAATTCCTTGTCGGGTAAG
>Ga0105093_10001122_pt1 | contig 10250 bp, 8 predicted proteins | sample PPLLak3March2015_2_FD_79111 | JGI IMG/M metagenome (GOLD analysis project Ga0105093, IMG submission 79111) | Freshwater sediment microbial communities from Prairie Pothole Lake near Jamestown, North Dakota, USA - PPLs Lake P8 Core (3) Depth... | ecosystem: Environmental > Aquatic > Freshwater >... | reverse complement strand
TCTCCCAGGACAAAGAAGCACAGCATGTGACCCGTCTTCATGTCGGCGTGAGAATTGCTGGACACGATGCGGCGCCCGGTGATGCCCTCGACGTGGGCCTGCACATCGGGCATCACGGTGGCGAGCAGCTGGCCAACATAGCACTGCAGGAGCCTGTGACCATCGAGCCCCTGGGCCACCGCCCAATCCGCCGGGCTGCGGACATCCTCGATCCACGCCGCCACGCTGTCCGGTCCCAGCAACACGCGCAGCCTGCCGTGCGCCCGCTCACACAGTTCACGGAGCGCCATCGCCAACGCCGCGCGCTGTTCGGAACCTGGCGCTGTCTCCGTGGAGGGCTCTTCCACTCAACTCAGCTTGCCAAACCACCCGCGGCGTTCCATCCACTTCGCCAGTTCCAGGACCGGCGATATCGTGGCGGCCAGGGCGATGACGATCAGCCAATCCACGGCCGGCAGATAGAAGGTTCCAAAGGCGTCATGCAGGAACGGCACGTAGATAATGAGAAGCAGGAGGAGCAGCTCCCAGACAATGGCCAGGTTGAGCCACTTGTTGGCGAAGGGCCGGTTCAGAACGGAGTTCCTGTCGGACCGGTAGTTGTAGGCCTTGAAGAACTGGATCAAGACCAGGGAGACGAACGCCATGGTCATGGCCTGCTCGAGGCTGCGTCCGGACCCCAACGCCCAGGCAAACATCCCCAGATTGACCAATGCCGACCACAGCCCGCCGACCAACATCAGGGTCACAACGGGCCGGGTGAAAATCCCCGAGCGAGGGCTGCGCGGCGGACGACGCATCAGGTCGCCCTCGGGCGGGTCCACCGACAGAGCCAGCGCCGGTAGGCCATCCGTCGCAAGATTCACATACAGGATCTGAACGGCGGTCAGCGGGAGAGGCAGGCCAAGCAGCGCGGCGCTCCCCATCAGGAGGATCTCACCGATATTGGAGGAGAGCAGGTACATCAGGTACTTCTTGATGTTGCCGAAGATGCCGCGTCCCTCCTCCACCGCGGCCACAATCGAGGCGAAGTTGTCGTCGATCAGGGTCATGTCGGATGCTTCTTTGGTAACGTCCGTCCCCGTGATCCCCATGGCGATTCCGATATCGGCCTGTTTCAGCGCCGGCGCGTCATTCACGCCGTCACCCGTCATGGCGACTACGTGACCGCAACCCTGCAGCGCAGAGACCACCCGAAGCTTGTGCGCAGGCGAGACCCGGGCGTACACATCGATGCCCTCCACCTCCCGTTCCAGCTCGGCGTCGCTCATGGCCTCCAGATCCGCACCCGTCACGACCCGGCCTCCCCGCGGCATCCCCGCGGTGCCCGGGTCGGCGAGCATGCCCAGCTCCCGGGCGACCGCCTCGGCTGTTAGGGGATGATCGCCAGTGATCATCACGGGGTGGATGCCAGCCTGCCGGCAGGTTTCTATGGCGGCCGCGGCCTCCGGGCGGGCGGGGTCCATCATCCCCGCCAATCCAAGAAAGGTCATCTCCCGCTCGGCATCGCCCAGCGTCGCGTTCGACTTCGAGGCCACCGCCAACACCCGCAGCCCACCGGCCGCCATGCGACGGGCTTCAGCGAGGATCGTTTCCCTTCCCTCGGGGTCGAGCGGCGCTTCGATGCTGTCGGTCAGCGCACGCGTACACGACTCCAGGATGACTTCTGCTGCGCCCTTCGAGTACGCCACGAGGCCGTCGCTGGGCGCAGATGGCCGATGCAGCGTAGTCATGCGCTTGGTCTCGGAGGTGAACGGGATCTCCTGGACCCGCGGCAAGTCCTCCTCAAGGCCTCCCAGATCCAGTCCGGCTTTCGCGGCGGCCACTACCAGCGCCCCCTCGGTCGGGTCACCTCGCAAGATCCATCGTCCTTCGGCATCGTTTCGATGGAGCCTGGCATCCGAGGCCAGCGCGGCCGCGCCCAGCAGGGTCGCCAGCGCCCCGGTGGGCTCGACGGCGGCTCCCTTGTGCGAGAATGCTCCGTGGGGGTCGTATCCAGCGCCCGAAACATGGACCGTTCGACCGTCCACGAGGATCTCCTTAACGGTCATTTCGTCCTTGGTCAGGGTTCCGGTCTTGTCCGAACAGATGACCGTCGTGCTGCCGAGGGTCTCCACCGCTGGCAGGCGGCGCACCAGAGCATTGCGTTTCACCATCCGCTGCATCCCGATCGCCAGGGAGATGGTGACCACCGCCGGCAGCGCCTCTGGCACCGTGGCCACGGCCAGGGCGATTCCGAAGATGAGCATCTCAACGAACGGCTGACCGCGCAGAAGTCCAAGCGCCAGAATGGCCGCCACCACGACCAGCGCACCCCGCGCCAGCAGGTGACCAACCCTGTCCAGGTTCACCTGAAGCGGGGTCTTCCCGGTCGTGACGGATTGGAGCATCTGGGCGACCTTCCCGAATTCGGTGCCCATCCCGGTGGCGATCACGACGGCCCTGCCACGGCCGTAAGTCGCGGCAGTCCCGGCGTAGACCATGTTCCTACGATCCCCGATCGGCGAGGCGGCGACGACCGGCAGGGTATGCTTCTCCACCGGGACGGACTCGCCCGTCAGCGCGGCCTCCTCGACGCGCAGATTCACCGATTCGATCAATCTGCCATCCGCGGAGACCCGGTCCCCGGCCCGCAGGAGAACGACGTCGCCAGGAACCAAATCGCGCGCCGGCAGCTCGATCTCCTCTCCGTCGCGGATAGCCGTCGCCGTGGGCGCCGCCATCTGCCGCAGCGCTTCCATGGCGCGCTCGGCCCGGTATTCCTGCACAAAGCCCAACACCACCGAGAGCAGCACGATAACGGCGATCGCAATCGCTTCGATTCCGTGCCCAAGGAAGAGGGAGAGCGCAGTCGCAAGGAGCAGGATCGCGACGAGCACGTTCTTGAACTGCCCCAGCAGGATCGACCACGGAGAAATGTGAAGAGGAGCCTGCAGCTCGTTCGGACCGTGGTCGGTCAGTCTGCGCGCCGCCTCGGCCTGACCCAGCCCGCGCCTGGGATCAGTGCCTTGCATCGACACTGCTTCGCTAGCCTCCAGCGTGTGCCAGGCAGGCTCGGAGGTCTGGGGGGCCGCGGCCGGAGGCGCGCTGGGCTGGGACCTTCGTCCGTTCCGCTCGTGTCGCTCAGTGTTAGGAAGTTGGGTCATTGAAAAGCCTCCAGACGAGCCACAGCATCGGTGCGCCCAGGACCAGGATGGAGGCCAGCGTGGCGCACGTAGCGAAGGTCAACGCTTCCTCTTCCAGGATGGTGGTTGCAGCCACCCCGCCCCCGCCAACCGCCAAGACGGGGATTGTCAGCCAGCGCCAGCGCGGTGGGAGATCGAAGGGGTGGCCTAGTGGGCGAGGGTTACGACCGTGAGTCATGGCTGTCAATCCCCGGTGGATTCTGCTTCGTCGGCCGTCAACCGTGGAGCGCTGGCGGACAGGCGCCGCTGCACCTCCCGCCGCACGAGCCAACCCGTAACCCCAAGCACGAGAAGGACGGCGACGGTCCAGGGCGTCGCCTGCTGGACCAGCTCGCGTATCACGCCCCATTCATGGCCCAGGGTGTAGCCGACCGCAATCAACAGCGTGCACCATAGATAGCTGCCCGTCAGGGTGAGGCAGAAGAACAGCAGATAGGGCATGCCAGCCAGTCCGGCAGGAATCGTGATCCATGTCCGCACCCCGGGCAGCAGCCGACCCATGAGCACCAATCCTGGTCCCCAGCCCTGAAACAACGTTTCGGCGCGCCCGATGTGGCGCGGATCAACACGCAACCCCCGCGCCAGACGGTCCACCACCGGTCGTCCACCGATCCGGGCCAGCCAGTAGGTAGCAGACGCACCGGCTGTGCTCCCCAGTGCGGCGTACAGCCCGCCGATGAAGATCCCGGCCGGCGGTGCATCGTGGGCGGCCAGGAGCATCCATCCGGCCAGGCCCAGTACGATTTCACTCGGCAGGATGCCGGTGGCATTCTCGAAGGCCATCACGCCGGCCACGCCCATCCAGCCCAGGCGGTCGAACACGGTTTGGAGCGCGGCGATAACTTGGAACTCGACCTCTGCGATCAAGGCGCCTCCCAGCTCCCGACCCGCGGCAAATGAAAAAGGCCGACACCCCTCCGCGTGGGAGGCGATGTCGGCCTACGCTACAACCCGTTCCCACCCCGCTCAGGCTGGGCGGCTACGCTTTGTCTCGTCCACCGAACAGACTAGGTTCAACTTCCGGCGGATATCATACCACGGACAGGTCGAGGCGCCACCCACGGCTTGTCAGCCGGCCCGATCCAGACGTCGCCCCAGGTTCTCTTCCAGGGTGAACACGATGATCCGCTCGCCGGTCTTGGCGCTGATATCGGTATGGAGACTCTTTACCCGGCCACCCGTGTGTTCCTTGACGATGGCCTCCAGCGCAGGGCGTGAGGATTCCAGGAGCTCTCTCCGAACCTGCTTAATCAGAGTGTGACCATCGCTAGTTTGCGCCAGCGTCGCCTCGGCCGGCGTGAGGACGCCCCGCAGTCGCACGAGGATCAGATCCTCGATGAAGAACACACGGGTCTCCAGCGGACCCCGGCCGAGCTGTTCCTTCTCAAACTGCGTGATGGCATTGGCGAGCGCCGATTCTTGTTCGCCTCGGCTGGGCTTATGCATGTGGCCGCTCCTGGATGTTCAATTGCCTTGAGAGTATAGGCCGCCGGGGGCCTCCGCGCCAACGGGCAACTCGTGCGATCGCTGGAGCAGGGACTTCGGCGAAACTGGCAAGCAGCGATGGGTCGGGGACACCGGCGTCTGCCGGACACACGCCAGGCCACCTCGATGCGGGCGGAGCTCGGCCGGATGCGGGTCGGCATCGGCCGCCGCACGGGAATGACGGACGGCACGGGCAGGACCTCGTCGGTCCACGACGCCCAGGATCGGGTGACGCAGGAATCCATCTCGATCTACGCTGCGGGGACCTACGTCACGAAGTGGGGCTACGACTCATCCGACCACATCGCGTGGATGTAGTATCCCGGCGGGAACTCGGGCCAGTCCGGGGAGAAGGTGGCCTACGAGGACTGGGACCAGGGGGCGCTTCGCTCGCTGACGAGCGAGTCCTACGCGACCGACTACGTCCAGCGCCTCGACTACGACGAGGCGGGACGGACCGAGGCGAGCTCGCTGGAGGGCGGGGCGCGGAGCATCCCATCGTCGCCTCGACTTCACCGGCCTCGCGTGACTTCTCGACCCGTCCGAAGGCGGGCAGAGAAGTCTCGAGGCGCCGCGCAGCGCCCCGAAGCGACACATGCGCCGTGCTGGGCCCAGCGCAGCGCGGGCGAGCGTAGGGGTCGCGCAGCACCCCGGAGCGAAGCGTAGGGAAAGCCGAGGGGTCGCGCAGCATTCCGCAGCGGAGCGGAGGAGCAAGTCTCATCGTCGCCTCTGGGCAACACCAGACAGCGCAAGGCAACCGGAGCGCGCATTATCCCATAAGCCGCAACGCGCGGCGCGCCTGGCCGGGAAGCGTGGCAACGCCTCCAAGTTGCACCCACCCGTTGTCTCATATGACTTTCGCTCCGGGTGGAAGGATCCCTGCCCCGGGAAGCTCTCGTCATCTGCGTGGGATCACGGCAGGAAGCACGACTTGCGATCGGGCCACCTGCCAGCCGGTTCTGCCTCTGACGACCTCGGGTTCTCGCACCACCCCGATAACCTGCTGCGCGGGATGTTCACCCTTCGGAAGGGTGTCCTCCCTCAAAGTGCTCATCATGCTTGGCCCAGCCGAATCCTGTCCCAAGAACTGAACCCGTTCCTGCGGGGCAGATCAAGGCGGTATATGATATGGGGGCGTGGGGCGAGCTCGTAACGGGCTTTCTGTCCATGCAGTTCGGCAAGCGCGGTTGGAGCCGCCACATTCGCAGAGACACAGGCGATCCAACTCCAGTTGGAAAAAACTTCAGGAGGAATCCATGGCAACCATCAAGGTGATCGAATTGATCGGGACCTCGAAGCAGAGTTGGGAGGATGCGGCCAGCAATGCGATCAAGGATGCCCATGAGACGGTCAGCGGTATTACGGGACTGGAGGTCTTGGGCCAGACCGCCCGGGTAGAAAACGGCGCAATCGCGGAATACCGTGCGACGCTGAAGGTCGCATTTCTGGTCGACAAAGAGCGCTGAGGCCCGACACCGTAGACTCATGACGAGGGGGATTCGCGGCGGCTCCTAGGCTTCGCCAAGGGAGCCGGTGTCGGCGTCTTCGGTCGAGGCAAGAAGAAGGACCCGGTAGCAACCTATCTCCTGGCTCGGACTTTCTCCTCGGCCGAGCGCTTCTGGCGCGTCATCCGGCGCATTGTCCGGACGGCGGCTTCCAAGCACCCTTCCCGCCCGGCCGTTGTGCCTCCGCGTTGCGTTGCCAGCGCCGAGCGATGGGTCTGTCCAAACCGCCCTGGATGACCCCGGGGAGCTGACGCCTTCCATTGGAGGCATCACCACCTACGGAGTCGACCCCTCTTCACTATCGTACTTGTCCCTCGGCGGCCCCGGGGTTCCCCCAAGTGGCGGAGAGGAACCTCGGCCGGCCGATGGGTGTGGCAAGGGAGTCACTACCCTAGGATGAGACCATCCCCCGCACAGGCAGACTGGCCTGTCACCCCTGCATCCAAGAGGCGGTGGGCATCAAGGAGCAAACATGGCAAGCAAGAGAATGACCAAGACTGAATTTGTGGCCGCCGTTGCCGAGAAAAGCGGGCTGACGAAGAGGCAGGCCGACGCGGCGCTGACCGCGATCAATACGATTGTGGCTCACGAGCTCGGCAAGAAGGGGCCAGGAGAAGTTGTCCTCCCAGGCCTTCTCAAGCTCAGCGTCGTGAACAAGCCCGCCACGAGACAGCACGAAGGTGTCAACCCCTTCACCAAGGAGCCAATGACCTACAAGGCAAAGGCGGCGCGCAAAGTGGTGAAGATCAGCGCCCTCAAGGCACTCAAAGACGCCGTCTGAGTTCCAGCCGTCCGAAGGGCGCTTTCGTGGGGAATGGGGCAACGAGCCGCTGGCGCCTTTCGGCGAGCTCCACTTCGGGCTGGAAGGATCGGATGCTTAGGCCTCGACGGTTCATCGCGCCGCCGGTCCAGGTGGCAACAATGTGATGTCCCGCGGCGTGAAGGTGGGGCAAGCATGCCAGAATCTGTGTACTTCTAGGATCACGAGCGTGCGCTGGCTCCCACGTGTTCTTCTGTTCATCGGACTCCTGACCGGAATTCTCCTCGTTCCCCCAGCGTCGGATGCTAGAGCTCAAGTGAGTTTTCAGGCGGAGATCAACAAGAACTTCGCGCCCATATCGATCGCGGCCGGACAGGTTTCTCGTCTGAGCGTGACGATCTATAACGGCAATTCATTCCAGCTCGACGATGCTGCCTGGACCGACAATCTGGTTGGCGTCCAACCGGGCATCACGATCGCCAACCCCGTCAATCTGACCAACACCTGCGGAGGGGCAGTCGTCGCCGTTTCCGGAGGGACCTCCCTGTCTCTGAGTGGAGGCACGGTCCCTGCGCAGGTCGGACCCATCACTGGGGAGTGCACGGTTGCGGTGGATGTCACCCCGACCACTCTCGGCAACCTGATCAACACGTTGCCTGCCGGCGCACTCACCGCCACCGGCGGCGGTGGCGAAGTAACCAACGCGACATCCGCCAGCGCCACGTTGCGCGTGCGCGTTGTTCATCCGCCTTCCCTGAGCAAGAGCTTCGCTCCTAACACCATTTGGCTGGGGGATATCAGCCGACTGACGATCACCATTCGGAACTACGATCTCAACAGTGCGCTGACCGAGACAACGCTCACCGACAACCTGCCGGCGAATGTCGTCCTCGCCAACCCCGTCTCTCCATCGCTCTCCGGGTGCGGGGCGGGGACGCTTGACGCCGTCAGCGGTGCCGGTTCTCTGACCTTGAGCAATGCGACGATCGCCCCCTCCGGGAGCTGCGTCGCCAGGGTGAATGTCACCTCGGACACCGCGGGCATGTACTACAACACCATTCCCGCAGGCGAGATCCAGACAACGCAGGGCGTCACGAATGCCGACCTCGCCACCGCGCCCCTGCATGTGCAAGCCCAAACACTCTGGATCACCAAGGCCTTCTATCCGGCAGCATTCGAGGCCGGCGGCACGAGCACGCTGACCATCACGCTGCACAACCCGAGGGACTTCGCCTACACGGGTGTGAATCTGATGGATACCCTACCGGGGTCCGTGCTGCTCGTCGTCAATGGATCGGCCGCGACCACGTGTGGCGGGACGGTCTCTACGACTCTCCCCCGCACCCTCACCCTGACAGGTGGCTCGGTGCCGGCCGGTACCACGCTGGGCCCTGGGACGTGTACGATCACAGTGGAGGTCACGGCCCCGTTGGATGCGTCTGCCGCGACGTACACCAACACGATTCCCGCCGGGTCCCTGATCACGGATCAAGGAGACTCTAACATCCTGCCGGCATCGGCCAACGTGTCCATTTACGGCATGGGCACCGGCGTCACGGGGTGGAAGTCATTCAGCCCGTCCACCATCAATCCCGGTGGGAACTCGCGGCTGAGAATCAGCATCGCCGCTCCTCTCGATACCTCCTTGACGGGTTTCTCCCTTGTCGACAATCTCCCGCCGGGTATAACGATCAGCAACTCGTCGCCGGCCGCCCACACCCATTGCGGTGCGGCCGACCTGACGGCGATCGCAGGCGATAGCTCGATCACCCTGGCCAACGCCACCATCACCAGGCCGAACAGCTGCGTCATCGATGTCTGGGTAACCGGCGCTACGCCCGGCACCTACCAGAACGTCATCCATCCAGGCGATATCAGCAATCTCGAGGGGCGCTCGCTGGTGGGCAACCTCACCGCCACGTTGACGGTCGCACCCTCCATACCGCCTAGCGCTCTCTCTGTCAGCAAGTCCTTCTATCCGAACACGGTCAATCCCAGTGGCCTGTCGGCGCTCACCATCACACTCCACAACACGAACGCTTCGCGGCTGGTGAACGTTAGCTTCACAGATACGCTTCCCGGGAGCCTCGCCAGCGGAGTGGTAGTTGCGCCAGTGCCGAATGCCGCCACGACCTGCGAAGGCGCCACCATCACTGCGGACCCGGGCACCCAGACGATCTCCATGACCGGGGGCGTCATCCCGCCTCAGGTGATTGGCGTTCCGGGCGCGTGCACCGTCATCGTGGACGTCCAGGGCTCAGGGGCTGCAGCCACGTACACGAACCGGCTGCTCACAACAGACGCAAGCGGGACCATCGAGGCGACGGGGGTGGTGATCCGCCCGGTCGCCGACGCCAGCGCCAACCTCAGAATCGGGGATCTGTCAGTTGGTATTGTCAAGGGCTTCAACCCCATGACGGTGATTGGAGGGTCCGCCTCGACCTTGAGTGTCCAGCTTTCGAATCCGAACAACGCCATCCTGACCGGGATCGCATTCACGGACACGATGCCGCCCGGGATGATCCTTGCCCTTCCAGCCGGCCTGTCGGTCGGCACCTGCGGGGGGACCCTCACCGGGGCACCCGGGGATGGATCCTTCTCCTTCAGCGACGGCACACTGGCGGCCTCGGCCACCTGCACCCTGAGGCTGAATGTGACGATGACCGCCAATGGCAACCTGACGAACACCCTGCCGGCGTCCGTGGTGACGACGACGAACGGCGCAACCAATCCGCAGCCGACCTGGGCTACCCTGACCAACCTGCCGGGGGCAAGTGTCACCAAGTACTTCACGCCCGGCTCGGTGTCCAATGCGGCCGGGGACTCCTCGTCGTTGACGATCACGATCCGGAACACCAGCAGTTTCCTCTTGACCGGCCTGGGCCTGGTGGACACCCTCCCAGGGACCCTGCCTGCGGGGCTGGTCCTCGCAAGCTTCCCTGCGGCGGTGAACAACTGTGGTGGGACGCTAACCGCCGTTGGCGGATCCCAGCTGATTCAATTGGCGAACGGAACGCTGGGCGGGGATTCGTCCTGCACCCTCGTCATCAGCGTCCGGGGCAGCACCCTCGGGGACTACGAGAATTGCATCCCCATAGGCGCGCTCGACAACAACGAAGGCGCCCACAATCATGAAGCCGCCTGTGACACCCTGACGGTGACGGCTCCCGCAGTCACCGATCCGGCCGTTGCGAAGTCCGTCGATCCGCCCGTAGCTCTGGTCGGGGATACCGTCACATTCAGGATCGTCGTCAACAACAATGGACCCGAGACCGCGCAAGGCGTGGTGCTCACCGATGTGCTCCCTGCCTTTCTGGA
>Ga0105093_10001121_pt1 | contig 10251 bp, 9 predicted proteins | sample PPLLak3March2015_2_FD_79111 | JGI IMG/M metagenome (GOLD analysis project Ga0105093, IMG submission 79111) | Freshwater sediment microbial communities from Prairie Pothole Lake near Jamestown, North Dakota, USA - PPLs Lake P8 Core (3) Depth... | ecosystem: Environmental > Aquatic > Freshwater >... | reverse complement strand
GGATATTTCCACTCAGGAGCAGCTTTCCAACCTTTCTTGTGGTCAGTTGCGCCGCTGGGGCTCGAATCAGCGGTCGCCTGGGTTGCTCGAAAGCGTGGCTGGTACCAGGTCCAGGCAGGGCGCGTTTTCATGGCAACTTTGGTTCTATTTGCCGTAATGATCACAGTCATTGTTGTTCAAGGGCGCGTGGTAGGCAGCAATCCCGGTAACCCTACCTGGGATCAAGAATTCCAGGCCAGTTTGCTAATAGAAGAATTCCTTGCAACGAATGGTGCGGCCGATCATGACAAGGTGATGATTGCCAATCCGCCCGGCTACTTCTTTGCCGCCGGTCGTTCTGGAGTTGTTACACCGCATGGCGATCTACAGACTGTCTTGGAAGTTGCGGAACGATACGGAATTTCTTATCTGGTTTTGGAAAAAGGGCATATTGTGGAAGGATTGCAGCCCTTATTCGATCAACCTGAAAGTTTTCCTGAAATAAGATACTTGGGAGAAGTGGATGATGCCAGAATCTTTGTCTTTCAACCCTGATCAGCGCTTAAGTCGCAGTCATCTTGTCATCCTGGCGGTGTTGGTGGTTTTGTCCCTGGGTGTTTACCTGCTTGCTGCGACATTGACATTCCGCATCGGTTTTCCATTGGATGATTCCTGGATCCACCAAACGTACGCTCGCAATCTGGCCTTGAACGGCGAATGGGCTTTTATGCCCGGACAGCCTTCAGCCGGCTCCACTGCTCCTCTTTGGTCGATATTGTTGTCAGTTGGATTTTGGATTGGGCTCTCTCCTTACATTTGGACATATTTGTTGGGGGCGGTTTTGCTCTGGAGCCTGGCCGTGTTGGCGGAGCGGGCTGCGCGCGGGGTTGTTCCCTCGTACCGTCCGAGCTTTCCTTGGGTGGGAGTTGTCATGGCATTGGAATGGCATCTGGTTTGGGCAGCCGGATCGGGCATGGAAACTTTGCTGCAGTGTTTATTGGTAATTGCAGTTATGATCCTTTTGGTAGAATCCCGCCGCTTTATCCTGGTTGGTTTGCTCATTGCACTTTCTGTCTGGGTAAGGCCGGATGGGATCACTTTACTTGGTCCGGCTATCTTTACAATTCTCCTGGCTTTTTCTGGCTGGAAACTTCGATTACGGGCATTGGGGAACCTAGTTCTTGGATTCATGGTTTTATTCACGCCGTATCTGTTATTCAACCTGGTTTTGGATGGGACACCCTGGCCAAACACATTCTATGCAAAGCAGGCGGAGTATGCGATCTTCCGGGAAATCCCGCTCCTGGAACGATATTTACGCTTGTTGTTGCAACCGTTGATTGGTGTGGGGCTGGCGTTGATTCCGGGCATGGTTTTTGCAGTTGTTCTGATGGTTCGGCGCAGGCAATGGGGTGCCCTGGCGGGGATCATCTGGTTTTTCGGATACATCGGGCTTTATGCGCTTAGACTTCCGGTTACTTATCAACATGGAAGATATTTGATCCCGGCCATGCCTGTATTCTTCTTTTGGGGAATGATCGGCCTGCTCACATTTCTAAAGAAACCCGCGCCTCGCTGGATGTGGTCGGTGGATACGGCTATTCGTATGTTGGTTATTGCATTGTTGCTCTTGTTCTGGGCGATGGGGGCCAGCGCCTACGGTCAAGATGTGGCAGTGATTGAATCGGAAATGGTAACGGTAGCAAGCTGGGTGTCCGATCATTTACCGGAGGATGCGCTCGTGGCTGCCCATGATATTGGTGCGCTCGGCTTTTTTGGCAACCATGAGTTGGTGGATATGGCTGGACTTGTGTCCCCTGATGTGATTCCCTTTATCCGGGATGAAGCACGGTTAAGGGAATATCTGGATAAAAGTGGTGTAAATTACCTGGTTACATTTCCAGATTGGTATCCGGAACTAACGAAAGATCTGGAGCCGGTTTTTGTCAGCAATGGTGTCTTTGCCCCGGCTTTCGATGAGATGAATATGGCTGTTTATCGTTGGTCTTTGCCGTGAAAATATACTGAAATTGTTATTTTGTTAGAATAGATTGTGTCTACTACCTGTGCTATACTCAGTCAGCCTTCAATCTTGGGATCGGGATAATGATTATGACAGAGATTACGCTTGTTATTGTAGATGACCACCCCTTGTTCCGGCAAGGCGTTGTGGATTTGTTTGCCATGGAACCGTGGGTGAAGATTGTAGGGGAGGCAGCTACTGGTGAAGAGGGTCTGGATATGATTCGGAACATGCGACCGGATGTGGCAATCGTGGATGTTAACCTGCCAAAACTCAATGGCATGCAGGTAACACATCAGGTTGTAAGCGAAAAGTTGCCCACGCGGATAATATTACTCACAGGTTATGATGATAGTGAGCAGATTATCCATGCAGCCTGGTCAGGTGCGGCTGCTTATTGTGCGAAGGATATCGAACCAGATATCCTCAAGCAGGTTATCAAGGATGTGATGAATGGCAAATATTTCATTGGGGGACGGGTTTATACCCAAAGGGAATTTGATAATTGGTTAGGGCAACAAATGGAGAGTGCTCGCCATCTTTATAGCGAGCCGGGCAGCCCTTTCCACCCCCTGTCTGATCGGGAAATGGAAGTTCTCTCTTGCGTGGTTCAGGGAAAGAGCAATAAGGAAATAGCGGTTGCATTAGGCATCAGCCATCAAACGGTCAAGAATCACGTGACGGCCATCTTGCGCAAGTTTGGTGTGGAGGATCGCACTCAGGCTGTTGTATATGCACTGAAGCGGGGTTGGGTACAGATCCATGATCAAGATTCCAGTTCTCGGGAGTGAGATATGGCTTTAACGGATGGTAAGAATGAAATTGAAAAGGGAGATCCTCTGCAGAGCATTCAGAGGGAACTGGAAGAAACCAACCGTGGTTTGAAAGAAATAAACCTTATGCTAGAGCAAAGCCAGACAGAAGCGGGGAAGTTAACTCAGCGTAATGCAGCCATCACCGCACATTTGCAACAAGTGCAGAAACAACCAGATACGATTTCAGCAGAAGAGCTTAGGATGGCTTATGACTCAGCGCTGGATGCGCAGCAGCGTCTATTTGTGATGCGAGGCCAATCTGAAAAGCTGCAGAGCGATCAGGCCCACCTTGAACGCCACAAGGCTGTCCTTGAACGGTTACTGGGAGCTTTGTCTGGTGGTTCACAGCCATTGAAAGGAGAAAAAGGAGCATTGGCAAGTGTCGAGATGCTCGTCAATGCGCAGGAAGCTGAACGTCAACGTCTCTCGCGTCAAATGCATGATGGTCCAGCTCAAGCGCTCTCCAATTTCATATTGCAAACAGAAATCGCAATGCGTCTTATGAGTGTGGATGCAGAACAGGCGCGTGACGAACTAAGTAATCTGAAAATCTCTGCCATGAATACTTTCCAAAAGGTGCGTAATTTCATCTTCGAATTGCGCCCAATGATGCTTGATGATCTTGGATTAATTCCCACTATCCGTCGGTATGCAGATGCAGTTAAAGAACAAAATAATCTGGAGGTTAATGTAAATGTAACTGGTACGGAGCGCAGACTTGAGCCCTACATAGAAGTAATGATTTTTCGAGCTATGCAGGAATTGCTTGGAAACGCCATCCGTCATAGTCAGGGAACTCTTGTCAAGATTCTTGTGGATATGGGAAGTAATAATGTGAAGTTGAGCGTTGATGATAATGGGAAGGGGTTTGATGCTGAATTAGCGGAACGTGAAACGAGTTTGGGCTTGAAACTGATCAAGGAGCGTGTCGAATTGCTTGGTGGTACTTTCCAGATTGATAGTATGCCTGGCAAGGGGGCACGAATATCTTTGACTGTACCAGCCCAGTAAGCTTACGAGCTTGATAGGATAATGTCCCATACATTTACACAACTGTAAACCATATCACCTTGTTTTTTAGAAAACAATTCTATATAATAAAATCATCTTTGGAACGGCCTTCCAAGGAAATTGCAAAGGAAAGGAGGTAAAAACATCATGTTGTTCGCCCCTAAGCAGAAAGGCCAGGGCCTGGTAGAGTACGCGTTGATTCTTGTTTTGGTTGCAATCGTTGTGATTGCTGTTCTGACTCTCCTTGGTCCACTAATCGCCAACATCTTCACCAAAGTCAACACTGCTCTCGACTAGTTCGGTTCAATGTTGCAAGATTCTTGGGACTCTAGTTACATAGAGTCCCATTTTTTGTTAATCCCCCTTTGGGGTAAGTGCAACTCTAGAACTTTTACTGTATAATGTGAAGAGATGTCCATCATTTTTAGCATAAGGAGTGTTCTATGCGTCGTGGAAGGATTTTCATTTACCTTGCGTTGATTATCATTGTAGGTCTCGTAATTGCCTACTTTTACTTCCAACCCAAGATTGGCGGCGAGGAGGTGGATGTCACACCAACACCAGATGTTAGCTTGGTGGATATTGTGACTGCGAGTCAAAATATTCCTTTTGGCACCCAGATCACAATAGATTTCCTGAGCACCATGAAAGTACCGCGCGACGCAGTACTTGAAAACTTATTCCTTGACCCTAATCTTGTGACGGGCCAGTACGCACGCTATCCAATCGCGCAAGGTGTGCCCATCACTAAAGATATGGTTTCATTGGACCCTGGATTTTCATCCGGCGCAGGTTCCCCATGGGCATCGTTTATACCATCGGGCATGACTGCCATATCTATACCCATTACTCGGTTGTCTTCCGTGGCTTATGGCATTCGCGATGGTGACCATGTTAATATCATCGCATCGATGCTAATTGTGGATGTTGATTCCACTTTCCAGTCGCTTTTGCCAAATTCAACCGCTGGTGTTCTGGCGCCTGGCTCGAGTAATTTTGTATTAGGAGTTGGGACAGAAGATGCTCCAGCGGGTAGTTTATTAGGGACAGAATTGGCTACAAACCTGGTCGCTCAGTCGGTAAGTGGTGGCTTGATCTCGCCTCAAGGACGTGCAGAGTTCGATGCCAATTTCCAATCTGCATTATACGTTGTGCCATCAGAGTCTCAACGTCCTCGTTTGGTCAGCCAGATGGTATTGCAAAACATACCAGTTTTGAAAGTGGGAACCTTTCCCTTATCAGGGGAACAGGTTGTGTCCGTCACAGCTTCCGATCAGGCAACCCAGACAACAGATCAGGCCGTACCCCAGCAACAAACAGCCGAACGACCGGATGTGATAACTTTGATTGTGGATCCGCAACAGGCGGTTGCATTGGATTACTTCATGAAGAGCGGCATACAATTAACCCTAACTCTCCGCGGCCCCAGTGTCGATGCAAGCCAAATGACTACAGAGGCAGTTACCCTGACTTATCTTCTGAACCAGTACAATATCTCAATTCCAGCGAAATTGCCTTATACATTAGAGCCTCGATTGGATGAGCTTATCCCACCGCTCCTTCCGAATGATATTATCGTTGTAACGCAACAATAATCGAGGTGTTCTTGAAAGTTGCCTTATTAAAGATCAATATCCCTTTAATGGAGAGAAGGCATGGCTGAGGGCGAGAAGACTCGCGTGTTGATTGTAGATGATATTGCAGAGACACGTGAAAACATACGTAAATTATTGCAGTTTGAGACAGACATCGAGGTAATTGGTGTTGCGAGGACTGGGCGGGAGGCAATCCAAATCGCCCAGGAAACATCCCCGGATGTTGTTTTGATGGATATTAACATGCCGGATATGGATGGTATCGCCGCCACAGAAACAATCCGGCAAAAGATTCCTTACGTGAAAGTCGTGATGCTTTCAGTTCAAGGTGAGCAGAATTACATGCGACGAGCCATGTTGGTGGGGGCTAGCGATTTCCTTACCAAACCACCAATGGCTGATGAACTGACATCTGCTATCCGTCGTGCCGGTTCTATGGCGAGAGATGAGCGAGCAAAATCTGCACAGGTTATGGTTGCACCCTTAGGGAGCAAAATGCCATCGGCGACTGCTGGACGCCTCTCACTGGGCAAGGTTGTCATGGTGTACAGCCCGAAAGGAGGGGCAGGCAGCACAACAGTAGCAGTCAACCTGGCGCTGGCGCTTCATAACGATGAAACACGCGTAGCACTGGTTGATGCGAATTTGCAATTTGGGGATGTCGCGGTTTTCCTAAACGAGCAGGGAAAGAACACAATCGTGAATCTGGCGCCACGTGCGGATGAGCTTGAACCGGATGTTGTGGAAGATGTAATGATTAAGCACCCATCCACCGGACTCCATGTTCTGGCTGCTCCATCCCGCCCCGAGCACGCTGAAAATATAACGGCTGACCAATTTGAAAAAATCATTCAATACCTGCGACAGTTGTACGCTTATATCATTGTTGATACATCCACTTATCTTACGGATGTTACGCTAACTGTAATGGATGTTAGCGACATTGTGGTATTACTGACGACGCAGGATATTCCATCGATAAATAAATGTCGTTTGTACCTGGATTTACTGTCAACACTTGGTATTTCAAAAGATAAAGTAGTGTTTGTCATGAATCGCTACGATAAGCGTATTGCCATAACACCCGAGAAGGTTGGCGAGAATCTGAAGCAGAATATTGTGGCAGTTATTCCCCTTGATGAGCGGGTAGTGATTACAGCAGTCAATCGTGGGGTGCCCTTTGTGCTGGATAATAAAAATCAACCTGCAGCAAGAGGAATATTCGCACTTGCGGAAGTTCTACGCTCCAAACTTATCGAAATGGAAGGCGTTGAAATCGAATCTTTGCGATGACAGGTTCTTTGAGGTGAGATATGTCTATCTTAAGGCGAATTGAACAAGGTCAGGGTAAACCACCCGAGCAATCTTCCTCGGAAGGGCAAGCATCGGAGAGTTCTCGCCTGAGTTCGTTGCAGGCTCGAAGGGTTAGTGCTCCTAGTTCTTCCCCGCAAGCGGGAACCTATTTTGACCTGAAGTCGCGCGTGCAAAACAAATTGCTTGCAGAGCTTGATCCGTCGATGGATATAACCAAAACGGACGAGGTGCGTAGAACGATTCAAGAACTTTTCGAACAAATACTAAGCGAAGAGAATATCGTGTTATCGCGTCCCGAGCGAGCACGTTTATTCGAGCAGATTGCAGCAGAGATTCTTGGATTGGGCCCGTTACAACCTTTATTGAACGATGATACGATAACTGAAATCATGGTCAATGGCTCAAAGAATATTTACATTGAGCGCAAGGGCAAGATTCACCGGGTTCCAGTTACATTTGAAAGCAATGAACATGTTATGCGGATCATTGACCGTATTGTTGCGCCACTGGGCCGTCGTATCGATGAATCCAGCCCATATGTAGATGCGCGTTTACCTGATGGCTCGCGCGTTAATGCGGTCATTCCACCAATTTCATTAGTGGGACCCACTTTGACAATCCGTAAATTTGCCAAGAATCCCATCACAATTGAGCAATTGGTTGAATTTGGCACACTCACACCGGAAAGTTTACAATTTCTTAAAGCCGCGGTAGAAGCGAAGATAAATATTGTGATTTCTGGCGGCACCGGTTCCGGGAAAACCACCTTGCTCAATGTTCTTTCTGGTTTTATCCCTGCTGATGAACGAATACTAACAATCGAGAATGCTGCAGAGTTGCAGTTGCGGCAGGAACATGTTGTAACATTGGAATCTCGTCCACCGAATATTGAAGGACGCGGCGAGATCACAATCCGTCAACTTGTTATCAATGCTTTGCGTATGCGGCCGGATCGGATTATCGTTGGTGAGATCCGTGATGATGCCGCACTGGATATGCTTCAAGCGATGAACACGGGTCATGATGGTTCCATGACCACCTTGCACTCCAACAGCCCGCGTGACACCCTTTCGCGTCTGGAAACGATGATAATGATGGCAGGCATGGAATTACCTGCCAAAGCTATCCGTGAACAGGTTTCATCGGCGATTGATCTTGTTGTGCACGAAGAGCGTATGCGTGATGGCTCGCGCAAAGTTGTGGCAATTACGGAAGTGAGCGGGATGGAGGGCGATGTGATAACAATGACGGATATTTTTGCTTTCGAACAGACGGGCATAGAAAACGGCAAGATTATGGGCCGTCTCCGATCAACAGGCCTTCGCCCGAAATTTATCGATAAGATTGAGGCGGCCGGTATTCACTTACCTCCGGCTATCTTTGGCGTGGGCGAACGGCGTAGATATTAGAATATATAGGTGCTCTGATGTCGATTACGACGCTTCTATTCATTGGCGGTGGCTTGGTTGTGATCCTTCTCGTGATTGGGATCATTACTTCTGTTCGGAGTGAGCGATCCTTGGTTGAGGATCGGTTAGGAAAATACCTCGAAGAAGAAGAGCCTGAAACCAGAGCGGCAGGTGGTTCGGCAATATCTGATTGGGTCAATAAGCGGGTTGAAAAATCGACCTTTGGGGAGAAAATTGCCCGACAGCTTGCACAAGCGGATATCAAATTTAAACCGGGTGAATACATTGCGTTATTTGTGATAACGATTCTTGGCGGTGGTATCATCATGTATTTTGTGGGTGGCAGGGATTGGATATCTGCTGGGATCGGAGCAATTATTGGAGTATTCATTCCTCGGCTCTATGTCAATCGGCAGATGAAGAAACGCTTGATTCGTTTTAATGAACAATTACCCGATATGATCAATCTGATGGTGAATGGTTTACGGGCGGGTTATTCGACCATGCAGGCAATGGAAGCTGTCAGCAAAGAATTACCCTCCCCGATTTGTGATGAATTTCGTCGCGTTGTGCAAGAAATGCAGCTCGGTATTCCCATGGAGCGTGCCTTGAATAACTTGTTGCGGCGAATTGCTTCGGATGATCTCGATTTTCTTGTTACGGCCATCAATGTTCAGCGGGAGGTAGGAGGTAACCTGGCGGAAATTCTGGATATTATTTCTTTTACCATTCGTGAGCGCGTTCGCATCAAGGGCGAAATTCGAGTGCTTACGGCACAAGTGATGACCTCTGGTCAGATCCTGGCGATCATGCCGATCGCTTTGATCGGTATCCTGTGGCTGATCCGAAAAGAATACATAATGGAATTCTTTAATCCCGAGAACGGTTGGTGCGGTTACGCTGCGCTTGGATCTGTTGCTTTGTTGATTGGTGTTGGATACTTCATAATGACGCGGATAGCAAATATCGAGGTGTAGGATGAATCCAGTAATCATCATTTTGATTGTTGTCGTGGTTGTTGGGGCGATCGCGACAATCCTGGTCGGTATGCGGCGGAATATGCCAAACGAGGATCCTCTGGATGCTCGTTTGGCAGAATTCAGCCAGCGCGGGGACGTTGTCTCGCTGGAACAGATCGAGATGTCGCAACCGTTCGTTGAGCGAGTGATTTATCCTCTGATCCGAAGATTGGGCGAACTATCCACCCGCTTTACACCACAACATGTTCTCGAAACAACAGCCAAGCGTTTGGAGCTGGCGGGAAATCCGGGGCGTTTGGAACCAGCAACATTCCTGGCTCTGCGTTTTGTGGTTGCTGCGGTGTTCGGCGGTGTGTTAGGTTTCCTGTTTGCAGTATCCGAATCGATGAGTCGCAGTCAGGAGTACCTGATTTTAATGCTATTCATCGTACTCGGCTTTTTCTTCCCACAATTGTGGTTGAAAAGTCGGATAGACCGGCGCCAGAAAGAGATCCGCAAAGCCATGCCGGATGCGCTTGACCTGTTGACCATATGTGTAGAAGCGGGTTTGGGTTTTGACGCGGCCATGGCTAAAGTTACCGAGAAGTGGAATAACGAATTGTCCTTGGCATTTGCAAGGGTCATACGCGAGATCCAACTTGGAAAATTGCGTAAGGAAGCTATGAGAGATATGGCTGACCGAGTAGGGATCGCCGAGATGACCAGCTTTGTAGCGGCAGTGCTTCAGAGCGAGACTCTTGGTGTGAGCATGGCGAAAGTTCTCCGAATCCAGGCAGATCAGATGAGACTAAAGCGCAGGCAGCGAGCTGAAGAAGAAGCTCACAAAGCGCCTGTCAAGATGCTCATACCAATGGGTGTTTTTATCTTCCCTTCGATCCTGATCATCCTGATGACTCCCGCTGCATTCCGGATCATGGAAGCATTCGGCAGCATGTAGTTTCTTACTTGATTACCTTGGATTATCAGTTTTATCGGTTGTTATGGGGTGCTTTGGATTTACTCTTCCCTCCGGTATGTGGGAGCTGTAACCGGGAGGGTTTCCGTTTGTGTCCCGAGTGCCGTGAAAAAATCATGCCTGTCCAGGAACCAGTCTGTAATGTGTGCGGTTTGCCGCAAATGCTTCCT
>Ga0105093_10001119_pt1 | contig 10255 bp, 7 predicted proteins | sample PPLLak3March2015_2_FD_79111 | JGI IMG/M metagenome (GOLD analysis project Ga0105093, IMG submission 79111) | Freshwater sediment microbial communities from Prairie Pothole Lake near Jamestown, North Dakota, USA - PPLs Lake P8 Core (3) Depth... | ecosystem: Environmental > Aquatic > Freshwater >... | reverse complement strand
GCACCCAGGATGCGGGTCGGGTGAGCCGCGTCGGGTCCGGATGGAACAGCAGACATCAGGCAATCATACGATCCTTCATAATCACAAGTCTCCGCACCCGAAGCACCATATCCCATCATGTAAGCGCCGGCCCCGATGATGAGTGTATCCCCGCCGAGAATGCGCGGCGTTCCATCCGGAGGCAGGGCCTGGAAAGGATGATCCCAGGCACAGGGTTGGCTGACACCTGACCCGGGATAGGGTGCATCCACCAGGCCGGTGCATTCCTCGTAGGTACCCCCGTCAGGGCGGATGTAGTAGATCGAACCGGGAGGTCCCGGCGAGCGAATGACAGGCTGGGTTGGTGGTTCTTCCGTCTGCTCGCCGTTCGGAGGAGAAAGAACATTGCAAGCCAAGGCAAGGATCAGGAACACTGCGAGCAAGAACCTACTCTTCTGTTCCATAGGGAATGCTCCTTTCGACCTCTAATCTTCTCCCAGTCTCATGCAGAATATTCCTTCGCCGTCGGTCACAACATAAAGGATTTTTCCATCAGGGGAAACCACCAGGGATTCCACGTACCGACCCCAAACCAAATTCCCAAGAGGTGTCCATGTCGCGCCGCCATCCCCTGATTGATAAACATCTGTAAATGCGGTATACAGCGTTTGAACTTGAGGAAAACCCGGAGACAAAGCAATTTCATGATAACCAGGGTAGGGAAGCCCATTGTTGGCAGACTCCCAAGAATTGCCGCCATCGGTTGACAAGAATATTCCGCTTTGATCATCTCCAATGTAGATCGTCCGATCCGCGCTGAAATTGGGGGAGATTTTGATTGTCATCACTGCCAAGCCGGGCAGATCCGCATTCGTTCCATGCCAGGAAACCCCGCCATCCGTGGAAACAGATATTCCTCCCTGATAAGTACCTGCAAATACCATCTGATCGTGACTGAAATCCGGCGAAAAAGCCAGAGCAGTCACCGGGCTGTTCGGGAAACCGGCACTCACATCAGCCCATGTATTCCCGCCGTCTGTCGAGCGGTATAGGATGCCCCGGTAGGAACCCGCCAGCAGGGTTTGGTCATTCGGGAAATCAGTTGAAAGGGCAATCGATGTCAGATCTACATCATCCAGGCCGGTGTTTACTGCCAGCCAGGAACCACCTCCATCCATGGATTTGTAGATTCCGCTTGTGGCTGTGGTGGCAAAGACGGTGCGATCCTGTTCATAGCCAGGAGATATTGCCAGATCGTTCACGAGAGGGATAATAGCATCGCCATTGGCCGCATTCCATGTCATCCCCCCATCCGTGGAGCGGAAAACGCCCTGGTGGTCGGTGCCAACAAACAGGGTTTGATCTCGATCGGAATCCGGTGAAGAGGCAAGAGCGCGGATGTAGATATTGGTGATGCCAGTCGAAGCAGCGCTCCAGGTGACGCCGCCATCGTTAGAGCGATACACGCCGCCCCCATATGTACCGGCAAAAAGGGCGCCGTTTGGGGCGGCAGCCAGGCTCACCAACTGCCGGTTGTTACCCAGGCCGTTATCAGAGCCATTCCAGGTGAGTCCGCCATCCCCGGACTTGAATATACCCGAACTTCCTTCACCGGCAAGAACAGCGTGGTCATCCGGGAACTCCGGGGATACCAGCAAAGCATTGACATACATGCCCGGCAGGCCAACAGGTGCCCAGGAATCCCCCTTGTCAATGGACATGAATATGCCACCGCCCCCGGTTCCGGCAAACAAGGTTTCATCATGCTCATAGTCCGGCGAGAATACAATTGAACGGGTTGCATCTCCCGACATCTCATCATCCACTGCCTGCCATGACTCGCCTCCATCGGTGGATCTGTACAGTCTCGCTCCCGTTGCCGCGAAAATAGTCCGGTCATCAGCGTAGTTGGGGGAAATTGCCAGGGAGAAAATGTTCAGGTTATCAATCCCCGTATTCACGGCGTTCCAGTTAGCGCCGGAGTCAGTGGTTTTAAATACCCCATTCCCGGCAGTACCAGCGTATAACGTATGATCATCGGGGTAATCCGGTGACATCACCAGGGTGTATACATGGGTCAAAGTGATCCCGTTGCTTACCTGCTGCCAGGAGAACCCTCCATCCGTAGAAACGGTTACACCAATGTGCATCCCCCCGCTGAAAATGGTTTGGTCACTGGCAAAATTGGGAGATATAGCGAGGGAAGTAATCTGCTTGATCCACAGGCCATTGCTGGATGACTGCCAGGTATCGCCTCCATCGGTAGATTTGAAGATCCCAGCTTCTGATGTGGCCGCAAAGACAGTTTGATCATTGGCGTAATCCGGCGAGGCAGCCAGGGCTTTGATAATTCCTCCGTACATGCCCTGTGAGCATGGAACCCACGCCCCAACCGGGAACTGGGTGGGAGCCGGCAGTTGAACCGGCTGCGTTGCTGGCTCTTCGGTTGGGGCAGGTTCCTGCCCCGTGCCTTTAGAAGGCAGATTACAGGCCAGGACGGATATCAGCAAGGCGGCAGTGATGGCCACGATTTTGGTGTTGTTCTTCATTTGCAATCCTTTTCTACATTCTTGGAAGGATAAGAAAAGCCAGCCCGATCAAGCACAGGGGCAAGAGCAAACTGCCCAGGCAAGGAAGAGATGGACTGCTTCCTCCCTCTTCTTCATCATCTGTCTCATAGGAAGGGCTGTGCTGCAAAGTGACATTATCGATCCAGATCGTTCCAGTGTAGGGCGTATCCTGGCTGCCATCGAAGCCAAAAGCCATTCCCATCACCTGCTCCGGGTGTTCGAAGGATGCACCTGCGTTCTCTTCCCACTCGACGCGCAGGAACTCATCCCAGAACACCATGAACGGGATATACCCTTCGGGATACTCCACAGGCGTTTCCCGGTGATGAACATAAGTCTCGGTCATATCCGGCGTGCCTCCGTAGAGATCCACATTAAATGGCAGGCCGGATTGTTCGGAATGGATGTCGAACGCCAGCCATTCCCCTGCACTCCAATCTTCAGGCGCATCGAACATGAGCGCACAGGTCCCCCAAGTGCCCGGCGCGATGGAATAATCGATCCGCAGGGAATTCGATCCCTGTACGCCCGTTCCCGCTTCGGCAGTACAGGAAATCGTTGTACCTGTAGACTCATCCCAATAGGCTTGCCAACTGGATGCGCCGCCTTCGAAATCATCGATCGAGAGCACAACTTCTGGAGGCAGCGGCACGCCAGGCCCTCCACCAGACTCCCCTGGAGCAGGCTCTGTCTCCCCGGGAACCGCCGGTAGCTCCGCTGGAGGTAATTGGGCACTGCCCTCCTGCCAACGGTGGTAGAAGATGTTCAGCAGGGGAATAAATTCATCCGTTGCTTTCTGGCTACCAGCCACCGAGGGATGGTCATCATCGGATGGATACGCCAGCGTATCCCGGTCGGTGGTGATGTGCTGGATCTCCCCATCCCGATACCAGTGATGGGCATCCTTGTGGGTCAGCACATTGTAGAAATCGAAGACGGCAACATTGTTGTAAGGATAATCATTTTCCGCCAGCCAGTCGTTCACCAGCCAGTTGTTGAAGGCGCGCGCATTTTCCGCGTTGGAGCGGTCGGATAGCGGCGGGGCGGTGACAACGATGAAGAGCTTGTCTGGCCGGGCGGCGAAATATTGCAGGATCTGGTTGTAAACATACTTTGCGCCGGCAACCGTCATATCTTCATAGTCGCCGGGCGGGTCATCCGGATTGCCGGACAAATCGGAGTTCGGGAAGCAGGATTTGAACATGACGATTTCGTTCTCCCCGCCCGGATCGGACAAATCGCGCGTGTAATACGAATTCTGTCCGCTTTCGTTGAAAAGGGCTTCCATATACACGGGAGTATTCTCGCTGCGGAACCACTCTGTCCAGTTAGGGATATCAGTGCGGTCTCCGATGGAATCCGGCCCCCAGCCGTAGTTGGTGTCGCTGACGAAGTAATTGTTTTCCCCCAGCACACGCCCGAGGTTGCCATAATCATCCGTCAACCAGTTCTCACCGGTGGAGTGATGGATGAAGATGAGTTTGACCACGTGGTCGGGCGGGTTGGGGTTATCATCCTGTCGCGCAGGGGCGGCAAGCCCTGTTCCGGAATTCAGGAACAAGATTGCCAGAATGGCAAAAGTAGGAACGGTTAGTCGTTTCATGTTTCTCCTTCTGTTGTCGGGAGTCTTAGTTATCCAATCATCATCCTGTTATTATGGAGAAAATCAGGCATTCGTTTCAAACACAACCTTCCCACCAACCATGGTCAGGTCAACAGTAAGGTTGACGATATCCTCCGCCGCAGTTGTATATGGGTTATCGTGCCAGACGATCAGGTCGGCAAATTTGCCCGGCTCCAGCGAACCTTTCTTATCCTCTGTAAAGTCAGCGTATGCGCCCGCCATGGTGTGGGCATACATCGCTTCGTCGATCGTCATTGCCTGCTCGGGGCTGACCGGTTTCTTGGAGGCGGAGGCCCGCAGGAGGGCGGCACACAGGGTGGCCTGCGGTTTCCACCACGGCATCGAGGGGGCATCCGAACTGAGACACACCGGGACCCCCATATCCAGCCAGGTGCGGGTTGGGATCAGGCGCTGGGCGCGTTCCTCGCCCCAGATCCGCTCACAGGCATCTGCAAATGCCCACACAAGCGTGGGCTGTGTGGAGATTACCACTCCAAGTTCTTTTTGGCGCTGCAGGGCTTTGTCCGTATTCAATGGGGAATGTTCGATGCGATGACGCGGATCAGGGCGCGGGTTCTTGTTCATGGCTTCCTCGATGGCATCCAGCGCCAGGTCAACCGCCGCATCACCGGCGGTGTGGAGGGCTACCTGGGAACCCGCATCATGGAAAGCGCGCACTGCATCCTTCAGGTCTTTGGGTTTCCAGATGGGGATGTTCCAGGCAAGGCCACTGTGCGGCTCGTTGGTGTAGGATGCCTCCAGCGCCCCATCCACCTGGAATTTCGCCCCGGCAAAGTGCATGTAATCACTCTCATAACGGATGGCTTCGATGGCTTCGATCCGCCCATCCAACTCCTGGATATACTCCAGCACATTCATGACCTGTCCCCGGATGCTCATCTCGCCGCGCCGGGCAACGTTGAAGTAAGCTTGCATGCGATCCATGTCGCGTGCATACACATCCTGGAAACTGGTCACGCCCATCGAAACAAACGTAGCCTGCGGATTCAGAACGCTGGTCTCGTACACTTGCACGTTCAGCAGGTCCGGGGGCCACAGACGCCGGAAGATATCCATTGCCGGGTGGTTGATGATCGTGCCACTTGGATCGCCATTGGCCTCCCGCAGGATGCGCCCGTTGCCCGGATCGGGCGTATTGGCATCCACACCAGCCATCTCCAGCGCCAGGCTGTTGACCACTGCCATATGCCCGCCCTGGTTGATGACCATCACGGGATGGTTCGGGGAAACCGGGTCGAGGTCGTGCTTGGTCGGATAGCGCCCCCCAAATGTCACCCACCCCGAACCGACAATCCATTCCCCCTTGGGGGTGACTGCGATCTTCTCTGCGAGCTTGGCTTGCATATCCTCGACTGTGAAAACAATCGGCCAGCTGACATCCACATAGGCGGTCCCGAGCAATCCGCACGCGCTCAGGTGGCAGTGGGCGTCGATCAGGCCAGGGGTTACAGTGCGCCCCATCAGGTTGATCACTCGCGTGTTATCGCCCGCCAAACCTTGTGCAGCCTGGTCATCACCGATGAAACGGATGATTCCATCTTTGATGGCCAGGGCCTTTGCTGTTGTACGATTTGCATCGATGGCAACGATATTGCCATTGACCAGGATGGTATCGGCAACTTCACCCGCTGCCAGGGTGGGAACCTCCGTTGCAGTGGGCCCGGTTGTTGTCGGAACCACGTTCAGGCTTTTACCGCGATTGCAGCCTGCCAGGAATGCGCCTCCTGCTCCCACAGCAACGAGCTTGATGAAATCCCGCCTGGATAAATGATGATGGTTGTGAGACATGTTATCTTCTCCTTTCAATGGGATCGAAAAGTAGGTTCACGGCATAGGATGTGCGACAAAGAAATCCCACATCAACGAAGTGGCCGAGATTTCAATCGTTGGTTCACCCATGCGGAGGTTGACGGCTTCCCCGCCCGGCCAGGCGTGTTTCCCGCCTGTCACTGTATACAATTCCACAGAGGAACCGGCCTGGCAGGGTGCATAAACATCGTGGATGATGTTTCCTGAAACCACCTGTTGAGCCTCGATTGGGCAGCCATTCGTGGCGACCCAGAACGAGATTTGATCGTTCACGGAAATGAACTGCACCCCGCCGGGAGTCGTGCCGCCGTTGTACGGATTCGGTTCATCATCCGTGCCGTGGAAGTGGATGACCGGCACCAGGCGCGATGGCTGGCAGGCCAGCATATCCTCCAGCGCCTGCGTCGCGCTGACCGGGCCAATGGCGGCGATCTGGTCCGACATTTCACACGCCAGCCGGTAAACCAGGATGGCGCCGTTCGAGAACCCGGTGGCGTAGATCCGGTTGCGGTCGAGGTTCAGGTAAGTGGCGAGTTCCTCGATCAGGGCGCGCACGAAACCGACATCATCCACATTATGGAGAGCGGCCTCCCCGCAGCAGTGACCGCCATTCCAGGATCTTTGCTCCCCGGAAGCATTGGGGTAAACGACGATAAAACCGGCAGCATCGGACTGGTTATTGAAACCGCTGATGCGGATCATTTCGTTTGCATCCAGCGTGATCCCATGGAAAGCCAAAACCAATGGCGCAGGCTGGGAAGCATCGTAGCCTGGCGGGATGTGCAGTACGTAGGAACGTTCCTCACCGCCATAATCCAGGCTATGTTTCGAGTCCCCAAACGGCGGAGCTTCATAGGTCGGTTCTTCAGGCGGGGGCGTCTGTGTAGCAGCCGTCCCTCCGCAAGCCAGAATGGCAACGAGGATCAATATACATAAAAGCAAGCTGATCAGTTTCTTCATATCATGACTTCCTATGGACCGAAACTCGACGGGCGTAGGATGTTTCGCGACCAATAATTTAGAATGACTGTCTGGAGATCGTTTTCCACTGGGGAGACATTTTCCAGATCAGCTCCGAAACGGAAATTGAAGTCGGTGACGCTCTCCGTCCACGGCGCCCAGGCAGGATTCCACACCCACAGGGCATAATTGATGCCCATATCTTCGAAAATACCCATTTCATCGCGCATAAAATTAGCCGCATTTGGCACCCAACGCACGACCCCGAATTCATTCACCGCAACAGGAACATTATGTTCTTGTTGAAAGTCTGTAAGGATGGAAAGATAACCTGCCAGCCACTCTTGGTTGAAGAGATCGGGTTCTCCATCCCAATCCAGGTCGAACTCGCCAGGGTAAGTGTTCAGGGCAGGTGACTCCTGGTGGGTATATTGGGATTGAGGTTCATACTGGTGAGCGGTGTAAACGATGAGCGGATCGTCGATCGGTTCCAGGTAGGGCAGCCAGCGCACGGATCCCCAGGACATGGAATTGACCAGGATGGGCATTTCTCCATCCACTTCGCGAATCCCGGCCACGATGCGCGGGTAGAATTGATTCCAATCGTAGAGGCTGCCTGCGTATTCGGGATAGAACTCGGCGGGTTCCCATATCCCCAGCGCCACATCGTTGGAATTCGGTTCACACATCAGATCGTAACCAACCACAACGGGATTTTCGCGGTAGCGATCAGCGGCGTAACGCCACATCTCCACCCAGGCGTCCTGGGCTTCCTGATCCTCCCACACCCACTCGACCAGCAGGTCGGGATCGAACCAATCACCCGCGCCATCCCGGTAGAAGGTGAAATCGCTACGCCCAGGTCCGGTGCGGAAGGTGATGACCACGAACAAATCAGCCCGGGCAGCCATATCGATCAAACGATCCAGGTTGGCCTGCACCTGCTCATCCAGTACATAAGGATGCCGCTCAGTGAACAGACCGGGATGGGATAGGTTGACATAGTTGGCCCCTGACGCAGCCAGGGCATCAAAATCCGCCTGCTCATATGGCGGGCCGATGTATCCACTGCCCAGGAATTCAGGCCCATCCAGATCAGGTACTACGATACGTTGCCAGATATTGGCCCCGCGCAGTTGCGTGCCGCTCGCCCAAAGTCGCCATTTATCGAATGATGCTTCCTGTATGAGCGGAAGGGTCGGTTGCGGAGGAAGAGGGGAATAAGTTTCATCCTCCATCTCTCCCGGAAAACAGGCCGCCAAGAATAAGCCAAAAGTAATCAAGCCCACCGCGAGGAAGATATGTTTTCTTTCAAACACTACTCCTCCAAAATGAATCAGATGATTTGGAGTATCATCTCAATAACTTGGGGGGCGGGGGGTGTGTGGGCGGCGAAGCCGCCCACACACCTCCCCATCTTCCCCAATTTATTGAGAAGTTACGATTTGGAATCTATTTGACGCTGAACGGGAAATTCTTGACCAACGTTTCATCCACGATCACGCGCATGATGTAGCTGCCTTTGGCAAACGCGCCCAGGTTGAACTCGTTGCTGCCTTCCGAAAAGGATTGGGTTTCGTTGAGCGCCAGGTTGCCCCGGCCAGGAACCTGGATACAGGCCCGGATGGTGACATCGGATTTGGCATCGAACATGATCAGAAGCGGTTCATCGATGGAAAAATCCACGCCCTGTTCCCCTGGCGTACCAGGCTGCCAGGTGGTTGCGCTGACCAGCTCCATGCTCTCGAAATACTGGCCGAATAGGGCTTCATCAGCGACGCCGCCGATGTTTTCACCACAGGATGCCGGCGGTCCGAAACGGCATGCCCCCAATGCTGTTGAAAGGAAAGCAAACACGATCAGCAATCTCACGGTTTTCATCTGTCGCTCCTTTGGTCTATCATCATTATAAGGATTAAGAATCAAAATACAAGTACCTGTTGTGATAAAAAAAGGTATCATTTCAATAACTTGGGGGGGCGGGGGGTGTGTGGGCAGCTTTGCCGCCCACACACTCCCCATCTTCCCCTACTTATTGAGAAGTTACCAAAAAGTACTCCTGCCATCACCTTCATGGCAGGAGTTGATGGCTACGCGTAGCGTTTCATCAGGTTGGGATCGGGCGCTTCCTCACTATCCAATCCTTGAAAATAACAGGATAAAAGGATCACGGTGTACTCATAGGCAAAATACTTGCTCATCGAGTTTCCTCAAACACAGAGATTATGGCAAATAACCCTCAACCCCCAGAATCCCTTCGAACGCCTGGCGGGCATCTGCCTTTGCCTTCTCGAACCATTCCGGATCCGATGGTACATACAGCTCATCGAATTCGCGCTTCACCCATTTTTGTGCAGGTTGATTCCCGCCATACTCATACAGGCGATTCTCGAAAACCACCGCCCGCAAACTACGGATACCAGCCAGGAGCGAATCGCCAAATGTTCCGAACTCGAACGTGGCGGAGTAAACCTTCCCATCAGGGAATTCTTCCTTGACGAGGTCATATACGAAATCCGTCATGTCACCGCTGACCGTGTAGAACTCATCCGGGTTGGGCGCCACCACGCGCCGGACTCCATACCGGTTTGCCGTTTCGCCAGAGGACATCCCCTCCCGCGCCGAATTGATCAGCGTCATTTGATTGCGGGGGCCATAACCAGTGTGCATATCCAGATGTAAGATCTGGTCATATCCCGATATCCACTTCCGGTACAGGGAACCCATCACCTGGCTTTCCTCATGGAGCGCATTTCCTCCAAAGTACAGGCCCTTCTCCAGCCGGTATTGTCCCATCAGGGCCGCCTCCCGGAACCGCCTGACACCAAACCGCGCCAGCAGACCGGGCAAGCAAAGAAGAAAAGCAAATTTACTGACCAACACATTCCGGATAGGCTGCTGGGGGTTCAAAAATGGATCAAGCCGGGAATAATCTGGGTTGAAGTTTGCCAGGGAGTCAAAATCGCGCACGAAATTGCGGTTCAAATCGATATTATCCGCTGTGACACAGCGGTGGTGCTTCATCCCCCAGGGATTGATGGCGTGGACTAGCAGGATGCCGGTCGTATCCGGATCGAAACGCACCTGGAATTCCTCGATGAAAAGCTGCATCATTGCTGAGCCGACATAGCCCTCGATGCCATGCAAGCCGGTCGTCAGGATGAACAAACGTTGCCTGTTATGGCAAGCCTCGGCCGCGATCCAATCGATGGATAGTTCCGGCGCGCCGGCGAGGCTGTACTTGTCCAAACGCGCCGCCGGCCACAGGTTCCGTACCGCAGCGATGTTTTCG
>Ga0105093_10001118_pt1 | contig 10260 bp, 11 predicted proteins | sample PPLLak3March2015_2_FD_79111 | JGI IMG/M metagenome (GOLD analysis project Ga0105093, IMG submission 79111) | Freshwater sediment microbial communities from Prairie Pothole Lake near Jamestown, North Dakota, USA - PPLs Lake P8 Core (3) Depth... | ecosystem: Environmental > Aquatic > Freshwater >... | reverse complement strand
TGCTGCTCCACCTGAAGCGCAAAGAGTACATCAGGGCCGACGAGGCCGCCAAGGCCGCGCCGCAGGTGAAGTTTTAGGAGACTGGAGTCGCTCCGATGAAGCGATCCGTGCGCATGGGATGGGCCTGCGCGCTGGGGTTGCTCCTGTCCCTGGGCGTGCCGCTCGTCGTCCCGGCCGCGGCGCTCGAGGTCCCGGCGCTCAAAGGCCGCGTGAACGACTACGCCGGCATGCTTTCGCCGGCGACCGAGAACCGCCTGGAGGCCCTGCTCAAGGAGCTGGAGGACAAGGATTCCACCCAGGTGGCGGTGCTGACCGTCCCGTCCCTGAAAGGGGATTCGCTGGAAGAATTCTCCTTGCGGGTGGCCGAGCGCTGGAGGATCGGGCAGAAAGGGCTCGACAACGGCGCCATCCTGGTGATCGCCCGCGACGACCGCAAGGTGCGGATCGAAGTGGGCTACGGGCTGGAGGGGCGGCTGACGGACCTCGTCGCCGGGCGGATCATCCGCGACCGGATCGTCCCCGAGTTCCGGGCGGGGCGGTTCGACCAGGGAGTGCTGAACGCCGTCGAGTCCGTGGCGGAGGTCGTGCGCGGCGAGTTCCAGGCCCCGGTCCAGCCTCCGGCCGGGCCGCCGGCCTCAGGAGCGGAAGACGTATTGCCCTTCCTGCTGGTCTTCGTCTTCCTGGTGTTCATGCTGGGCCGGGTGAGCCGGCCTTTGGGCACGGCCGCCGGCGGGTTCTTCATGCCCTTTCTGGGTCATATGGCTTTGGCACCGGGGCCTTTGGCCCTGCTCGGGTTGGGCGGCATCGGCCTGCTCGTCGGCTATGTGCTGGCGACGCTGGCGGGAGCCTCCCGCTACGGCGGGCCGCGCCACCCCGGCGGCGGGTACGGAGGGGGGCCGATCATCTTTCCGCGCGGGGGCGGCGGTTTCGGCGGCGGCGGAGCCTCCGGGAGCTGGTGACGACGATGAAGGACCCGATCAAGAGCTTTTTGAAGGAAGCCGAGCTGCAGGAAATCGATGCCTGTGTGGGCTTGGCGGATCTGGAGCAGATCGAGAGCTGCGTGGAGGCAGCGGAGCGCGCGACCCGGGGCGAGATCGTGGTCTTGGTGGCTCCCGCCAGCCATCACTACCCGGTGGCCAACGTGCTCGGCGGCGCCGCGTGCTCGATTCCGCTGGCGATCGTGCTCACCCGGCTGATCGGGCATTACGTGTGGGCCGGCCCGCACGACCTCTGGATATTCCTGGGGATCCTGCTGCCCTTGTTTTTTCTGTGCCGCGCGGCGATCGAGAGATATCCCCGGCTCAAGCGCCTGTTCGTCTCCAAGAAGGAGATGGACCATGAAGTCCGGGAAGCCGCCGCCATCCAGTTCTTCTCGAAAGGGCTGTATCGGACGCGCGAAGAGAACGGGGTTCTGATCTATCTGTCGGTGTTCGAGAGCCGGGTCTGGGTGCTGGGCGACCGCGGGGTCAACGCCGTGGTATCAGCCGGATTCTGGCAGGAGATCGTCGATCGGATGGTAGCGGAAATCAGGGAAGGCCGTCCGGCGGCGGCGATCTGCCAGGCGGTCGGCCGCATCCGTGCGGTGCTGCAGGAAAAATTTCCACCGGTCGGGGGGGACACCAACGAACTCCCGAACCTGATCCTCGAGGACTGATGCAAGATACTGAGCCAGTGGGCGCAAGCCTATCATTCACCACCACCATCAAAGGAGGTAGTCATGGGACTGTTTGATTTCGTCAAGGAGATCGGCAACAAGCTCTTCAACCGCGAGGAGGATGCGGCGGAGAAGATCAAGAAGCACATCGAGGAGGCGAACCCCGGAATCGAGGGGCTGGCGGTCGATTACCACGACGGCGTTGTCTCCATCTCCGGACAAGCCGCCAGCGCCGAGGCCATGGAAAAGGCCGTGCTGATGGCCGGCAACGTGCAGGGGGTTTCGGAGGTAAAGGTCGACGGACTGCAGGCGCCACCTGTCCAGGCCAAGGTCGAGTATTACGTCATCAAAAAAGGAGATACCCTGTCGGCGGTGGCCAAGCAGTTCTACGGAAAACCGAACGACTACCCCCGGATTTTCGAGGCCAACCGGGAAGTCATCAAGGACCCGAACAAAATCTTTCCCGGCCAGAAAATCCGCATCCCGCTGGATTGAGCTCGAGGAGGGGACCTCGGGACAGCGGTATGTTGATGCGATGGGATAAGCTGTTTCTCGAACCGCACAGCCTTTTCGCTCCGGCGGCAGCGCCGCGCCGAAAAGGCTGCGCCTCAATGTAAGGAAAGGAAGGAAAGCAATGAATATCAGCGACCTTTTGGGAGCCGTGATGCAGTCCGGAATGAGTCCTTCTTCCGGGGACCGGATGAAGAACGCCCTTGGAGGTGGAGGCGGAGGCGGAGGAGGCCTGCTGGAGAGCCTGTCCGGAATGCTGGGCGGCCAGACGCAGCAGGGAGGCGGGCTGGGATCCCTTCTTTCCCAGGCTCTCGGAGGCGGGGCGGGCTCAGGGGGGCTGGGCGGAGTCCTCGGCAATGTGCTGAACGATGCCGGCAAGGCCGTGGGCGGCAAGCAGAATCTCGCGCTGGGAGGCCTCGGCGCGCTGGCCGGCGCTCTGCTGGGAGGCGGAGGCAGGTCGGTGGGAGGCGCGCTGGGCGGCGGAGTGATGGCGATTCTGGGCGCCATGGCCTACCAGGCGCTGAAGGGCGGAGGGAGCCAGGCGCCCGATGTGCCCCTGGGATTGATGGAGCCGCGGTCGGAGGCCGAGCGGCTTGAGCTCGAGCAGAATTCCGAGCTCGTGCTGAAGGCCATGATCAATGCCGCCAAGGCCGACGGGCAGATCGACAAGGGGGAGATTCAGCGCATCGTAGGCAAATTGAAGGAGACCGGAATGGACCCAGACGCCCAGCAGTACGTCATGGCCGAAATGCAGAAGATTATGGACACCCCGGCCTTGATCGCGGCGGTCAAGGGGCGGCCGACGCTGGCGGCCCAGATCTACGGGGCATCCCTGCTGGCGATCGAGGTGGACACCCCGGCGGAGAAAAAATACCTCGACGAGCTGGCAGCCGGGATGGGGCTCGACCCCGAGGTGGCCCAGCGGATCAAGGGCATGGTCGGTCTGCAGGCATGAACCTCTGATTCGGGTCCTTCGCGGCATCGCTGCCGGAGGGCCCGGGTCAAGCTGCACCAGGCCGTCAACCTGACGGCCGCCGGCGCCGTCGGCGGCGGCTTCTGGGGGATGCTGGTCGGCGTGCTCTTCCCTTTCGCGCTGACGGAGCCCTATTTCCAGTCATTGGACCAAAGTCCAATAGACAAATGCGCGGATCGTTATTACTTTCTGGCCTCATTCGAGAGGGGAACCGACATTTCCAGGGGGTTGTCAATATGAAATTCGATGCCGTTATAGTGCTGGTCCTGGCGCTTGCGGGGGTTTTTGCATTTGCGCTGCCGGCTGATTCGTTGGCATCGAGCGCGGCCGGGAGCGCCGTGCCGGCCGACCCCTACAAATTGCTTCTGGCAGGCTGTGCGCTGGTGCTGCTGTCGGTCCTGGATGTGAAGTTATTCAAGCGACAAGTCGAGAGGAAAAGCCGCATGCGCAAAGCGCTTTTTGCCTTACTGGCGGTCGGCCTGCTGGCCTTTACGGCCGGATGGGTGTACGCGCATAGCAAGCTGCCCGATTTGATGTCCGGCCCGCTGAAAAGCGTTCAACTGAAGGTCTTCGGGGACAGCGTAAAAACAGACTGAGAGGAGATAGGGATCATGAGGAAAGCCAAGGGCATCAGCGGTTATCTTATGCTGGCGGTATTGATGATCGGCATCGTGATGTTGACCGGATGCACCAGCTATTACAAAGTAAAGGATACCGCAACCGACAAGGTCTTCTACACCACCCAGATCGACCGCCAATCCAGCGGCAGCATCCGTTTCGTGGACGAGAACTCCAGTAGCGTCGTCACGCTCCAGAACTCGGCCGTCACCGAAGTCAACGAAGAGGAGTTCAAGGCCAACACCAAGAAAAAATAGCCGGCCGGCAGTCCGCCGCGTGCAACTGGATTCTCGAATGCTTCGCCATCTCCTTGCCCGAGGGAGATGGCGTTGCGCGTTTGGACGCGGCCTGCTTCCGCTGAACCCATCAACGATCCAACCTGAGATAAGGCCAGACATGAATACGTCACCGGTTGCAAGGCGAATGGTTCCGATGTGCATTCTGATCCTGCTGGCGTTTGGCGTGTTGGGCGCCGCGCACGCTGCCGCCCCCGCGGGAGGAAGCCCCGCGCGGGCAAAGATGGCGCTCGCCCTTCCGAGCGGAAAATGGACCGGCGACCTGGACGGCATGATCAAGCGGCGCATGATCCGGGTACTGGTGGTCTACAGCAAGACGTTCTTCTTCGTGGACAAGGGCACCCAGAGGGGGGTCGCCTACGAGGCGTTCCGCAAGTTCGAGGAGGACCTCAACCAAAAGCTAAAGACCAGGCACCTGCGGGTGAACGTCGTTTTCATCCCGGTTGCGCGTGACGAACTGCTGCCGGCCCTGGTGGAGGGACGCGGGGATGTGGCCGCCGCCAATCTCACCGTCACCGAAGGCCGCGAAAAGCTGGTGGATTTTACAGACCCACTGCTCACCGAAGTAAGTGAGATCGTAGTGGCCGGACCCGAGTCGCCCGCGATCGCTGCCATCGACGACCTCGCCGGGAAGGAGGTCTTCGTCCGGCCGTCCAGCAGCTACTTCGAAAGCCTGACGGAGTTGAACGCGCGGTTCAAGAAGGAGGGCAAGCCCGAGATCAAGCTCAAGCCGGCGCCCGAGAACCTCGAGGACGAGGACCTGCTGGAGATGCTGAACTCGGGCTTGATCAAGCTGCTGGTCGTGGACAGCCACAAGGCCCGCTTCTGGAAGCAGGTTTTCCCGGACCTGACGCTGCACGAGGACGTCGCCGTGCGCAGCGGCGGCAGCATCGCCTGGGCGATCCGCGACAACAGCCCCAAACTCAAGGCGGAGCTCAACGAGTTCGTGAGGAAGCACGGCCAGGGCACGGCCTTCGGCAGCGAGATCTTTCGCCGCTACCTGAAGAGCACCAAATACGTGAAGAATGCCACGAGCAGTGAAGAAATAAAAAAATTCAGGGAACTCGTGCAGTTTTTCCGGCAGTACGGCGACCAGTACAGCATGGACTGGATGCTGATGGCGGCCCAGGGCTACCAGGAGTCGCGCCTCGACCAGAACGCCAAGAGCCCGGTCGGCGCCATCGGCGTCATGCAGGTCATGCCGGCGACCGGCAAGGAACTCAAGGTGGGGGACATCCGCCTGACCGAGCCGAACATCCATGCGGGCGTCAAGTACATCCGCTTCGTGGTCGACCAGTACTTCAAGGACGAGCCCATGGACGAGCTGAACAAGGGGCTGTTCGCCTTCGCCTCCTATAATGCCGGCCCGGGGCGGGTCCGGCAGCTGCGAAGGGAGGCCGAGAAGCAGGGTCTAGACCCCAATGTCTGGTTCAACAACGTCGAGCGGGTCGCCGCGCAGAAGATCGGCCGCGAAACCGTGACCTACGTCAGCAACATCTACAAGTACTACATCGCCTATAAGCTGGTCCAGCAGGAACATCTGGAAAGAGAAAAAGCCAAGCAACAAGTGCAGCAACAGTAGACGGTGCAGTTCGCCCGCTCGGGGAGAAGGCCAGATGAGGTCCGGAAGCGCGTTCAGGCGGCGGTCAAGGCACGTTTTAGTCGCTTTTCTGGCGGCTGTCGTTTTCACCGGTTGTGCCACCCCCGTGGGCGTGCGCCGCATGGATCCCGAGGGGGCGAACCGGAAGCTGACCGGAAGCGTCCTGGCCGGCGCCAACCTGAGCGCGCCGACGATGCAGATCCTAAACCGGTCCGGGCACGCCGATAAAATAAAAGAGAAACCGGCCGAGGCGATCGCCGTTATCCACCAGGGCCTGCCCACGGCGAGGGAGCCGGACCGGCTCTTCGCCCTGGCGGAGCTCTCCTTCCTGCATGCGACCCGCACCGGCGATCGGTCCTATTACCTGGCCGCCGCCGTATATGCCTATGGCTTCATCTTCCCGCAGGACGCACACGACGCGCCGGATTCTTTCGACCCGCGCCTGCGAACCGCCGTCGATCTCTACAACCAGGGCCTCGCTCAAGGGTTCACCGCCAAAGGGGAGGACCGGCATGTCGTTCTCGAAGCCGGCACCTACCGGCTGCCTTTCGGCGAACTGGTCGTCGCCATCGACCCGCAGGAGTTCCGCTGGGGACCGTTCCAACTGGAGAACTTCGTGGCGGCCGCTGAGCTGGACGTGCGTGGCCTCAGGAACGACTACCGCTGGCCGGGAATCGGGACGTCGCTGGTCGGGTCCCTCAAGCACGTCAAGGGGGAGTACGAGCGCGAGTTCGCCAGGGTGCCGTCTTCCCTGAAGGTGCCCGCCACCGCTTTTCTGCGTCTGGAGAACGTCGAGAAGGGGCTCCGCAGCGGCCGCATCGATGGAAGGATCGTGCTTTACACCACCCAGGAGGGGACCTCGGTCGCCATCGGCAACCGTTCGGTCCCATTGGAGTACCGGCCGAGCTCCGCTCTGGCATACACCCTGGAAGGTTCCCAGGTCTACGACATCGAGCTCAGGGGACTGCTGTCCGGGGACCTCCAGCTTTTAAAGCAGAGCGCGCGATTCAAGGACAACGTCTTCCTCATGGCGCCTTACCGGCCGGGGCGGATTCCGGTGGTGTTCGTGCACGGCACGGCCTCCAGCCCGGCCCGCTGGGCGCAGATGCTCAATGAGATCATCAACGATCCGGAGCTGCGCAACCGCTACCAGATCTGGCTCTTTACCTACAACACCGGAAACCCCATCCTTTACTCGGGAGGAATTCTCGCTCAAGGCCTGCGCAATGTCGTGCAGGAACTGGACCCCGAGGGCAAGGACCCGGCCCTGCGGAAAATGGTGGTCATCGGCCACAGCCAGGGCGGAATGCTGACCAAACTGGCCGCCGTCGACAGCGGCAGCCGCTTCTGGGATCAATCCTTCAAACTTCCCATCGATCAGCTGGACGTGTCACCCGAGGCGCTGGGCTTGCTGGAGCGCAGCCTCTTTTTCAAGCCGGTTCCTTACGTTCGGCGAGTCGTGTTCATCGCGACCCCCCATCGCGGCAGCTTCCTGGTCGGGGGCCGGATCAGCGAGCTTCTGCGGGAGGTGATTTCTCTGCCGCTGGTGGTGCTCAGCCCGCTGCAGGAGGTTTTTCAGCGCAGCCCCGAGGCGGTCGCCAACCGCTCCATTCAGGAGGTCATTCCGCGCAGCACGGACAACATGGACCCGGACAGCGCTTTCATCAAGACCTATGGTTCGATCCCCATCGCACCGGGGGTCGTTGTCCACTCCATCATCGCCGTGAAGAACTCCGACGACCCGCAGGAAGAGTGGGCCGACGGTGTGGTGGCCTACAGCAGCGCCCATCTGGCCGGCGTGGCTTCCGAGCTGATCGTCCACTCCGGCCACTCTACCCAGGAGACGCCCGAGACCATCGAGGAGGTGCGCCGGATTCTTCTGGAAAACCTGAGGCAACCCTGATTGGAAGCACTGAAAACCTATTCGACTTCTCAGGCACTGGCTGCCCCGAGGCAAACGGGGTGCGGGGACCGCGCCATCGGATTCCCCGGGAGGGCTCGGACGCAACCCATGCGCAGGCTTCTCAAACTGGCCGGTATACTACCGGACGGAGACGGACTACGAAATGCGCCACTACGACAAGACCTTCGACGTCAGCCGGCTGGACGGCGCGGACCTGCTCGCCGTCTACTGGATGGGAGACGCCATCGCCCATGTCATGGTCAGCTTCGGGTTCCAGCGCAGGTTCTTCCTGGAATACATCCGGCAGATCAACTCCTTGAGGGAGTCGCCGGAGTGGTACAACACCCTGACCACCAACTGCACCACGAGCGTGGTGCGGCACGTGCGCGCCTTCGGGGGGCAGGCGAAGTACAACTGGAAGGTGCCGCTGTCCGGTTATGCACCCCATTACGCCTACGAGCTCGGCGCGCTCGATACGAGCCTGCCCTTCGAAGAGCTGCGCCGGCGCAGCTTCATCAACCCGAAAGCGCGCGCCGTCGGCGACGACCCGCAGTTTTCGGCCAAAATCCGCCAGGGGCTGCCGAAGCCGTCAGGATAATGCAATCGGCCAGTTGCAGCTCTCCGTGAAGGCTTTATCGTTGCGCATCTGGCTTTAACCAACCATTCTAACTCAGGGAGGAGATGGTGATGGCTTTCAAAGCGTTATTCATGCTGCTTTCTTTCTTCCTGCTCCTGCCCGGGTTGGCAGGCGCGGTATCGGAAAAGGACTTCGAAGCGCAGTCAACCGAAAATCTGATTAATCTGTGCACGGCTGCACCCGGCGACCCCCTGTATCAACAGGCGGTCAATTTCTGCCATGGATATCTGGTGGGCGCATACAAATACTACGAGGCCGCCCATTCAGGCCCGAACGCCGCCAAGGCGATCTGCATTCCCGATCCGCCGCCGTCGCGCAGCGCGGCGGTCGCGATGTTCATCGAGTGGGCCAAGGCCCGGCCGCAATACTGGAGAGAGTCGCCGGTCGAAACGGAGTTCCGGTTTTTAGCTGAAAAATGGCCCTGCAAGTGATTGCGGCGCCTGTTTGAAAGGAGCAAACGATGAAACGATCGGGAATTGCAGTCGTTGTGGCTGTCAGTGTGGCCCTCTTCGGGTGCGCCGGCATGTCGGATACCCAGCAGCGCAGCCTGAGCGGCGGAGCCATCGGGGCAGGCGCCGGGGCGGTGGTCGGAGCGATGGCCGGCAGCACGGCCTGGGGGGCCGCGATCGGCGCCGCTGCGGGGGCGGCCGGCGGCTATATTTACGACCAGAACGAGAAGTCCAAGGAAGCCGCCTTCCAGCGCGGCTACACTGCCGGTCAGCAGCAGGCCCAGCCGAAGAAGCAGTAGGCCCGGCGGAGGTTCAAACCCAGCAATGCTGCCGCTGGCGCGGCGAAGGAAAGCCGCTGCCAGCGCCGCCTCACCCCGACCGGCTTTTCCGGTGCTGGCGCAGAACCCGGGGCGAGAGGGTGGTTTGGTTAATGAAGCTGCGCAGCCTTTTGGCAGGCTCCCCAAACATCAGCAAAGAGGATCCCGCATTGAAGAGATCCTGTCTCGTCGTCAGCATTCTAGTCTCCTTTGTATGCTGCGGTGCCGGATGGGCCGACGATCAGGCCGTGGCCCGTTCGATCCTTTCACGGGTCGAGCTGCAGCGAAGTAGCGGGGACCTGGTCATCAACGGACAGCCCGTCGCTTCCAGGCACGTCCTGCCACGGCTTTACGAACGGCGGGCGCACCTGCCGGTGTGGAACCAGGCAAACGTCGATCAGCTGCTGACGGCCATCGACAGGTCCCGCGAGGAAGGGCTGACGCCGGAAGACTATCATCGCGACGGCGTATTCGAATATGCCGAATTCCTGCGGCGCGGAATTGACGAAAGCGAGCGCCAAGCGGAGTATGACATTCTGGCCACCGATGCGCTCATCCGCCTGGCCTACAACATTTTTTTCGGCAAGGCGGACCCGCACGAGCTCGATCCCGACTGGAACACCCTGCGTCAGGTCCAGGGCGATGACCCGGTGGCTTTTCTGGAAGACGCCTTGAACGCCGGAAAGGTGGAAGCGGCCTTGGAGGGGCTATCTCCCCAACAGCCATACTATCGCGATCTCAAAGCCGCCCTTGCGGCTTACCGCGGCATCGAGGCCGGGGGAGGGTGGCCCGTGGTGCCGGCCGGGCCGACGCTCAAGCCGGGCATGCGGCACGCGCGGGTGGAGGTCCTGCGGCGGCGGCTCGCCGCGACCGGCGACCTGACGGATCAGGCCAGCGACCCGGCTCTGTTCGACGACGCCCTGGTGGAGGCGGTGAGGGCGTTTCAGAAACGCCACCGCATGACCGCCGACGGCGCCGTGGGTCCGGCGACGCTGGCGGCGCTGCAGACGCCGGCGCCGGCGCGGATCGACCAGATCCGGGTCAACCTGGAGCGGGCGCGCTGGATGCTGCACGATGTGCCGCAGACCTTCGTCGTCGCCGACATCGCCGGGTTTGAAGCGGGGTATTTCCGCGCGGGGAGACTACTCTGGCGCTCGCGCGTGCAGGTGGGCAAGCCCTATCGCCGCACCCCGATCTTCCGTTCAGACATCAGCTACCTGGTCCTGAACCCGACCTGGACCGTTCCGCCGGGGATCGAGGCAAACGACATCCTGCCGGCCGTGAAGCGCGACCGCCGTTATCT
>Ga0105093_10001117_pt1 | contig 10261 bp, 4 predicted proteins | sample PPLLak3March2015_2_FD_79111 | JGI IMG/M metagenome (GOLD analysis project Ga0105093, IMG submission 79111) | Freshwater sediment microbial communities from Prairie Pothole Lake near Jamestown, North Dakota, USA - PPLs Lake P8 Core (3) Depth... | ecosystem: Environmental > Aquatic > Freshwater >... | reverse complement strand
TCGTGCTTCCTTGGCCTCGGTCCTACCACGGCCAAGCGCGCGCAGAAGTAGCAACGGCACCCCGGCACCCGTCGTGTCGACTCATCCCGGCTTGATCTTTTTCAACGGGCTTGGCGGGTTCACTCCGGATGGACGCGAGTACGTCATCACGAGCACGACAGGGCACATGACGCCGGCACCGTGGGTGAACGTCCTGGCCAACCCATCGTTTGGAACCCTCGTGTCGGAGAGCGGCAGCGCGACGACCTGGAGCGAAAACGCGCATGAGTTTCGTCTCACGCCGTGGTCGAATGACCCGGTCGGCGATCCGAACACCGAGGTGTATTACCTCCGTGACGAGGAAAGTGGCCGCTTTTGGTCGACCACCCTGCTGCCAAGTGGCGGCGCGACGCCTTATGTCACGCGCCACGGCTTCGGCTACAGCATTTTCGAACACAGCGAGCAGGGTATCGATTCGGAGTTATTCGTGTATGTGGCTATCGATGCGCCGGTCAAGTTCGCGGTGTTGAAGCTGCACAATCGTTCGGGTCGCGCGCGCCGGCTGTCCGTCACCGGCTACCTCGAATGGGTGCTCGGTGACGAGCGCACGAAAACGCACATGTATGTGATCACCGAGCTTGATTCCGGCAGTGGCGCGCTGTTCGCACGCAATCCTTACCATACGGACTTTGCAGGGCGCACTGCATTCTTCGATGTCGATGACGTTGCGGACCGCAGCTTTTGTGGTGATCGTGCCGAGTTCCTCGGGCGCAACGGCACGCTGCGCAATCCGGCCGCAATGTCACGGTTTCACCTTCCCGGCACGGTGGGTGCCGCGCTCGATCCGTGTGCCGCGATCCGAGTTCCATTCGAGTTGGCCGATGGGCAAAAGCGCGAGATCGTCTTCCGGCTCGGTGCCGGAGGCAACCTCGAGGAGGCCCGTGATTTGGTACGACACTGGCGAGGATCAATAGCTGCGCACGACGCGCTTGTCGCGGTGCAGCAATACTGGGGGCACACCCTGGAGGCCGTGCAGGTGGAAACGCCCGACCTGGCGCTCGATGTGCTCGCCAACGGATGGCTGGTGTACCAGATTCTCGCGTGCCGGGTGTGGGGGCGCAACGCGTTTTACCAGTCGAGTGGTGCGTTCGGGTTCCGCGATCAGCTACAGGACGTGATGGCGCTGATCCATACCGAGCCGAGCCTCGTACGTGAGCACCTTTTGAGCTGTGCGTCGCGGCAGTTCCCCGAAGGCGATGTCCAGCATTGGTGGCATCCGCCGTCGGGACGAGGTGTGCGGACGCATTGTTCGGATGATTACCTGTGGTTGCCGATAGCGACATGCCGCTACGTGCTGGCTACCGGCGACACCAGCGTGCTCGACGAACCGGTCCATTTTCTCGAAGGCCGTGCGCTGAAGGATGATGAGGCGTCGTACTACGATCTGCCTACGCAGTCTGCAGAAGTGGCTAATGTATACAAGCACTGCGTGCGCGCCGTCATTCGAGGCCTGCGCTTTGGCGACCACGGCATGCCACTGATGGGCTCGGGTGACTGGAACGACGGCATGAACCTCGTCGGCGCCGGTGGCAAGGGCGAAAGCGTCTGGCTCGGCTTTTTCCTGTGCGCGGTGCTGGCACAGTTCGGGGAGCTGGCACGGCTGCGCGGCGACCTGTTTTTCGCCCAGCGTTGCCGGAGCGATGCCGTTCGGCTACGCCAGAATATCGAGCAGGGCGGCTGGGATGGTGCCTGGTACCGGCGAGCGTACTTCGACGATGGCTCGCCGCTGGGATCCGCGGAAAACTCCGAATGCCGGATCGATTCGATTGCGCAGAGCTGGTCGATCCTTTCCGGCTCGGGCGAAGCGCCGCACGCTCGCATGGCCATGGACGCGGTGGACAGGATACTTGTCCGCCGGGAAAGTGCGTTGGTCCAATTGCTGGATCCGCCGTTCGACCACTCCAAACCCGATCCCGGCTACATCAAAGGGTACCTGAAGGGCGTGCGCGAGAATGGTGGCCAGTACACCCATGCCGCAGTGTGGGCTGCGATGGCGTTCGCGGCAATGGGCGACGCCGAGCGCGCGTTCGAGCTGTTTAACATGATCAATCCGGTCAATCACGCGAACTCGACGGATTCGATCGCAGTCTACAAGACGGAACCCTATGTCCTCGCGTCCGACGTTTACGCCTTCCCACCGCATCGCGGCCGCGGTGGCTGGACGTGGTACACGGGTTCGGCCGGCTGGATGTACCGGCTCATCCTTGAATCCCTCCTGGGCGTGAGGCTCGACGTGGATAAGCTGCATTTTGAGCCGTGTCTACCTGCGGACTGGACGACGTTCAAGCTGCACTACCGGTATCGGGAGACGATCTATCACATCACGGTCTCCCAAATCTGCACCGCAGACGGCAAGACGAGGGTAACGCTGGATGGCGTCGAGCGACACGACCAGGCCGTTCCTCTGGTTGACGACGGCCAGGAGCACGTGATCGAGGTGAACATACATCGTGTACAAATTTGATGAGAATTCGGCCGTTCCGGCGGAGAGGATGTTTCGCGGATTTTCCGGCCTGCATCCAGGACCGCCCACTGGTCACCACAGTCGCAACGGCTGGCAGCCGCGATACGGACGGTGATGGCCGAGTGTCGAACTCAAATTCCGTACCGCGCGGCGCTTTTTGGGCGCTTTGACTCTCGGGGCGACGCCGGTTACGCCGATCGGCGGCTCCTCTGCGCCATGCGAAAGCAGTTTGGCGGGCATGACGAGAAGCAGGAGGAATCTGGCACCAGTCAGCTGCGTAAGGTGACGTGATGGATCATAAGGATGGTGACACGAGACTGCTGGAGGTTCTCCAACGCGAGGCGTTCGAATACTTCCTGCATGAGACCAACCCTGCCAATGGATTGGTGAGGGACAAGACTTGCGAGGGCTGGCCCGCGAGCATCGCCGCCGTCGGGCTGGCGCTGACGGCGTATCCCGTCGGAGTCGAGCGCGCCTTTCTCACGCGCGAGGAAGCCGTTAAGAGAACGCTCACGACGCTGCGCTTCTTCGCGCACAGCCCACAAGGACCGGAGCCCAATGCGACGGGCTACAAGGGCTTCTACTATCACTTTCTCGACATGGAGACCGGCGAGCGCGTGTGGAGGTGCGAGCTGTCGACTGTGGACACGGCGCTGCTCCTCGCCGGAGCGCTGACGGCTGCCGCGTACTTTGATCGGCAGACGACGGACGAACGCGACATCCGATCTCTCACCGAAGCCCTTTACGTGCAGGCCGACTGGCAGTGGGCGCAGAACGGCGCCGCCACGGTCACGCATGGGTGGAAGCCGGAGAGTGGCTTCCTGCCCTATCGATGGCAAGGCTACGATGAGGCGCTGATTCTTTATCTGCTCGGCCTCGGTTCGCCTACGCATCCGCTGCCAGCCGAGAGCTACACCGCGTGGGTTTCGACGTACGAGTGGAAGCGCATCTACGATTTCGAGCTGCTCTATGCCGGACCGCTCTTCACGCACCAACTCTCGCATGTATGGATCGATTTTCGCGGTATCCAGGACGAATTCATGCGTGGCCGCGGCATGGACTACTTTGAAAACACTCGTCGCGCCACCTACGTGCAACAGCAGTACGCGATGCGCAATCCGCAGCAGTTTAAGAATTATAGCGAGCACAGTTGGGGAATCACGGCCAGTGGCGGCCCTGGTGAAATGACGTGTCGGATCGATGGCATCGAACGACGGTTCTTTGACTATCTGGCGCGCGGCGTCCCCTACGGCCCAGACGACGGCACGCTTGCCCCGTGGGCGGTGGTCGCTTCGCTGCCCTTCGCACCGGAAATCGTGATGCCGACCATCGGCTATTTCCAACGGCTCCGTCTGCGAGAGACCCATCCCTATGGGCTCAAGTCTAGCTTCAATCCGACTTTCCCGGATAAGTCGGGAAACGAGTACGGCTGGGTGTCTCCATGGCATTACGGAATCAATCTGGGGCCGATGATCGCGATGATCGAGAACTACCGTTCAGGATTGGTCTGGGACTTGACGCGGCAGTGCCGTCCCATTGTCACAGGTCTGCGTTGTGCCGGATTCGCCTACGGCTGGTTATCCGGTCGACAGATGACAGGACCATAAAGAAAGCGTCTGCAGCCACCAGCCTGTTCCTGGATATCGGTGGCGTCTTGCTGACCGAAGATTGGGACCGTGATGCCCGCAAAGCTGTATACGGATCATTCTAATACGGTGGCATAACCGCTGCCGTTATTGAGGAGCTTTCTATGAAGGTAAGTCCACTTGCGGGTAAACCCGCCGGACCATCGATGCTGGTCAACGTACCCAAACTTGTCACTGCCTACTACACGGAGGTCCCGGAGCCGTCAGTGCCCGAACAAAGGGTCGCATTCGGCACCTCGGGACATCGCGGTTCCGCGTTCGACAAGAGCTTCAACGAATGGCACGTCCTTGCCATCAGTCAGGCCATTTGCCGGTACCGCAAGGAGCGGGGCATCGATGGCCCGATGTTTCTGGGGATCGACACGCACGCACTTTCCGTACCGGCTCTTGCCAGCGCGCTCGAAGTGCTGGCGGCCAACGGCGTGGAAGTCATGATTGCCGAGAACGACGAATACACTCCCACGCCTGCGGTTTCTCACGCGATACTCACTCACAACCGCGGCCGCGATAAAGGAATGGCCGACGGCATTGTCATCACGCCTTCACACAATCCGCCACATGACGGCGGCTTCAAATACAATCCCCCAAACGGAGGGCCGGCGGATGCCGACGTTACCGGATGGATCGGGGCTAAGGCCAATGAGTTTCTCGAAAGCAGTCTTCAGGGTGTGAAAAGAATCCCGTTCGAGCGAGCTTTGCGCGCCGCCACGACGCATCGGCACGATTATCTCAACGCTTACGTGAGCGATCTTGGCAGTGTGCTCGATATGGAGGCGATTCACGGCGCGAGCATTCGAATGGGCGTAGATCCCCTCGGTGGCGCCGGGGTCCATTATTGGGCTCGGATTGCCGAGCGCTACAGCCTGAACCTTGCCGTCGTCAACGATGCTGTCGATCCGACATTCCGTTTCATGACGGTGGATTGGGACGGGCAGATCCGTATGGACCCCTCCTCCGCCTATGCGATGCAGGGCTTGATAGGGATGAAGGACCGCTTTGACCTTTCCTTCGCCTGTGACACCGACCATGACCGGCACGGAATTGTAACCCGAAGTGCGGGGTTGCTGCCGCCCAATCACTACCTTTCGGTCGCCATTTTCTACCTCTTCCAACACCGGCCGAAGTGGAGCAAGGCAGCGGCCGTCGGCAAGACGGTAGTAAGCAGCCAGATGATCGATCACGTCACGGCGAAGCTTGGGAGGAGGCTTTACGAGGTGCCCGTCGGTTTTAAGTGGTTTGTGGATGGCTTGCTCGACGGATCGTTGGGTTTTGGCGGGGAGGAGAGCGCGGGTGCGTCTTTCATCCGTGTGGATGGCAGTGTCTGGACGACCGACAAAGACGGAATCGTCCCGGCTCTGCTTGCGGCGGAGATCACGGCGCGGATGGAGCGGGATCCCGGCGAAATTTACCGCGAACTCACGCGCGAGTTCGGTGAGCCGCTTTACGACCGCGTCGAAGCGCCGGCCACCCCGGGGCAAAAGGCAATCCTGGAGAACCTTTCGCCACAGCAGGTCCAAATTAAAAATCTGGCTGGCGAAAAAATCAAGATTATCCTCACCAACGCACCAGGCAACGGAGCTCCCATCGGCGGGTTGAAGGTGGAGACGGATAGCGGATGGTTCGCGGCGCGTCCGTCCGGGACTGAGGATATCTACAAAATCTATGCTGAGAGCTTCAGGGGACCGGAGCATCTGCGCCGCATTCTGAAGGAAGCCCAGACGATTGTCAGCAATGCCCTGGCGAGGGTACCGGAGGTATAGCGGAGAAAATGTCGAAATCGTCGGTATTCAATCGCCAGACAGCAAGCGATGTACAGAAAATAGGGCGCAACCAGGGGGGTACTAACTGATGCATTCGAAGATTCGGTCCAAAACCAATTTGGAGAAGAAAGCATGAGAAAACAAACACGCGCCAGCCACCCAATCTACAACCTTTTGCCTACGGAAATCGAGGGATTCGACTCCCTGGCGGAGCTGGCCCTGGATATGCGCTGGTCGTGGAATCATGCTACCGACAAAATCTGGCGGCAGCTGGATCCCGAACTGTGGGAAATTACGCACAACCCGTGGGTTGTGCTGCAGACGGTTTCGCGCGACCGGATCGAACTCGTGTTGGCGGATCCGGCTTTTCGCAAAAGAGTTGACGGCCTGGTGCAGACCCGGCGGCAAGCGGTGGAGGCGCCCGCGTGGTTTCAGCAGAATCATCCGCAGGGTTTCCTGACCTGCGCCGCTTATTTCAGCATGGAATTCATGTTGAGCGAAGCTCTGCCCATTTACTCAGGCGGGCTTGGCAATGTAGCCGGCGATCAGCTTAAAGCCACCAGCGATCTTAGCGTGCCCGTAGTAGGCGTGGGACTGCTGTACCAGCAAGGCTATTTTCGCCAAGTGATCGACAAGGACGGAGCGCAACAGGCCCTCTTCCCGTATAACGACCCCGGACAGTTGCCGATCACGCCTTTGCGCCAGGCGAACGGCGAGTGGTTGCGGTTGGAGATTACCTTACCCGGTTACTCGGTCTGGCTGCGCGCCTGGCAGGTCCAAGTCGGTCGAGTCAAGCTCTACCTGCTGGACAGCAATGATGCGGCGAACTTTCCTGCACATCGAGGGATCACGAGCGAGCTTTATGGCGGCGGGCCGGAGCTGCGCCTCAAGCAAGAGCTGCTTCTTGGGATCGGCGGATGGCGACTGCTTGGTGCGCTGGGCATCCATCCGGAAGTCTGTCATCTGAATGAAGGGCATGCGGCCTTTGCCGTGTTGGAACGCGCCCGCAGTTTCATGCAAGAGGCCTCGCAGCCCTTCGAAGTCGCACTGGCGGTCACTCGCGCGGGGAACCTCTTCACCACCCACACGGCAGTGGCCGCCGGATTTGACCGTTTCGACCCGGCCCTCATCGAGCAGTACCTCGGTGGTTATGCCGAACAGAAGCTCGGCATAACACCCCACGATTTGCTGGCCCTGGGACGCCAGAACCCGAACGACTCGTCGGAAAGTTTCAACATGGCCTATCTGGCAGTCCGGGGGAGTGGGGCGGTCAATGGCGTGAGTCGCTTGCACGGGGAGGTGAGTCGGCACATCTTTTTGCATCTCTTTCCGCACTGGCCGCAGGCCGAAATCCCGGTCGGGCATGTGACCAACGGAGTCCACATGCCGACCTGGGACTCGGCCCAGGCCGATGATCTTTGGACTGAAGCCTGTGGAAAGGACCGCTGGCTGGGGACGACGGATACCCTGGAGCAGGACATTCGCCGCGTCTCCGACGCCAGGCTCTGGCAATTTCGCATCGCCGCCAGCAAGTCGCTTGTCGAATACGCCCGCGAACGATTGTCCCGTCAACTGACCGCCTCCGGCGCGTCACCCGAGGCGGTTGAAAGTGCGAAACATTTGTTTGATCCCCACGCGCTGACGCTCGGCTTCGCGCGGCGCTTCGCGCCCTACAAGAGACCGAACCTGTTGCTCCACGACCCCGGGCGACTGCTTCGCCTGTTGACCAATCCTCAGCGGCCGGTGCAACTCATCATTGCTGGCAAGGCCCATCCGGAGGACCGGGCGGGACAGGCCTTGATCCATGAATGGATAAATTTCATCCGCAAGGCAGAGACTCGACCCCACATCGTTTTCCTGGGCGACTACGACATGCTTCTAACGGAGCACCTGGTGCAGGGAGTGGACGTCTGGATAAACACGCCACGGAGACCCTGGGAGGCGAGCGGCACGAGTGGCATGAAGGTGCTCGTCAATGGAGGCATCAACCTTTCGGAATTGGACGGTTGGTGGGCCGAGGCATACGCTCCTGCGGTGGGGTGGGCGCTGGGGGATGGTCAGGAGCATGGTGATGATCCGGCTTGGGACGCTGTTGAAGCCAACGCGCTCTACGACTTGCTCGAGCGTGAGGCTATCCCGGAGTTTTATACTCGAGACGAGAGCGGCATTCCCAGCACGTGGGTCAAGCGGATGCGGGAAAGCATGGCGCGGTTGACACCGCGCTTCTCCGCCACTCGCACGGTGCGCGAATACACCAAACGACACTACCTTCCGGCTGCTACCGCCTACCATCTGCGCATTGCCAATAAGGGCGCAATCGGTATGCAAATGGTCGATTGGCGGCACAGTCTGGATCAGAAATGGGGGACACTACACTTCGGCGATGTGAAGGTTGAGACACGCCACGAGCAGCACGTATTTGAGGTTGTGGTCTTCCTCAATGACCTCGATCCCAAGGCTGTGCGGGTGGAACTTTACGCTGACGGCGTCATGAGCAGTGCTGCCGTGCGGCAGGAGATGAAGCGCGTTCGCCAAGTGGCCGGCGTGCCGGGCGGCTACGTTTACGGCGCGGCTGTGTCTGTGGCCCGCTCACCAACGGACTACACGGCGCGAGTGATACCGTACTGTGAAGGCGTTGCGATCCCACTGGAAGACGCACGAATCCTCTGGCAGCAATGATCCGATCGACGGAAGAAAAGGCGATGAAGAAAGCGACTGAAATCACCTGCTTGTTTCTGGATATCGGGGGGGTCCTGCTCACCAACGGGTGGGATCATCATGCCCGCAGACGGGCGGCGACGAACTTCAAACTGCAGTTGGCCGAGATGGAGGATCGACATCACCTGACCTTCGACACCTACGAGGAGGGAAAGCTCACGCTGGAAGAATATTTAGGTCGGGTGGTATTCTACCAAAAGCGACCGTTTACTCGCGCTCAGTTTCGGAAATTCATGTTCGCGCAGTCCAAGCCGCATCCCCAGATGATAGAGTTGGTCTGCCAACTTAAGGAAAGGTATAGATTGAAGATTGTCGTGGTCAGCAACGAAGCACGGGAGCTGAATTCGCACCGAATTCGGAAGTTCAACCTTGATGGGTTCGTGGATTTCTTCATTTCCTCCTGCTTCGTCCACTTGCGAAAGCCTGATGCAGACATCTTTCGTGTTGCGCTCGATATCGCGCAGGTTCCGGCCAATCAGATAGTCTATATCGAAAACACCCCGATGTTTGTCCAGATCGCGGAAGGTTTGGGGATTCCAAGCATTCTTCACACGGATTACCGGTCCACGTGCGCGAAACTGGCTTCGTTCGGATTGCAGAATAGCGAAGGAGTCATTCATGAAGTCAGCTAACCCACGCATCCTGACGATCAATGGCGGCTCGTCGAGCATCAAGTTCGCGCTGTTCGAGGCCGGCGACTCGCTCCGACGGATTCTGGAGGGCGGGATTGAGCGGATTGGACTGCCGGAAACCATTTTCCGGGCGAAAAGCTCGAACCAAACGGACAACTTTTCGCGGTTCGTGACGGCGCCGGATCACTCGGTGGCCGTGGGTTTTCTGATGGATTGGATCGAGGAACGCAGTGGGGGAGATGCATTGATCGCGGTGGGGCATCGCATGGTGCATGGCGGGCCAAAGTATAAAAAACCGCAGCGAATCACTACGGAAATGATTGAGGAGCTGCACCGGCTCAGTCCATTTGATCCTGAGCATCTGCCGGAGGAGATCCTGTTGACCGAAGCGTTTCATCGCCGATTTCCTGACCTGCCCCAAGTGGCGTGCTTCGACACGGCTTTTCATCATGATCTACCGCGCGTGGCGCAACTGTTGCCGATCCCGCGCCGGTACGAGGCGCAGGGCGTGCGGCGATATGGGTTTCACGGGTTGTCGTATGCGTTTCTAATGCAAGAACTGGCCCGACTGGCCGGAGCGGAAGCGGCACAAGGCCGGATCATCCTCGCCCACCTCGGCAACGGCGCGAGCATAGCGGCGGTGCGTCACGGCAAATCCGTGGACACGAGCATGAGTTTCACCCCAACAGCCGGAGTGCCGATGAGCACCCGCTCAGGCGATCTCGATCCCGGACTGTTTTGGTATCTGGCGCGCACCGAGGGCCTCGATGCAAAACGATTCAATGAGATGGTCAATTTCCAATCCGGGCTGCTCGGCGTGTCGGAGACCAGTTCCGACATGCGTGACTTGCTCGACCGTGAAACGCAGGACGTGCGGGCGGCTGAAGCGGTTTCGCTGTTTTGCTACCAGGTCAAGAAATGGATCGGCGCTTTCACAGCGGCATTGGGCGGACTGGACGCGCTGGTGTTCGCTGGTGGCATCGGAGAGAATGCGCCCACAGT
>Ga0105093_10001115_pt1 | contig 10265 bp, 6 predicted proteins | sample PPLLak3March2015_2_FD_79111 | JGI IMG/M metagenome (GOLD analysis project Ga0105093, IMG submission 79111) | Freshwater sediment microbial communities from Prairie Pothole Lake near Jamestown, North Dakota, USA - PPLs Lake P8 Core (3) Depth... | ecosystem: Environmental > Aquatic > Freshwater >... | reverse complement strand
CGGTCGGGTTGAACAGGAACTTGTCGCGCCGGCTCAGGTTCTCGACCTCCATGGTGGCAAGCGTGCCGTTGGGCACGTAGACCACCGTCCGGTTCGCCGTGCGCAGCTGCATCGATCGCAGGCCGACGTCCACCACTTCGCCCACGTACTTGCCAATCTGGCAGACGTCGCCGACGACGATGCTTCGGTCGCTCAGGACGAAGATGCCGCCGAACACGTTCTCGAGGGTCTTCTGGGACGCGAATGCCAGGGCCACGCCGCCGATGCCGAGGCCGGCCATCGTGGTGGTCAGATCGACGCCGAACGCCGCCAGGCCGGCCAGCAGCGCGATGGCGAGCGCGACACCCTTGAGCAGCCGCCGGCCGAGCACGTAGACCGACTGCGCCGTCCTGGGGTAGTCCGGCCGCAGGCGGCCGCGCATCCGCTCGGCCACCAGGTCCACCAGGCGCCACAGCCACCAGACGACGCCCGCGAGCAGCAGCACGGTGACGGTGCGGGAGTAGTACTGCCGGTGGAGCAGCGGAATGCCGACGGAGGGCGAGATGAGGCGGTGCAGGCCCAGGGTGAGCAGGAACGCCGTCGGGCGCGCGAGCGCCGCCCACGTGCGGGACCGCCTCCCCTGCACGGCGCGGCCTCTCAGCCTGAGCACGAGCCGGCTGATCCCGAGCACCATCCAGAGAAAGAGGCTCGAGACCACGAACAGGACCGGCACCAGGAGGACGAGCGCGAACGGTACCCAGAGCTGCAGCTCGCCGATGGACGCGTCGGTCAGGATCTTCGGAAGCCGCCGCTCGAACTCGGGCAGCCCTGCGTGTTCGTACATGCGCGGGATGTCGGCCACCGTGTCGGACGCCACCAGCCACACCGGCGGGCCCGAGTCCTGCGGCACGCGCGTGAGGAAGATGTCCACGCGCTCGCCGTTGGCCAGCACGGCGGTACCGGCGCGCTCCCGATCAGCGGCCAGGCCGTCGTCGAGGCTGCCGCCGGGGTCGCGGCTCAGGCGATCGAGGTTGCCCTCGAACCCGTGGTTGAGCACGAAACTGAGCTGTTCGGCGGCCTCCTCCTTGCTCAACGGCATCTTCTGCCGGGGCCATGCGAGGTACTCGGCGGCGGCGGCGCGGTCACCCCGCTGCGATGCTTCGACGAACCTCAGGAAGGCGCTGCGGGGGGTCTCGCGCCGGAGGGGATCCTCCTGGGCGGCTGGTGCTGACTGGGCCGGGACGGGCTGGGGCGCCTGGGCGGACGCCGGAAGGACCGCAGAGACGAGGCCGGCGGCCATGGCGATGGCAGCGAGCCCGGCGCGCCGAGGACGCTTAAGCATGATCTGGCTCCGCCTGCCATTCTAGCCGACGTCCTCGCGAAGTCCGGGTCCCGAAACGGCAATCGCGCGTCATAATGAATGCCCGCAGCCGGACCCGGCGGGCTTGACAGTTGGAGACGCAGCGATCGTGTACCCCAAGTATCTCGCGGCCCGAACCTCGGCGCTCCTCCTGGCCGGCCGATCTGCGCTCGGCGCCCTCGCGGCGGCGCTGCTCGTGCTCGCGCCGGTGGTGTCGCACGCCCAGGATTTGTCGTCGACCCCGTTCCAGGAGCAGCTTCCCCTGCCTGTCGCACCGATGCAGCTGCATCCGATCGCGGCGGCCCAGGAGCCGGCGGGCTCGTTCCTCAAGGGACGGTTCCTGCTCGGCGTCAACCTGACGTATTCTCTGACCCCGGACCAGGACCTCGGCTCGCATTGGAGCGTCTCTCCGGTCATCCGCAACACGCCCCGACGACTTGGATGGGGGCCGTCTTTCGGGTTCAGCGGATTCAAAGGCGACATCGTCGCGCCGGTCAGTGGACAGAGCACGACGATTGGCGAGATCAGGATCCGCCCGCTCATGGGCGGCATCTCGTACTCGATAGGGGAGGGCCGTCTCAGGACGAGCTTCAGCCTCGTGGGCGGGTATGCGTTCACGAGTGCCGAGGTCACGGCGGCGCTGCCATCAGGGACCGCGGCCAGCATCGACATCACCGATGCGTGGGTGGTTCGGCCGAACGTGGGGTTCACGTACGCACTGACCCGGCGCCTCGCGATCATCGGGTCGGTCGGCTACGTGTACACGACGCCGACGATCACCGTCACCGTCAATCAGCAGGATCAGGCGCCGAGGCGCTTCAGCGGGACCTTCCGCAGCGACCACGTCAGTGTCACCGTGGGAACCGCGGTGTCGATCTTCAAGAACCGCAGCCCGGCTGTCACGTGCGCGCGGGTGCCGCTGTCGAAGCCGTAGGCGACGTCGATCTCGATCTGGAACAGCGGGACGCGGAGGTACCACCCGCCGCCGACGCCGTATTCGAAGCGCGCGTCAGTCAGCTTGACGCCGTGCTCATAGGCGGCGCCTGCGTCGCCGAAGAAGACGACTCCCGTCTGGCCGAGGCGCAGGGGTGAGTGGAACGGCACCCGAAGCTCCAGCGACGCTGTGGCCGCGTTGTCCCCGGTGAACGACCCCGCCCTGAACCCGCGCAGCGATCCGGAGCCGCCGACCAGCGCGCGCTCGTAGACGGGGAGCGGCGCATCCGCCGTTTCCGTCCGCGCCCGGATCGCCAGCACGCTCGATCCGACGAACCCCAGGTAAGCCTGCCCGTCGAGGGTGTAGCGGTTGATGGTGGACCCGGAGTTCGGCGAAAGCGCCTCCCATCCGGCGCTCGCGTAGATCGCGTTCCGCGGGAACGCCGTGTCCACCCGCGTATCCACCGACAGCCTGGCGCCGCCGGTGAGCAGCTGATCGTGCACGTCGCCGAAGGACACATCGGCCCACCCGGCGTGCGTGCTCGCGTTCAGCACACGCGCGAACTGACGAGAGCCTTCCACCCGAACGTCGTGGCGCAGGTCGCGGATGTCGTAGCCGGGGTTCTCGCGGCTGATGATCGCGTAGCCGCCGTGGACGCGCCCGCCCGGGCCGTCGCCGAACGTCTTGTCGAGCTCGATGCCGGCTTGCCGCGTGGATCCCACGGTGAGCGGCGCGACGATGTGCCCGCCCTTGCCGAGGACGTTGACGAAACTCAGCCGGCCGCCCGCGATGAGTCCGTAGCCGTCGACGTACTCCAGCGACGGCGACGCCATCAACGCGTTGCGCATGCGTTTCATCGGCCCCGGCATGACGCCGCCTGCTTCGACGCCGGGGCGTTCCGTCACCGCGATGATGACGGCCACCTGCGTCATGTCGTCGAGCGAGCGGTAGCGCTTGCGGACGTCGACAGCCTCGAACCGGCCGCTTTGCCGCAGGCGGTCGGCGGCCGCCTCGATCGAGCCGCTTTCGAGCGGACTGCCGACCGCGATACCGGCGAGCTTCAGCACCTCGGCGTCAGGCGTGCGGTAGTTGCCGTGGATGCGGACCTCGGCGACCACCTCGAGCCCGGCGGCCTGCGCCAGGGCGTGGGCGCAGCCGGCGACCAGCAGGAGCGCGGCCACGAGCAGGCGAACCATCGGGCGCAGCATCAGGCTACGGCTCCTTCGGCACGTAGCCGCGGATCTTCGCGCTGACTTCGCCCTTGCGATAGTCGTAGAAGTCCCGCGTGTACCGGAACGTATAGGACCCGGCCGCGAAGGTCGCGCCGAAGTTGAACGCAATTTCTTTCGGGAGCCAGACGTTGTCGAAGAAGCGTCCCATGGCCATGGTGGCTTTCGCCTGGTCCACGCGGACAATAGCGCGGCCCGGCAGGAAGCCCCAGTCGGCGTTGTCGAAAGCGAACCTGACGATCTGGAACTCCTGCGGATCGATCCACATCGTGACCATCGTCACCTTGTTGAGCGCCGTCTCGATCTCGTTCTCGAGGTCGTCGCCCTTATCGCGCTTCGCGGGCTTCTTCGGCTGCTCCTTGCCGGGCGGCTTCTCTCCGGCCGGCTGGACCCTGACGTCACCCCCGGCGGTGATGGTGACCTCCTTCTTTTCGCGATCCTCGTCGTCGCTGAAGAGGCGCGACGGGTAGTACTCGACCTTCACCACCGGCCGGCCGTCGATCGTCTCGCGCCCGGCCAGATAGTAGTTGCCGGGCTCGAACGGAAACTTCATGAAGTACGCCTCGGAGATGAAGCGGGGCTCGGTGCCGACCAGCGCGACGACTTCCCTGTCGGACCCGGGTTCGATGGACCGGAGTTCCTCGACCACTTCGGCCTCCACCGAGCCCGCGCCCTGCTTCACGGACGTGTCCTTCCTGGCCGCTTTCTCCTTCGCACGCTGCTCCCGTTCCTGCTCCTTCTTGAGCCAGTCGGCCTCGTACTTCCGCCGATCCGCCTCGCCGAGCGAGGCGCCGTTGGCTTTGACGGGGCTGCGCACGAGGTACCCGTCGCGGATGAACCATTGGAACTCGCGCCGCTGACCGGCGAGCGGAATGCCGCCGGGGCCCAGGATCTGAAACGTCTCGCGCTCGCTGAGGATGTAATCGTGGAGCGTCTTCCAGTTCTCGTTCCGGCGCTCGAGGACGCGCGACATGAACGCATCGAGATCCGTGAGCGGGACAGCGGGCTTCGCCTGCCCGGCCGGTGCGGCGCCGACGCCCCGGACGAGCCAGCCGGCCGCAGCCAGCGCGAGTATCGCGGCGACCCTTCGTCGATTCACGGACACCTCCACCGGGACCGCTGGGCGGCCATCCCTGTACTACTACGGAGGCGGCCGCCATCTTGTTCGACGGCCGCGGCCCCGCCTACCTCTGCAGGTAGTCTTCGCGGAGGATCCCGTCCAGCTCCGCCGCAAGCCGGTCGGCGTCGCGGGGCGTGAAGCACAACGGCGGCTTGATCTTCAGCACGTTGTGGAAGGGGCCGTCCGTGCTGACCAGCACGCCTCTGTCCCGCATGCGATTCGCGATGAAACCGGCTTCCATGCCGGCCGGCTCGCGGGTGTCGCGATCACGGACGAGTTCGACGCCCGCGAAGAGGCCGAAGCCCCGCACGTCGCCGACAAGCGCATGCCGGGACATCACGTCGCGGAGCCCGTTCAGCAGGTGCTCGCCGACGTCGCGCGCGCGGGCCTGCAGCCCCTCGTCGTGAATCACGTCCAGCACGGCCAGGCCGATGGCGCACGAGACGGGATTGCCGCCGTACGTGTTGAAGTACTCCATGCCGTTGGCGAAGGCCTGCGCGATTTCGGGCGTGGTGACCACGGCGCCGATCGGGTGGCCGTTGCCGATGGGCTTGCCCATCGTGACGATATCGGGCACGACGCCCTGTGTTTCGAAGGCCCAGAAGTGGGATCCCACGCGCCCGAATCCGACCTGCACCTCGTCGGCGATGCACACGCCCCCGGCGGCCCGCACGGGTTCGTAGGCGGCGCGGAGATAGCCGGGAGGCAGCACGATCTGCCCGGCGCAGCTCAGGATCGACTCCGCGATGAAGGCCCCGACGCGCTCGCCCCGGGCAGCGATGCGATCGACGGCCGCGGCGACATGCGCAGCGTATCGCGCGCCCGCGTGTTCGGAGGCATCGCGGTAGATCCCGCGGTAGAGGTCCGGCGTTGGCACCACGTGCACGTGCGCCGGCGCCCCCGCGCCGCCGGGGCCGTTGAACTTGTACGGGCTGATCTCGACGGCGGCGTTCGTGTTGCCGTGGTACCCGACGTCCACCACGATCGTCTCGCGGCTGCCCGTGAATGCCCGGGCCATCCGGAGCGCCAGTTCGTTGGCTTCGCTTCCCGAGTTGACGAAGTAGCAGACGCGCAGCGGGTCGGGCAGCGTGACCGACAGCCGTTCGGCGTACTCCGCGAGGCGCTCGTGCAGGTAGCGCGTATTCGTGTTCAGCACCGCCATCTGGCGCCGGCCGGCTTCGACGACCCGCGGGTGGCAGTGGCCGACGTGCGGCACGTTGTTGACCGCGTCCAGGTACGTGCGGCCGTCTGCGTCGTAGAGGTACTGCATCCAGCCGCGCACGATGGTCAGCGGACGGCGGTAGGACACGCTGAGCGACGGCCCGAGGTGCGCATGCCGCGATTCGAGGATGTCGCTGCCGCTCCGGCCAGCCGGGGCGGTGACGCCGCCCGGGACGTGGGCAACCAGGTTCGGGTCCGGCGCGAGACTCAGCCACACGCGGCGCTCGGCGGGGTCGGCCACGCCAGGAAAGGCGCCGTGCATGTCGAGCAGGTCGGTCACCAACTGGAAGTGCAGGTGCGGCGGCCAGCCACCGTTCTCATCGATTGCGCCGATCCGGGCGATGAGGGTGCCGGAGCGGACGCGATCGCCTGCGCTGAGCGCAGCCGACGACCCCTTCGCCAGGTGCCCATACAGCGTATAGAAGCGCGGACCGCCCGGCCCCGTCTCGTGCTCGAGGACAACCGTCGGGCCGTAGTCGAGCGGATTGGCGTTGTCGGCGATGCTGTGCACGACGCCGTCCAGCGGCGCGATGACGGGCGTGCCGGCTGCCGCGAACAGATCCAGCCCGAGGTGCACGGTGCGCGAGGACGGCCCGTCGTTGCCGGGTTCCGAGAAGGCCGGGCTCGTGTAGACACCGCGGACCTCGTCGTAGCACCCGATCCCAATCGCGGCGCCGGCGTCCTCGAGACGCCGGGCGATCTTCCTGGCCGAGAGCCCGGCGTCGGCCCACAACGCCGGAGTGCCCGACGTCAGGCTGCCCACGCCGAAGTCGAAGACCACGCGCGGAGCCGTCCGTGGATCCGGGTCGAGCAGCGGGCCGATGGCGGCCGCGGACTCGCGCAGCCAGGACACGACGGCCGGCGCGGACGGACACGGCTCGAGTCCGCACGCGCCGCGGAACGCGTAGTGCGCGAACCGGGGATGCACGTCGCCCAGGCGCTCGAGCAGTTCCCAGGCCGGGCGTTCGCTGATGGTGAGGTACTCGTTGCCGGGATCGGCATGACGCTGATACGCGGAGTTGACGACGCTGACGGCCAGCCTGCCGCAGATGAGCGGGAACAGCGCTTCGATCTCGCCTTCGTGCAGCGCGAACGCGGCATGATAGCCCTCCACGATCGGCACGGCCCCCGAGATCGGATCGGGCTTGTGCAGCATCGCGTACGCGCACGCGACGGCAGGCTCGTTGGCGACCCACGTGTGCAGCATGTCGCCGAAATCCACCACAGACGTCACTCGCCGCGTATAGGGGTCGTCGCCCCGGACGAGCACGTTATAGTCGTTGGCGTCGTTGTAGATCACGCCCGTGCGGAGCCGGGGCGCCAGGCGCGCCAGTTTGCGCTCCGACCAGGTGAACAGACGCTCGACCAGCCGCCGGCGCGCTTCGTCCTCGACGTGCCCGAAGTACTCACGAATCCACCCGGCGCGGCGCGGATCCCATTTCAGGTCACGCTCCGCCGCGGGATGCGAGAACCCGGCCAGCGCGGCGTCCACGGTGCCGAGCAGCGTGCCGAGACCGCGCAGCAACTCCGGCGTGTGCGGCCGAACGCCCGCCAGCACCGTCCCCGGCACCCACGTCAGCACCCGCACCAGGTGCGGCCGGCCCTGCGCGTCGGCGACCGAAGCCCCGGCGGCGCCGTCGAGCGTATGCTGGACCCGCGGCAGGTCCAGGTCGGGCGCGGTGGCGGCCAGGTGCGCGAGCGCCGCGTTCTGAAGATCGATGACCCGCGGGTCCTCCTCCGCGTTCGAGACCTTCATGACGTACCGCTGGTGGCGGGCGTCCTGGAGCACGACGTTCTGATCGCGCTCGCTCGGCAGCGCCTCGCCGCCCCGGTCGATGCCGTAGTGCTGCCGGCCGATGGCCCGGATGTCGTCGAGTGAGAACGAGGGCTGAGCGAACGTGATGGTCGGCATGGCAGGCGGCCCCGGATGGCGCGTTCAGGACCCCGCCGGGCCGGCGGGCGCGAAATCCTTCGTGCGGGTGATGCGGTCGAGTTCCCGCATCATCGCGTCAATCTCGTCCATCGTGTTGTAGAAGTGGGGCGACAGGCGGATGCCCACTCCGGGCCGGTAGTCCACGACGAAGTCGCGCGCGTTGAGGGTTGTCGCCACCCGCCCGGCCTCCGGCACGTCGACGGCCACCGTGCCGGCCAGGCGCTCGGGGTCCCGCGACGCGACCGACCGGTAGCCGCACTCGTCCACGAGATCGAGCAGCCGGCGCGTCATCGCCTGCGAGGCTGCACGGATCCGGCCGACGCCCACCTGCCCGATGATCTCCAGTCCCGGCAGCGCGGCGTAGTAGGCCGGGATGGCTGGCGTGCCGTTCATCATGGCCATCCCGTCGTCGCGCACGTCGGTGGCGTCGATGTCGAACGCGAACGGGGCCGTGCGCGAGAGCCAGCCGGTCAGCCGGGGGCGCGTCCGGGCCTTCACCCACGGCGCCGTGTAGAGAAACGCGTTGCCCGGTCCGCCGCACAGCCATTTCAGGCATCCGCCGACGAAGAAGTCCACACCGAGCGATGTGACGTCGACGGGAATGATCCCCGCCGACTGGTACCCGTCGAGGATGACCACGGCGCCCACCGCGTGCGCCTTCTCGATGACAGGCCCCGGATCGACGATGTACGAGCTGCGGAAGAGCACGTGGGAGAGGCAGACCGCCGCCGTGCGATCGTCGATGGCGCTCACGATGCGATCGGCAGGGACCGACAGGTCCTCGAGCGCCGGGACGATGCGGAGATCGAAGCCGAGGTCCCGCTGCGCCTTGTAGAGATAGACCGCCGACGGGAAATCCATCGCGGTGCAGACGATGGTGCGCTTCGGGCCGTCGGGGCTGACGCAGGAGAGCGCCACCGCCTCGGCTGTGGTGACGTTCTCGTGCATGCTGACCGAGCCGGCGGGCGCACCGATGATGGCCTCGATCCGGCCCCCGAGCTCGCCCGCGAGTTCCCACCAGCGTTCCTCCCACGCCCGCACGCCCCGCGTCGCCCACGTGTCGGCGTACTCGGCCAGGGACCTGGCAGCGCCGCGGGGCATGGCGCCCAGCGAGTTGCTGATCATGTAGACCGTGCGTGAGAGAATCGGAAACTCGTCGCGCCAGCGCGTCAGGTCGTCCATGGTGACGGCATTCTACCCCGGCGCCTGAGGTAGACTGGCGTCGGCATTCGTATCGAGGTCAACCTGATGTTCAAGCGCGCAGCAGCGGCGTGTCTCGCGGCGTTGGTGGTGTCGGTCCCCTCGGCCGCCCAGGAGAAGCCCTACACGTTCACGATCGGCGGGGCGGTTGTCGGCCCGCTGTCCGACAGCGCCGATCGCTTTTCGACCGGGTTCGGGTTCACGGCGGGCGGGACCTGGCACGTCAACGAGCAGATCGGGCTGAGCGGCGACTACGTATGGTCGACGCTCGGCGGGAAAGACGACTGGCCGGGCCTGGTGGCGTCCCGGCCCGTCGACGTCACGCCGCGCATCCAGTTCGGCACCGTCAGTGTCAGGTTTCAGGCGCCGCCGGCGAAGGCGCGCCTCTACGCGCTCGCGGGCGTCGGCCTCTATCGCCGCACCGTCGCGATGGCGACGACCGGATCAGGCGACATCACCGTGTGCGACCCCTGGTGGTTCGTGTGCACCTCCGGCCCGGTGTCGGTCGGGAGCGTGAACCGCACCCGCGCGAGCAACGATGTCGGGATCAATGTCGGAGCCGGAATGATTGCGGGCCGGTTCTTCGCGGAGATCCGGTACCACTACATCTGGGGGCCGTCGTTCGACACGCCGGGCGGTACGCAGAAGGCCACCGGGAAGTTCCTGCCGCTGACGCTCGGTATCGTGTTCTAGGTTCGTCTGCCTGTTCTGCGCGTTTCGGAGCCCGACCATGGCCACCACCACCCGCCGCGTGCCCGCGTTCGTTTCGTCGACGCTGCTCCTGCTCGGCGTCGCCCTGACCGTCCTCGGCGTCGTGCTGATGGAGGCGCGGCACAGCCTGCTGACGCCGGAGGGGCTCTCCATGCGGGCTGTCGCGGCACTGGCCGATCCGCGCGTGTCGGCGTACGTCGCCGGGAAGGCGACCGACGCAGTGCTGTCCGCCCAGCCCGACCTGACGGCGTTCAGGCCCGTCGTCGTCTCCGTGGCGGAAGCGACCGTCTCGTCCTACCCGTTCCAGCGCGCCATCCAGGCGAGCATCCGGTCCACGGTGTCCGCCGTCCTCAGCGAAGGCAGCAACAAGGTCGCGCTGTCGATCCCGGACCTCGGTGTCCTGCTTCGCAGTGCGCTGTCGCAGGCAAACCCGGCGCTGGCCGAGAAGATCCCGCCTCGCGTGCGCGGGGCCGTCAGCGACCTGGGTGACGGGTGGGCCTCACGGGCCGTCGTGGATCTGCTCAGGCTGTCGCGGCGCCTCGCCGGCTTCATCGTGATGCTGTTCGGGCTGGGAGCCG
>Ga0105093_10001114_pt1 | contig 10270 bp, 8 predicted proteins | sample PPLLak3March2015_2_FD_79111 | JGI IMG/M metagenome (GOLD analysis project Ga0105093, IMG submission 79111) | Freshwater sediment microbial communities from Prairie Pothole Lake near Jamestown, North Dakota, USA - PPLs Lake P8 Core (3) Depth... | ecosystem: Environmental > Aquatic > Freshwater >... | reverse complement strand
TCGCCTTGGGGAGCGCGCTGCACATCGGCAAGGATCTCCTCGCGCGGCGTGGCGAACGCGTAGTTGGTGATCAACTGGCCAGCCCCGTCAATCAGAAACACCCTGGCAGAATGCGTGAAGGTGAGCGTTGGCTCTGCCGGGTCCGCATGGCTGTGGGTGGACGGCGGATCCTGCTGCGCGTAGGCAGCATACGCCCCCAACAGCGCCTGCAGGCTCGCCGGGTCCTGCGGCCGAGCGCCGACGAATTCCGGGTTGAACTTCCCGAGGTAGCTGGCCAGCCGCTCGTTGGTGTCACGCTCCAGGTCGACCGTGACGAAAAGCACCCGGGCTTCACCTGCCGAGTCGCCGAGCTCGCTGAACACCCAACTCAGGTCAGCCAGAGTCGTGGGGCAGAAATCGGGGCAGGAGGTGTATCCGAAGTACAACAGCAGCGGCCCACCCGAGAAGTCAACCAGTTGGACCTCGCCGCCGTCCATGCCGAGTAGGCTGAAGTCCGGCGCCTCACGCACCGGATCGTACGGGGTGCCATGCCAGGAGGGTGCCGGCGACGCACAGGCGGCGACCAGGCTGAGTGTCAGCAATACGGCAAGCGAACTCCGCAGGACGGACCGGTTAGACACCGCACCCACCTCAACCTTGGACTGAAGCGGTAGTATTGTAGCATCCGCACCCTGCGAAGCTGGAGGAGTTGAGATGGAGTACCGGCGTCTGGGCACAACAGGATTGAAGGTCTCCGAACTGTGCATGGGCACCATGCAGTTTGGCTGGACGGCGGATGAGTCGACCTCGCTGACGATCCTGGATGCCGCCGAGGCGGCGGGGCTGAATTTCATCGACACGGCCGACATCTACTCGCGCTGGGCTCCGGGCAACCCGGGCGGCATCGCCGAGACGATCGTCGGGAACTGGCTGCGGGCATCGGCCGGACGGCGGGACCGGACGGTGATCGCTACGAAGGTCCGGGGACCGATGGGGGAGGCGCCGAACGATCAAGGCCTCTCGCGAGTCTACATCCAGCGGGCGGTCGAGGCGTCGTTGCGCCGGCTGGGCGTCGAGACGATTGACTTGTACCAGGTGCACTGGCCCGACGAAGAAGCCTCCGTCGAGGAGACCCTCGGCGCGTTCGACCGGCTGGTTCGCGAGGGCAAGGTGCTCTACCTGGGATGCTCCAACTACCCGGCATGGCGGGTGATTCAATCCCTCTGGGCGGCCGATCGCGACCGGCTCACACCCTTCGCATGTGTGCAGCCCCACTACAACCTGCTCAACCGTGCCGAATATGAGCGTGAGCTCGAGACGGTCTGCCTGCGCTACGGGCTGGGCGTAATCCCTTACAGCCCCTTGGCCGGAGGCTTCCTGACCGGGAAGTACCGTCAGGGAGAAGCTCCCCCGCCCGGGACGCGGGCCGACTCCAGCAGCAGGATCCAGGGCTGGTTGGGTGAGCCGGTTGCCTGGGCGGTGCTGGAGAAGCTGCGCACGTTGGGCGCGGCCCGCTCCAAGTCACCCCTGCAGATGGCGCTGGGATGGCTGCTCAGCCGACCCGGCATCACCAGCCCGATCATCGGGCCGCGTTCGCTGGATCAGCTCGAGGAGAATCTGGGAGCGGTCGGCCTGCGCTTGGACGAAGGCGAACGGATGGCGCTCGACGAGGTCTCTGCGTGGGAGTAGACAGCTCAAGGGTCACCTGCGCCGCTGGTGCATCCGAGAGGGGCAGCCGATGACGAAAGCGACATGGGCGCCCCAGGCCTGGCGGGAGGGCAATCGACAGGTCGCCGTGATCACTGGCGCTTCGAGCGGGATTGGCGCCGAATTCGCGCGCCAGTTGGCGCCCCTGGGCATGGGACTGGTGTTGGTCGCTCGCCGTCGCGAGCGGCTGGAGCAGCTCGCCGAGCAGCTGGCTGCCATCCACGGCGTGCCGGTCGAGATCGAGGGATGCGATCTGGCCGATCGGGGGGCGCTTGAGGCGCTCGCCGCCAGACTGGCCGCACGCTCCGACATCGAAGTGCTGGTCAACAATGCCGGCCTTGCCTTGGTCAGGCGCTTCATGGCCACCGAACCGGCGCGCCTGATTTCCCAGCTCGATGTCCATATCATCGCCTCGACGCGGCTCACGCGGGCCGTGCTCCCCCAGATGGCAGCCCGACGCGGCGGCGCCATCGTCCAGGTCTCTTCGTTGGCGGGGGTGTTCCCGCGCCTCAGTTCGCCCACCTACGGCTCGAGCAAGGCCTATCTCAACGGCTTCTCGGATGCGCTGGAGATGGAGATGGCCGGCTCGGGAGTGTGCTTCCAGGCCCTGTGCCCGGGCTTCACGCGGACGGAGTTCCACTCGACGGCGGAGTTCAGTGGACTCGACATGTATGCCCGCCTCCCGGGCTTCATTTGGCTGTCTGCAGAACGGGTCGTACGGGAGTCGCTCGCCGGGCTGGTCAAGGGCAAACGCAGGGTGATCCCCGGGCGCCGCTATCGATGGCTGGCGGTGGCTGGGGGAAACGGGCTGGCACAAGCACTGGCCTCCCGCTGGCGCGCCGCACGGCGGCGGGCGACCTGGGCTCGCCGTGGAGATCTTGGCCCAGCGGTCAGGCGTGAGTGAAGCCTGCCATCCTGGCGGGTGCCAGGGTAGCCGGCCAGAGCCAGTTGCGCCTCCGCCACCGGTCATACCGTGCGAAGGCTTGCTTCATTGGCGATCCGGACGGTGTGCGCCTACGGGTTGCGCGCACTTATGGAAAGTCCTGGCCGAGAGTGCTATAATCCGCCCCGCAACATCCGCCGGGGGCAATGCAGATGCGCGAGGCAATGGGCCGCTACCTGGACCACCTGAGGGGACAGGGACGATCATCCAACACACTCCTGGCCTACCACGCCGACCTGCGGCAGTTCAGCCGCATCCTCGAGGCGGAATTGGGCCGGCCGCCACACCCACCGGACCTCACCCCGGATCTCCTCAGCCCGTATGTCAACTGGCTGGCCCGGCAGAGCTACCGCCCGGCGACCCTTGCGCGCAAAACGGCGGCGGTTCGCTCATTTCTGGAGTACCTGTACGCCCGCGAGCACAGCATTCCGGAAGGCCTTACGGCGGGCTTGAGAGCGCCGGCACCGCCACGCCAGTCGCCGCGGGTCTTGACCCCGAGCGAGGTCGGCCTGATCATCGACCTGCCGGCCCGGAGTGGTTCGCCGCGCGGGATGCGGGATGCGGCAATCCTTTCGCTGCTGTACAGCACCGGGCTGCGCGCCGCTGATGCCGTGCGCCTCAGACTCCCGGATGTCGATCTGGAGGCAGGCGTGGTGAAGGTGCCGGGAAGTACGCGGGCCGCCGTGTCGCTGGGTACGGCGCAAGAGCATCTGCAACGTTACCTTCAGCATGCACGGCAGCATCTTGCCGCCGCCCCGGGTGAGCAGGGCTTGTTCCTGAACCAGCGCGGCACGGTGATGAGCCGACAGGGCCTGTGGCTGGTCGTCAAGCGCTGGTCTCGGGCGGCGGGGCTGGGTGAGGATGTTTCCCCACATTCACTGCGTCACTCGCTGGCGCATCACCTGCTGGGTCAAGGGAAGTCCAAGCGTGAGGTGCAGCAGATCCTCGGCCTGAGCAGCCCCAATGCGATCCGGGTGCAACGGGAAGGGAGCGCACAGTGAGCGCAGTGCCGGAGTTCCTGACCATGGAGGAGATCGACAGCGTGGCGGCCTGGCTGCGCTCTCGCATTCCCGAGCTTCCCGAGGTGGGCATCTATTTGGGGTCGGGGCTGGGAGCGCTGGCGGAGGCGTTGCAGCCGGCGGTCAGCATCCCGGTGCAGGACATCCCGGGTTGGCCGGTGCCGGGGGTGGAAGGGCACAGCGGCAGACTGGTCGCCGGCCGTTTCGGGGAGAAATCTGTCCTTATGCTCCAGGGGAGAGCTCACTATTACGAAGGACATCCGATGCCGCGCCTCGGCTTGCCGGTGCGCGTGATGCGCCGACTGGGCGCCGAGACGCTGTTTGTCACCAATGCCGCCGGTGCGGTCAATCCTGAGTATCAGCCAGGCGATGTGATGCTGATCCGCGACCACATCAACCTGTTGGGAATGGCCGGCATCTCTCCGCTGCGCGGTCCCAACCTCGACGCCTTTGGCCCCCGCTTCCCGGACATGAGTCGGGCCTATGACCGGCGGCTGATCCGGCTGGCGGCGGAGGTTGCCTCTGAGGCCGTCATTCGGGCACATGAAGGCGTGTATGTCTGCTTGGCCGGGCCGTCGTTCGAGACACCGGCGGATCTGCGCTTCCTGCGCGGGATCGGCGTCGACGCGGTCGGCATGTCCACCGTGCCGGAGGTCACCGTGGCGCGGCACAGCGGCATGCAGGTGCTGGGGATCTCCGGGATCAGCAACAAGGCCAACCTGGATGGCGACACCGTGACCACGCATGCGGAGGTCCTGGCGGCGGGCAAAGTGCTGGCGCCTCGCATGCTGACCATCCTCGAAGGCGTGCTGCGCCGGCTGTGACTCGGCCAGAGCATGGAAGACGCCATTCTGTTCGTCGACGCCAATCAGGCTTGGATCTACCTGCTGCTCGGCGGGGCTGCGGTCGTTTACCTGCGCCAGGCCATCCGGTCGTCTCGGCAGCGACGGGAGACTATCTTCGCCCTCGAGCGCGAGCGAACGACGGGTCGGCTGCGCGGATCGGCGTTCCTGCTGGCGACGGTGTTGGCGCTGATGACGGCCACCTTCCTGGTCTCGACCTTCGCCGCGCCGGCGGTGCCGGCTTCGATCCGGCCGACGGCGCTGCCAACGCTGTCGTTGCTGCCGACTGCCACGTTGGCGCTGGCCGAGTCGGGGGAGGCGCTCCCAACGGCCACCCCGCTTCCGGCGGTGGTGGTCGATCCGGCAGGCTGTCAGAACCCGCTGGCCACGCTGAGCCTGCCGGCGAATGGGGACAGCCTGAACGGCATCGTCGAGGTCGGGGGCACAGCCAATATCGAGAACTTCGCCTTCTACAAGCTGGAGTACATCAGCCTGGTGCCGGGTGCCGTCTGGCGAGCGGTCTGGGCGGGGACCACGCCGGTGGTGGATGCAGCGCTGGGGACCTGGGACACTTCGCTGGTGATCCCGGGCGACTATGGCTTCCGGCTGGTGGTGACGGACGCAGCCGGGAACGCCCCGCTGCCGTGCACAATCCAGGTGCGGGTGCAGGCTGCTCCATAGTCTGCAAGCCGTGAATCGAGGCAGTCCATGACTCAGCGCATCCACATCCATCAGGCGATTTCGAGCGACATCACGGACCTGGTGGCGCTGGACCACGACTACAGCACCGATCATGTCTGGCAGATGGCGCTCAACCGAGCCAGCGACGAGATCAGCGTCGTCTTCCGGCAGGTGCGCCTGCCGCGGCCGATGCGTGTGCACTACCCGCGGCCTGCCCAGGGACTGGCAGACGACTGGACGCGCAAGGCGGTCGTGCTCGTGGCGGAAGCCGAGGGGGAACGGCTGGCCTATCTCTCACTGGCGCAGGCTCCCGCAGATCATGCCGGCTGGATCTCGGACCTGGTGGTCTCGAGTCGACACCGACGGCAGGGGATCGCCACGGCGTTGATCGGGACGGCGCGCGCCTGGAGCCGTGAGCGTGGCCACCACAGCCTGTTCATTGAGATGCAGAGCAAGAACTTTCCCGCCATCAACCTGGCGCGCAAGCTCGGCTTCACCTTCGCCGGCTATAGTGACCAGTACTACCCAGAGCAGGAAATCGCGCTCTTCTTCCAGCTTGGCATCCGCGAGCGCTCCGAGGGCTGATGGACAACCTGTTCGTCGCCAGCCTGGTTGTGCTCAACCAGATCCTCGAGGCCGGCAATGCCATCACGGCCTTCTCGCTGCTGACCTATGCCCTGACTTTCAACCTGCGTGAGCGAGTGGCGCGGTCGACGGCCCTGCTGTTGGGCAGCCTGACGCTCGTCTATTTTGGCGACGTGATGGCCGGGCTGACCGGCAACCCGCAGGAGATCGAAGCCTGGCTTCGGATCGGCTGGCTGGGATTGTGCGTGCTGCCCGCCAGCTATTTGCACCTGAGCGACACCCTGCTCGAGGCCACCGGGCGTCCGTCGCGCGGCCGGCGCCGGCTGGCTGTCCGATTGGGCTACGTCTTCAGCCTGATCTTTGTGCTGTTGATCGGTGTCGCTGATTGGCTCGTCGATGGGTTGATGACCGTCGACCACAGCGTTGCCTACCTGAGCACCGGTCCGGGGATCTGGCTGTATCTGGCTTTCTTGGCCGTGACGCTCGGGCTGACCGGTCTCAACCTGTGGCGCGCCTACCGACGCTGCCTGACCAGCGCCAGCCAGCGGCGCATGGGCTACCTGATGGCGGGCAGCATTCCTCCCATGTTGGGTGCCCTGCCGATGCTCAGTCTCGGACTGACGCCGATGCTGCAGCAACCGGTGATCTTCTGGAGCCTGAACGCGGCGCTCAACGTGGCCGTCGCCATTTCGATGGTGCTGATCACATACGTGGTGGCGTACTTCGGCGTCAGCGTGCCGGACCGGGTGGTCAAGAGCCGGTTGTTCCAGTGGATTCTGCGGGGGCCTGTCGTCGCCTCGAGCGTGCTGGCGGTCACGGTCTTCGTCAATCGCACGGCGGTGTTCTTCGGGCTGGAGAACAGCCGCGCGGTCCCGTTCGCTATGATCTCAACCCTGTTGATCCTGCAGTGGATCATCACTTTGATTCGGCCGCCGCTGGAGCGTTATCTGTTCTACGGCGAGGACCGCCGCGATGTCGAGCGGCTGCAGATCCTTGAGCAGCGCCTGTTGACCACGGGCGACCTGCAACAGTTTCTTGAATCGGTGCTGAATGCTGCCTGTGACGTGAGCGGCGCCTCCTCGGCCTTCGTGGCCGTGATCGGGCGGCAGGGCCTTGAACTGGAAGTGAATGTCGGCCCGGACGATCCACTGCACGGCGAGGAGGATCTTCCGGCGCGGATGGTGGCGGAGAATCTGCGCCAGGTTGAGCGTCTGGGCGCGATCTTCGTCTGGGGGCGCTACTGGCTGATCCCTCTGCGTGCCCAAGAGAGCGACGAGCTGATCGGGTTGATGGGGCTGTGTACGTCGGAGGCGCCCGACCAGATGGCAGAGGAACAGGCGGAATTGCTGCACGTGCTGGCTGATCGCTCGCTGGTCGCGCTCACCGATCGTCTGTTGCAGCGCGAGGTCTTCGAAGCCGTCGATCGACTGGTGGTTCGGGTCGACGAGATCCAGCGTCTGCGGGCGGCGGCACGCTACAACGGCGTGCAGCTGCTGGGCGGGGAGAGCGACCTGGCAGCGGGTCAGGCCGATCTGGCCGCGCTGGTGCGGGACGCCCTCAGCCACTACTGGGGCGGCCCCCGGCTGTCGTCCAGCCCGCTGCTCGGCCTGAGCGTGGTGCGCGAGGCAATCGAGGACCAAGGCGGCAACCCGGTCAATGGACTGCGGGAGATCCTGCGGCGCGGCATCGAGCGGGTGCGCCCGGAAGGTGAGCGCCGCTTCACGGCCGAGTGGATGCTGTACAACATCCTGGAGATGAAGTTCCTCGAGGGCAGGAAGGTGCGGGACATTGCCATGCGGCTGGCGATGTCCGAAGCCGACCTGTACCGGAAACAGCGGGTAGCCATCGAGGCGGTTGCCCGGGCAATTGGCGAGATGGAGCGCGAGGCGGTGCAGGCCAATGGCCGGCGGCCGCCGCTGCGCTGAGGGTGCCAGTCCGACTGGGGGAGACCGGTTGCCGCGCTCAAGGAATGGCTCACGGCGCTGCGGCGGTTCCCTCGGCTCCAGTTGCAGATTGGGGCGATTCCGGTATGCTAGCCAACGGCGGTGGGGCCAGGGTCGTTGAAGACGGCTTGCGCGAGGCGAGAGATGGGGTCGGTCATGGGGAACGGGGATGAAGGGGGAGGCGCACCGCCTCCGATGGATGAAGGCTGGTGGGCCTCCTTGCTCATGGACGATGAGCACACCACCCCGCCAGCGAGAAAAACTCCAGGTCGCGAAGAAGAACGCGGAGCACAGCCCCGCAGTCCAGCAGACTGGGCATGGGCACGGCAGCTATATGAGACCGACGCCATCGTCAACCTGACGGTGTCGGGCTGCAACCGCGGCGGGTTGCTCGTCGATGCGCGCTCGCTGCGGGGCTTCGTGCCCGTCTCCCACCTGGTCGACATCGAGCCTGCCGCCGACGAGCCGGAGCGGTCAACGCTCCTCTCCCGCTACGCTGGCCGGGCGATCTCGGTCAAGGTCATCGAGTATGACCCGGAGCGGGGGCGCCTGGTGTTCTCGGAGCGAGCCGCTCAGGCTGCGCCCGGTCAACGTAACCAACTGCTGGCAACGCTGCAGGCTGGCGCGCGGACACGCGGCGTGGTCACCAACCTGACCCGCTTCGGCGTTTTCCTGGACCTCGGAGGCCTCGAGGGCCTGATCCATGTGTCGGAACTCTCCTGGGGCCGGGTGGGCCACCCGGCGGATGTCGTGCGCTGCGGCCAGACGCTCGAGGTGATCGTGCTCTCGATCGATCGGGAGCAGGGCCGGGTCGCGCTGAGCCTCAAGGACACGCTGCCCGACCCCTGGCAGGCGGTGGATGTGCGCTACCACGTCGGCGACATCGTCGAAGGCACGGTCACCAACATCGTGCGCTTTGGCGCCTTCATCGGGATCGAAGATGGACTGGAGGGCCTGATCCACTCCTCAGAGATGGCGGCTCAGGGCGAGGGGGACAGCTGCCGGCGGCTGGAGGAGGGCGACCTGGTCAGGGCGCGCATCATCAACGTCGACGCTGCCGAACGGCGGCTCGGCTTGAGCCTGCGCCAGCTGGACCCCGAGGCCGGCCAGCCGGAGGCACCGGTCCAGGAGGCGGCATGGCAAGCGCTGCCTGCCTCCTAGCCCACCGGCGGCGTGGGTGTGCCGGGCGCCGGTCGACCGCGCCCGGTCTTTCTTTATCCCCCGAATGCAGGGAGCGAACGCGTTGAGCGCGAGTCATCCGCCTCGACGGCAGCGGACGACGTCGCCCGTTGTTCCCCGGCCCACCGTGGTCGAGCGCCTGACCGGCCGGCTGGATGAACTCCTGGCGCTGGTCGTAACTGTGCTTGCCCTGCTGGTCATTCTGGGGATGACCCGCCTGACGCATGGGTCATGGATGGATGCCCTGACGGCCGAGCTTAGGCGGTGGCTGGGGTGGGGAGCCTGGAGCGTGCCGCTGCTGCTGATGCTTGGCGCGGCTGTTCTTTGGCGGCGTGCGCTTGGGCAGGCGCCGGAAATCCCTTGGCGCCGCGTGATCGCGCTCGAGCTGCTATTGCTTGGCGTTCTCGGATTGCTGGCGCTGGCGGATGGCGGTTCGCTGGCCCAGGCCGAGGCCGGCGGAGGCGGAGGCCTGATCGGCTGGGGGCTGGCCAGGCTGGTGAGCGACGTTGCCGGCAGGCTGCTCGGCGCCCTGGCCTTGGTGAGCGTGGTGGTTCTCGCCTCGTACCTCCTGCTGCGGGAGTGGCGCCGAGCGCGCGGGCAACGACAATGGCCTGAGACGCTGGGCGGAGAAGCTCCGGCGCAGGTCGTCGCACCTTCCCGAGCGGCGGCCCCGACGGAGAGCACGGTCCGACCGCCGCGCCTGCCCTCCGAGTTCCGCAAATCGTTCAAGGTGGAGCCGGCACAGGCGGAGAAGCCGGCCAAGCCGGTTCGCCGCGACAAGGCGTTGCCCCCGCTGACCGTGCTGGAGATGGATGAGCCACCGCGTGTCAGCGCCAAGGAGGTCAACCAGACGGCAGGCCTGATCGAGAAGACGCTGGCGGATTTCGGATTGCCGGCTCGGGTGGTGGATTTCCGAGCCGGGCCGGCGGTGACGCAGTTCGCCGTCGAGCCGGGGTTCACCGAACACCTCACCCCGGAGGGCGAGAGCAAGCGGCAGAAGGTGCGGGTCTCCCAGATCTCGTCGCTGGCCGATGATCTGGCGCTCGCCCTCTCCGCGCCGACGGTGCGCATCGAGGCGCCCGTCCCCGGCCAATCGTACGTCGGGATCGAGGTTCCCAACCGGCGGTTGGCCATGGTCCGCCTGGGACCGTTGCTGCGCAGCGAGGCCTTCCAGGCGGTGCCGTCGGCGCTGGCGATCGCCCTGGGGCGCGACGTCGCCGGCCAGTCGATCGTGGCTGACCTGGCGGCGATGCCCCACCTGCTGATCGCAGGCACGACAGGTTCCGGTAAGTCGGTGTGCATCACCGCGCTCACTGCCTGCCTGGTGATGAACAACGCGCCCGAGGAACTGCGCCTGGTGATGATCGATCCCAAGATGGTTGAGCTGGTGCG
>Ga0105093_10001113_pt1 | contig 10272 bp, 11 predicted proteins | sample PPLLak3March2015_2_FD_79111 | JGI IMG/M metagenome (GOLD analysis project Ga0105093, IMG submission 79111) | Freshwater sediment microbial communities from Prairie Pothole Lake near Jamestown, North Dakota, USA - PPLs Lake P8 Core (3) Depth... | ecosystem: Environmental > Aquatic > Freshwater >... | reverse complement strand
GCTGAAACTCCGCCAGGAGGAGATCAGGCAGAGGGTCCAGGAAGAAGCGGAGCGCCTGGAGCGGGTGGAACGCTGGTTGAGACAGATCGAACAGGAGGATTCCATGTCCAGTTATGATGTTGTTATCAAGAAGGTCGAGGCGATCAAGATCGCTTCAGTACGGGGAGTAGTGCCCACACCGCCCGAACAGGGAGGCCTGTGGAACGAACTCGAAGGGTACCTTGCCATGCAGCGCGTCCGCCCAAAGGAGGCCTGCTTCTCGCTCTACCACGATGAGGAACACAAGGAAGGTGATTGGGATATCGAGGTGTGCGAACCCATCACGGAGGATGTGCCGGCCAGCAAGCGGGTGCAGGTGTATACGCTTCCAGCCGTGGAGCGCATGGCCTGCACGGTGCATAACGGCCCGTTCGTGACGATCGGCGAAGCCTACGATACGATCCTGAAGTGGGTGGATGGGAACGGCTACCGGGTGACCGGCCCCTGCCGCGAGATCTACCTCCAGCCGCCCCGCAAGCCCGGCGACCAGAACGACCCTGCCACCGTGACCGAGATCCAGTTCCCGGTGGAAAAAGTGTAGGAGTTGTGCTCTACCATGTAGAAGATTTCTTTTGCCGCAGAGTACGCGGAGACCGCAGAGAGAAATGCTCTGCGGTCTTTGTTTACACAGTGCGTCGCACCTAATTGAATGGGATTATTCTCGGCGAGGAAATATTCCGTTTATGGGATATCTCTCACGGGTTTGGTGCGACGCACTTCCCCGCGTTTGGAAATCTTTTATTTCCTTGAACGCCACTTGATGAACCTGCGCTGCTCGATCCATTGTTCCAGCCAGTGGACCGGCAGGAAGCGGTCCAGGAACAGGACCAGGCTGAACAGGAACGACGGAGAAACGGACAATCGATCATGGCGGATACCGTGCAGGATGGCACGCGCCACGGTCTCGGGCTGCTGGCTCGGCCAGGCGGAAGGGACGCCCTCCCCGGCTGCCTTGAAGAATCCGGTGCGTGTAGCGATAGGGTAGACCAGCATCAACTTGCGCGGGTCTTTCATCTGCCAGCGGTAACCATCCGCGAAGCGGTGCAGGGCGGCCTTGGTGGCTGAGTAGATGGCGTATCCGGGTACGGCCAGGTGGGCCATGGCCGAGGCTGTCACCACCACTTTGTACGGTTCCTCGCCATACTGGGCCTGCATCTTCTCGATGGTGTAAAGGGTGTTGAACACGTTGACCCGGAAGATGTGCTCGAGGTGTTCCCAGTCGGGCACGTCGATCTGCTCGTAATAGGCGAAACCGGCGTTGGCAATGAAGAGATCGATCCGGCCGAGAGTCTGGATGGCCTGCTCGAAGAGCCGGTCGATATTTTCTGCGGAAGACAGATCACAAGCGTATGAGGTGATCGCGGCGGGGCGGGATGTGCCGCTAATCTCCTTGCAGGATGCATCGAGCATCTTGGCGTTGACATCCACGGCCAGGATGTGGGCGGGATATTCCGCCAGCAGTTCCAGCAGGGCGCGGCCGATGCCGGAGGCCGCGCCGGTCAGGATGATGTGTTTGTCTGCGAGATCCATTCGATTATCCCCCTGGCTCCCTGACCGGTATTACCTCTTCCAGTCGCGACAACTGTTCCAGGTCGAGTGTCACCAGATCTGTGCCGAAGCGCATGGATACTGCCGCGTAAACCGCATCGCTGCCGCGCAGGCGGTATGTGGCGGCGATTTCGACCGAAAGCCGGGCCAGGCTTTCATCCAAATCAACAAGCACCAGGTTGGGGAAAGAAGGGAGCTCTTCCGCAAAAGAAATGCCCAAATCGTTTTTTCCCTGGCCGCGCGCAATTGCCGATGCGACCTCCGGCAGCACCAGGGTGGGAACGATGACCGGGATGGATGCAGCATGTACGTTCTTCATGAAAGCCTTGCTTCGGGGATGGGCATTTTCTGCCGGACTGAAGGCACTGATGAAGACACTGGCATCGATGGTGACAGGTGATATCATCGGCGCATCTCCGAAAGGATCTCTACAGCGCTCTTATCGCTTTGCCAGCCTTTGCCGATCTCTTCGCCCAGTTTCTCCAGCCGCTCCCAGACTTCATCTGCCTTGACGCGGTCGATCTCGGCATCCAAGGGGATGATGAGCGCGGCGGGTTTGCCGCGTTGGGTGATCACGTAGCGGGTGCGGTTCTCTTTCACCTTGCGCACGACTTCGGATGCGTGGATCTTCAACTCACGGATGCCGATCTCTTCGGTCATGGGGTTGCTCCTGTAACCTTGTATCCTTGCGAAGGTTCGAAATCTGCCGGGATTGTGGATCCAATCTGTTTTTCCGGTATGAAATCCAATCTTGCTTTTGTAAAGAACCTTCGCAAGGCTTGAATGCCAATGTGGTTCTTAATGTGACCACATTTTACAACTTTTCTGCGAGATGTCAATAAGTTGAGTTGTAGTCGGCGGATGCTTTTCTTCCTTTCCGCGTACATCTTCACAATACCTTTATAAACCTCATACCTTCACTTTATATAACCATTGTAAGATGGTATGGAATGAGGAAGAAACCTCCTCAAAATTCAAATAAGGACACTACCATGAATACAAGAAAACCCCGTGTTTCCAGCCAGACCCGCAATAACTGGTTCATCGTACTGATGCTCTCGGTCAGCGGTTTGCTGGTAACCTTTACCTCAATATACTTTCTATTCCTGCCCAACGGTGGCTATCAGGGCGGACGCAACCCGGCCTATGGGATTGTGATCTTCTTCGACCGTTCCACCTGGGATCTGATCCATACCTGGGCGGGCGTGGCGATGATCGCCGTTGCGGCGATCCACATCCCCCTGCATTGGTCATGGGTCGTACGGATGACCAAACGCGTTTTCAAGACTTTGATCGGTCGATGCGAAGGGATGAGCGGGCGAGGCAAGTTCAACCTGCTTGTCAACGGCATCATCGGTGTGAGCGGAGTGAGCGCAGCCCTCAGCAGCCTGTATTTCCTGTTCTTTCCCGGCTCACAACATGAGACCGCTTCCGTCTTCTTGTTCAGCCGCCCGGTTTGGGATGTGATCCACACCTGGTCGGGCGTGATCATGATCGCAGCCGCATTCCTGCATTTTGCCATCCACTGGCGCTGGATCGTCAATGTAGCCGGGAAGCTATTGGGCAGTTATGCGCCAAAAGTGAATCGCCTGGCTCAACAGGGTAACCCCGTGCAGTAGGGAGGTGGCAATGTTGAAGAAAATTGCGTTATGGAGCCTGTATGCCGCGTTAGTGGCGTTGCTGCTGGTCGGGGCTGTGTACCGGACATCGGTCAAACTGGGGGATGGGGAACAGGAGCAAAGCCATGAGAGCGGATCACAGTCGCAGTCCAATGGCCAGAACGGAAATGGGCAGAATGCCGTTGACCCTGTAACGGGTACAACCGCTGCGGCCGTAGAAGAACATACCAGCGAAACCATCAAGGAACTTGTGATGATGGATGGACAAGTACTGTCCGTCAGCAACCGGGGGCTATCCATCCAGTTATCCGATGGGCAGATGAGCGAAATCGTCGGAAGGGCCTGGCGCTATGCCCAGGGACTTGGCTTCAGCGCCCAGGCTGGCGATCCCCTCTGGTTGAATGGGTTTGTCGAGAATGGCGTTTTCGAGGTTGTATCGATCACCAACCTCAATACAGGCCAGAGCGTTACCCTGCGGGATGAAAGCGGGCATCCGCTTTGGAATGGGAATTAGGTGGGCTGTGTAAAGCGATAAAAAAAGCCCCGCGCCCTGGATGAGAACGCCCGGCGCGGGGTGATTTGAAAGGGATGGTTATTTCCAGGAATTAATCGACATCACCTTGTACATACGTATAGTAGGTGTAGTCGGCATTGAAGTTCATATCCGGGTCACCGTAGACGGTCAACTCGAACGGGAGGGAGGCATTGGGGGCGATGGTATCGCCTTCCGGCCACAGGTAGGTGGACTCGGTCGCGACCACATTGCCATCCTTATCCTCGATGTAAACAAGCACTGTGGCGCCGCTCAGGCTCTTGCCGGAGGTGTTGGTGATATTGCCGGTGAAGGTCAGGATGGAGCCATCCTGCTCGTAACTCGAATCGGCGACCGTCAGATCGACCACATCGTAGTATGGCTCATAGGTGCTGTACCAATCCACCTGGACGGTGAATGTATCCAACATGGCAGCCACCTCGTCATTCCAGTTGACGCTGGTGAAGTAACTGATGTCGAACGGGGCGCCCGTGGCACCCGGGCCGATCACGATCGGCAGGGTCATGTAATCGGCATCGATCGCCCTACCCTGGCTATCGTATAGTCCGGCGACCAGGCGGACTGTCAGGAAGCTGTTCGAGTTGTTGGCTACAGTGCCCACGATGTGGAAATCGCCGTACTCATCGAAGTAATTGTGGGTCAGGGTTACATCGACATCGTAGATATCAGGCTCATTGGTGATCTCTGCATCGGCATATGTTGTCCAGGAGTCGATTTCGACACCCGGATCCGACATGTACAGGGTGAAGGGGGTGCGGTCGAAGCCGTTGGCATCCCCGGCCGGGGCCAGCACGGAGGAATAGGTGAAGGTCCAGTCAGCTGTGATCAGGGTGTCGTTGGCGTCCAGCATGCCCCCCGCCAGGCCACTGATGTAGACCCAGTTGTTGCTCTGGTTGACCAGTTCGCCGCTCAGGTAGATCGTCCCGTCGCCATCGTTGTAAACATATACGTTCTCGGTCTTGAGGTCGCCGCGATCGACCGTGGTGGTTTCGAATGTTTCGACCTTGACTGTGTATGTATCCGGTACACCGGCATCTTCTGAAAGATAGTATGAGAAGGGGGTGCTGTCTCCGGGAGCCAGGGTATATAGCATCGGGTAGAAGGTGAGGTACGGAACGATCTCATCGTTGTCGCCGGTGAGCAGGGAATTCCCGTTGGCGTCCTTGATCTCGATCGATAGCTCGATGTTGGTCACCGCCTTGTTCGAGTTGTTGGCCAGTTCACCTACAACGTAATAGTCACCGTAGGTATCCTGGAAGCCGTAGGTCTGGCTGATTTCCAGATCACCTGTCGTTTGCTCGACCGGCGGCGGTACGGTGGGTTCGCTGGTCTGGACTGTCTCGGTTGGCGTAGGTGTGGATGAGCCGCAAGCCAGGATGGACAGGGCCAGCACAAGCACAGCAGATAGGATAGCGAATTTACTCTTCATTACGATAACACTCCTTTTGGGATGGATTTCTGGGGATTATAGCATCTATGGCCACGAATCCCATATAAATAAAATTACAAAATAGGATTTACGCAGTTCAAGGTGGTTGGGGGCACACCCCCACATCCTTCCCAACCGCGTAAATCCTAAAAACATTAGGATGACCCTGCCTGCCAATAGGCATCCAGGCCGTTGAAGCAGCCCGCGCTGACCCGGTGGCCGGTCTCCGCTTCGCAGAAGGTGACCTGCGCCCCGGCCCGTTGCAGCATGGCGACTGTCTCGCGGCCGCGCCCGATCGGGATGAGTTCGTCCTGTGTTCCATGGGCAACGTAGAAATGTTTCCCCGCAAAAGGCAGGCCACCAGCCAGGTTTTCACCCCCGGCCGGGATGAAGCCCGCCAGGCCTGCCAGGCGCCCGATCCGCTGCGGGTTCAGCAGGGCAATCGTGTAACAGAGTGCCGCGCCCTGGCTGAAACCCATCACGTTGAGCCGGGTCACATCCACCCCTTCGGATTTTCCCCAGTTGCCGAGAAGATCGAGCACAGCCTCGGCGGAGGGGCGCAGATCTTCGATGGATGGCAATCCCCAGGTGCCCGGCTTGATCCCTCTCCAGGAATAGCCCTTTTCAGGGGCAGGGTATAACCCGCGCGGGGCCAGGATCCAGTAATCGGGGGGCAGGCCGCGTACAAAGATCCACATGGAATTCTCATCACCCGTCCAGCCGTGCAGCAGCAGGAGCACGGGGGCCAAGTGGTTACTGGGCTTGCGCAGGCGTATGCTCCACCCCTGGAAATTCACCCGTTGGGTGTCAGTCCCGGTCGACACGTTTTGCAACCCAATCTATGATCAGGATGGCGAGCAGGACAAGCACAAGCGGCACCAGCCCGGCGAAGATGCACAGCAATCCCATCAGGGCCGCGCTGGGACCGTAGATCAGGTAGATCAACCCATCGCCAACGATAAAGAGCAGGAACAGCGCCCCAGCGATCAGGCGGACGTTCGTCTGGCGGGCATATTTGCGCAGGTCTCTCATCCGGCCTTCCCGCGCGGGAACAACCTGCGGCGCAGACGGTTCGGCCAGGAAACGGCCTGCCTGAGCTCATCCAGGGCACCGTCTGCGGCACGTTCGCCCAGCAGGACGATCTCATGGATATCCACCTTGTCGAGCAGCCCGATGTGGCTGACATCCGGCCGGATGATGATTTCCGGGTCATCCACTTCCAGGCGCAATTCGGTCATCATGCGGTTGCCGATGTCGACGCTTTTCAGGAAGATATCGAGCGCCTGGGCAAGCCGCAGGTTTGTAATGCGCTGGATCAGGGCCCCGGGAATGGGAACCGGCAATGGCAACTGCGAGATCGTCATCTCCGGCCTGGCCAATGGGGTCAGCACAACCGCCACAACTGGCAGCGTTGGCGCCAGGGAACGGGCTACGGCCACCGGGACCGGGTCGAGAACGCCGCCATCCACCAGTTGGTGGTCGCCATATAAACGGGGTGGGAAAATGCCGGGCAGGGCAATGGTTGCAAGCACAGCTTCCAAGACCCGCCCGTGTTTGAGGACAACTTCCCTGCCGTGTTTGATATCGACGGATGTCAGAGCGCAGGGTATTCGAAGATCCTTGAATGTGCGGTCTCCCAACCATTCGCCTAATACACGCGTGGCGCCAGCGAGTCCCAGGAGGGAAGGGCCGTCATGCGGGGAATGCCCATACAGTTTCGATTGATCCAGGCCGGTAAAGCGTTCTTCGATCTCATCCGGGGAATAACCGGCCGCATACATGGCTGCCACGATTCCGCCGAAGGAAGTCCCGGCGACAGCCCGGATGCGATAGCCTTCCCTTTCGAAGCGGCGGATGACGCCGAGATGGGCATTGCCGCGCGCCCCGCCCCCACCCAAAGCAAGTGATAATTCCATTTTGCCTCCTGACATTGATTATACTTTTCCTTGCATCAATATCCAAAAATAGTATGGGGGTATGGGGCGGGCATCGCCCGCCCCATACCCCCATACCTCTTCCACTTTGCCAGAGCCGGGAAATGCCATTACAACCCCTCGCTTCTCAGGGCTGCGATCAGTTTGCTGACATCCCGGCGGGTGTTGTAGCCCTGGATGCTGATGCGGATGAACTTCCTGCCATTCCACAGGATGAGAGGGATTTCGATCCGATACACTTCGTACAAGCGCGTTTTCAATTTCAGAAGATCCACATCTTCAGGCAGTGGTGCTGCCACCAACTGCGCGAACCAGGTGTCGTCTGAGATGGGAGGCAAGCCGGTCAACCCGCAAACCTGGTTGCGGGCATCGCAAGCCAGTTCATGGCAGAGCTGGCGAACAGCCTGCCAGTCATGCTCCTGCTGGAATCTGATCGCCTCCGGCACCGAGAGGAAAGCAGTGATATCACGTGTGCCCCAGAACTCGTGATGATCCACAAAGCGGGATGGGCCGGGTTTTTCGGCTTCATATCCCCAGGAAACAACAAGCGGTTCCAACAGGGATTGCATATTGGGTCGGGCGTACAGGAATCCGGCCCCCTTGGGCGCGCACAGCCACTTGTGCAGGTTGGCGCCATAGAAATCTGCGCCGATTGCATCCAGGTTCAACGGGATCTGGCCGGGCGCATGTGCGCCATCGATGACCGTGATGATCCCCTCCTTCCGGGCCCGCTTGCAAACTGCCTCGACCGGGAAGAGCAGGGCCGTGGGGCTGGTGATGTGGCTGAGGAAGATCACCCGCGTGCGCGGCGAGACCCCCCGCCAGAGCGCATCCATGAAATCTTCTTTTGTGGTTGCGGGCAGCGGGATGGGCTGGTTGATGTAGGCGAAGCCGCGTTTCTTCGCCATGAAGCGCCAGGCGCGGTCGCAGGCACCATATTCGTGATCGCTTGCCAGCACTTCATCCCCCGGGCCAAGTTCCAGGCTGCGGGCGACGATATTCACTGCCACCGTTATGTTGGTGACGTAAACAAGATTGTCGGCTTGTGTCCCCAGGTATTGGCCCAGGCCAGCCCTTGCTTCGGCCATCAGGCCGGTGGAACGCCTGCCGAGGAATTCCACCGGTTGGTTTTCCAGTTCGCGTTGCCAACGCTGGTAGGCGCGGAAGACCGGCCTTGGTGCCGCACCGAATGAGCCATGGTTGAGGAAAGTGACGGTGGGGTCGAGAATGAAGTATTTGCGTAATCCAAGCATAGATGCTCCAACAAAATTGATAGATTGTTTTGCCAGACGACAGGATTATAATCGCCCGCGTGTTGCGACGTTTCTTCTCTCCCCCCAGTATTCCAATCGAATACCGGCGCAATTTCAGGCATTTATATTTCGATATCGGCTGGTATGGCATCCTGGCCGGAAGTTCGATCAATTTCCAGGCCGTTTATGCCGCCCGGCTGGGCGCCAGCGGATTCCAGATCGGCCTGCTGGGTGCGCTACCTGCCCTGGTCAGCCTGCTGCTGGCATTTCCTGCCGGGGCCTGGTTGGAGAAGCGCCGGATCGACAGGGCCATCTTCCGCACATCCGTGATCTACCGGATCGGTTTCCTTTTCTGGTCTTTCCTGCCCTGGCTGTTCGATGAGCCTGGCCAGGTTTGGGGATTGATCGGCCTGGTTCTCCTGCAAGCCATCCCGGTGACCGCCTTGGCGGTTGGGTTCAACGCGCTCTTTGCGGTTTCTGTACCGTCTGAATGGCGCGCCCACGTCATGGGTGTGCGCAATGTGGTGGTTTCGGTAACGATCCTGCTCTCCTCGCTGGGATGCGGATATTTGTTGGATCGCATATCCTTCCCCCTCGGGTACCAGATCGTTTTTGGGATCGGGTTCGTGGGCGCGGCGATGAGCAGTTTGCATCTTTATTTCATCCATCCCTTGCCTGAGCCTGTACCGGGTGCGGGAACGAATGCCACGCAGCCTTCGCCCCTCACCGATGCAAATCGGATCCGCCGCGGCATCATGCCGGCCATCCGCCTTGATATCCTGCGTTCATCGTTCCGCGGCCCTCTGCTGGTCATGCTGGCCTTCCATCTGGCGCAATACCTGGCCGTACCCATCTTCCCACTCTATTTCGTCAATACGCTCCATCTCACTGACGAACAGATCGGCATCGGGACTGCCTTGTTCCACATGAGCGTCTTCCTGGGTTCGACCCAGTTGGTGCGCGTAACCCGATGGCTGGGACACCAGAAAGTTACTGGCCTGGGCGCGCTGGGGATGAGCTTGTATCCCATCCTGCTCTCGCAATCTGGCACGCCCCTGCATTATTATCTCCTGTCGGCAGTGGGTGGCTTTGCCTGGGCCATGGTTGGCGGCGCTTTTGCCAACTACCTGCTGGACAAGATCCCGGCTGGCGACCGTCCTGCCCACCTGGCATGGTACAACATCATCCTGAACGTGGCCATCCTGGTCGGTTCTCTGGCTGGCCCGTGGCTGGCAGGTTACACGGGACTCGTGTATGCCCTGCTCCTGTTTGGTTTCATGCGCTTGGTATCAGGGATCGTTATTTTGAGATGGGGGTAGATAAAAAGTGCTCCACCGAGGTGAGGGGGGCACCCCAGCGGAGCAACCTGATTATCTCACTTGATAAGGGTTGCTGTCAAGTAGAATTTGGTTCTCATCCTTGGGCGTTGTGAATGAAATTCCCGGCATGTGAGCGACAGCGGTTGTCAGCAAATCCAACCAAAAGATGTTCTGCTATCAGCAGACTGAAATAACCCTTCGGCTTTGTACCTTGTGATACAATCTCGCCCACGTATAATCCAATGAATGTAAAAGTTGTTGCCACCAACCGGAAAGCCGGTTTCGAATACTTCTTGCTGGAACGCTTCGAGGCAGGGTTATCTTTGCAGGGAAGTGAGATCAAATCCATCCGGGCCGGACAGGTCAGCCTGGCGGAGGCCTATGTGCGCGTGGATGATCATGAAGCCTGGCTGGTGGAGGCTCACATTGCTCCCTATGAGCAGGCCAACCGTTTCAACCACGACCCGAAGCGTCCGCGCCGGTTATTGCTTCACCAGAAGGAAATCCGTGAGCTTTGGGATGCCGTTCGCCAGAAGGGGATGACCATCGTCCCAACCCGCATTTACCTCAAGCAGGGC
>Ga0105093_10001112_pt1 | contig 10277 bp, 8 predicted proteins | sample PPLLak3March2015_2_FD_79111 | JGI IMG/M metagenome (GOLD analysis project Ga0105093, IMG submission 79111) | Freshwater sediment microbial communities from Prairie Pothole Lake near Jamestown, North Dakota, USA - PPLs Lake P8 Core (3) Depth... | ecosystem: Environmental > Aquatic > Freshwater >... | reverse complement strand
TTTCCGGGTGCGCGGCTCGTTGCCTTTTGGTCAATCGTATTCAAGTGCCTGCAATGCGGTTGCCAGCTCTCCTATCCCCGCATTTTTCAACTTCAGGACCGCTTGCAGCACGGCCTCCGCCTGGGTGCGGTCCGCGCGCACGCCGGCCAATCTTTGAAATTTGGCCACCAGCTCATTGGTCGAAAATGGATTTCCAGGGTCTCCTCGCGGATGAAGCACTTCTTTGGAGAAGGTTCCCTTCGGCGTGCGAACCACCAGGCGCGCCCCGGCGCGGGCCGGAAACTCGGACTCCATCGCCGGGTCGCAAAACAGGCTGACCTTTCGTGCGAAGGCCTCAAGCTCCGGCCGGCCCAAGAGATCAGCCGACAGGGGCAATAGCGCGTGAGGCCCTTTCAATGCCAGCGCCGCCAGGCAAAACGGCAGTGAAAACTGGGCCTGCTCAAGCGCAACGGGGTCTGGCAGGTTGTTGAGGTCGACGGCCCGTTGGAAGGTAAAAACATCGACCCGCTCCGTCTCCCCGGCGCTGAGCCCCTGCCCGATCAGATCCTGCCAGGCATCCAGAGCGGCATGCAGCCAACGGCAGCAGGCATATGCTTTGAAATAGGTCTTGAAAATAGCCCAATCTTCGCCGAAGCCCTGCGAGATGGCCTGCGGGCGGTAATAGTCGGCGTGATCCCAGATGTCCAATGGCCCGGCAAAGCCATCGGCGGCCAGATCAACCGCGGCCAGGCCGGTCAGGGTTCCCCAGGGAATGCCTTCTTTGGTGTGATGCCCATACTGGCTGTAGGCCGAAGCCGATTGGAGGGGCGCATGAATCCCGCTGATCGCCATGGCATGCGCCAGGACCTCCGCCCCGCGGCCCTCCAGCCAGCAGCGGATGGCGGCAGCACCGTATCCGCACCAGCGCCCGGTCGAAAACGTGTCCAGGGTGGTCGGATGGCGCGCAGCGGCAGCCCGCACCGCGGTTTCGTAACCGATCACCAGGGCAGCGAGCACGTCGTGGCCGCTGGAATGGTTGGATTGGGCCACGGCGATCGCTGCGGGAACGAGCGCTGCGCCCGGGTGGCCGCCGGCCGCCCGGTGCCCGTCGTCCAGATCCAAAGCGCTGGCGGCGGCCGCATTGCAAAAAGCCGCACCCGGCGCAGACAGGCGATCCCGAGAAAACCAAACGGTTGCTGGCCCGTTCAGGAAAAACCGGCCCGCAAACCGGCGCGCCGCGCAGGCGGATGCTTGTTCCCACCCTGCCATGGCCGCACCCAGCAGATCCACTACGCACCATGCCGCTTGGTCAAGGGCGGCATCCGGAATATCCTCGGGCCGCCATGCGCAAATCCGGCTCGAAATCTGTTCGATCGTGGTGGGTTGCATCAGTGCTCCATTAAAAAAGCCGGAGTGGATTCTCCGGGTCCGGCGCGGGCGCCGTGCGCAGGCGTGGTCCCCGGCACGAACGCTTCCTGCGCCGATCTATTTGAGATGGTGCTCGATCAGAACCGATCCGGGCAGGTCCCTTGCCGCCAATTCCACCAGGTGTCGGTGGTGGGTAAAGAAGACCACCTGTGTCCTTGCGGAGAGCTCCGCAATAGCCTGTAAGGCGGCGGCCGCGCGGGCATTGTCGAACTTGATCAGGATATCGTCAACAATGAACGGCATGGGCTCGTTCGCATCGAGATAGTGCTCAAGGCCGGCCAGGCGCAGGGAGAGGAAGAGCTGATCGGCCGTTCCGTCGCTCATGCCCTCAAGCGCCACAGTCTCTTTGCCCTGCTGGCGCACCCCCACCAGCACCGGATCGCCGTCGGGGCCATACTCCGTCCGCAGGCCTTCGAACGACCCGCAGGTGATCCGGTTGAAGAGCTCCGATGCCTTTCTCAGGATCGGGCCTTGGCTCTTCTCGCGGAAACGCTCCATGGCGAGAGTCAACACTCGGCCGGCGATCCTGAGCCGTGCATAGTGCTCGACGTCCCGCTCGATCCCTCCCAGGACGGACTGGATCTCGCCGGCGATCCGCGCCGCATCGTCCCCGCCGTCCATGCGCCCGAGCTCCGTGCGTGCGCTGCCGATGGTCTGGTCGAGCACGGATGTCTCTGCCGTAAGCCGCCCGATCTCCGCCTTCAGCCGGTCGGCTTCGCCGCCGATTCCGTCGGGGTCCACCGCGGATGCCTCTTGGACAAAGTCCTCCACGGTTGAACCGCCGCCCAGCTGGAGAAGGTGCTCATTCTGCTGGCCAAGCTGGACTTCGAGCTGTCGGTGCAGCGAGGAGCGACGCTCAGCTTCGGGGAGCTCGTCGATGGCCCTGCAGCCGGCTTCGGCGCACATGCCCCTCAACTGCGACTCGATCGTGGCGATGGATTCGGCAGACGTGACGATTCTGGCCTCGGCCTGCTCAACCTGCTTCTGAAGGGCCAGCTGTCTGGACTGCGCCTCCCGGGCCCGAGTCAGGCGGCGATGCAGCTCCAGCGCCGCATCCTCGGCCGGCCGCCCCGCGAGCTCCGCGGCCACAGCCGCCGCCAGCGAACCGACCTTTAGCCGGAAGGCTTCGGCATCGCGATCGATCCCGTCCATGCGTTTTTGTTCGACCTCGGCGCGCTGGAGTTTTTCGAACAGGCGGCTCAGTTCGTCCATCACGGCATCGGCCTCGGCCGGCCGGGCCGCGGCATCAAGCCCCAGGGGCTGAACAGCCTGCGCCCATGCCTGCCGCCAGCGCGCGCGTTCGTCCTCGTTGGCCTTCAAGTGCGAGCTCAACGTTTCATGCTCAGCAGACAGCCGCTGCTTTTCGCGGCCGAGTTCGTCCCGGCGGCGTGCGAGTTCTTCCGCATCCTCGACGATGCGGCGGACCCGCCGGTATCTATCGGCAAGCGTTTCGCCCTCGGTCGCCGGGGGCTCCAGAAGCGCTGCAATGGATTGGGACAGGGTCGAAAAGGCGGCGTCAACCGCCGTGCCCCAGAGATCGCACTGCGCCGCGCGCTTCAGTGCATCGGACGCCTTTTCAACCAGCATGCTGAAATCGGCGACCCACTGCTGCATCTCCCGCGGCGAACGCGCCGTCACGCCGAGAGGCCGCCACAGGCCGGTCCACTCGTCCCAGGCCGCACTGCGATCGGCCTGGGAGGCTGCTATCTGTTCGGCGATCTTCGCCGAGCGCTCACGTTGGAGCGTGCGGTCGGCGAGGAGCCTGGCCTTTTCGGCGACGCGGTCTGCCTCACGGCGGAGCCGGTCGGCGGTTTCGTCGGCTTTGAGCACACTCGCCTCGAAGGCCCCCGCCAGGGTGGCCTGGCCGGGGAAGGCCTGCAGAATCTTCCCGGCCTCGTCTTCGGAGATCACACGATCTTCAAGCCTGCGGGCGATCAGCCGCCAAACCCGGTCGCGGAGGTCCCGTGCGGCCCGGAGATCCTCTTCGGTGGGGACCTCGCGCTCGAGCCGGCCTTCCTCCAGCCGGCGCTCGGTCTCGGCCACAGCCGCATCGATCCGGCGTGCTTCATCCCTCAGGGTCGCCATGCGGCGTTCGATCCCGTCCAAACGCTCGTCAAAGACACGCACCGTCTCAGCCGCCGGCACCGGGAGTCCCGCCAGCTCATGCGGCGCTGGAGTCGCCAGTCCCAGCCGGGCAGCTCCATGCTTGCACGCCTGGACCAGCGCTCTGCACTCGGACCGGGCGACGGCGAGCTGCTTTTCGAGCGGCAGGGCGTCTTCGGCGGCAGCAAGAGCCGACCGGAGCGCCTCGGCCGGCCGGGGACACGGCAGCGCGCGCAGCCGGCCCTCCACAGCAGCGATCTGCCGGGCATGCTCCGGGATCTTGCGCCGGGCCTCCTCGATTCGCGTTTCGATGCGCTCGTACTCGACTCCCAGCTCATGGATCCGCACCGCCTCCGGCCGCTTGATCCACAGTCTTCCGGCATCTTCGATGCTCAGATCCTCGCGCAGTAGGCGCAGAATCTGGCGCGCCTCGGTGCGCAGGGTGTTCCGGCGGGTTTCGATTGAGATGCGGTCCCTGGCGGCTTTTCGCTGACTGCCGAGTTCCTGGTGAATTTCTTCGATCTCCTCGGCGCGGTTGAGGATCGCCGACGGTTCTTCTAAATCGGGCATGGCCTTTCGCAGAGCGGCCAGGCTGGCGAGCGACTGCTCCCGCTCGTTTTGGGCCACCCCCAGGCGCATGAGCGCATCCCGGCGCCGCTCGGGAAACTCTTCCGGTAGCAGTACGGCGTCGCACACGGCCGCCAGCGCCTGGGCGGTTTCCCGGCGGCGGCCGATGACAGGGTGAGCTTCGGCGATACGTTGCAGGCGGCTCAGGCGGCGGCGAGCGCCGGCGAGCGTTTCCTCCGTCGCCTGTTTGCATGCCTGTGAATGTCGCAGGGCCTGGTCGTGCCGCTCCCACTCCGGTCCTGAAAGCTGGGCATCCTTTAGCCCGCTTCGAAGCTGTTTGAGCCGGCCGAGGGCTTCGTTGATTTTCTGCTTCTGACCGGCCGGACGGAAAAGCGCATCGGCCTCGGCCTGCAGGTTGTCGCGAACCGTCCCCAGTTCGGCCAGCCCGGAACCGGCCGCGAAGATGAGCCGGCCCAGTTCACCGCCGCCCCGCACGATTTCGCGTCCGCCGGCGACAAGGTCCTCGTAGCCGATGCCAAACATCGCAGCGAAGAAGTCGGCGTCGACCCCGTTCAGAACGGCTTCGAGCGCGGAGTCCACGATGGCCGTCTGGTCGTCAGCAGCCCGCAGGGTCCGGGTGCGTCCTTTGCGGCGCAGGATTTCCAGGACCTCTCCATTCGCGGACCGCAATCTGCCTCCGACCCGCATCTTGGAAAACGGGTGTACGAAATCGTCCGACGAGCGCTCCGGAATTCCGTAGAGCAGCTGCCGCAGGGCGCGCAACGCCGAACTCTTGCCGGCCTCGTTCGCACCGTAGATCATATGCAGGCCCTGGCTTCCGGCGCTGAGATCGATAGCGGTTTCCGTGAAGGGTCCGAAAGCAAGCAGGTCGAGTGAGAGGATTTTCACGGCTTCCGTCGGTCCTGAAGCAGCCGTCGCATCAACATCGACTTCGCCTCCGTAAGCAGTTCTTTGAACCGGTTGGGGTCGTCCAGTCGCCAGGTTTAGGGCGCTTCCTTGAATTCGCGCGGCAGTTTCTTGCCGAGATCGGCCAGCTCGGAGGAAAAACCGCTCAGAACGTCCGGAGCGGCAGATAACTCGTCGATCAGCGCCGGGAGGTCACCGACGGCGCCCTCCGGCTTTCCGGCTCCGGCAGGCGGCCGGGTGCGAAACATGACTTTTTCGATCCAGGCCCGTTCGCCGGCTTCGTCCACTGCTACCGAGCGAATCTCATGCATCCAGCGTTCGGGGTCGGACAGAATCTCGTCGTGGACGCTCGTTTCGCCCGCCACGGTGACACGCAGCACGGTGAGCAGGTCCGGAGCACGCTCCAGGTAGCTCAAAAGAGCCTCGCGGAAGCGGTCGATCAGGTCGTAGGCGTTCTCAGCTCCGGATGCGTCGACGGTCGCCGCCTCCCAGCGCACCACATCCAGCGCTTTGAAATTGAGCGTCGGCCGGCCGGCGTCGTCCACCGTTACCAGATAACAGCCCTTGGCTCCGGTTTCTCGCGCATGGCGGCCCTGCGTGTTGCCGGCGAAGACCACCGGCGGGTCGTCGAGGAGCACCTCGCGGCGGTGTACGTGGCCGAGGGCCCAATAGTCGTAACCTTTGGCCCGCAGCGTTTCAAGGCTGCAGGGGGCATAGGGCTCGTGGCCCTCCCGGCCGGTCGCGCAGGTGTGCAGTACGCCGACGTTGAAGCAACCGGCGGCGGCCGACGGGTAGGACTGCGCCAGGTCGGTCTTGACGGCCGGGGTGCCGAAGCTCCGGCCGTGAAGCACGACGCCGAGGCGCTCCAGGCGGAGCGTGTCCGGTCGGTCGGACGGGAAAAAATGAACGTTTTCGGGCATGCGCAGGGACCGGGTGATGGTGCTCGCGGCGTCATGGTTGCCGGCCACCCCAACGACCGGAATACCGGCTTCGCGCAGCTTGGACACCTGAGAGACCAGATACAGTCCGGTATTGTAGTCCTTCCAGTCGCCGTCGAAGAGATCGCCGGCGATCACGACAAAAGCGACCGCTTCCTCGATCGCCGTTCGCACTAGGTTTTCGAACGCACGACGCGTGGCCCCGCGGATTTCCGCAGCCGGCGCGCCCTCGTAGGCATCGAGCTTTAAAAGCGGACTGTCCAGGTGAATGTCGGCGGCATGGATGAATTTGAACAACGGCTTTGAGCTCCGGAGAACTTAAACTCAAATTATGTCCGAGAATAGCATACTAACCCTAACGCATCAAGATTGTTATGAAATAAGATTTTTCTTGCCGATGTCTGGAATGCAGCTTAATATGAAACTCGCTCAATGGGGTTGTCCGGATTGCTTTTTTAGCTTTTTCCTTTAGACTGTTCACCGTCGAGAACATTCAACTGCATATGGAGGGCCGCCAGGTGAAAAGCATTTCCCCGGATCAGGCACGGCGTTATGTCAGCTCGCTGAATCTGGATGAGCGCCTTCGCCGCGGGGCCGATCCGGCCGCCACGGTCGAGTTCAACTTCGATCGGGCCAAGAACCAGGCGGCGGTGGTGGGATCGGACATTGTCTCGTTCGTGAAAGGCGTGACGCCGGAGCGGAGGGAGGACATCGTCAATTCTTCGCTGCTGGCCCAGCTGGCCGCGAAGAAGCAGGTCAGCGACCCGGCCAGGATCTACGATTGGTACAATGCCTATTTTGATGTGTTGATCCACATCGGCTGGTCCGTCCAGGATCGCGGCTTCGCCACGTACTCCGAGAGCAGTGACAATTTCCAGGCGCATGAGGCCGTCATGAAAGTCGCCGCCAGTCTTCTCGGGCCGGCCGCCACAACGCTGGCCGTCGTCCAGGCTACCCTGGATGCCCTGAAGTTTTTGTCCGCGGAAAGCCCGTGGCTGGCCATCTTCAACCGCGAGAGCCAAAACGCGCAGACCGCGCGGTTTCAGGTCACGCTGGCCGAAGAGGCAGAAGACGATCAATTCCTCGTATCCTTGATGGCTTTCGGAATCGAGGCCAAGGCCACACTAACGCAGGTGCTTTTCTTCAAGTTCAAGTCCAGCGAGGCGTCCCTGAAGCACTACTCCGGCAAGGTCACGATCAACACTCACGTGCTGACGACCGTGCGGGATCTGATAAAAAACAAGATTGCCGCTCATGCCGTCGACTACATCAAAACGCTGCCGGAGCTGAGCTGACCAGCTGCGCTTGAATTCATGCGGCCCGCCAGGAGCCTCAATTAATCCCGACCCATCATCAAATTCCCACACGAATTCCACATAAACGCAAAAGGGGTAACAGACATTGGAGTTTCCGTCATCGATTGTTCGGGCCTGACACCACCAACACCACAGATCCCTCACCCCAAACGAGGCCCCTGGAGCAGACACAAAAAAAGGCCCACCGCATTTGCCGCAGTGAGCCTCCTGATTGAATTTCAGACTATTTTTTTGAGTCGCCTTACCCTATCACCGTCCGCTCACACCGAAACTGAACGCTGACCCTGCATCTGCAACCGACATTCCGAAAAAGAACCCGCTCGGAGGAGGAGGCGCAGGAGCTGCGTAATAAACCGGCGCCGGATAATAGTGTCGCTCGACAACCACCGGACGATAGTGCCGCTCAACATAAACCGGCCTCGGAGGCGCGTAGTGGTAATGGTGATGAACCCTATGCTTGTTGTGGCCGTAGGCGTGCCCGTGTTCGCCGCGATCACCTTTCCAGCCATCTGCCAAGGAAAGTCCAGTACCAAGAAGGATCATAATAGTGACAATTGACAATATTTTCAAAATGTTGCTTTTCATTGTGTCCTCCTGTTCTCGTTAATTTTGACTGGTTAGACGGGGCAGGAGGTGGGAGGGTTTACATCGGCATTGAAGGCCGCAATTATCTCTCACGCTATCAGTGCTTGGATCGTCAGTCGGCAACCGTCCAATAGATATTCACCTCGCGCTTACCCCAGGCTCGCGCTGCCTTAAGGTCATTCCCCATATAAATGTCAATGCGCTTTTTCCATTTTGCCGGCATCCTATCCAGCACGACATACTCGTTTTTCATTTCCTCGATTCGGACCTTGGTTCCACGTGTCAGCCCGAGCGATACCAAATCCTCGGATACCGCTACTGCATTTACGCCGGGTTTAATCCTGTCTCCCCATGCTCCAACATTTGGGTTTCCCTGGCCTTGTTTCGGAAGTGAATTGAACGCCGTTGCCGTAACGAGCAGGCTTTGCTGTTTTCCTTGCAAGGGTTTCTGAATGGTCGAACAGGATGCATAAATCAAAAGCCCGGCAAGAACAAGTGAGGCAGCCAACAGGCGCGCAGACATCATCGGATAGTCTCTCAAACTTGAGCCGAATCCGGCAGTGTAAATCTGCCATTCGAATAAATTCGGGCCTGGTGTCCTATTCAACGGTTGACCACACCGTTCCATGCATTAATTCTATTCTACAAACAGGCAAAGGTAAACGATATGTGCGGGCGCTTTACACGGTACAGTCTATCACGTGAGCTTGAACGGTATTTCTACGCCCTACCCCAATCTTTCGAGATCCCAACCAGTTACACGTACAAGGGAGAACCTATGGCAGATATTATCGGGTTTCCGAGCGAAGAGCTGACTCCTGAGGAGCGGATGCAGGTTGAGGAGTTCGCGAGCAGGCAGCCGATTTTCAGGATACATCTTGCGGTTCAGTCGAAGAAATCAAAGAGCAAGTCGCGGTTTGCTTGAATATTTCCGGAGGTTTGCAGAAGTGGCCGAGGATCCGAAGACAAGAATCAATCCGGATTTTGATTTTGGATTGTTCCTATTGGAGGGAAGAATCAGGAAAATAAGAGGGATGATCAAGGGCTTATTTGGGGATGGGTAGATTATTCAAAAGAAAAATTTAATCCATGGCCTGCCCTTTGACCTTCTATTCCCCCTATTCCGCCATTCAAAAACCTCCTCTGGATTTTTGATTTCCAGTTAAAGCTAAGACCTTGGATATTTATCCAAATTGGGCAAAATGGCCTTGCCAAGCCAATCAATGCATTTCCCAAGGTGACGCATGTTGCCTAAACCTTCCTCATCTTCGAGAACTTCACCTTTGTTCAGGCCAAAGCCCATATTCCAGTATGTTGAGCAAGGAATAATCATCCTGGACATTTGGAACATGTGATTGATAGTGTCATACGCGTGTGTGGCTCCACCCCGTCTAACTGCCACTACTGCTGCCCCAATTTTTCCGGAAAAAGCGTGATTATTAGCAAAAGCTACAAAACCGGCCCTTTCAATCAAGGCTTTCAAATCAGCCGAAATCGCCGCAAAATAAGTCGGGGAACCCAAAATCATAGCCTGCGCCTTCAGCATTTTTGAAAAGATCTCGTTAAATTTATCTTTTTTAACTGCGCATTCATTGTTCTTTTTTTCAAAGCACTTTTCACATGCAATACAACCACGGATTCCTGTTCCTCCAGCCCTTATAAGTTCTGTTTTCCAGCCAGTGCCCTTCAATTCGGTGAGAACTTCCTTTAAGAGTAATTCGGTGTTGCCCCCCTTACGCGGACTTCCGCTTACCGCTAATGCATACATGTTTATCTCCTTACTTTCATTTTTAAAAAGAGAAATAAGTGTTTAGTATGAACTCGGTTTCAGTCTCATAATCGAAAAAGCACATAGTATTTTCGATGGCATAATAAACTTGCTATTTATGAACCGAAGTCTATTCGATCGCCATGCGAACTCCTAACTCAAAAGCACGTTTACAATCCTGCGGAAAAACTTCAGCATGACGTTTGGCTTTTGCTTTCTTATCAAACCGCTCCGATTCGTACTTATCATAGTCGCTGAACTGGAGGGTGTCCGTGCACAGTATCAGCTCGCATGGTCCGAAATGCCTCTCAAAAGTCGTCCTGGTTAATTCAAAATGTCGATTATAGCCCATCGCTTCGATCATGTCTTCGCTTACATTCATTGTATAGATCAAAGCCGTTCTAATACGCCTTGGAAAAAGAGTCCGCATGTCTTTGGCGTATTTATTGTACGGGAAGCAAAGCCGTTCTATAAAAGCACGAGTGGCGGCAGATTCGACTCCGTAATATACAGGTGTTCCTATGATCAGAGCATCGGTATTTTTGATTTGGTCGAGCACTGAAGTCAGGTCATCCTGAACGGCACAGATTCCGTCCTTCTTTCGATTGACTTTCTTGCATGAAAAGCAGCCTATACAGCCGGAATAATTCAGATCATATAGCTGTA
>Ga0105093_10001109_pt1 | contig 10296 bp, 9 predicted proteins | sample PPLLak3March2015_2_FD_79111 | JGI IMG/M metagenome (GOLD analysis project Ga0105093, IMG submission 79111) | Freshwater sediment microbial communities from Prairie Pothole Lake near Jamestown, North Dakota, USA - PPLs Lake P8 Core (3) Depth... | ecosystem: Environmental > Aquatic > Freshwater >... | reverse complement strand
GAAAGGCTGGGGCTGGATGCCGGGGCGGCCAAGGCCGAACTTCCCCGGTGCGATGCCTGAAAGGAGAACGCACATGTCGAAGGTCCTGATCGCAACCGACTGGCTGGCCGCCTGCGCCGGCTGTCACATGTCCCTGCTGGACCTGGACGAACGCGTCGTGGAGCTGCTGAACCACGTCACCTTCACGTCCAGCCCGCTGACCGACCTGAAGCATCCGCCGGAGAGCGGGGTCACGGTCGGGGTGCTCACCGGCGCCATCAGCAACACGCACAACATCGAGGTGGCGCGCCGCATGCGCGAACGCTGCACCTATCTCGTGGCCGTGGGGGACTGCGCCACCTTCGGCGGCATCGTCGCCGCCCGCAATCTGGTCGGCACGCAGGCCGCCTTGAAACGTGCCTACCTGGAGACCGAAAGCACCGTGGACGGCCTCATTCCGGACTCGGTCGAGCTGGGCCGGCCGATCGAGACCGTCACGGGGGTCGGCGAGGTCGTAAAGGTCGACATCTTTCTGCCCGGCTGCCCGCCCCGCCCGGATGACTTCTTCTACGTGTTCTCGGAAGTGCTGGCGGGGCGGCTGCCGGTTATATTGCCGCCGCAGCATTTTCGGTATGACTGACAAACACCGGAGCGATGTGAGGTTCCAGGGTTCGGGGTTCGGGGTTCAGGAAACCCAAAAGCACCAGCGTCCGAACCTCTTTTTTCCTGAACCCTGAACCCCGAACCCTGAACCCGATGCCCTTTAACGGTGAACGATTTCGGTGGAACACGCGACCGACAGCGATTCACCATGACCTGCCAGGGAGGCGAACCATGACCGCCCAAAAAATCACCATCGAACCCGTCACCCGCATCGAAGGCCACGCCCGCATCACCCTACATCTCAACGAAAGCGGCGAGGTGGAGGCGTCCTACCTTCACGTGGACGAGTTCAGGGGGCTGGAGAAATTCAGCGAGGGCCGGCCTTATTTCGAGATGCCGCAGATCACCCAGCGCATCTGCGGCATCTGCCCGGTCAGCCATCATCTGGCCTCGGCCAAAACCTGCGACGCTATCTGGGGGGCCGCTCCGCCCCGGCCGGCGGTGCTGCTGCGAGAGCTCATGCACATGGGCCAATTCGTCCAGTCCCATGGCCTGCATTTCTTCTACCTGGCCGCACCGGACCTGGTGCTGGGGTTCGATGCCGACCCCGCCGTGCGCAACGTGTTTGGTATCATTAACGCCGATCCGTCCCTGGCCCTTAAAGCGGTGGGCCTAAGACGCTTCGGCCAGCAGATCATCGAGCGGCTCGGCGGCAAACGGGTGCATCCCAATTTTGCTGTACCCGGCGGCGTCAACACCCCCCTGGGTTCCAAGGACCGGGATGCCATCGCCGCGGAGATTGAAACTCAACTCGGAGTGGCCATGGAGGGAGTGGGCCTCCTCACCGGATGGATCGAAAACAACCATGACCTGGCCCTGAGCTTTGCCTCGTTCCCCTCCAACTACATGGGCCTGGTCGACGCCAAGGGCGGCTTGTCCCTCTACGACGGCCAGATCCGGGTCTGCGGCCCGAACGGCGAACGCATCGATCAATTCAAACCCGAGGACTACCTGCTCCACATGGCCGAGCATGTGGAGCCCTGGTCGTTTCTCAAGTTCCCATATTACCGCAAGCAGGGGTGGCCGCAGGGGGCCTATCGGGTGGGGCCGCTCGGCCGGCTCAACGTCGTCGACCGGATCGGGACCTCCCTCGCCAACGAAGAATTCAAGCGCTTTCGACAGCTTAACGACGGCCGCCCGGTGGAAGGCTCGCTCTTCTATCACTACGCGCGCCTGATCGAGGTGATCTACGCCCTGGAACGCATCGAGCAGTTGCTCTCGGAGCCCGACATCCTCTCCACGGACATCCGCGCCTATGGTCCGCCGGGATTGCGGCCGCACGGGGTGGGCGTGATCGAGGCGCCCCGGGGAACCCTGGTCCACGACTACCAAGTGGATGCCAACGGCCTGCTCACCCGCACCAATCTGATCGTCGCCACCGGGCACAACAACTGGGCCATGAACCAGGCGGTGGACCGCGTCGCCAAGGCCTTTGTGCACGGGCCGGCGGTTCCCGAGGGCATGCTCAACCGGGTGGAGGCGGCCGTGCGCTGCTACGACCCTTGCCTTTCCTGCTCCACCCATGCCGTGGGGCAGATGCCGCTGGAGTTGAAGATGGTGGGGCCGGACGGCCGGGTGCTCGCACAGGTCGCACGTTGACGCTATGAGCCAAACCTTGATCATCGGCTACGGCAACCTCGATCGCGGCGACGACGGCGCGGCGTTTCACGTGGTCAATCGACTGCGGGAGCGCCTCGGCCAACGGCCGCTGCCGGAGGACGACAGCGGACTGGAAGCGCTGGCGCCCGAAACAGCCGTCTTCCTTCCCCAGCTCACTCCCGAATTGGCGGTCGACGCCGCACCCTACCATCGTCTGGTGCTGGTCGACGCGCATGTGGCCGCAGAGGTGCGGCCGGTGATCTACCTGCGTCTTCTGCCGGAGTACCGGCCGCCCGGCCTCAGCCATGTGCTGTCGCCGGCGATGTTTCTGTGGCTGGTGCAGGCGGTCTCGGGGCGGGCCTGCACGGCGTTTTTGGTCTCGCTGCGCGGGCACTGTTTCGCCATGCAGCGCGGCCTTTCGGCCGAGACGTCCGCCTGGGTCGACCCGGCGGCCGACCGCGTGCTGAAGCTGATCAATGCCGCGCCCGTTGCAAGGATGTAACTGCTCAATTGTCAGGAATGTCACCCACAAAGTGACACATTCGGCACGGCCGAGTGTCGGCAGCGTTTTGAATCGCGCGAACGCGAGAACACGCCGGAGTGCCTCGACGGGCGCTTATGAAATACGGCGATGCTGGATTTTTCGGTCCCATGGTCGTGGCACGCATTTTGAATTATACTGTGAACTGAATCACGTATAAATAGGGATTGCTTCGAGCCGTTGCCGGACGGACCTGTTGCCATGACCGCATAGAGGCCCAGGATGGCCGGCTCAACGACATGGCCATTGAGACGGATCTCGATGCCAAGAGAGGGAGGTAACCCATGATGATGTTCACCCCCACGACACCTTATGTTCCCGGGACCTATGCCAAAAAGCGGCCGGAGGCCGAGACGGTCGCGGCCCAGTATGCGCGCGAGTGGGAAAACCGCCGCCAGAAGCTGCTTCAGAAAAAGGGGCTTCCGACCGAAATCCCGCCGTGCATCTGCTTCTCGCGCAAGATCGGCGTGGGGGCACTGGAGGTCGCGGACATCCTCGCCCGAAAGCTTCATCTGCGCGTGGCCGACCGCGAGATCCTGGAGCACATGAGCGGAGAAACACAGTTGGATAAGGAGACGGTCAAGTTCTATGACGAGCTCTACCCCGGCAAGACCGTCGAATTGTCCGCCCTGCTGTTCGGCAAGAAGTCCTTTCAAATGGACGACTACCTCCGCAACCTGGCAAGCTCCGTTTATTCGCTGGCGACATTGGGTTCCACCATTTTCGTCGGCCGGGGGACCCATCTCATCCTGCCGCGGGAGCGCGTGCTGGCCGTGCGATTTATCTGCTCCGACAGCTTCCGCATCGAACGCCTGGCGTCGTTGTTGAATCTCGGCAACGATGAGGCCGCCAAAACCCTGGTCAAGATTGACCGGGAGCAGCAGGCCTTCTTCCGGAAAGCCTATGGGAAAAAGGATGCCCCCGCCTCCGAGTTCGACCTGGTCTTCAACTTCGACCACCTGGGCGACGCGCGACTGGCCGCAGATTTGGTGGCACGCTGCTTCCGGAAAAAATTCGGAACCGAGGGCGAGTAACGATCCACGCAAGCCGGACCCCGGAAGCCGGGGGTCCGGCCGTTGATCAGATCAAATGGTCTAATCTTCGCGTCAGTCTAAACGACCTGATGGACGCGCAGCATGTCTTCCGCGCCGGCAGCTGGTCCTCCTGCTGGCTTCCCCGTCGCCTTGCGCTTTTTTCAAAAACGGCTATGATGAGCCGCTAAAAAACGCCGACACGCCGTTTTCTTTAATGAATTTAAGATGCAGATCTCCAAAGACACGTTGGCCGGCCGAACGATCGTCGCGATCGTCTACGTTGCCGTGATCCTGCTTCTGGCGACGGGGATCCTGCTGGGCGTCTGGACCGCCCGGGAGATGAACGCCGTCGTGACAGACCAGTTCAACGCGCAGCAGATGGTCATTGCACAAACGGCCAAGGCCCGCATCGAGAGCGAAATCGAGGAAGTCAAACGCAACCTTTATTTCCAGGCCCAAGTCATCCGGGAGGAAACGGAGGATCCCCGGAAGATCGCCGACGCCCTCCAGCCAAGCATGATGCAGCTGCCGGCAAGCATGGTTCGCCGGGTGGAGGTCGTTGATCGTGCGAGCGGCCGCGTCTTCACCGGACTCTCGCCCGGCAGCTGGTCCGAACGCCGCCTGACACCGGACGATCCTACCCACGCGGTGCGGTTCGCTCATCAGGCGGAGCCCGCCTATTGGGTCTCGCCGGTGTCCGTCGACGCGACGGTCATGGAGCTGATGATAGCGGTCCGTTTAGGAGCCGACCCAGAACGGATGATGGTGTTCCATCTGAGCGTATCGACGCTGCTGTCTTCCATCGTCAAGCCCATTCAATCCGGCAAGACCGGCTACGCATGGGTCATCGACCCGGAAGGGCGATTCATCTTCCACCCGAACCCGGATTTTTTCGGCCGCAACGCCTTTAAAGTCCGGGATGAAAAATTTCCGAACCTCTCCAACGAACCCATCCACTTCATCCAAAAAGAAAAGATGCTCAAGGGCGAGCAGGGAACGGGCTGGTACTACTCAGGCTGGCACCGCGGCTACACCGGGCCGACCAAAAAACTGATCGCGTTTTGTCCGATCCAGATCGCCGACACGCCTCCCCGGTTCTGGTCGGTGGCCGTCGTAGCACCGCAGGCCGAAGTCGAGGAAGCCCTGAGCCGGGGGTCCTTCCGGCTGCTGCTGCTGCAGGGAGTGGTGGTGCTTGCGGTCATTCTCGGTGCGGCGGCCATTATCTGGCTGGAAAACCGCTGGTCGGGCGTCCTGGAGGCCAAAGTCATAGCGAAGACGGACGCCCTGGCCAAATCCGAAGAAAAATACCGCTCGCTCGTCGAAAGCGCCGAGGACCTCATCTTCACCGTAGACCGCGACATCCGCTTTCAGTCCCTGAACACCTTCACGGCCAAATACTTCGGCGGCACGCCGGAACGCTTTGGCGGCCAACCCATCTCCAGCGCGTTCCCGGAGGCGGTCGCCGCGCACCAGGCCGAATTGATCGCCCAGGTGCACCGCTCCGGCAAAAGCATCCGTGAGGAGTTCGAGCTTCCGATCGGCGAACGCTCCGCCTGGATCAGCGCCAATTTCATGCCTGTCAAGACCGATGCCGGCGAGGTCGGCTCCATCCTCTGCATTGCCCGGGACATCACCGAAACCAAAAACCTGCAGCGCCAGCTAGTGAATGCCGAAAAACTCGCCAGCCTGGGCACCCTGGCGGCCGGCGTGGCGCATGAGATCAACAATCCTCTGGGAGTGATCCTGGGATTCTGCGAGCTGCTGCTGCGCAAGGCTCCCAAGGACAGCCAGCAGTTCGAGGATCTGAAGACCATCGAACGCCAGGGACTGCTCTGCAAGGAGACCGTCGAAAACCTGCTCTCCTTTGCACGGGCGGAGAAGCAGCCCCTGGACTACTCCGATCTCAACACCTGCATCGAGGAGATCACCAAGATCGTCCGCCACCTGCTCGGCAAAAACGATATCACGCTCGTGCTGGACCTCGAGGAACGCCTGCCGCCGGTCAAGGGCGATGCGCGCCAGCTGCAGCAGGTGTTTCTCAACGTGATCACCAACGCCATGGCGGCCATGGAAAACGGCGGGAGGCTGACCATCCGCAGCTTCGTGGAACGGCCCACGCGATGGGCCGTGGTTCAGTTCCAGGATACCGGAATCGGAATTCCGCCGGACCACATCGACCACATTTTCGAACCCTTTTTCACCACCAAGCCTGAAGGCAAGGGCACCGGTTTGGGACTGTTCGTGAGCTACGGCATCATCACGAGCTACGGAGGAACCATGGAATGCGTCAGCACCTCGGCCACAGGCCTCGGCAAACAGCTGGGGACGACGTTCACCATCAAGCTGCCGACCGGCTCGGTAGAGAACTTGAAAAAAGCTTGAGGGACAGACAGCGCAATGAGAGCAACTGCTCAGGCAACGTGGATTCAAGGGTTCGGGGTTCAGGGCACAGGGTTCAGGAAATGAGAAACTGAACCCTGAACCCCGAACCCTGGTGACCCTGCCATTCGAATAGGAGAAACCATGCCCGGCCGCATCTTGATCGTAGACGACGAAAAAGACATGCTCGCCCTGTTGCGGCGCATGATCTCAGAGGAACGCGATTACGAGGTCATCACCGAAAACGACCCGAAACGGGCCCTCGAATGCTTCCGGTCCCAGCCGGTGGAGCTGGTCATGACCGACCTCAAGATGCCCGGCCTGGACGGCATCGCCCTGCTCGAAGCCGTCAAGAAGCTCCAGCCGAAAACGGCGGTCGTCGTGCTCACCGCCTTTGCGACCATCGAGACCGCCGTGGAAGCCACCCGGAAGGGGGCCTTCGACTACATCACCAAACCCTTCCGCCAGGAACGCATCCTGCTCACCGTGGACAAAGCCATGCAGTGGCAGGAGATGGTGCAGGAGAACCTGGCGCTGCGCCGGGCCCTGGCGGAAAAGGAGGGCTTCGCCTCGCTGGTGGGCGCCGCGCCGGTCATGCGTGACATCTTCGAACGCATCCGCCAGGTCGCACCCACCATGGGGACGGTGTTGATCACCGGCCCCAGCGGCACGGGCAAGGAGCTGGTCGCACGCGCCATCCACCAGCACAGCCTGCGCAACCAGAAGAAGATGGTCACGGTGAACTGTACCGCCATTCCTCAGGAAGTTCTGGAAAGCGAGCTCTTCGGCCATGTGAAAGGGGCCTTCACCGGCGCCTGGAAGGAAAAGAAAGGGCTGGTGGAGGAGGCCCATGAGGGTACGCTCTTCCTGGACGAAATCGGCGACCTGTCGCCGCATCTGCAGACCAAGCTGCTGCGTCTGCTGCAGGAAGGCGAGTACAAACCGGTCGGCAGCGTCGTGACCAAGAAGGCCGATCTCCGGATCGTCGCCGCCACCAACCACGACCTCAAGACCGGCATCCGCGAGAAGCGCTTCCGCGAAGACCTCTACTACCGGTTGAACGTCATCCAGTTCGAGCTGCCCCCCTTGCGGGAGCGCAAGGAGGACATCGTCCTGCTCAGTCGGCACTTCCTTGCCAAGTATGCCGCCGTCAACCGCAAGACCGTCACGGACATTTCGCCTGAATCCATGCAGGCGCTGATGGCCTACGATTTTCCCGGCAACGTTCGCGAGCTGGAAAACATCATCGAACGCGGAGTGATCTTCTGCCGCGGTCACAGCCTGACGGTCGCGGACCTCCAGATGGAACCGGTGCCGACCGCCGCTTTGCCGCTGAGCCAGGATCAGATGGCCGAGATGCCGTTCCGCGAAGCCAAGGAGCGTGCCATCCAGCACTTCCACTCGCAGTACATCCACCGCCTGCTCGAACAGCACGGCGGCAACATCAGCCGCGCAGCAGACGCGGCCGGCATCCAACGCCAATATCTACACCGGCTGATCAAAGAGGCAGGAATCGAGACCGACGAGTTCAAGTCGAAATAAAACCCCTGCATGCCCATCCGGCATGCGGGGGTTTTATTTTGCCGGCAGCTCCAACCCGATTTCCTGAAAGGCGTCCTCCAGCCGGATCATCCCGACGGCTCGCCGGTTCCGAACTACGGCGATGCGGTTCAGGTTGTGGCTCACCATTAGTTCGATCGCTCGGGTGATCTTCTCGCCGATGTCCACGCTGGGTTCAAGCGGCAGCTCCTCGAAGCAGGGCCGGATGATGGGATCGATATTTCGCGAAGTCATCGCTGCGGATCTCCTTTAGAATCCTGCTCCGGCTCCAAGCTCAGCGTACTAATTCAATGCAGCCCTCTGCCCGGCTCTAAACCAGAAACTGAGCAAGGGGCATGCCAGCTGATGTCCGCCGGATGAGGATTCCCCCGCCCCCGAGGCCGAAAACCAATTACCAGCTTGGTTTGGCAGGCGTCTCGACCTTCCGGGTGATCGGTCGAGCGGGTATCCCCGCAGGAACGGCATCCCTCCATGCATGTCTCCCGTCGATTTCATTGGCGAAGAAACTAGTCGCCCATCAGGTTACACCCCAAACTCCATCCCGGACTCAACCGTCTTCTCCGCGTGCCTGCATCCAACATTTATTCCGCGTAGATTCAGAGTCTTAAATCAATTTTTAAGAGCCATTCCGGTGATTTCTGAAAATTGGCACGCATCTTGATTTTAACCATTCGCGATAGTGATCGGCAAAAGACGTGGACGGTTGGCCCGTTCACCGGTTTAAACCTGCTAGAGCAAGTCAATTGGAAGGAGGGTTCGGCATGTCACAAGAACAGGTCAGAAAAACAGGGTTTGAAATCGCGCAAAAGCTCGATCAGGAAAAAACCGCGTGGGAGCGAATGATGCCCGAAAAGAGCCAGCTCTTGGCGGCACTTTACGGCATTGCCGCGCTGACAGCCGTCTTCCTGATCGGCTGCTGGCTGGCCGGCAACCCCTTCGAGTTCACCCAGCGCATCGCGTCCACCTTTGTCAAGAATGCCGGATGGGCGGGCACCAACGAGTGGGCCATCATCTGGAGCGTGGTCTGGATCGCCATGTTCTTCGAGTTCATGGACGCCGCGGCCGGCATGGGCTTCGGCACCGCTATCACCCCCCTGCTGATGCTCATGGGGTTCGATCCCAAGCAGATCGTGCCGGTGGTCATGATCCAGCAGGGTGTGGCCGGCCTGATCGGCACCTTCCTGCACGCGGAATACCAGAACGTGGAGTGGAAATTTAAACCGATGTCTGAGACCATCAAGCTCTGGCTCTACATCGCCGTCCCCGGCATCCTGGCCGTCACGATTTCGGTGACCTCGGTCTACGCCATCTTCAAAGTGGCCAAGGTGTGGATCAACCTCTATGTTTGCGCCCTGCTGCTCGGCATGGGCCTGATTTCCCTCTACCAGGGCGTATCCACCCGGGAACGCAAGTACCGGCCCAAGATGATGGGATTCTGGGCTTTCCTAGCAGGCTTCAACAAGGGTGTCGGCGGCGGCGGCTACGGCCCGGTGGTGACCATCGGCGGTCTGCTCTCCGGCGTTCCGGCAAAAAGCATGATGGCCGTGACCGCGATCTCCGAGGGCACCGTCAGCACCTACTCGATCATCATCTGGCTGCTGATGCTCTCCGGCGGAGTCATCGTCGACTACCTGCTGCTGCCTTCGATGATGATCGCCACCATCCTCTCCGCGGTCGTGGCCCCCTGGGCGACGCGGGTCTTCCCGGAGAAAATCTGGCAGTTCGTGGTACCGGCCTACAGCCTGATCCTGGCCTTCTACAGCACCTACAGGGCCTGGCCGGACATCAAGAAGGCCCTCGGCGTGTGAGGTGAACAACCGGCTTCACAAGGAGGAGCCCCGTTCTCTGCCTGCTGACCTCCTTGAGAAGGGGACCCCGGAAACGGGGTCCCCACCCCAAACTCAATGAACACGAAGAAAAAAGAGGACCCGACAATGCACCCGATCCCAAGACCCACCTATGCCCAACGATGGAAAGTCGGCTTCGGACTGAACATGGTGGTGATGGCCGTCAGCTTCGGCCTGTACGACCTCGGCTTTTTCGGCCGCGTGGACGGCCCCCTGTCCATGCCGAACATCGGCCGGTTCCTGGCCGACATCGGCTTCACGGTGAGCAGCTTCCAGGCCATGCTCGTGATCCTCTTCGTCATCGCCCTGACCTGGAACTGGGTCCTCAACCTCGTCGCCCACCTGACCGGCCAGCGCCTGACCTGCACCACGGGCAGCCCGCAGGAGGGCTTCTGCGGCGAACTCGTGCAGCGTCAACGGGACGTGTCGGGGAAAGACTGGACCTACATCTGCCCCCGCGGCCATTGCCGGAACGACGCCCATTTCCATCCGATCCGCAAGGGCAAGCTGGCCAACTCACTCCTGATGGCGAGCCTGGCCGCCGCCCTGATGTTCCACTTTGCCTGATCCATTTCTCCCGAAGACGTCCCTTCGGGTTTGCGTCCACCCCGGCTGCATGGTAATTCCACCATGGGCCGGGTTTTTTTAACCCCACCAACCGGGAGGCCCCATGAGCGACCCCATCCGGGTTCTG
>Ga0105093_10001107_pt1 | contig 10301 bp, 10 predicted proteins | sample PPLLak3March2015_2_FD_79111 | JGI IMG/M metagenome (GOLD analysis project Ga0105093, IMG submission 79111) | Freshwater sediment microbial communities from Prairie Pothole Lake near Jamestown, North Dakota, USA - PPLs Lake P8 Core (3) Depth... | ecosystem: Environmental > Aquatic > Freshwater >... | reverse complement strand
TTCCATTTCTGGCTCCCCAACGCCATGGAAGCACCGGCGCCGGTCAGCACCTACCTCCATGCGGCCACCATGGTGAAAGCCGGGATCTACCTGGCTGCCAGAATGTCCCCGATCCTGGGAGACACGCAGCTTTGGCACACCTCCCTGATGTCGCTCGGTGCGGCCACGATGTTGACGGGAGCCCTGCTGGCCCTGCTCCAGACTGACCTCAAGCGCATTCTGGCTCAATCCACGGTGAGCGCGCTCGGCATTCTCATGATGCTCGTGGGCATTGGCTCCGGCGATTCCCTTCTGGCCTGCATGGTCTTTCTTGCGGCCCATGGAATGTACAAGGCGACGCTCTTTCTGGCTGCCGGCATCATCGATCACGAAACGGGTACCCGCGACGTGGAAGACCTCGGACGCCTTTGCAGAGCGATGCCTGTAACCTGCGCTGCCACGTTGCTTGCCGCATGCTCGAGTGCTGGCGTTCCGCCCTTCCTGGGCTTCATGGGCAAGGAGCTGCTTTACCAGTCGACGCTGTCCACTTCGATGACCGGCTTTCTCACGGCATCAGCCCTTCTGGCCAGTATCTCGCTGGTGGTCGTAGCCGGTCTTGTCAGCCTTAAACCTTATTTTGGGAAAGGGGTTGAGCTTCCCAAATCCCCGCACGAGCCTCCTGTCGAAATGTGGTTGGGCCCATTTTTCCTGGCGGCCCTTGGGTTCGTTTTCGGCCTGGCCCCCGGATATTTGCATCGGGCTCTCATCGCCCCAGCCGTATACTCATCCCTCGGGAGGATGACGGAGGTGCAGCTGCCGGAGTGGCACCTTTACGATGTCAAGGTTCTGCTGAGCGTGACGGCTTTCAGCCTGGGAGGAATGCTGTTCTGGAGATGGTCGTTCATTCGTCGCCACCTGCCTGACTTGACATTACTGGCACGGTTCACCCCCGGACGGCTCTATGAAGCCTCACTGGACGGCCTGGAGTCGGTGGCATCGCTTCAGACGCGATTCCTCCAGAGCGGGCGACTGCACCGGTACCTGCTCACGGTCATCCTCACGACCGTCTCCTTACTGGCCTGGTCGTTCGAGATGGACGGTGTCGACATCGCCGGATTGAAGCTGTGGCGATGGACCGACATCCGGACATATGAGGCCGTCATCGCCATCATCATGGTCGTTGCCACGGTGGTCGTCGTCTGCGCTTCGTCGCGACTTGTGGCGGTCGTGGCCCTGGGGGTCGTCGGGTATGGAGTGGCGCTCACCTTTCTCGTCTTCAGTGCCCCCGATCTGGCCATGACACAGTTTTCCATCGAAACCCTGTCGGTCATCCTCCTTGTGCTGGTTCTGTTCAAGCTTCCTAAATACCAAAAGATTTCGACGAATTGGGAACGTCTCAGGGATGGAGCTGCAGCCCTGGCGGCGGGAGGAATCGCCACACTCCTCGTTCTGCTCGTCACCTCCGCGGATCGAATGCCGCGACTGGTCTCTTTTTTCGCCGAAAACAGCTTCCTGCAGGCCAAAGGACGCAACGTCGTCAATGTCATCCTGGTCGATTTTCGCGGTTTCGACACCCTGGGGGAAATCACCGTCCTCGCCGTCGCGGCTGTAGGGGTTTATGCGCTGGTCAACCTCAAGACGGAGGGCCATGGCGACGGTGCTGACAGGTCCTGACCGATTCTTACCCATCTTCGAAGGTTTTCGATATGACCTCACTCATTTTGCGAACCGCAACCCTGTATCTTCTGCCGCTTTTGCTGTTGCTGTCCGTCTACCTGCTTCTGAGGGGTCACAACGAACCGGGTGGAGGATTCGTGGGGGGGCTGGTGGCTTCATCGGCCTATGCTCTTCATATGATCGCCTTTGGAGTGGAAAGCGCCCGCAGGATTCTGAAGGCTGACCCGAGGAAGCTCATTGCCTTCGGGCTCTCCATTGCGCTGGGCAGCGCAGCGGTTTCCTGGCTCGCCGGCTTCCCGTTCATGACGGGCCTGTGGCTGCCGCACACCCTGCCCGTCATCGGGAAGGCCGGCACGCCATTTTTGTTCGACATCGGGGTCTATTTCGTGGTCATCGGGGTGACTCTGATGATTTTCTTCACCGTGGCGGAGGAATGACCATGGAAGTCGAACTGGCCGTTGTCGTGGGTGCGCTCTATGCTGCGGGATTCTATATGATGATGCGGCGGAACATTTTCAAGCTTGTTCTGGGACTCGCTCTGCTGGGACACGCAGCGAATCTCCTCATATTCACCATGGGGCGTCTGGTGAGAGGCCATCCTCCGGTGATGCACACGCGAGAAATTCAGCTCAGGGGACTCTTTGCAGACCCGATTCCCGAAGCGCTGATCCTCACGGCCATCGTCATCGGTTTCGGGATACAGGCGTTTGCCATCGTGCTCGTCAAGCGGGCTCATCAGACTCCATGGACAGACGAAACGAGACTGGAGTGAGATCAAAGCTCACAGTCCCTGGGAACATGACCTGACAGAGATAAAGGGTTGTGAAATCGAAACAAGGATGACATGAATCACTTTCTCGTCCTGCCCATCGTGATTCCATTGTCTTGCGCCGTGATCTCCTTCTTCTTCTGGCGTCGCCCTGCGCTTCAGAAGGTGGTGGGCGTGGTCGGCTCCTCCATCTGGTTCGCAGTGACGCTCCTCATTCTCCATACGGTTCGCCGCGAAGGCATCCAGGTGACGCAGCTGGGCAGCTGGCCCGCTCCCTTTGGGATCACCCTCGTGGCCGATACGCTGAGCGCTGTCCTGGTTCTCCTCACCGGCCTCATCGTGCTGACCACCTTCATTGTTTCATGGTCCGAAATCGAAAGCCAAAGGGTTGCCTTCGGCTACTGCCCGCTGCTGCACATTCTGGCAATGGGCATATGCGGCGCCTTCCTCACCGGGGACCTCTTCAACCTCTACGTCTGGTTCGAGGTGATGCTCATCGCCTCTTTCGTGCTGCTGGGCCTTGGCGGAAAGCGGCCGCAGCTGGAGGCCACCATCAAGTATGTCGCGCTGAACCTCATCGCCTCGGCGCTCTTTCTCGCCGGAATCGGGGTACTCTACGGCGTCGTGGGCACCTTGAACATGGCCGACCTGGCTCAGCAGATGCGCGGCCCCTCTCCCCCGAACCTCGCTCCAACACTCGCCACACTGCTCCTCATCGCCTTCGGGATCAAGGCTGCCATGTTCCCCTTGTTCTTCTGGCTTCCGGCGTCCTACCCCGCCCCTCCCCCGCCTGTATCCGCCGTCTTTGCGGGTCTCCTCACCAAAGTGGGAGTCTATTCCCTGCTGCGCTCCTTCACCCTCATCTTCCCGCCCGGCAACCATACTTCACTCCAGCTGATCACGCTCCTTTCAGCCCTCACCATGCTGGTGGGAATCCTGGGTGCCATTCCTCAGAAGAACCTGCGCAGGAACTTTTCCTTCACCCTGGTGAGCCATATCGGATACCTCCTTGCCGGGCTGGGTCTCTTTTCCCCTCTGGCCATGGCGGGCTCCCTGTTTTATCTGGTGCATGACATCGTCGCAAAAACCTGTCTTTTTCTATTTAGCGGCATCATTGAACGGTTGACGATGCATTCGGATATCACAAAGATGGGGGGGATATACCGTAGCCATCCCCTGATTTCCGGATGCTTCTTTCTCCTGGCTCTGTCCGTCTCGGGAATTCCTCCCCTATCGGGATTCTGGGGAAAGCTCCTGCTCGTTCAGGCGGGACTTAACGGGAATGCCTACAACCTGGTTGCAGTCATGCTCCTCACGGGATTGCTCACCCTCTACTCCATGATGAAGATCTGGTCTGAGGTTTTCTGGAAGGATTCAACCAGGGATGCCTTGGTAGCCTCCCGGTCCCCGGAGCGGGTTGTCCCTTTGCCCATGCCTCTGGTGATCCCCGTGGTGTGCCTCGTGGGCATCTCTCTCCTCATGGGGCTTTTTCCCTCCCCCGTTTACGAATTGGCCAGTGAGGCCTCCCGGCAGATGTTCGACGCCGATGCTTATATCCAGGCAGTTATGGGGGGCAAGCGATGAGGATGTTCCTGCGCAACATTGTGCTGGCGCTGATCTGGGTGGTGATCACCGGGACGTTCAAACCGGCGAGCTTCGCAGCCGGTTTTCTCATCGCCTATTTGATCCTTTGGCTGTTGCGCGGGACCATGGATCCCGGGTCGAGCTATTTCTCCAAGGTCCGGCAGGGCGCGAGCTTCTTCTCTTTCTTTCTGAAAGAGCTCTTCCTGGCCAACCTCAGGGTCGCCCATGACGTGCTCACGATCCACCACCATATGCGCCCCGGTGTAGTGGCCGTCCCCCTGGATCTGGAAACCGACATCGAGATCACCACGCTCGCGAACCTGATCACATTGACACCGGGCACATTGAGCCTTGACGTCTCCAGCGATCGCAAGGTGCTTTACGTGCACTCCATGTATGTGGAGGACATTCATGAATTTCGACGCGGCATCAAGGAAGGATTCGAGAAACGCGTCATGGAGCTTCTGAGATGAATGGAGTATTCGACACGGTACTTTCCGCGGGCATGGCGATCCTGACCGCCACGGTGCTCATGGCTTTTCTGAGGCTGGTGAAAGGACCTTCGCTGCCGGACCGGGTCGTTGCGCTGGACATCATGTCCGTCACAGCTCTCGGCATCATCGCTCTCTACGTCATGGACACAGGCGAGGTGATCTTTCTGGATGTCGCTCTCATCGTGGCGCTCGTCTCATTTCTTGGAACGGTCGCCTTCGCCTACTACGTGGAGCGGGGCCAAAGGGAATCGGGAGGATCGGAATGATCCAGGATGCCGTCGGTGCCGCTCTGATATTGGTTGGAGCACTGTTCATGGGGATCGCAGGCATCGGGCTGCTGCGGATGCCGGACCTATTCATGCGGATGTCCTGCACCACCAAGGCCAGCACGCTGGGCATGGGGTTTCTCATGATGGCCGTCGCCGTGCGTTTTCCCAACCTGGGGACCATGACCCGGGCGCTGGCCATCACGCTTTTCGTCTTCCTCACGTCACCGGTCGCCGCCCACATGATCGCCCGCGCCGCGTACGTGTCGGGCGTCCCTCTCTGGAAGAAGACCGTTGCCGATCAACTCTGCAACCAGTATGACCGTTGCACCTGCACGCTGGAAAGCTGCCCCCTGGTGGATGATGGCGAGCTGAAAGATTCCCGGGAAGCCGGCATTGGAGAGGAAATGGCCACAACACCTGAGGATAAGAAGCCAAAAAGCAAATAGTGCAGTTAAGCGGAAGTTGGTCGCCCGTGTCGGTGGGCACGATGAACCTGTGCCCACCGACACGGTTCCGAGTAAACGCAACGATTTGCAGGGTGGGCACGTCTTTTTGTGCCCACCAGAACCGCAGAAGGATTTGCGCCGTCCGAACTACGTCGTGATCTTCTGCAGGGCTGCCAGAACGTTTTCGTAATCGGGCTCTTGACTCAGTTCCGGAACCACCTGGATGTATTTCACCACGTCCTGCCCGTCGAGGATCAGGACCGCCCTTGCCAGCACGCCCAACTCTGCGATGCGCAGACCCATGGCGAGTCCGAAGCTGTGATCAAAATAATCTGAAGCTGTGATCAGGTTCTGGACCGAGGCGGCCTGACACCATCGTTCCTGAGCGGGCGGCAGGTCCATGGAGGCCGTGACGATGACCACCCTGTCGCCGAGCTTTCCCGCTTCATTGTTGAAACGGCGGGTCTGCAGATCGCAAATGGGAGTGTCCAGGGATGGCACCACATTGAACAATCGGATCTTTCCGGCGTCCGTGGCCAGCGTGTACGCCGTATCCGGGGCCAAACCCCTTCTCAGGGTGAATGCGGGTGACTTTGCCCCAATCTTTAGCTCGGGGCCGACAAGAGTCAGGGGGTTGCCTTTGAAATGCGTGACACCTTTTCGTTCCTCTGCAGCCATCAAATCCCTCCATCCATCGGTTGCTTGCTCATAGCTGATTCAAATCACCATTGTGCTCGTTCTCAAGCCCGCTGAGTCCGGAACGGGCCAGGCGTGATCCAACAAAAATAATTTAGACATTGATCCCCTCCGAGCCTAGACCCTGGCGTGTGTTTTTCCATTCCGGAAAGGAATCCATCTGCCCCTGTACGCATGATTTCAGATGCTGGATCATCAAACTGGCAGGACGGACGCGTCACCCGGAGTGGCGCAAAGTGCCCCGATAACGCTGGCGGCACCGTTTGTCGTGAGCTCAGTCGCTGAGACGGGCAAGGATCTCGCGGGCCAGGTCCCGGTAGGCCCGCCCCCCGGGGGCGTTGGACTTGCTCTGGAAAACCGAACGACGGTGGAATTCAGACCGCTGGAATTCCGTGTTGATGGGAATGGTTGTGCTGAAAACCCGATCCTCGCCGACGCACTTTCGAATCTCCTGCATGACATCCTGGCAGATGGGTGTGCGGCGATCCACCTTGGTGACGAGCACCCCCAGAAATCGGATCGCAGGGTTGCCGCTTTCGCGGATCTCATCGATGAAGCTCAGCGCCGTCTGCACTCCCCGCACACCGGCGGTGCTCCCCGCCTCGTTGGGTACCAGCACGAAGTCGGAAGCGAGCAGTGAAACCGCCACGAAAGTTCCCATATTGGGGGGATTGTCGATCAAGGTGATGTCGAAATGCGCGGCCGCATACTCGCGAAGCCGGTCTCGGAGCAAACGAAAGCCCCTGTGACCCATGCGGATCAGTTCAGCTTCCAGAAGAGCAGAATCTGATGCATTGGGGATGCAGTGGAGGGATTCCGCCGAGGTCCCGTAGACGAGATCCTCGATGGCCGGTTGGGCTTCGTCAGGATTGAGAAGATCGAAGACGCCTCTTCGGACCTCGAGATCGGGGAGCAGGATGTCCGAGGCATTGCACTGCGGGTCCATGTCGACCACAAGGACCCGCTGCCCTTCGAGGGCTAGAGCGTGCCCGAGATTCACCGCTGTGGTCGTCTTCCCCACCCCGCCCTTGTGGTTCACGATGCTGATGATTCCGCGCCTGCCCATGGAAGCCTCCCGGTTTCAGTGTTGCAATTCCAGTTCTTCATAAAGTAATTTAAGATAATATGCCATTACTTTGCACACTTCCACACCACACACACAGAGGGGTGCCCCATGGCCGCAGAGCGATCCGAAGAACGCCTGAGAGTCTGCCACTCCATTCCCGGCAGGCTTCGCCTCAAGGTTTTCGAAGCCAAGAATGCTCCGGATGTGGCGGAGCAACTGACGGACACCCTGTCTTCCATCAAGGGGCTTCAGGAATTGTCGGTCAGGCAGACCACCGGAAGTGTGATCATTCTGTACGATGCCAACCAGTTGACGACCCGGGAGCTGGTCTCTGCCGTAGCGGATTCGATTCCCCCTGCAGCCCGATTTGAGGCTGTCGAGGCAGAATCTCCCGCCCCCGCCAGCTGGCAGTTGACCCCCAACTGGACCCGCCTGCCGTCCTCGGTGACGATTCACCTGGTCAACACAACAATCCTGGGCCTTTTTCTCCTGTGGAATTGGGTCCGACGCCTGGCCTACGGAGCGGCTCTCTCCCAGGCTCCCCTCAGCGCAACTGGGGTCGCGGCCATTTTGGGCACTGCGCCGCTGATATACCGCTCCGCCCTGGAGCTCCGCCGCGGCCATCGCGTGAAACTGATCCCGTTTCTGGCCGGGGCATGCCTGCTGGCCGTCTTCGCCGGTCAGGCGCTGACAGCGCTTGAAATCCTCTGGGTGCTTTCCCTGGGGCTCTTCCTGGAGGGCTATATCGCCGAGCGCACTCAAACCGCCATTCGAGCTATCCTCATGACCATGCCGGCCAAGGGGTTTGTCATCGTCAACGGCATGGAAGTGGAAGTGGAGCTATCCGCCCTCCAGGAGGGGGATGTCGTTGTGGTGCGGAGCGGGGACCTGATTCCCGTCGACGGCATCGTCGTGCGCGGCGAGGCCCTGGTGGATGAGTCCCGGATGACCGGGCGAGCCCTCCCGGAATTGCGCTCCGAGGGAGAGCGCGCCTTTGCGGGGAGTATCGTGCGTGAAGGCACTTTGCACATTCGTGCGGAGAAGCTGGGCGCCGAGACCTATCTCGCCCGCGTGGTGCAGATGGTCGAGGTCGCCATGGCTCGGCCGACGGACATCGAAAAAAGGGTGGATCGTCTCGCCAGACGGCTGCTTTGGATGGGATCGCTCGGTACTGCGGCCACCCTGGCTCTCACAAGGGATCTGGCCAGATCGCTGACGGTATTGCTCATCATGTCGTGTCCCTGCGCCACCATTCTCGCAGCTGCCACGGCCATCACGGCAGCCATAGCCAATGCAGCTCGCAACAGAACCCTCATCAAGGGAGGCGTCGCCCTGGAGCAGGCCGCTCGCGTGAACACCCTCTGTATTGACAAGACGGGCACCCTGACACTGGGGACGCCAACCCTGCTTCAGATCGTGCTGCGAGCACCCTGGCAGGACCCTGATGAAATCCTGAGGCTGGCTGCCCGGGCGGAAATGAGAAGCACCCACCCATTTGCCGCAGCGCTGATGCAGGCTGCGGTCGACCGCTCCCTGGAGCTGCCCGAGCCCCAGGAGTGCGACATCATTGTCGGCCGGGGCGTCCTGGCGCAGCTGGATGGCGACCGAGTCCTGGTCGGCAATGCCGAGCTGCTTCAGGGTGAAGGAGTTAATCCAGGCTATTTTCGGGCCAAAGCGGTTAGTCTGACGGAATCCGGGCATTCGGTCCTCTACGTTGCCAAGAACGGCAAGCTCCAGGGAATGATTGTTCTCGAAAACCGCGTTCGGCCCGGTTTTCCGTTCATATTGCAGTGGCTGCGCGAGAACGGCTTGCCCCACGCCGTCCTCGTGAGCGGAGACACGGAGGCCGTCGTGCACTCTTTGGCTGCAGACATGGGTTTCGATGCTTTCCGAGCCCCGCTCCTCCCCGAGGAAAAGGCCGCCCTCATCCAGGGTCTGGAAGATGAAGGAAAGATCGTCATGATGGTGGGCGACGGGGTGAACGATGCACCTGCACTGGCCACGGCAAGCCTGGGTGTCGCCCTGGGAGCCGGAGGGGCGGAGGCGGCCATCGAGGCGGCGGACGTGGCGCTGCTGGACGACGATCCCCAAGCCCTAAAAAGACTGGTCCAGCTCAGTCATCGGACGATGGACGTGATCGAACAGAATTTCTGGATTGCCAATGTGACCAATCTGGCTGCCATTGTGGCCGCGTTCGCGGGAGGGATGACCCCGGTCATGGGCGGTTTGCTCCACATCGCCCACACATTGGGAATCATGCTGAATTCGAGCCGCATGTTGGGATGGGAGCCGCCCATCGAGGATACGTCAGAAGTGAGTCCGGAGAATGAAGCCTCTATGTTTGGCGATGATCTCGAAGGCGCTAGGTCTGATGTTTGAAAGGAAAGGGGATGCCCGTTTGACACCTTGAGGGATTGGGCTTCCTGGTCCCCCGAAGGGTCAGCAAAGCACCCATTTTACTCAATATAAACCTCAGAGCCTCAATGGTCACACAAAAAAGTCGAGCACCCCCATTTTTAAATATAGCCTCATTCTGCCTGAAGCCGCTGGCCATTTCTTCCTGGTTACCTTCGGCACGCTGTGGCCGAGACATTAGACCCTTGCTCTCCATCCCGCTCCACCGGCCGCTTCTTCCGACACTGTCTCCCCTCCCGAAAGTTGAAATCTTGAATGTTGAACTGACAGATGACTTGAAAATCTGATGATCTTTAAGATTGAACGTTGCGCTCCTTTTCGCTTATCCTGCCCACGGGAATTCCCATAATCAACCACACCCTATCGAGGAGGTCAGAAGAGGATGGCTAATTTTCTGTTCGTACTGAGCAAAGATGACAATGAGGCTGCAACGAGATGTTTTCAGTTCGCCAAGATCGCTCACTCCAAGGGGCACCAGGTGAATCTCTTTTTCATCGACGGCGGAGTCGCCTGGGCAAGCAAGACAAGGGACCTCAGCCAGAAAACCATAACCGGGGATTGTCCCGGCGATTACCTGCCCTATCTGGTCGATAAGGAAGTGACCATCGGTATTTGCACCCCCTGCGCCAAGAACCGGCAGATGGACGAGACCGAATTCTACACCAACATGGCCCTGGACGGCGGTCCACATCTGATCGACATGGCTGCCGAGGCCAAAGTCTTCAACTTTTAGACTACCTGGGCCTAAACCCATTGGCATTTGCCGTGGGCAATGAGATATGCTCCCACCCGGCGAAGATCCTCGGTGTTATTCGGAACCGTAGGGTGGGCGCAGGTTCATCGTGCCCACCAAAACCGGGCGTTGACGAGCGCCCGCCTTTACCGGCGAGGTTTTGCGAGTCATCC
>Ga0105093_10001106_pt1 | contig 10305 bp, 5 predicted proteins | sample PPLLak3March2015_2_FD_79111 | JGI IMG/M metagenome (GOLD analysis project Ga0105093, IMG submission 79111) | Freshwater sediment microbial communities from Prairie Pothole Lake near Jamestown, North Dakota, USA - PPLs Lake P8 Core (3) Depth... | ecosystem: Environmental > Aquatic > Freshwater >... | reverse complement strand
TTGAAAAAAATCGGCGCGCAGTGCCGGCGTGACAGGGACGTTCGGGGTGGGGAGATGCACAATGGAAGCGAGTTTTATCTGGCCGAACATTTCCCGCGGCACGCCCGCTTCCTCGGCAATGCGGCGTGCGATGGGCCGGTCGTAGCCACCTCCCAAGCGGTAGGCATCCATGGATGAATCATCTGTGATTTTCAGCATATCCTTGCGGTTCCGCGCACCAATAAAAGGTACCGCCACCTGCACCATGCCGGCTGTAAGTCGAACCTCTCCCAAGCCGTGCCCGGCTTGATCCCATCGAATCAACTCATCATTGAAAGTGGGTAGCCGAGCTTTGCCAATCGCCTCGGATGTGTACCAGATTTCCCCAAGGTTGCCGGTCAGCAGGAGGGTGGGCGTCTCGATGTAGGCGTGAATGTGGTGAAGGTTAAGGTCTGGATTGTTGTCGAGCCCTGCCCAGTAATATTGTTCGTGTGCCAGCCCTTTCTGAAATTGCAGGCGATCGATGGTGGTACAGGCAAGCCCGAGGGATTCGCAGATGGGGGTGCCGTCATCGCTAGGTTGGTCAACGTGCTTGCCCAGGTAAAAGGACCGACGTTCCTTCGATTGCGCGCTGGTAAACACTTTGTCGATGCCATAGGGTGCGGCGAGGGCATTGACCGCTGTGGAGTCATAGCCCTTGGATTGCGTCGAAAAGACCTGCATGGGGTTTTGACGCGCAGAATGGCGCGCATTGGCAAACAACGCGCCGATCCGGTTCTGCATAAAGCCACGGTATTCCTCAAACGTCTGAAATTTGGGTGGAAGGGGTTTCTCCACGACGGTGAGGCCATCCGCGCCGAAGCGGAGATTGCTGTGCATGATCCTTGTGACATGCCCTTTCCGGGTGGGAATGTCAGTAAGGTATTTCCGAATGCCTTCCAGCACGGACATGTTGATGCGGCTATAGTCCGCGCAAGCAAGCTGTAACTGGTCGCCCAAAAAGGCGAGCAGCAAGGGCAGCGAATTGGAAATCGCGAAGCGGCCGGGGTCACTACAGTGGTAGAGGAAGTCGGTGGTGGCCGTGCAGCTCGCGAAAGTGACCGAGCCATCGCTCAAACAGCCGCCACTGCCAAAGACGGTATCGGATTCCTCGATGCGGCCTGCCTCAAAGTCGCCCGCCCACGCACCTTCCACGAAAAATCCGGGATGTGTCTCCACGAAGCGGCCATGAGTGACCGCAATGGTCGATGACTCAGGCGTAGCCTCCGCCACCCAAGCGAGCGGAGAAAGCTGTGGCGACAGGCGATACGAAAAATTCATGATTCGTGCGATGTGACCGGGTGATTCGTTCCGGGCTGGGTAGATGGTGTGCAGTGCCGGCGCAATGCACTCAGGAAAAGCGCTGGCGGCAGGAAAGCCCCAACCTGGTCGGCTGGCCTGACACGTCCCTCGAGAATCGCATGATAGTGCGTACGGACTTTATGCCTGTCGAGCGGCGGAGCAAGCGTATCAAGTGCCTCACTCAATGCCCTGAAGGCCGCACCTTGACTGGCGATTGCGTCCTGGAACGTGAAATTCGAATTGTTTTTATTGATCTTTTTCGCCAGCCCGGGAAAGCGTGTCAGTAACTTCTGGAGGCGCCACTGGAGTGCGGCACGGATGGGGGCATGAGACAGGGGAAGGGCTGTCTTGCCATAAGGAATGACGGCAACCGTGGGGAGATGATCCCGAATCATGTGTTTGTAGAGGATCTTGCCGCAGAGGTGCTCGTAGGGAATCCGCGTGGCGAAATCGACCACGTCCCGATCCAGAAAGGGGGTGATCGCACGTCGGTCATATTCCACGCTTTGCGCGACGGTCGCTGTGTGGCGTCGCTGCCGGTGGAGAAACTCGCTGCGGTTGAGCGCAAAAAAGGGCCTTTTAGAACTCAGCGGCAACAGCGTGTTGCGAACGAGTTCCTGAATGCTTTCATACGCTTCATCGGCTGCTGTTTCCTCGAACAGGGCGCAGGTTTCAGTCAGGGGGCGGTATTCCTGGTTGCATTCTAAAAAGGCTTCCATCAACCGGTCTGTCGGTTGCGGCTCATCGCCGCACAGGCGCCGGTACTTGCCAACGAATGCGCCCTCGCCAAGGATCAGGTCACCGAACATACCGCTCAGCACCAGATGGCCTTTCGTGTTGCCGAGACCGGGGTGTAGATGCGAGAAGCGTGGCCCCCAGTTCAGTTCGGCACTCCATTCCGCATCGAAAAACCACGCAGCCTCTTTAAGATGCCGTGTTATGAAATCATCGGGGGTGGGGATGGTGACATGGCGATAGCCAAGTGTTTTAGCGATGGACCGGCCATAGCGCACATCGCGACTGCTTGCCTGGCCATAGCTGTAGGCCAGGACCTCACCGGGAAACCCGCTGTCGGCGAGCAGTCCGGCCATGGTGCGCGAATCCAGTCCGCCACTGATGGGGAGCAGTACCTTGTCTACCCCATTCATCCGACGGTTGAGCGCACGCTTCAGGTGGTCGTGCAGCGCTTCACCAAGCTCCGCCTCCGTGCCACGCCACGGCTCCGGATCACCGTAGGGATATGCCCAGTAAGAATCAAGCATCAGTTCGTCCATGCCTGCGCGATATTGGATGGCGCGGGCATTGGGTAGGCAATTGACGTCCCTTAACAGGGTGAGATCACCCAGATGAAAGCCGAAGCTCAGCATGCTGGCGAGAGCTGCCGGATTGACCTCGACACGATCCAGGTGCGGCGCAAGCGCTTTGACTTCGCAGGCCACGTGCAGGGCATCGGGGCGTTTCAGGATGTAGTGGCGGTTTGCGCCAAAGCGATCGCCGATATGGTGTAGAACCCGCATCCGCCGATCCCAAACCACGATATCGTAGCGACCATTGAGATGTTTGAGCCCATCCGGACCATGTTCGACAAAAGTGTCGAGCAATGCCTGGGCGAGCGCACGGCTTCCGTTGACATGCGCCCAGTGATCTTCGTATATGTTTCCGTAGTAGGCGAGGACATGGTGTTCGCCAACGAGGAGTCGCGGCGATGCACACACTTCGGGGTGGTAAATGCAGGCGACATGAAATCCCGGTTCTGTGTGTTGCTCCAGTATGTGCTCGGGATGATGCCGAAGCAGATCCAGTCCAAGGTGCCACTTCGGGCTCACGCTCGGGTCGGTCGGGCTAAATACGGAACACAGGATGCCTGGCACTGCTATCTCCTCGAAATCAACTCTTGACGCAGACGCTTCACGAAAAGTGCAGGCGGCAGCATTGTGCTGGCCTGTTCCGTGGCCTTGATCGTTCCGTTCAAAATATCTGCCATGCGATGTGCTGGCGCGCCATCAAGAAGCGGGGGCGACAGGCTTGATAGCACTGGCATTCGTTGTCTGAAGAAGTCGGCCTGGGCCAGTACCCCGCCACGGAAGTCGAAAAATACATTGCGCCGGGCGAGGCTGCGTTGCAGCCTTGGGAGGTGTTTGATCAACCGGTCAAGGCGCCACTTAAACGCGTGCTGCAGCGGTGCGTCCGTGAGTGGCAAGCCTGTGTCCGCGTAAGGAACCCCGGCGACGGCGGGCAGATGGTCCCGGATCATGTGCTTGTAAAGAAGCTTGTCGTGAAAAAGAGCGAGCGGGATATGGGTGCTGAAGTCGACGACGTCCCTGTCCAGAAATGGGGTGATGGCCTTGAGATTGTGTTCGACACTTTGGGGAACGGTTGCAGTATGCCTGCGCTGTCGGTGGATAAACTCCGAACGCAGGAGCGCAAAGAAAGGTGCGAGGTTTTGCAGCGGCTCGAATGTCTCTTCGACGATCGCGACTATGCGTTTTTCGGCTTTCTCGTTCGCTGCCTGATCGAACAGCCCGTCGGTGGGCATGTCCCGGACAGCACTGAAAAAGATTTCAGCAAGGTGCTTGGCATCCAGCGGGGTGTCCCCCGCCTTTCTTCGATAGTTGTACCGGTCTGACCCGAGTATCGCGTCGCCCATGAACCCGCTCAGAACCGTATGTCCATGTATGTCCCCGAGGTCGGGGTGGGTGTGGCTGAAGCGTGCGCCCCAGTTTGAGTCGGCCGCCCATTCCGCGTCGAAGCGCCAGGCGGCCTGTTCCAGATGCCGCGTCATGAAGTCGACGGGTGTGGGGATGTGAATATGGCGATAGCCGAGCTTTCTTGCGATTGCGCGGCCGTAGCGAACGTCTCGGCTGCTGCACTGACCATAGCTGTAGCTCAGCACTTCGCCCGAGAAATCGCTTTGCGCAAGTAGGCCAGCCATGGTTCGCGAGTCAAGCCCGCCGCTCATCGGAAGCAGTACTTTATCAACGTTGCGCAAGCGGCGCTTTAGAGCACGTGTAAGGTGTTGGTGCAGCGCTCCGGCGAGCTCGACCTCGCTGGCCGCTCCGGTTTCCTGCTCGCCGTAGGGATAGTTCCAATAGCGCTCGATTTCGAACGTGTCGGTCGAGGTGCGAAACTCGACATGTCGTGCATGGGGGAGACACTTCACCTCGTTCAGGATGGTGAGGTCGCCCAAGTGGTATCCGAAACCCAACATGCTGGCCAAACCCGCCGGGTCGATTTCGATGCGGTCGAGAAAGACCGCGAGCGCTTTGACTTCGCAGGCGACATGCAGTGCACCGGGGCGCCGGAGATAATAGTGGCGATTGGCGCCGAAGCGGTCGCTGACCAGGTGGAAAACGCGAGAATGCCGGTCCCATATGGCGACATCGTAACGGCCGTTCAGGTTTTTGAGATCGTCTATCCCCCGTGCGAGAAAAACATCGAGCAACGTTCGGCAAAGCATTCCACTATCCTGAAGTTGCGTCCAGCTGTCCTCGTAGATGTTGCCGTAATAGGCGAGCACATAGTGTTCTGTAACCAGTAATCGTGGCCCCTGACACACCTCGGGGTGGTAAACGCAGGCGAGCTGAAAGCCAGGTTCACTATAGCGCTCCTGAACATGTCCCGGCTGGCGCTCGATCAACTCCAAGCCGTGACGCCATCTCGGCTCGACGCTTGTGTCGGCCGGGTCATAGGCACTGCACAAGATCCCTGGCATGACTTCCCCTTACTCCCCCGGTCACTTAATTATTTAGTAGCAGCTTGCGGCGCCATTTGGCGGATTCTGTTCTCAGGCTCTCAATAGGAAGGAAAAGGAAGGCGGCAACGTAGGTGACGCCTCCAATGCCAGTGATGAGCAGGGCATACAGTCCGGGGGAATTGTGAGTGTAGCGTGACAGAAAAAAAGTGTCTGCTAACCAGATTGTCACCAACAGAACAGTATTCAGCAGCAGCGCCGGACTGATGGCCCTGGCCAGTGCCACCGGGGCGGCCTTCAGCTCGCGCCCCGCCACGATGGCAAGGCTGGTGTTGAAGAAGGCTGTCGTAACGACTGATGCCCATGCCACGCCAATGAGTCCCCATTGCAAGCCGTAAAGTACGCCGGCGATGAGGATCATCCAGGCGATGATGTTGAGTTTGATTTCTGCCGATATGCGGTTGCGTGCCTCAACCACTGCGCCGGACGGGTTGCCGATGCATCTAAACAGGCCGGTTGTGGCCAGGATGGCCAGGGGTTCTGCTGAGGCAAGCCACTTGTCGCCATAGATGAAGCGTATACCCGGCTCGGCCAGCCACCATGCCAGGATATACAGTGGAAGGGTGTAAACCGCCACCAGGTTGATGGTGCGGTAATAGATGTAGCGAGATTTGTCGAGGTTATCTTGTTCGGCGGCCAAGGCACGAAAGATGGCCTGATACGGCGAGGTGCCCACGATGCGCATTGGCATGGCTGCCAGGGACGAGGCACGGTTGTAGAAACCGACGTCCGCAGGGCCACTGAGTTTACTTAGGATGACTATCAGGGACTGGCCACGAAAGTGCTCGATCAGACTGTTGGCGGCCACCTTGGCACCGTATGCCCCCATTTCCCTGATGATGGCCGTGTCCCAGGTCAGTGAATAGGGATGCCTGACATGAAGGTTGAGCATGATTGCGTTCAGCGAGGAGCCAAACAGACCGCCCATGACCATGCTCCAGACGCCGTAACCCATCATGGCCAGCGCGATCGACAGGCCGCTGCCAGCAATGAGGGTGGCCAGGCTGATGAGTGACAGGGGGCGGAAGCGCATTTCACGCTGGAGCGATGCGCTGGGCAGGTTCACAAACGGACGTAGGAAAAAACTCAAACCAGAAACCAGCAGAAGGGCTTGATAAATCGACTGCCCAAAGAAGTTGGCAAACAGCGGGGCAATTGCCACGAAGACGAGGTAGATGAGGCTGCCGATCAGGAGTTGCAGCGTGAAAACGACATTGAAATGGCGTTTCCCGGCGTGCTTGGCGCGAACCAGCGCCTGGCCGGTTCCGGCGCCGGCAAAGTAGCCTGCCAGTCCGGTAAGCACGCCTACTGTGGCTACCAGGCCGAAATCCTCGGGCAGGAGCAGCCGCGCAAGCAGGATGCCGACCGCGAAATTGAGGATTTCCCTGCTCAGCGAGCCGGCAAAGATCCACTTGGTGCCGCTACGAATCTTGTTGCCCAGGTTGGGGACTGGCTCAGCCATGAAAGGTCTTGGGCGGTGTCAAACGTGCGCGCGTGTGCATGAGCGCTTGTGTGTGAATGTGCTCCCGCAATTGAAAATCAGGAGAGAGACAATGCCATGCCGGCTGTTTTGGACACCGGCGCGAGTGCGTGTGCCTCCGCCGGATTCCCCTGCACCAATTAACCGCACGGCATTGCGTTGCTGGCGCCTGTCGATAGCTTGTCGAGGCTGACGACATCTCAGTCCGTCGGTGGCAGGTGCTTGCCTGTGCGCGAACCGAAATGGCCTGATTTGCTGATCGCTGGCAGGGAAAAAGAGTCGTGCTGGAACATGGAGACAGGTGTGCTCATGGCTGGGTTATTGTAAGTGCTCAAGATGACAGCAAGGGTTGTACCAGACGGCGGCCACCTTCCTCGCAGGAGAAGCGGGATGCTGAATGTTCACGTTGATGATGGGCGTTCTACAACGACGCGATCCGCCGCCGGCGCTGAATCGGCCTTCGAAACGGCCCTTTCACACCTCGAATCGCGCGCTCCGTCGCCGCGTGACGAAATCCACCAGGTTGCGATAGAGCGACGCCGGCAGCAGGCTGGCGATGAGGTGCTTGAGGTCGCCGGCTTTCCAGTCTGCCTTGCGGAAGGCGCGGCGAAACAGGCGGCGGGCGGATTCGGTGTCGTTGCGCCAGTGGCAGCGATAGGCTTCGCGCAGCAGGGGGTCGTAGATCAGTTCGTTAAGGTGGGCGGGAGTGAGGCGGGCGACGGACTCAGGGTGATGGCGAACGAAGTCGCGGCGCACGTTGACGGCATCGAACACCCGCCGCCACTGGGGGACGTGTGCGTTGCGGTGTGGGTGCAGGTGTTGGCGCTGAAACGCCAGCACGTCGGGTACGCGCACCAGCCGGGGCTTGCGGGCGAGCATGCGCAGCCACAGGTCGTCCTCCATGGCGGTGGGCGCGCGTTCGGAAAACCCGCGCAGTTCGTCGATGAGGGGGCGGCGGATCAGTACGCTGTTGATCGGCCAGGGGGATTGCTGCAGCAGGTGGAGGATCGCTTCGCCGGCGTCGAACTCGGGCGGAATGTTGGGCTGGGTGTCGGTTGCGGCGGTGCCAAAGGCCTGCCAGCCGCAATAGGCGATGTCGGCGGGCTGAGTTTCGAGCGCGGCGTGCATGCGGGCGAGCGCATCCGGCTGCCAGGTGTCGTCGGCGTCGAGAAAGGCGATGTAGTTGCCGTTGGCGTGGGCCAGCGCACGGTTGCGCGCGGCAATGGGCCCGTTGCGGTTCTGGAACAAGAGGGTGATGCGTTCGGGATGATCGGCTGCCAGCCGCTGCAGGATTTCGGTCGATCCGTCGGTGGAACCGTCGTCCACCACGACGAGTTCCACCTGCGGATAGCTTTGCCCCAGCACGCTCGCCACCGCCTCTTCGACATAGGGCGCGGCATTGTGGCAGGGCATGACTACGGAGATCAGCGCGGGGTCGAAGTTGTCCATGGGCGGATTATGGGTTGAGTCGGCCGCGATGCAAAGCGGTGGGCACCCGGTGGGAGATCTGCCGTCGCGGGCATGCGATGCGCGTCACCCTGCCGAAATTGCGGCGAATCGCGTGCGTATCGGAATGCCCTCGCCGGCTTTGGTTACAATCTGTGCATACGTTCACTGCCCTGGCTTTCCCATGCAAACCCTCACCGTCGACCTCGGCGACCGCTCCTACCCCATTCACATCGGTTCCGGCCTCTTGGCTCAGGCCGATCTGATCCTGCCGCACCTGGCGCAGAAGCGCGTGATGATCGTGACCAACACCACGGTGGCGCCGCTGTATCTGGCGCAGCTGACGGCGACGCTGCAGGCGGGCGGAGTGATGGTGGCGCAGGTGGTGCTGCCGGACGGCGAGGCCTACAAGAACTGGGAAACGCTGAACCTGATTTTCGATGCACTGCTGACCGACCGCGCCGAGCGCAAGACCACGCTGATCGCGCTGGGCGGTGGGGTGATCGGCGACATGACCGGGTTCGCTGCGGCGTGCTACCAGCGCGGGATGCCCTTCATCCAGATCCCCACCACGCTGCTGTCGCAGGTCGACTCCTCGGTGGGCGGCAAGACCGGCATCAACCACCCGCTCGGCAAGAACATGATCGGCGCGTTCTACCAGCCGAAGGTGGTGCTGGCCGACACCGACACGCTGAGGACGCTGCCCGCCCGCGAACTGTCGGCGGGTTTGGCGGAAGTGATCAAGTACGGCCTGATCTGGGACGCCGAATTCCTCGCCTGGCTGGAAGCCAACATGGACAAGCTGCGCGCGCTGGACCCGGCGGCGATCACCCACGCGATCTACCGCTCGTGCGAAATCAAGGCGCAGGTGGTGGGCGAGGACGAGCGCGAAGGCGGCATTCGCGCGATTCTCAATCTGGGCCACACCTTCGGCCACGCGATCGAGACCGGCATGGGCTACGGCAACTGGCTGCATGGCGAGGCGGTGGCTGCCGGCATGGTGATGGCGGCGCAGACCTCGCAGCGCCTGGGCTGGATCTCCGAAGCGGACGTGGCGCGCACCTGCGCACTGATCCGCGCTGCCGGGCTGCCGGACGTGGCGCCGGACCTGGGAGTCGACACCTATATGGAATACATGGGCCACGACAAGAAGGTCGAGGGCGGCAAGATGCGCTTCGTGCTGCTGAAAAAGCTGGGCGAGGCGGTGATCACCGGCGACGTGCCGGCCGATGTGCTGAACGGCGTGCTGACTGCGCCGCATTGAAAGGGACTTGATGGAACCGTTAGCTTCCTACGCAGCGCATTCCACCCAAACCCGCGGGCGCCGGCATGTCGAACCGTCCGCCGCACCGCGCTCCGAGTTCCAGCGCGACCGCGACCGCATCATCCATTCCACCGCGTTCCGCCGGCTGGAATACAAGACCCAGGTGTTCGTCAACCACGAGGGCGACCTGTTCCGTACGCGTCTGACCCACAGCCTGGAAGTGGCGCAGATCGGCCGCACCATTGCGCGAATCCTGAACCTCAACGAGGACCTGGTGGAAGCGGTGGCCCTGGCCCACGATCTCGGCCATACGCCCTTCGGCCACGCCGGGCAGGACGCGCTCAACGCCTGCATGCGCGAGCACGGTGGCTTCGAACACAACCTGCAGTCGCTGCGCGTGGTGGACATGCTGGAAGAGCGCTATGCCGAATTCGATGGCTTGAACCTCACCTTCGAGGCGCGCGAGGGCATCCTCAAGCACTGCTCGCTCGGCAACGCAGAAAAGCTTGGCGACGTCGGCGCGCGCTTCATCAACAGGCAGCAGCCTTCGCTGGAAGCGCAGATCGCCAATCTGGCGGACGAGATCGCCTACAACAATCATGACGTCGACGACGGTCTGCGATCGGGGCTGATCACCGAGGAGCAGTTGTCGGAAGTGCAGCTGTTCGCACGCCACCAGGGCGAGGTACGCGCCCTGTACCCGACACTCACCGGCCGTCGCGTGGTGACCGAGACCGTGCGCCGCATGATCAACACGCTGATCATCGACCTCGTCAACACGACGCGGATCAACATCGAAAACAGCGGCGTGCAGACTCTGGAGGACGTGCGCTCCGCGCCGCCGCTGGCGGCCTTCAGCCCGGCCTTGCTGGACGAGCACCGTGAGCTGAAGCGCTTCCTGCATCGCCACCTCTACCGCCATTACAAGGTCGCGCGCATGAGTTCCAAGGCCGGCCGCATCATCAGCGACCTCTACACCGCCTTCACCGGCGATGCGCGCCTGTTGCCGCCCGAGCACCAGGAACGCGAATCGCTGGAAGGCGC